>Ga0114931_10007441_pt1 | contig 13364 bp, 10 predicted proteins | sample 2SBtaG_FD_89579 | JGI IMG/M metagenome (GOLD analysis project Ga0114931, IMG submission 89579) | Deep subsurface microbial communities from Kolumbo volcano to uncover new lineages of life (NeLLi) - 2SBTROV14_V59a metaG | ecosystem: Environmental > Aquatic > Marine > Volcanic | place: Kolumbo... | reverse complement strand
CTTTGATCACGGAATCCACGCTGTTTCTCGGTTCAGGATGGACTTCCGCGGGCATGCCAAGGAGTGACCAGGAAGGAGCCGCGCATCAGCACGAGAAGTGTCGAGTATAATGGGGGGTGAAGAATACGCGCACAGCGCATCAGAACTTTTTGGAATGTCTATACTTTATGATAGTCACGGTACCATTCCACAAAGCGGGGCAGACCTTGCTGGATGGGTGTTGCAGGTGAAAAACCGTAATCGTGCTGTAAAGCATCGATATCAGCGTAAGTTTGTTTGACGTCGCCCATTTGCATGGGCACGAAATCTTTCTCCGCCTGTTTGCCCAGGGTTTTCTCAAGAACGTCAATCATCTCCATTAAAGGAACAGGCGTATGATTGCCGATATTATATATCCGCGACGGAGCGCCCTTCTCCACAGGTTTTGGGCCCTGAGCAATGATATTTAGCATACCTCCGATCACGTCATCAATATAGGTAAAGTCACGGCGCATATCACCGTTGTTAAAAACGCGAATGGGCGCGCCTTTCAGGATGGCTTCTGTGAACGACCAATAGGCCATGTCCGGGCGTCCCCAGGGTCCATAGACGGTGAAGAAACGCAGGCCCGTTTGCGGAATGCCATAGAGATGTGCATAGGCGTGCGACATCAGCTCATCAGCCTTTTTGGTCGCCGCATAAAGCGAGACAGGCCGGTCCACCGGGTCACTTTCAGAAAAAGGAACTTTGGTGTTACCGCCATAGACGGAAGAGCTTGAGGCGTAAATCAGATGTTCAAGTTCAGGCGCATGGCGGCAATATTCCAGAACTTCCGCATGGCCCACCAGATTTGACTGAATATAGGCGCGCGGATTATCGATGGAATAACGCACCCCCGCCTGCGCTGCGAGATGCACCACGGTTTTGATATCGCGCACGCGCAGTTCATTCAGTTTCGCGATATCACATATATCCAGCTCATGAAAGCTGAACGCCTTGGAGCCCTTCAAGCGCTCCAAACGCGCACGCTTCAGAGTAGGGGTGTAGTAGTCATTAAGATTATCGATGCCAACCACGCGCTCTCCCTGCTGAACCAATGCCATAGACAGATGCGATCCGATAAAACCCGCCGCCCCGGTGATTAATATCGCCATGACCGTCCTGCCCCGTCAGCCTGCTTCGCGATGAAGATTGTTTTTTTCCCATGCAGCAGCCGTTCTGACAATAAAAGCCAGGTCATCATGACGCGGTGTCCAGTGGAGTTGTGTTCGCAAAGCCGTACTATCGGCCACAATCGACACCGGATCGCCAAGACGGCGCGGGACGATTTTCACCGGCAGGGATTTACCAAATTCCTGCTCTATGGCCTGCACAACTTCCTTCACAGAATAGCCCGAACCATAACCGCAATTGAACGTGCCGTTCTCATCGGTTTTGCGTAACTGATCCAGTGCTGTGAGATGGGCGTCCGCCAGATCAGAAACATGGATGTAATCACGCACGCAGGTTCCGTCTGGCGTCGGATAATCATCTCCATAAATATCAAGATGCGTGCGCGCGCCGATCACGACCTGAGACGCAACCTTAATGAGGTGTGTGGCGTTGAGCGTTGACTGCCCTGCCCGTCCTTGTGGGTCGGCGCCGGCAACATTGAAATAGCGCAGCACGATATAATTGAAATCATAAGCGGAAGCGGCATCGCGCAGCACCCACTCGGTCATTAATTTGGAAGAAGCGTAAGGCGATTCCGGATTGAGCGGGGCTTCCTCAGTGACCGGCGTCCCGTCGCCCGAACCATAAACGGCGGCGGTTGAAGAGAACACAAAGCGCTTAATTCCGAATTCCGCACATTCTTTGATGAGGACCGATGAATTCATTGAATTGTTAAAGTAAAATTTGAACGGGTCGACGACCGATTCAGGCACCACGGTGGATGCCGCAAAATGCATGACGGCATCAATATCATGGTTCTGCAGAACAGCGCGCACCAGCTCCCCATCTCCGACATTGCCTCTCACCAATTGAGCCGCCTCAGGCACCGCGGCGGCAAAACCGGTGCACAGATTGTCGAGAACCACCACATCCTCGCCCGCTTCCAGCAGGCCCAGAACCACATGGCTTCCAATATATCCGGCGCCGCCGGTCACCAAAATACTCATATCCGTTCATCCCCTTATAGAGTCGAGAGCGTCAGTGAAGCGCAAGAATCTAAAGGTCAGATTAGCATTTTTCACGTCACCGGTTGTTTTTTACCAAATGCGCCGGATTTGCCAACAAAAACACCGTTTATACAGTTACCGATCTCACACCATTTCTCATCCCCACACCTTTTGAAGGATTTGAGTTGTGCGTTTGGCCGGATTTTGACGTATGGCGGCTTCTTCCTTGCCCAGATAGTGAAAAATCCCGCCCAGGGCATAGCTGACCCCGTGGTCGATCAGGCGCCCCTTGGCTGACGCGCCTAATGACGGGGCTAAGGGGATCGCGTCATAACGATTGACAGTGGCGTCAAAAGACCGGATGGCCCCGGCTTTTTCAAGCTGTTTCTCCATCACGGGATGAAAAGCCGTGGTGAGAGGCGGCGTCATTTTGCCGCGAAAATATTGCGTCGCCGAATCATTCGGGCCTTTGATGATGCCCATGGCGTCATCGAATGTCATCGATGAAATGGAATCCCAGAAAATAGACCTGGCATAAGGCGCCGCCTGCTCGGCGCCCCGGTTGAGACGCACTTCCAGATCATCCAGTTGACCCGACATGCCCACTGGCGCGAGAAATGAGCGGGTGGTTTTGAGAAAGCCTGGCAACGGCACGTGAATGGCACTGTCCAGATTATAGCCGTCGCGCACCCCCACCCGATTGACGACGCGGCCGCTCGCCACCTTCAAGGTTTCTTTGAGGCCAGACGTGGCATCGGACAGGCTGAGTCCTTGTGCTGGCCCAGAGCTGCGGTCAAGTCCCAGGTCTTTGATAAAATTCCTGCCCTTACTCAACCACCCATCCGCGACAGCCGGCCGAACACCCGCCAGCGCGAAGATAGAAGACAGCAATACAGTGCGGCGACTGATTTTCATGATAATTTTCCCCCTTTTCAACACTCCGATGACGCGCCCATTCCCTTGACGCGAGACAGACCTTGGCAGAGTGGTAGCATAAAAAGGGTTGAATGGGGATTCGGCACTAAAATCCGATGTAGGATTCGCATATATTCCAGCCATGAATATCCCGATGAAAAACGCTCACACCCAAACCATCGCGCAATGCCTGAAAATGCTGGCGTCTGGCGAAGGCGGATTGTCCCTGTCTGAAGCACAAAACCGGCTGGCTTTTTATGGCGAGAACCGCCTGCCGGAAATAAAGTCTTCGCCAATCTGGCTGGTTTTCCTCAGTCAGTTCATGAATCCGCTGATTTATATCCTGATATTCGCAGGAATCGTGACGGTATTTATGGGGGAATATGCAGGCGCGATATTTATTTTCGCCGTGCTGTTGGTGAACGCCCTCATCGGTGCGGCGCAGGAGTATTCCGCCAACAGGGAAGCGGGCGCGTTGAAAAAACTCGCGGCAAGCTACGCCCGCGTGCGGCGCGCCGGCGTAATTGAGGAAATCGACGCCAGTCAACTGGTCCCCGGTGACATCGTACTGCTGGTAAGCGGTGACAAAACACCGGCGGATCTGCGGCTCATTCAGGCGGCAGCCCTCAAGATCGATGAATCTTTGCTCACGGGGGAATCAAGGGATGTCCTGAAACGCGCTGATATCACGCTGGAAGAGGATATCGCCACTGGAGACCGGATCAACATGGCCTTTGCCGGTACGATGGTCAGCCATGGCAGAGGCGTCGGCGCTGTCGTTGCCACGGGTCTGCACACGAAGGTGGGCGAAATCGCCAGGAGTGTCACGCAAAAATCCAAAGCCAAATCGCCCCTCATTATTCGTATGGAGCGCTTCACACTACAAATTTCTCTTCTCATTGGCGTGCTGATTGTCATCATATCAGGCATTCTCTATGCTCAGGGGAATGACCTGAAGATTATTTTTCTGCTGGCGGTCGGGCTTTCCGTCGCCGCCATTCCCGAAGGACTTCCCGTCACGCTCACCATCGCGCTGTCTCTGGCCATGCGCCGCATGGCCAAACGCCATGTCATCGTGCGCAAGCTTGTGGCTGTGGAATCGCTTGGGTCCTGCACGCTGATTGCCGCCGACAAAACAGGTACACTGACGCGCAACGAGTTGACAGCGGAACGGCTGGTGCTGCCTTCCGGCGAGCATTTTATCGTAACCGCCGGAGACTCCATGGTCGATGGCGTCATCACCAGAAAGGACGCACCGTAGATGAGCGTCATCCAGGAAATCGACGCCCGCCAGCATGCTGTTTTGCGAAAGCTGCATGAGGCGGCTGTCCTGGCGAATGAAGGCTGGCTGGAAGATAAAGACGGCGCGTGGCGCGCACATGGAGATGCCGTCGACGGCGCCTTGCTGGCGATGGCCAGGAAAGCCGGTTTCACCCGACTGTCCATGCTGGAAGACTTTCCGCAAGTCGCACATATTCCTTATGAATCGCATCAGAAATTCGCCGCCACCTTCCACGAAAAGGATGGCGCAGCAATGGTGTTCGTGAAAGGCGCCGTGGAAACATTGGCAGCGATGTGCGCATGCCAGGCCGCAGAAGATGGCCATGAGCCATTAAACATTGGGCTCATCAGACAGCAGGAATCCGACCTCAGCGTGCAGCAATACCGCGTTCTGGCTTTCGCGTGCGGGGAGATAAAACGCAAGGCGCTCTACACGCCGGGAGATCTGAGCGGACTGACTTTCCTCGGCATGGCGGGCCTGCGCGACCCGTTGCGCCCAGAAGCAAAGCCCGCCATTGAGGCCTGTCATCAGGCAGGGATTGATGTGGTGATGATCACCGGCGATCACCCCGACACCGCCTTTGCAATCGCCCGCGAACTGTCGCTTTCGCAGAACCGGCAAGAGGTTGTCATCGGCGCACAATTACAAAAGGCGAAAGATCGAGGCGAGGAAGCGCTGGATGCGCTCACGCGAACTAGTAAAGTCTATGCCCGCGCCGAGCCGGGGCAAAAGCTTGATATCGTGGAATCCCTCATGCGCAACGGCCATTTTGTGGCGGTGACGGGCGACGGCGTGAATGACGCTCCAGCTCTCAAACACGCGCATGTCGGCATCGCGATGGGCAAAAAGGGAACGGATGTCGCCCGCGAAAGCGCCGAGATTATCATCACCGATGACAATTTCGCCTCCATTGTCGCCGGCATTGCCGAAGGTAGGGTAGCCTACGCCAATATCCGCAAAATCGTATTTTTTCTCATCTCCACGAGCGCCGCGGAGGTTCTGGTTTTTCTGGGCGCCCTTCTGCTCAACCTGCCGATCCCGCTGTTTGCCACGCAATTGCTGTGGCTGAATTTCGCCACCAGCATCATTCAGGATGTCGCCCTCGCCTTTGATGCGCCGGAGAGCGATGAGTTGAAACGCCCGCCGCGTGATCCCAGGGAATCGTTGTTTGACAGATTGATGATCACCCGCATCGCGCTTATCGCCGGTGTGATGGGCGGCGTCAGCCTTGCGGAATTTTACTGGATGCTGAATGTCGGCGGCTATAGCGGACCCGATGCTCGTAACATCGTACTGTTTCAGTTTATTCTGTTTGAAAATGTGATCGCGCTGAACAGCACATCGGAAACCCTGTCACTCTTTGGCCGGCATTTGCTCAATAATCCCTTGCTGATCTATGGCGTTCTAGCGGCACAGGCCATGCATATCGCCGCCTTGTATACGCCCGGTCTCAGCACCGTGCTCCATATCCACCCGATCAGCCTGAAAGAATGGAGTATTTTACTCGCTCTCGCCCTGCTCCCTATGCTGGCAATCGAAGCGGAAAAATGGCTGAGGCGGACTTCACCGGAAATCTCGCGCTGGATGAAGAACGCAAAAAAGCGGCCCTGACCCCGCGAGGGATCTGATGGGCCGCTTGATTACTTTCACCCTGCTTAGCGCCCTCTTAAGGCATACGCCCTTGAAGGGCTGCGCAAATCAGAGTTTCTATGAAGGTTTAGTCAACCAGTTTGATATCGACAGCAGAGGTCTTGCCTTTGTTGGTCGCAATTTCATAACTGACTTTCTGGCCATCATTAAGTTGATGAAGACCTGCTGTCTCCAAAGCCGTGATGTGCACGAATACGTCCTTATCTCCCTCATCAGGAGCAATAAATCCATATCCCTTATTGGTGTTGAACCATTTAACGGTACCAGTCGCCATGAGTATCTTTCCTCAAGTTTAGCGTTAGATCACTTCCCCGAATCATTTCGGGAAAACAAGAGTTCGTAAAAATCCGAAATTAAGGATATCAGCGAAATCTAGAAAACGCAGGTAGGATCGTAAAACGATCGGCGCCTTTAAGGGGCTCTGCAGAAAATCTAAAGTCGTATTCTTAAAAGGAGTAATGACGTAACTCAATCGATCCTTATAAAAGAGTTAACACCAAATAGCAATCGAATATTTCAGGAGTCGGGGGGCCAAAAACCACCAAATGAACCGCGCATTTCCCCGGATTCACGCCACACGCAGAGCGGGATGAGAGGAGTTATCCTCATCATGCCGGCGCCCGGTGAAGTCAGTCAAACGCTAGTCATGGACATCGAAATGGCCACCGCCCTAATACCCATGGCCATAATACCCATGGCCATAATGCCCATGGCCATAATAGGGTGAATAATACCCGCCTGAGTACGGACGGTAGTATCCCCCACCATAAGGGGAATAATAGCCCCCGTAAGACGGATAATAATAGCCATCATCATACGCGCAACCTGTGAGCAGGCCTGCAAGCAGGAGAAGCGGCACAATCGCCATGCGGCGCCGGGAAGCCGTCAACGTGTCATATAATTGAGAAGGAAGAGCCCTGAAATTCTGAAATAACTGAAGAGGGATTGTCATCATCATGCATCCCCGTTTACGTCCGCAAACTGAGCGAAACAGGTTTTGACCACCACCAGCGTTAATATAGCACCGCGGCGCGGCAAATGCATCAGCGCCGGATCAAATTCACGTCAAAGTGACCGGAACGATCAGCGCTCCCGGAAGGCTTCTGAAAAACCCCGATAAACCGGTTTCATAAGATAATCCAGAATAGACTTTCGCCCGATATTGATACTGGCCCGGACCACCATGCCCGGAAGCAATCGGTTACTTTGTGGATCATTGCCGACATAGGAACGCTCGGGCATCACCATCCCCATATAATACTGGATTCCCTCAGCGGTCTGGAATGTTGTGGCGGACACGCGCAGCAGTTTGCCTGGCACGCTGCCAAACAGAGCATAGTCAAAAGTCGAGAATTTCAAATCCACATCCTGGCCAGCACGCAGTTGACCGATGTCCTTGGGGTCTACCCGCACCTCGACCAGCAATTGCTCGTCAACGGGTACAATTTCGAGCAGGTTCTCACCCGGCTGCACCACCGCATTGATCGCTTTGACCTTTAAATTCTGGACAATGCCCTTCAGAGGCGCCTTCAACTCCAGCCTGGAATTACGATTCTCCAGCATCTTCATGTTTTCAACAATCTCGGATAATTGCAAATCAAGCTCGCTGACGCGCGTGAGAGCTGTTGTTTTTGAATTGCTTTTGATTTCAGCGATGGCGGCTTCCACACCCACAATCTGATCCCGCGTTTCTTTATACAGCGCCGCCGCACGACTTTCCTGTCGCTGGGCATCAAGCAAGGCGATGCGTGTTGTGAGACCCTTGTCAAATAATTCCTGACGGCGTTTCAACTCCTTTTCCAGAAGCGCCAATTCATTTTTCAAACCCGGCAGTTTATTTTTCAAGCGTTGATAATCCGCCTGTTGACGGTTCAGTTGGTTTTTTAATAGATCGCGCTGGCGTAAATATGTTTCCCTCTGTGTTGCGACATCGACATCCTGCGTCGTCTTCAAGTTATCGAATTTTTTTAGAACCTTTGCAAAATCCGGTTCACGGCCCCAGGCAATGGCATTCTGGCGCTCTCTTTCAAGTAGAACAGAAATCTCACGCGCTTCCATACGATCAAGTTGAGCGCGGGCGTCAATTTTGGCGAGGCGAAGCAGCACCTGGCCTTTTTCAACCAGTTCACCTTCTTTGACCAATATTTCCGAAACGATTCCCCCTTCGTAATGTTGAATAGCCAGAACCTCACTTTCGGGTACGACTCTTCCAACCGCCTGCGCCACCTCATCGACCTTCGTTACACCAGCCCAGATAAATCCCAAGAACACAAGGCAGGCAATGACGAACACCGTGGCCGTTAACAGAACCGGGGGCTCTGTTTCCTCCAGATTGATCGACTGGATTAACTGTCTCGACTGCGGCTCAATCGCCAGTCCCAGTTTATTAAGAATTAAATTTTGTGAATGTGCCATTTTCCGTGCTCTATTGTTACGTGGTCACCACTTGCGCGAGCGCCATGGCCTGCTCAGGTGATCCCTGAAATTCCACAATCCCCTTGTTCACCACAAAAACCAAATCAGACAGTTTTATGTGACTGGGGCGATGACTGATCATGACAATTGTCTTTGCACCCCGCAAAGATTGAAGAAGCGTGATGAGATCATGATCACCCTCTCTGTCCATGCTCTGGGCCGGTTCATCCAACAACAATACCGAGCAATCTCTGACTAAAGCCCGCGCGATGCTCAGGCGCTGAATAAACCCTGGATCAAGACTCTCTGCCTTTCCTTGACCGATGCGTGTGTTGAAGCCATCCGGAAGCGCCTCGATCAACTCCAGCATACCGATCTGGCGCGCTGCATCGCGCAGATTCTCGTCCGTCGCCAAAGGATTGGAAAGTCTGAGATTCTGGGCGATGGTCCCATAGAAAATGTCGGTTTTCTGAGGAACATATGAAATCTTCTTGCGCAAACCATGTGGATCGACTTGCCTGAGATCAAGACCGCCAATACTGACCACCCCGCCCTGGGGCTGATACATGCCGGCAATAAGTTTCAGTATTGTGGACTTACCCGAACTGTTCGGACCTATAATGGAGACAAGTTGACCTTCTGGAATTAGCAATGTGGCGCCAAGAAGTGCAGGATCACTCTCATTGGAATAGCGAAAGCTCACGCGATTTAAAAAAATATTCCCTTGATAGTTTCTGGATAACAGCCTGGATTTACCGCCATTTCCCTCCGGTTTTAACCGCATGAGATTATTGAGTTGCATTAATGACTTTTTGATCTGATCCAGTTTGATGTAGGTTTGTAACCCGGCATTTATGGGGGAGAGAATGCGCCATGATAAAATCATCGACGCAATCAGTGCACCTATGCTGAGCGTCCCTGACAGCACGCCATGCGCCCCAATCCACAATATCGCCATTCCCGAGAATATCATCAGCGCATAACTCAAAGCCTCTGTAATCGCGCTATTGACTTCAACGCGGCTGCGTGCCGCAGCGCTGGTGGAAGACGCAGTTCGAAATCTTTGCTCCCAAACAGCCTCCACACCGGCAGCCTTGATGGACTTCATGTTTATCAGAGCTTCGACCAAAAGATTGTCCTTGCCGGAAGATGACTGACCCGATTCGAGACTGAGTTGACGGGAACGGGGCACGATAAAAATACCCATGAGAAAAAAAACGAAAAGAGTTCCCACGGGAACAAAGGCCAAGGGACCCGCAATGGAGAAAATGATGGCAATAAATAACAAGCTGAATGGTGCATCAAAGACCAATTGAGCAAGTGACCCGGTAAAAAAATCTCTGAGAGATTCGAATTCTTTCAATCGCGAAAGCTGCGTACTCACTGCCGCGTTTTCCGTATACGCGGGGGGTAGGGAAATAATCCTGTCAAACGTGGCAACTCCCAGAAGATAATCGATGCGACCGGCGATATAACCAAGAAGCCGCGAGCGAATGATGCGCAAAGACACATCAGCACCTAGAAATATCAAAAGACCGACAATGATCAGAGGCAGAGCGCGCGTTGATTGCGATCCGATCACCCTGTCATAAATAAACATAATGAACAGGGGGAAGATTACGGCGATCAAATTAGTGAATAAAGAAATCGCCATCAACATATACAGGGCTCTTTTGAATCGCCCCAAAGCCGCACCGAACCATCCCCATATATGCGGCTTTTCTGAAAATGACGAACGCCCTACCAGATTAAAGTAGTAAGCCGTTCCCCGTAGGGCACACTCTTCCGGCTTTACCCATTCCACAGAGTTGCCATAACATAACTTGAATCCCTTCTCTCCTTTCTCAATAACTGAAAAAGGAAATTCCCGTTTCGAATCTTGGTAAAGGCAGGGCAGGAGTCTTTCATCCAGATCTTTCAGGGCCACTTTCTGGGCATGGGTTTCATAGCCTAACGCGACAAACACATTACGCAGATCCGTGACATCCATCTCATCGGCAAAATGAGGAAGAGCTTCGGCTATTTCACGCGCATCCCCTTGCCAACTCAGAGCGTTTAACAATGGAATGATGCACGATGCCGCACCGGTGAGATGCTGCCCCTCATGCTTGACGGTCTCTCGCAATGTTCTGACAAGTGAATCTTCCTGAGATAATGGATTTTTTACTGAAGTATTCACGAGGCTTCTTTCCTGCTATCCGAACCTTTCGCATCATCGCCTGTAGGCGCATGCCCAGTGTCACTTCTGCTTCCCAGATTCAACTCATGCAGGCACCCGCCCTGCAGCGCAAAGGCGCGATCACACATCCGCAAAAATGAGGGACGGTGACTTGCCAGAAATATTGTCTTCCCCATGCGCAACTTTTGAAAAGCCGCCATCAGTCTCTTGTCTGATTCCATATCCAGCCCGTCATGTGCATTATCGAAAAGAATAACGGGCGGATCATTGACCAAAGCTCTGGCAATGATAAGCTGCTGGCGGAGACCGCGCGGAATACGGTTGACGATTCCTCCGCCCAAAGATGTTTCAAGACCGTTTGGCAATTGCAGAATAAAATCTTCAAGCCCCAAGAGTCGCAGAGCTTGTATAGCGCGCGTTTTTACATCGCCCTCCCGGAACATGGTGAGATTTTCAAGAAGCGTTCCGTTAAAAAAGATGCCATCCTCCGGCATATAGCCCATTTGGCGACGTAAAAACTCGCGGTCATACAGAGAAGCGGATTTTCCGTCGATCAGAATATCGCCACCTGAAGGTTGATAGATGCCATTGATGAGGTTGAGGAGCGTGCTCATTCCGCATCCATTTTCACCCGTCAGGCCAACCATAGTGCCACTTGTGACTTCCAGATCGACATCCTTGAGAATATAATGGCCACCTTCCGAATGACGAAACGAGACTTTACTGAACGTAATGTCCCCCCTGATGGTCTCCACTTCATAACGGCCGCACTCTTCCTGTGACAGGCGAAACACACCGTCCAGCCTTGCTTTCACGTGCCTGACAGATTGATAGCGTGTCCAAAAATTAAAGCCCCGCAATACCGGTTGCAGAACACGCCCGGTCAGCATGGTGCCGGCCGCCAATCCCCCCAACGTCATGGATTGATTGATGACGGCCATACTACCGATGGCCACGAAGGAGACAGTGCCGAGCTGAGTTAACGTATTTGCCAGACTGCTGATGACCGATTGAAGCGTGTTGAGACCCATAATTTCAGCCGCTGCCGTCGATTGCAGTTTTTCGTATCGGCGCACCATCAACTTTTCCAGTGCGAGCGACTTGACCGTATGGATGCCTTGCAAAGTTTCGATCAGAAAATCATGTCGCCGCCGGTCACTGGACGCACGCACTCCTAGAGCGCCTGAAAGCTTTTTGCCCAGAAAATAAGCCATGGTGACCAAAGTGCCCAAGAGGACAAGAGGAACCAGCACCAGAAAACCGCCAATCATGCCAATGAGAACGAGAAAGATCAGTACAAACGGCAGGTCAACCGCCAGCAACGCCGCTTGGCCAGAATAAAATTCACGCACTTGCGATATACCGCGCAGACGATCCACGTAAGAACCCGCTGTCTCCCCATCATACTGACTGAATTTACTGTGCAGAACTGCCGAGAAAGCCAACGCGCCGGAACGATGCTCATACCGCGCGCCGACATGCGAAAGGATGGAAGCCCGCACGATGCGTAATGTGCTTTCAAGTATCAACGCGATACTTAAGCCGAGCATCAGCATTTCAAATGTGCTGTAGGCCGCATTCGGGATGATGCGGTCATAGACCTGAAGAATCACGATCGGCAGACCAAGTCCGAGTACATTCACAAATAGAGATGCAATGAAGACATCGGGCCGGCGCCAACCATCTGGCCGCCGAAACTCTAGATTGTTGTTCATCAATAAGTCTTAACCAAAAAGAACTGAACCCTATTAACCCCGACGTTAAGCGTTTGCTCTTGCCATTTGGTAAATATGCTCTTGAGATGCGGCACTAACCTGACGCTTTTTCTTGCAAATCCGTTCTTTCAAAGGGTGGTGAGACTTTAACGAGTGATAAATTTTATAAGTAATTATAATATAAAAATAAGTATTATTTTATGTATATGTTATAGTTAATGTATATTTCTAATTATTATTGGTGTTATTAAAACATTATTTATTTTTATTATTCAGAATCGCCTTCAGTGACGCGTAGAACGGTGTCGTTGCGAATGTCCCGTAACGGTCGCCTGATGTCGAGTGAGGCTTTGAAATGGCTGACAACACAAGGAACCCAACCTCTGCAGATCGCGCCCGGATGGCGGATCAGGCTCATTCGGACGCTCAGGATCCGACCAATCTGAATTCCGGAACTTCCGGACTCGACACGTCTCCATCCATCCAGAACACAGGCCCCACGCCGCCCTCTCACGACGCGCAAACCTCCTCACTTCAAAATATTCATTATGGCAGCGACCACACGTCATTTGATATTGACTGGACGCCTGACAGGGATGTTCAGGGGGAATGGCAAAACTGGGTCGACTCTTTCGTGGACTCTCAACAGGAAACCGGACAGGAGAAGAGTGCCCTTGCAGGGACAGCGGATGCACGCCCGCCCATGACAGCACCCACGTCAGAAGTGGATACCCCGTTTACAGACCCGCAAGAAGTTTTACAAACTCAATCAACCGGTGCAACTCTTTCCCCGGCAGTCGCCTTAGCTGGTGCGAACGGTGAATTTACACCGGCCACGCCAACACTCCCGCCTCCAAGCCCAAGTGAAGAGGGAAGCTCCAGCACATATGAGCCTCAGGATATTTTTTCTGAAACAGACCAGGCGCATCAATATATCAGCCAGTTTGGATACCCAGTCGACAACGTCAACGACGCCCCCACCGTCACCAACATCGCCGACCAGGCCGTGAATGAAGACGCGCCGTTCTCCTTTGACGCTTCCACCTCTTTTTCCGATGTCGATGCGGGCG
>Ga0114931_10007440_pt1 | contig 13364 bp, 8 predicted proteins | sample 2SBtaG_FD_89579 | JGI IMG/M metagenome (GOLD analysis project Ga0114931, IMG submission 89579) | Deep subsurface microbial communities from Kolumbo volcano to uncover new lineages of life (NeLLi) - 2SBTROV14_V59a metaG | ecosystem: Environmental > Aquatic > Marine > Volcanic | place: Kolumbo... | reverse complement strand
TCCGCGTGTAGTTATCGAGCAAAACCCCAAAACCTCTCCCCTGATATTCACACGCGATTCACGGTGAACACGCGTCTTGCAGGTCCATGCCCGGAACCCACCAAAACGCCGTTTTCAGTACAGCCAACAACGAAAGATTGGGGCACGACCGCTTTCGTGCAACGATAGGCAAACCAAGCAGCCCGCATTACAATACTGGCGATGGACAAAACTGTTCCAAACGATCTTCACACAGCGCGCGAATTGCACGCGAGAAAAATCGTGATCGATACCCACTGCGATACGACGCAGCACCTGCTCAACCCGGATTGGGATATCACGGAAAAACATGAAGAAGGGCACGTGGATATCCCACGCATGCGCGAAGGCGGAATCGATGCCATGTTTTTCGCCGTCTACGCACCCCGCCCCAATGCCCCGGGAGAGGGAATCGCCGCTGCCCGACGGCAGATCGACGCAATCCACTGCATGGCCCAACGCCACGAAAACCAAATCGCCCTGGCCCGAAACGCCGACGATGTGCGCGCCGCGAAAAAATCCGGAAAAATCGCCGTTCTCATTGCCATCGAGGGAGGATATTTGATCGAAGACTCCCTCGACATCCTCCGGGAGTACCACGAGGCAGGGGCGACCTATCTCACGCTCACGCACGGCTTCCATACAACCTGGGCCGACTCGGCAGGCGTCCACGAAGACCTCCCCCCCCTTCACAACGGGCTTGCTCCGTTCGGAAAGGACGTCATACGCGATCTCAACCGGCTGGGGATGATGGTTGACGTCTCGCACGCCAGTGACAAGACTTTTTGGGACGCATTGGATTTGTCCCGTGCCCCTATAATCGCAACCCATTCGTCATGCCGGGCGATTTCTCCTCACCGTCGAAACATGAGCGACGAAATGATCCTGGCGCTCGCCAAGGCCGGCGGCGTGATCCAGATAAACTTCGCGGCGGCCTTTATCGACCCGGATTACCCCCCCATCGACAACGAATGCTTGACCGCCTGGAGAACCAACCAAACACTGGAAAAACCCGCTTTTTTGCAACATGCAACCCCCCTCGACGTCCTGGTGGATCACTTCGATCACGCCCTCCAGCTCGTGGGACCGGACCATGTCGGAATCGGGACCGATTTTGACGGCGTGCCCGCGTTGCCCGATGGTATGCAGGATTGCTCGATGTTGATGAATCTCACGGCCGCCCTGCTTGCCCGTGGTTACGGCGCGGACGACCTTTCCAAGATGCTCGGCGAGAATGTGCTCCGCGTGATGGACGCGGTCCGAAAGCAGGCAGAATAGTAACGCACTTTGGTTTTGCAGACCAAGCAGAAATCACTTCCTTGCCATGGCACGTCAACGTAAACGAACGACGAAGATCGTCCAACCGCCGCGTCGTCCCCTTGCGGCGCTCGTCACTCCCCTGGGACTCGTCGCGATAGGCCTGTCCCTGTACGTCCCGGGGATGCAATGGGGGTTGCCCGCCACCGTCTCGTGGAGTCAGGACACCATCGCCGGATTGCGCACCATTGATCCGATGGAGCAGTGGCCTAGTGTATGGCATGGGCGCTATCCGCCCGGTCAATATATGATCTTACGCGCCGCTTATCAGCCCATTCTGAGCGAATGGGATGCGACCGGGCAACAGGTTGTCGATCCTCAAACAGGACACCGAATCCTCAAACCCCCACATGCCGAAAAAATCGGCAGGCTTGTCTTCGTCGCGCGCGTCGTAAGCGTAATCATGGCGCTCGCGGCGGCACTGGGAGTGTGGGCGAGCGCTCGGGAGTTGATTCGCGACGAGTTGGCCACCGCACTTGCCGCAATCGCGTTCATGTCGGGCGCGGCCTTTACATACTTCGCACGACTCGGAAACGTTGACGTCCCGTCTATCTGCTGGTTCGCATGGAGTCTGTTTTTCTATGCGCGCGCGCTGCACGCGCGCTCGATGGTCAACGCAGCCATGCTCGGGCTCTTCGGATCCCTCGCGATCAGCACGAAGGACTCCGTCGCCGGAATCTACCCGGGGATGGCACTTGTCCTTTTGTGGCTTGAAATCAGGCATTTTCGAGCTTCTCGGACACGTGGCAATGCGATCATCAATGCGGTTCTTCAACCGCGATGGCTCGTTGGAATTATCGCCTTCATCGTCCCCTACCTGGTCATCAACGGCGCGTTTGCAAATTGGAACGGGTACCTTCAAAGGATGGCATACTGGCTGAATCCGCCGGCCACCTCCCTCCATGCACAGCAATACCATCAACCGACGCAGATTCACCTCCTCTGGGCGTCGATCAAGTGCGCCGCGACCGCCACCGGTTGGCCGATGGTTGCGGCGCTTGCGGCCTCGTTGTTTTACATTCTCAAAAGACACAGACGCTTGGCGGGCATCATTCTTCCACCGGTCATCAGTTACTACTTGATCGTCATTGTTCCGACGGGTTTCGTGTACGAACGATTCTTGTTCCCGATCCTGGCGATGCTGTGCATTCCGGCGGGACTGGTGGCATCGGCGGTCCTTCGCATGCGCCGACTCCATCCCCTCTGGCGTTTGGCGATTGTGGCGGGGGCCATCATCCCATCGCTGGCCTACACCACGGCCCTCAACGTCGAGGTTATCAACGACTCACGATACGAAGCGGAAGACTGGTTCGCCGAGCACGTTTCGATCGAAACCAGTGTCGGCGCGTTGATCAATGATCTGGATCGACCGTTCAAACCACAGTACCTTCCGCGCCTGCACGAAATGGGGTATCCGACCTTTCCGATCGTGGCACGCACGGAAACCTTTCAAACCCCCCAACCCGATATCCTGGTCCTCTCGCAATACGACCTGGACGATTTCGCAAGCGAGCAACGGGCATGTGTCGATGACTTGCGCGCCGGTCGTTTGGGCTATAAACTTGTCGCGCGCTTTACCGCCCAATACCTGGGAACCGGACGAAGCTGGTCGGCACTTGCGGGATGGTTCACCCGTCTACCGGGAAAAATCAGCCCGACAATCAGCATTTTCGAACGGATTGACCGCATCCCCAAACCCTGAATCACACGAGCGCATCAGAAACACAACCATGCTTAGATCGGGGGACGACAGACCGCGCTCGGTCTGAAAGACCCGGCTTCATAGAAGGGAGCGGAGAGTCTGCACGAACAATCCGCCACCGCAAGGACTAAAGTCCGCTCACTGCGTTCTGCATGACAGGATAGCGACCGCCAGGAAGCTGACCCGGCCGATTCTGTCACTTGCCCACTTGTCACTTTCAAAGGTGCTTTGACTTTCCATAACGCTGGCAACCTGGTAAGACTTACACGAGGATCGTTGGGCACCAGGGGTTTGGCCGCTATGTCGTTGATCGAAAAGCTCCCGAAGCATTTGTCACCAGAATGCGCCTACAGCCTTTACGATTTTCGTCGGGTGCGCGCCGCTTGGTTTTCTCGACCCGCAGTAAGAGGGAAAGACAAGAGGCAGGGAATACACGAGAGAAACGACGTTCTAAAGTTTATCGAACGTGATCGACCGCGGTGATTGGCCGCTCCTGTGCGGGGCGTTCGACGATTGGGAAAAGGGAATCCGTGTCGAGTATCGATTTCACCAACTCTACCAACCTGTGCGACAAACGGTTGAAGACAATGTTCGAAAAGGGAATTGACGGATGGTCCGTCGGCAAGATCACCGTTCGAGTTCGATACAGTCGCGGTGCGGATTTTTCGGGAACGTGTTTCTACGCGGACCGGCGTGTCTATATCAACCTTGGACGACACCTTGTGTACCCCTATACCATGACCACCAACCTCGCAAAGGTGAAAGCAACCGCACGGGGATGGCGACGCCCCATCGTAACCATCGAAATCCGCAGTGGTTACGAACTCGCCATGTTCATATTCATGCATGAACTCTACCACTTGCTGGTCAAGCGGGCACGCCGCAACACGCGTCAAAAAGAGTCCATGTGCGACCGGTTTGCGGCGCAGTATCTCGTTCGCCATTTTGGATCACCGATTCTCGGCGGCAAGCGTCGCCCGGTTCCACACACAATCTGGTGTTTTCAAGATCTCGAAGGCTTCGTCGCCGCAGCCAAGGACAAACGGCGAAGCACCAAGGTGGCCCGACGACCCTTACCGTCATCACCCGCGCCATTCGGTGAACAGCTTCTTTTGCTGCCCGAATGAGTTGTTGCCCGGCAACCATTTCCGCGATACAGTGAATCCTGACATGACAAAGCGTAACGCAATCGAGACGTTTGCAAACCCTCATCCAGATGGTGACTACGTGATCAAGCACGAGGTCACCGAGTTCACCAGTGTTTGTCCCAAAACGGGTCAACCCGACTTCGCAACAATGGTCATTCGTTACATCCCCGGTCCGCTGTGTGTCGAGCTCAAAAGCCTGAAGTTGTATTTGCAATCCTTTCGCAACGAAGGAATCTACTATGAGGATGTAACCAATGTGATCCTCAAGGACTTGGTGAAGGCGTGCCAACCCGACCGGATGCAGGTCAAAACCAGGTGGAAGATTCGCGGGGGGATTCACACAACGGTCAAGGCTGAATATGACGGAACCGAAGCAGCCCGTTGAAAAAGGGTCACTGGTTTCCAGCCAGTGTTTTCACCGACAAGATGTCGGTGCCACACACGCAAGCAGCCGTTTTTCAACGGGCTGGAAGGCAAGCTCTAGCGTAACATCAGAGCTGATTCTTTGGGTTTCGTTCGCCCGTTCAGACCGGCTTCATGGAAGAGGGAGCGGAGAATCATCACGAACATTCAGACGCCGCGCGAACTGAAGTCCGCGGCTCGTTACGCCCCCCCCTTTACAAGGGGTGATAATCCAACGTCCCCCCTTTACAAGGGGGGATACAGGGGAACCGAGTCCGTGACAAAAACGCCGCCCCCGTTTGCGGTGCAACGATTCACACTCCGCCCCACTCGCGTGCCATCCTCCTATCTGTCATTCTGAGCCCGCGCAGGCGGGCGAAGAACCTCTCTGCATTTCAAACGCGTTGCAATTCTGCCGTGGAGATGCTTCGCCGCGCTCAGCATGACCGGTTGAGGGACGGCAGGTATGCGTTCAGCACGACAGACCCGCGTCATCAGATCCGCGACCGTGAGGGAACCTCAGCTAGAACAATCAGCCACCGCGTAGTTTCTTTGGGAGCCGTCGATACCCCTGCCTTGGGGATCGCTGACGCTCGATTTCCACGACGCCGGGAATCTCCACGACTTCAAACAGAAGCGACCGGTGCCCCCGGTGATAATGGCAGTAACGAATCGTCATCGTCTCCAACTCATCCGCTTGGTGAACCTGCCACGCCAGGTCGGGTATCTTGTAATCGTCCAAAACACGAAGAAGACGAACGCGTGTTTTTCCCGATTCAGGTTTGTAGATGATTCTACATTCGGTGTACCGGCATGGCTCGAGGACACGATGCTCAAGCGTCTGAACCGCCACCAGCATCCCCACCACCAGCAGCGTAAGGACCAACCCGGCGGCGGCGTATCCTCCACCGACCAGAACACCGATCGCCGCCACCGCCCAGATCGTCGCACCGGTCGTAAGACCCACAACCGCACCCCGGTGACGAATGATGGCACCGGCGCCGAGAAATCCAACTCCGGTTACAACCTGGGCGGCAATTCGCGTTCGGTCCGCCAACCCCGCCCCGCCCGCCAACGCAATGGATGCGAGCGTGAAGATCGTGCTGCCAACGCAGATCAGCGTGAGTGTACGCGTTCCCGCCGCCTTCTGCTTGAATTGGCGCTCCGCCCCCACAATCATTCCGCACAAAACGGAAACCAGGACCAAGACCAACCCCGCCCAGTGCGGGGAGAGCAATTCGTGGAGGTTGCCGAAGTAGGGATAAACCTTTTCCATGCGTCAGCTTTCCCGGAAACTCGCGTCGCGACGCGCCGCCGGAGGCGTCAGTCACAACCGGGAACTTGAATTCGCACCGTTTCCCGATGCGACGACACAACCGAAGCGCCATCCTCCGGCACCGGATCGAATGAAACCCGCCACTTCTCGCCTTCGATATGCCAACTCTTTTCAGTCCGCTCAACACGACGATAGAGGGAGTCACGCTCCACCGGAACACAATCCGCCTCAACAATCAACCGCTTGAGTCGATCCACGGTCAACTCCTGGTGCGTTGTTCCGCCACCTTCGCGCCTGGTAATATCGTAGTAAATGACCGTCCCGTCGATATCGTCCACGCCGAAGCTAAGTGAAACCTGGGCGAGCTTGGGCGTCTGCATGACCCAAAAAGCCTTGATGTGCGGGATGTTGGGGCACATGATCCGCGAAATCGCGAGCGTCTTGAGATCGGTTAAACCGTCCGGACCCGGAAGATCAGAAAGCTCGCTTCCGTCGGGAATGAAAGAAAGCGGAATCACGCAATTAAAATGGGCCATCCGCGACCGCAAACTCTCCTCCTGATGCTTACGGAGTTTAACCAGGTGCGCCACGCGCTCCTGCGGTGTTTCAACGTGACCATAGAGCATCGTGGCGTTGGTAAAAATGCCCAGTTTGTGCGCGATGCGGTGAACTTCGAACCATTCGTCCTCGCCGACTTTATTCTTAAACGCTTCATCGTGAACGCGATCGTCGAAAATCTCCGCGCCACCGCCGGGAAGACTATCCAAACCAGCATCGCGCAGTCGCGCGAGCACGTCGGCGATGGAAAGTCGGGGCTTGGCGATGCGTGAAAAATGAATGATCTCGATGGCGGTAAACGCCTTGATGTGCATGTGTGGGCACGCCTGGCGAATGGACCTGCACATATGCGTATAATACGAAAACGGTTTTTTCGGGTGCAGCCCCCCGACAATATGCACTTCCGTCGCCCCCCGAGCGTAGGCCTCTTTCGCGCGTTCCACAATATCGAAGACGGAAAGCTCGTATGCGTCCCTTTCGCTCCCCTCCCCAATGAGAGGAAGATGGCGAGAGTCGGCTTCGCCCTTATCTTTCACATAAGGCCTATAAAACGAACAGAACTTACAACGAAGTACGCAGTAGTTGGTGTAGTTGATATGACGGTTGATGTTGTAGTACGCGTTTCGACCGTGGAGACGTTCCCGCACAAGGTTGGCCAGTTCTCCCAACGTGTGAATGTCAGGCGATTCGTATAGTGAAAGCCCCTCCTCAACGGAAAGCGGATCCCCCGCCTCAATCTTGGTCCGCAAGGTTTGAACCGTAGACGCCGCAATCATGATCCACTCGTCATGCCGGCAGTGCGGCAAGCTCCTTTTGAATCAACTCGACCAGTGGGGCCAATGTATCATAGGAAAAGTCAAACTTCGCGCCCGCACGTTCAAAAAGTTCAGGAAGCGGGCGTGTCCCACCCAGCTTCAACGCCGAGCGATATCGGGACACGGAACCGGGGTAGTCCGATTTCGAGTTGCGCCACACCTGCAGCGCTCCAAGCTGCGCAATAGCGTATTCGATGTAATAAAACGGCACCTCGAACAAATGGAGCTGTTTGTGCCAGCGATACGCGAGCGCCTCTTCGTAACCCGTAAAGTCCGCAATACCCCCGAACCGCTCGTGCAGCGACAGCCAGTGATCTTTTCGCGCCCCTCGATCATGCGCAGGATTCGTATAAATCCAGTGCTGAAATGCGTCGATCGTCGCCACCCACGGGAACAGACCGATCAGTCCTTCTAGCTCCTGTCGCTTGGCCCGTGCCTTTTGCGCCTCATCATAAAACTCGTCAAGAAAGTCGATCGCCAAAAGCTCCATGCCCATCGATGCCACCTCGGCAAACTCGATCGGACTGCTTCGATAGTTGAGCAGCGGATCGCGCCGCGCGGCGTAGCTATGAAAGGCGTGACCCCCCTCGTGAACCAACGTGCTCACGTCGCGCTGCAACCCCACGGCATTCATAAAAATGAAGGGGTGGCGTCCCTCGTCGTAGGTCGCTTGATATCCGCCCGGCGCCTTGCCCTTGCGACTGGCAAGATCGAGGTATCCCCTGGCGTTCATATCATCGAACTGGGCGCCAAGCTCCGGATCCACACGATGAAAAATGCGAGAGCACTTTTCGCACAACTCCTTGGGTTCGCAAAAGGGGCGAAGCGGCGGACGTGCCTTGACGTCAACCGCCAAATCCCACGGACGAAGCGACTTTACACCAAGAGCCGCCGACCGCTGACGCTGAAGCTCGCGCACCGCAGGCACCACCGCTCGTTCGACCGCATCATGAAACGAGATGCAATCCTCGGCGGAATAATCAAAACGCTGTTTCACCTTGAAAGCGTACTCGCGATAGTCTCTGCAATCCGCGTTTTCCGCCATCTTATGCCGAAGAGCGATCAACTGATCAAAAATACCTTCGAGCTTGTCCACGTCTTGAAGTCGCCGATTCCATTCCGCCTCCCACGCCGCCTGGCGAACATTTCGGTCCGTTTTTTCCGCGTACAAACCCAGTTGCTGCATCGTCTGTTCGCGACCCTCAAACTCCACCATCTGGGCGCCGCTGACTTCCTGGTACTGCTGCTCCAGCTTGGTTTCCTCCGTCTGCAGAGCGACGTTGGACTCACGAAAAACCTCAACCCCCGCGCGAATGCTTCGATCGAGAACCGCGTAGCGATCCTTGGGCAATTTCGACGCCGCCTTCGATTGCGTATAGCGAACGTCCAACTCGTGACAGGCAACCTTAAACTTCGGCGCGATGTTTTCGACAAAATCAAGGAACGCCCGCTTGCGCGACTCGTCGTCGGTTTGACACGTCATCTTCACCTGGCGATCCGTTCCGACCTCCGAGACCGCTGCCGCCAGTTCGCTGTAATCTTCAAGCCACTTCGTCAGCTCATCGACCGTGTCGATCGGCGCCTTACGAAGCCTGTCGAAATACGGAGCAATCGCCTCCCAAGAATCGACAACATCATCGGAGTCCAAGAATCGGCGCGGATAATCCAACTGCGGCATGTCTTTGTAAACCCTCCCTGGCAAGTTCACGCGTAACTGTGCAACCCTACGATGACGAAGTTGACCGCGATCCAGTTGAACATCATCACTTCAAAACCGACCAACGCAAGAATCGCCGTCCAAAACGCCCGATCCTTGACCTTCAACCGAACGTGGATCAAAACCAAGAAAATCAAAAACGTATTGAGGGCGAAAACTTCTTTGGGATCCCAACCCCAGGGGCGACCCCACGAGTGGTCGGCCCAGATTGCACCCATGATGATCCCCGTCCAAAGCATGATGAAGGACAACTCCACCAAAACCATTGTCGCCCCATCATACACCTGCGCAACCGTAGGCTTCTCGCCCGTCAACATCGCCCCTCCACCCATCAACGCCGAGGCTCCCCCGCTCGCCGGGCGCTCGACCCGCATACCCGCCAAACGTCGCTCGCGCGCGGAAAACCCCTCGAGCAACACGACAAAAAGAGACCCCCAAAACGCCGCCGCCGTCGCCCAAAGCGCGCTCGGAGAAAGACCAAACTTCTCATTTGCGATCAAATCCATCAAGAGAAGATAGGCAGCATAATTCAAAACGCCCAAAGCAACTGGCAGCAGCAACAACCTGGGTCGGGGAATCGTTTTCTCATCCCACGCCCTGCACCAGCGATGACGAAGCAGCAACAACGACGGAATGCACGCCAACCCGACAACCGCATACCCCCAAATAATCATGTTCGTGTGGATGTACAACCACACGTCGTTTAACGCAGCCATCTTGTTGCTGATGCCTGAATCAAGCTCCGCCGGCAGGAAATACGCCGCCATCAACGCCCCCATTGAAACGACGGCCGATCCCAACGCGAAAAGATTGCGAAAAGCACTTTTACGCACGACATATTCGAGAATCAACGCAAGCACCCCCCCCATCCACGCGGAGGTCGTTACCGCCTCGAACATATTGGCGTTGGGCCAGCGACCCGAAATGTACCAGCGAATCCCGATCGAGGCGGTCTGTGCCGCGAACGCAATCACAAACAGCACGATTCCCGCAGTTCGCGCCCGATCCCACTTGTAGATCACCGACATCAAAAGGGGAACCACTGCAGCAAGGTACAACAACCAGACCCACGTCATACTCTTGTATCGAAAGTACCAGCTCTCCAGGGCGAGGCGATCCGACGACGGATAGATCGAAGGCGCAACCGCTGGAAGCAACGAAGCCAAAGAGACGATCTGTTCATTGACCGTGTCTGCGTCCTCCATTTTCCAGCTCGCCTCCAGCTTCGACCACGAATCCGAAAGCTCTTTTTCCAACGTCGCATCAAGACCGGGGATGGGATTCGCTTTCACAATCCCGGAATGAACCTTGTCTTGTGGTGCCCCGCTCGCAGCGGAAAGTTGCTCCAACGGATACCACTGTTTCTTAAGGTCGGCATCCGAGGGCGGGATTACCCGAAGGTTCCTCGACAAAAAGCGCGGATCGGCGACCTGAAGCGCGATGTTGATCGCGTCCACCTGCTTGGCGGTGCGAATCAGGTCTTGCCCCAACTTCTGCAAAAGGGCCGCAACTTGCGGCTTGTCGAAAACACCCCTCGGAAAAAGACCGATCTTTTGGATCTCCGCACGGCGCTCGGGCGTCACTTCCCCGCGGGCAGACAGTGCCCCCAGAATCTGCTGACGCACCTCCTTGTTTTTCACGTAAATTAGATCGACGTCTTGATACGCCTCGGGTCGAAACATCAAATCGAGGTAGGTAAAACCATAAGGTTGATCGTGGATCAACCGCGCCCCGCTCACCATCCCCATGAACGTCTTGGCGTGCGATTCAAATGATCGCAAACGCCCGTCCGCCTGTACGGCTGTCTTAAACAACGGATCAAGGTCGATTTTCTTGGCAAAACTCTCCTGCCCGGCCTGTTTGCTGCGCGGACGCCCCGACGACTTGTATCCCGCGTAAACGATGATCGCAACCACGACCATCACGTCAATCCATCGAATGCGAAATCTCATGCTCTTGCTCGATTCTTTACCGCCGATTGGATTACGATCGGCTCTAAGTTCGTATCACAGTTCAAACCGGCGCAGGGAATGCATGGAAACCGGGAGCGCATCATCACACACCCACCGCCTGCGGAGCATCCGCCGGCACCCCTTTGTCATTCGGCGTCGATATCGATCGAGAAACCCTGGCCCGTGATTGCATCGCCCGCTTGCGCTTGATCATCGGTTTGACATAAAACGCAAAAATCATCCCGATCACCGCAAGGCAACATCCGGCAAGTTGAATGTAAACGCCGTTGCGATTTCCGATCCCCAAACCCGTAAAGTTCATCCCACCCCCGGGATTGTCGCCTGGGGGCTTGTCCCAACTCGACTGAAAAAACCACAACCCATCGAACTCCGTGGGTGAATTGACCTTGATTGCAACCGGTTCGGTCCATCCGCTTCCGTCGTTGAATCGCAGACGACTGATATAATTCCGGATAGTTGACGCACTCCCGGAATATCCGCCCACGTGGGAATCGATTTCAAACGAGTCGAGCGTCACAGCCGCCGGAAGCTCACGGCGTTGACGCGAAAACATCACCTCGACCATGGTTCCGTCTGCCAACCGAAAACGCTCCGGCAGGTAAGCAAAACGCCCCTGATAAGCATACTGCCGATCGGGCAGGACATAGCGATTAAACGGCACCCAACGTGACCCGGTACGCCCACCCGATTCGATCTCCAGACGAATCATGGAGAAAAGCTCGTGCACCTTGGGCTCGCGGGACGAGGGAGGCACGACGAACGGCTTGGTTTCGGAAACACCGTTTTCCATGTACCCGTCGATATGAACGGTCAACCCGCCCGCCATCTCGATCGACTCACCACGCGCGACCACGCGATCAATCTCACGCCCTTTCGCCCCGTTGAAGATAAAGTGCAATCCGCCGGGATAACCCGCAAAAATCAGCGGTGCAGACCCGGGCTGATACTGCGTGACCACGCGCGGATCAGGATCGCTCGGCTTGCTCGAATGGGGGTCCCCACCCGTCGACCTCATGTCGCGCGACATCCCGGGTCGATCCGCAACCCACCGCGTAATCGTTTTCTCAGGCGTCTTAATCTCCACAATCGCAATCGAAACAGGTTGATCCTGCCCCGGAACCGTCAGACGATCCTGCACGTTCTTAATCCGATAGGAAAACGTACCGTCGCCAATCGGTCGAAAATCACCCCCCAACGAATCGCTGGTAATCGGAACTTCCATCTCGTTTTCATCCTCCGCGAGCCTGATTCGCAGAACGGCACGAGAGTCTTTCGGCAAGGAAGCGACCTGAGATTCATCACGCAGCCACAGAAACTCGATGTTGCCGTTCCCGGCGGTGTATCGGGTTGGATCCATGGCCAGCAACTCGAAAGAATCGGAATTGCCCTGCGCCGTGGAAAAAGATACATTCAGCACCGGGTTCACGCGCCGTCCACCGTCATGCCACCGTCGCTGCAACTTCGCGTACCGAAGGTAACCTGTAACATGGACCGAGGCGTTGGACAACGCGTCTCCCTCGGCGGGCGACGGAATCGTCAAATCAATAGGCCTGAGCGGGACGGGGTAAGACGGGTCGGTAAACACCAACTCGCGCGACGAAATCCGTTCGTTGTAACGCGGCAACCCCTCGATCGGACGTTGGGTCCATTCCGTTTCACCGACCTTACGCACAAACAGTGCCCATGTATCGACCACTTGAAAATACGTGGTCGGGTGATATTCAAGCGACATCGAAAGCTCGTCCCGCAACAGCTTCTTTCCCGTTGACTTGATCGCACGTCCCTTACCCGGAATCACGTCCTCGGTGTACTGCGGGTATCCCGCAAGCAGTTGCCTGATGAAAGACTCGCCATCGGGCGGCGTAACCATCACGTTGACCGCGTACGCAACCTCACCCTTGTGCTCATCGGACAGGATAGGCCAATTCGTGTTCGTGCTTTGAACCTCAAACTCCCATCTTTCCCCGTTGGCATCGACCCGGGCGCGACTCCCTGGAAGGGCCACAAGCGTTTTCGCACCGCTCATCCCCGGAAGATCAATCCGCACCTGACGACGAAAAACCGGCGCGTCCCCCTCAACCTTGGTCGTGAAGTAGTAGTAGCTCCCCAGCGACAAAACAATAATCCCGCTGTGAATCATCCACACGCCGGCGTTCACCTTGCGCAGTGGAATTCGGCGAACCGTAATCACCGCGATGTTGATCGTGAGCAACCCGATCAGCAAGCCGAAAGGCCACCAGTTAAACCACTCGAACTCCGTCATCTCGATATAAGGGAGTTGGCGAACAAACGGCATCGCGCTGCCGATCGAGCAGTAGAAAAAAAGGATCACAGCCAGCGTAATCCCCGTCCAAACACTGCTGAACAAATCGACGATCATCGCAAGTGGACCCCGCGACCGTCCCACTCGGCGCGATGCTTGTGCCGATGCTTGTGCC
>Ga0114931_10007439_pt1 | contig 13365 bp, 13 predicted proteins | sample 2SBtaG_FD_89579 | JGI IMG/M metagenome (GOLD analysis project Ga0114931, IMG submission 89579) | Deep subsurface microbial communities from Kolumbo volcano to uncover new lineages of life (NeLLi) - 2SBTROV14_V59a metaG | ecosystem: Environmental > Aquatic > Marine > Volcanic | place: Kolumbo... | reverse complement strand
GGCCTGGGTAACCGACTCTTCGGAGCCGGCCAGCATCTCGCCGGCGATCTTTTGCACCGCGTCCATGCTGCGCGCGATCTCGTCGGACACGATGGCCTGTTCCTGGACCGCGGTCGCGGTGTCGTTGACCACCGCGATCAGCTGGCCCAGTCCCTGGAGCGTGTTGCTCACCAGCTCGGTGCCACTCTCCACCTCGCGCGTGCCGGTCTCCATCGAGCGGATCGCCTCGGCGGTCTGCTCTTTGATCATCTGGATCAGCGCTTCGATGTCTTTGGCCGACTGGCCGACCCGCCGCGCCAGCGACGACACTTCGTCGGCCACCACCGCGAATCCACGTCCGTGCTCGCCGGCGTGAGCCGCCTCGATCGAGGCGTTGAGCGCCAGCAGCGAGGTCTGCTCGCTGATCTGCCGGATCACCTCGACGATGTTGCCGATACGCTTGCTGCTCTCACCCAGCTCCTGCATCTTGTCGCCGGCGTCTTCGACCGCGCGGCGAATCTGCTGCATGCGCTGCTGCGCCGAGCTGATGGTCACGTTGGACTTCTCGGCGACCTTGGTGGCTTCGCCGGCGTTGGCGGCGACCTGCTGGATCGACGCGGACAGCTCGGTGACCGCCGCGGTCGAGCCCTCGATTTTCATCGTCTGGTCCTGCAGCCCGCCCAGCATCTGCTTGGACGCGGCGCTGATTTCGGCCGACGAGGCGCCGACCTGGAACGCCACGTGCTGCACGTTGCTCGCCAGCTCGTAGACCCGGGCGAACACCTCGTTGATGTTGTCCGCCAGATCCTGGGTTTCGTCCAGCGAGCTCAGCTCGATGCGCTGGGATAGATCGGTTTCGCCCTCGAGCAGCTTTTGTGATTGCTCGACGAACCCGCTGATCGGTGCGGTGATCCACCGCGACATCAGCTCGGCGATGACGAACGACAGCACGATGCCGATGATGAGCTCGATCCACGGCGCGTGAAAGCCGCGGCCCAGCAGGTTTCTGCGGCTGCGCAGCAAGAACAGCTTGCCCACGCTGCCGGTTTGCAGCCCGGCGAAGCCCTCGATCGGCGCCTCGTAGAAATCGTAGTCGCCCTGTTCCAGCTCGATGACCGGGCGGCGCAGGTCACCTTCGCGCCGGTAGCCCCACTTTTGCTCGTTGAGCTGGCGGTTGAGCTCGGACCACATCTTTTTGGGCATCACCGAGGCGACGACCCGGCCCTGGTGGACCAGCGACAGGCGGTGCTGCATCGGCTCGCTCCGGTCGCTCTGCTTTTCGTACTGCTCCATGTAGCGCTCGATGTACACGCCCATGATGATGCCGCCGAGCACCCGATTGCCGTCCTCGGACAGGATGGGCACGCCGGAGATTTGCATCGCCTTGTGGCGGTGGATGAGCACCTTGTTGAAGTAGGCCGAACCGCCCACGACCCGGGCTACCGCTTCGAGCTCGCGCAGATCTTCGGCTTTGATCAGCGCATCGGCGGACGCCCAGCGCAGGCGCTTGGCCCGATCGAACACGATCAGCATGTCGGGCTTCAGCCCGTTTTTCGACTGCAGCACGGCGAACTGCTTGTCGACGACCTTGGCCACGTACGGGTTGTTGCCCTTCTTGACCCGCTTTTTGCGCGTCGGCGGCCGGGGCGCCGGGGTGGCTGGAGCGGTGCTACGGTTCTTGTCGTTCGCCGGCTTGTCATTCACCGGCTTGTCGTTGTGCTTGGTGCCGTCTGCCTTCCGGGCTTCGAGCATGGCGTCGCGCAGCTTCGGATCGGCGGCCAAAAGCTCGGCCACGGACCACACGGCGCGGCCCAACCCCTCCTGGTAATTGAGATAGCGCTTGAAGTGCTTCTCGAGGTAGTTGCCGCGGCTCTTCATCTTGGCCTCGGCGCGGACGACCAGATAGCCGCCGGTGATGAGCAGCCCCGACAGGGTCAGACACCCGATCAAGAACTTGTAGCGCATGCGGAAGCGCAACCGCTTGCGCCGCTGCTGTGCGTCTGTCGCGTTTTTGCGTCCCACTATCCCGGTCCTCTCCGGCAAAAGCTGCGCAGCTCGTCCGATTCGAACAACGCCGGCAGATTGAGAACTTGCAGCGGCGAGCCGTCTTGTACGGTGGCGACTCCGGTGATCAGCGCCGCGGCCGAGTCGCTAAGCGTAGCTGGCGGCGGTTGCAGCGTGTCGCTGTCGAGGCTGCGCAGCTCGGCCATCTTGTCCACCAGGATGCCCGCGTTGCGGTCGTCGTGGCGCGCGATGATGATGCGGCTGTCGTCGCTGGGCACCGTTTGGGACAGACCCAAAAGCTGGGCCAGGTCGAGCACCGCGACCACGTCGCCGCGCAGGTTGATGATGCCCAGCAACCACGGCGGGGTGAGGAAGACGCGCGTAATTGGTCGTACGACCATGGTCTCGGCGATGCCGTCGATGTCGGCGGCGTACTGTTGGCCGTGGAGGACGAAGCAGACCAGCTTTTGGCTCGCTCGGGTGCTGCTGGTCGCGGCTTCAATCATGCGCAACAAAGCGTAACGCGGCCGTTTTCAGGGTCGCAACCGCCGTTGGGGCGATTTGGCTGCGCGGCCGCGGATTCCGTGCACCCGACGGGCGTTTGGCAGCTGCCCCGACCTCGAACATGTACTACCATTGGGGCGTATGAGAGTGATTCGCTACCTTGTCTGCGCAGTCGCGCTCGCCGGATTCGCCGCATGCGGTGGCAAGACGACGAAGCCCAAGCCGGTGGCGCCGCCCACCAAAAACGTCGACCGCATGAACCCATGCGACGGCACACCGGTGAATCCGTGCGGCGTGCGCATCGACAATCCGTGTGACGGCACGAAGGTCAATCCGTGCGACGGCGTGTCCATCAACCCGTGCGCCGGCGACGGCGGCGCGATCGTCGAGCCCGGCAGCGGCCGACCCAACCCGTCGGGACCGGCGCCGGCGCGCACCGCGTCATCGCCCAAGGGTAAGTAAGCGCTGCGCGATCCGGTGCGCCTCGGCGCGCGGAATCGTCTCTGCCAGCAACTCTTCGGCCAGCGCGCGCAGGCGTGGCTCGTCGCTCGCCAGACCGCGAGCGATCGCGTCGAGGCGTTCGCCATTGGCCTCGTCGCGGTACGGGGCCAGTTGCTCTTGCGCGGCACGGGCGTCGACCGGTTCGGCGCGGTCGAGCTTCCACGACAACAGCTGGGCCATGCGCCGGCGCCAGCGGTGGTTTTGCACGGCGCAGGCGGCGAAGAACAAGACGCTGACGCCGAGGCCCGCCGCCGCGGTCGCGACGATGGCGTCGTGGTCGGTGCCGGTCAGCGCCAACAGCCCGGCGCTCACGAGCGCGGCCGCGGGGATGACGCTGCCGAAGATCAGCGCCCGGGCAGGGGCGCGCTGAGCCGGAACTTCGGCACCGTAGAACAACGTGGACAGCGGCGTTTTGATCGCCGTTTTGAGCTCGGTGTGACTGAACCGCGCCAGCACCGCGGCGCCCAGGGACGGAAACATCAGCATCACGCCGAATGCCAGAGCGGTGCTCGCGGCGTACGCCAGGTTGGCAAAGCCCACACCCAGGCGGTACAGAAGCTGCGGCGCCACCAGCAGGCCGAGCACGATGCCGGCGACGTTGGCCAGCGCCCGGTACACACCCAAAAACGCCGCCATATCGTCGGCGTTGGCGGCGAACGAACGGCGGATCTCGGTGAGCGAGGTGACGTACAGGCCCCAGCGCACCATGACCATCGCTGCGGTAGACAACGCGATGGCCCGCACCAGCGGCGAGCGCGTGGCGATGCGCCAGCGAGACCACACGTCGTCGTCGTCGCCCGGATCCGCGTCGGTTTCCGGCGCCGTCTGGTCGTGGTCCGCCGCGCTCAGGCTCGCGGACTGGCCCGGGTGGGTTTCGTTCGAGCGGGGCACGCCCAACGACAACACCGCCGCCGCCACTGCCAGGCCGAGCACGACCACCAGCACGTTGAGCGCACCCACCGGTTGCGCCAGCGACGTGAGCAGCACGCCGGCAAAGATGTTGCCGACGCGCGCCGTGGTGAACAGCAGCGGAAACAACCGCCGCGCCTGGGAGGCGTCGAACGCGTCGAGGATGAACACCCCCCAGTGAATGGTCAGGATCGTCCAGGTGCATTCGTGGCCGACGTACAGCGCATACGCCGACCAGCCACTATCACCGCGCGCGAGCAGCCCGGTGGCGGCCACCGTCACCATGTACAACACCAGCGCGACGCGCCACACGCGGCCCGGTTGCCGGCGTCGGGTCAGTGGCAAATACAGCAGCGCCGCGACCACGTCCATGGCCGCTTTGAGCACGATGACCAGGGGCATGGAGGCCCAGTCGATGCGTGAAAACAGCACCGACTCGGCGATGTTTTCCCCCAGCGACGTCGCCGCCGCGTAGCACAGGCCGATGGCCGCCACCCACAGCACGCGCCGCGTTTCGTTGGGGCGCAGGTGCAGTAGGCGCTGGAGGCTGCTCATGATTCACGCCGTAACGACGTACTTCAGATCGAGCTCGACCACCGCTTCGCCCAGGTCGAGCTGTTCCATGCGGTCTTTCACTTCCATGCCGCGGTAGGAATACTCGAGGGCGCGCGGCGTGACGATGACGGGCGCGTCCGCGGCCGGATCGGCCGGCATCAGTTCGAAGCGCCGGTCGTCCGTACCGATCTGTACCGTGCGCGCGACGCCGCGCAGATGCGGGTAGTTGTATCCGCCGCCGTGGGGCAGCAGGTTGGTGTCGGCCAGCTTGTCGGCCAGGCCGTGCTTTTCCAGCCGCTCGGCCCAACCGGCGCGCTCGGCGGTGGCGGCGCCCAGGTTGGGTTTGCCCCGGACCAAAAACGCCGGCAACAGCGGCGACAGGGTCAGCGGGAACAGCGACGCGCTCGCGTCTTCGAATGTGTAGCAGCCGATGTTGGCCTGGTTGTAGCCGCGGACCAGGCCCTGGTGGGTTGCGTTGATCAGCGATGAGAAGTCGCCGAACAGCCACTCGGCCATAAGCTCCCGGCGCCGGTGATTGAAGTCCTGCGCTTTTTTGTAGAAGGTGTACCACTCGGCGGCGCGCTCGCCCTGCAGGATGCGCAGCTTGCCCCAGGGCGTGTCGAAGGTGTCGGCCAGGGCGCACAGCTCGTCGCTCTTATCCCAGTACAGGCCGACGCCGCGCTCGGACGGCTCGCGGTGCTCGTGTCCGCTCGAGTGCATGATGAACATGTAGCGGGCGTCCTCGGGGACGGGCTCGCGCTGGTCGGCCTCGGACACCTCGAACACATCGACGAAGTGATTCGACTCGGTGAGGTCGTTGTCGATGGGGATGCCGTCGAGCGTCAGCTCGGCGGTGTCGAAGCTGTGCAGGCGCTCGCGCAGCTCGTCGATCTCGGGGATGTTCGGCAGTGACCCCACCAGCATGCCGCAGGCGTTGGGCTTGATGTCCAGCACGGTGAAGTCGCCGGACCAGCGGTACATACCACCGTAGCCGAAGCCCTGTTTCCAGCGGTTGTTGTTGCGGGTGATGGTGGCGTCGGGGGAGCCGACGAACGTGGCGTCGGCGTCGACGCCCAGTTTTTGTTGCACGTGATGAATCTTGGCCAGGCCGTAGGGCACATTGGCTTCGCACAGACGCATGCCGCAGTCATCGACGCCGCCCATGAAGCAGTGCTCACGGGCTCGCTGCAGCTCGCGATCAGACATGCATGAAAGTATAGGTTATACGACCGAGCCGTTCATCAGCTCGCGGTAGGCGCAGGTCACGTCGGCGAGCTTGCGCTCGAGATTGCGGCGGCGTTCGGCGCTTGCTTGCTGGTGAAAGTCCGGGTGTAGCGCGCGCGCCAGGCGCCTGTAGGCGCGTTTGACCGTGTCGCGGTCGGCGTCGGGCGCAATGCCGAGCAACTGGTGTGCAGCGCTGGGCCGGCCGATCGGCCGGGCTGCTACGCCGTCGGTCTCCAGCGCGCCCACGCCCCGCAAAAAGTGGAGAAACGTCAGCAGACGGAAGCGCGGAGTGCGGGCCAGCGGCCAGATCTGATCGAGCCGGCGCGGCACGCGCATGGCGGTCAGGATGCGCTGGTCGACCTCGTCACATATGGAAGGGTCCGGGTGCAGCTCGGCGCGCAGCGACAGCCGCACCCCTGCCAGCTCGGACACCAGACGCTGGGCGCGGGTGGCATCTACCTGGCGCTCCAGATGCTCGCGGGCCCACTTGGCCAGGGAAAACTGGCGCTGCACCGCGCCGGGCGGGTAGGCCGCGGTGCCGCCGTCGAAGGTGCAGGTCGCGTCGTCGGCAGCGGCGATGCGCTCGAGGGTGAGCGAGGCACGGCGGCCGAGCGCGTCCACGTCGGGGGTCATCAGATAGCCACGGCACAGCACCAGCAAGGTGGGCTGACTGCCGCGACTGCGGATCGTCAACACGCCGGTAGCGCGCGACCGACCCAAGCGATAGGCGATGCGAACAAACTCGCCTCTAGCCAAGCGGAACGAAGACCACACCCTCCCGTTCTAGGAGCGCACCTACGTGTGGGCAAGTTTCTGGCCCGCGCGACGCGGGCTTACATAACTGCGGCCACGTGGCCTACATGAAGCCGGACTGCGGCCACGTGGCCTACATGAAGCCGGCTTCGCGCCGTTCCTGGATGTACTCGTTGACGGTGTCGCGAATGTTTTCGCGGAACTCGACATCGCCGCGGGCGATCTCGCGCAGCGCCGTGACCGCCGATTTGTTGTCGCACTCGACCAGGGGGTCGGCACCGTGGGCAATTTGGCGCGCGCGCTCGGAGGCCAAAACGACCAGGGCGAAGCGGTTGGTTACTTTTTCGAGGCAGTCTTCAACAGTTACGCGAGCCACAGAAACTCCTAAATGCCCGGAACCCGGGCGCGTCTAGCCAGGCCTGGGATTCTAGCTACATAGCACCCGCTGTCAAGGGCTCCCGCGCGTGTCGTCGCTTGCAAAGGCCCGATTCGCAGACTACGCTGACGCAATTGGCTGTGTGCTCTTGAGCACACGCCCCTTCATTCTCGCTCGCTTTTCTTCGGATCGATGACCCCAAAAAAAGAAGTTCCAATCAACTGGGACGAGCTCGAGACCGCTGTCGAGCGTAACGCGCCCAACAACGAGAGCTTTTTGAACCTGACCACCGGACAGGTGGTCACGATTGTGTCCGGCGACCCGGAAGCCCCGCTGCTCAAGAGCAAAGTCTCCAAGAACATTAGAAATTATGTTCGGGTGGAGCCTGCATCGTCCCGCGAGCAGTATCGCTGGATGGAGCGGTTCGTTTCGTCAGTGGCCGAGGAATCCCTGCGCGAGCGGCTGATCATCTCCATCGATGGCAAGGGCGCGTTTCGCCGGTTCAAAGACGTGCTGCTGGCCTACCCGGCCGAGCGCGAGCGTTGGTTCAGCTACCGCGCAGACCTGCTGCATTGGCATATCCACCACTGGCTCAAGGATCACGACATCGAGCCGGAGAGCATGCCGCCGTGGGGCGAAGCCAAGCCGCCACCGGAGCTCGAGCAGGTGGCGCCGGCCAGCGCACCGCAGCCCTCCGAAGGTCCTGGCGAGGCACTGCGGCGCCAGGCGCGCGAGCTCATCGACGGCATTCCCGCCATCGACTTGCCGAGCGCGATCGCGTTCCTCGAGTTTCTACGCGACCGCGGCAGCGCCGCTCTCAAGGCGGAGAGCGAAAGCGACACCAAGCCGCGCAAAGTGGGCGTCGCCCGCTAGGAGGGTGTTGTGGATAGACGTCGTCGCGAGGATGGTGAGATGCGAGGCGAGGTCGGCGGCACGCCCGGAGCGGTCAAGGGCGTGTATTGAAATACATAGCCGCAGGCCGCGAGGACGTACGGCCGAGATCGACAGCAGATGGCCACCGCAGCAGATGGCTATTCGCAACACCCTCCTAGGCATACCCCTGGTACTATCCGCGAATGCGTGAACGTCATACCCAGGCACGACACTGGCAGCCGGCCGGTTATGGCGCGCGAATGTGACGCTCATCGCTTGTGGCGCGACAGGGTGGGGGAGCGCGGTGCGGTTGCGCCCGTGGCCTCGTCAGCGGGCCCGTTTGCCGGGTCGATCGACGCGGGCTATCTTTTGGTGAACATGTCCGGTGGCAGACCCACCCTCCTTCTCAACTCCAGTTACGAGCCTTTGAAGGCCATCTCATGGCAACGCGCCATCACGATGGTGTGGTTGGAGAAAGTCGAGATCGTACGCAGCTACCAGACCCGGCTGCACGCAGTGAGCTGGGCGGTGGACATGCCGGCGGTGGTTCGCTTGCGCCACTTCGTCAAACGGCACCGGATGCGCATCGCATTTTCCCGCCGCAACGTGTTTTTGCGTGACGGTCACCGCTGCCAGTACTGTTTGGTCACGTTCTCGGCCAACGAGCTCACCTGTGACCACGTGGTGCCGCGGTCGCGTGGAGGCAAGAGCGGCTGGGACAACATGGTCACCGCATGTGGCCCGTGTAACCGCAAAAAGGGCAATCGCACGCCGGAGCAGGCCCGTATGACGCTGGCCAAACCGCCGCGCAGGCCCGAAATGCTGCCGTCTCTGGCGGCGCGCCTCGGCGGACGGCTGGCGCCCGAAGCGTGGCGCGACTTCCTTACCTGGAAGTAGGTGGCGCCCAGACCAAGCCGTCTGTCTGCCACGCGTCGTCGGTGGCGTCGGCGGGCTCGGTCCAGCCATCGCGGTGGCGCAAGAACGCGCTGTAGCCGCTCAGCAGTGCTTCGAAGCAGTGGTCGTTGCGCAACACTTCTTCGCGTGACAGGCGCGACGTGACGTCGAAGATCATGTCGAGCCCTTCGACGATGCTGGCGCGGGTCTCCCACGGATCGGCGTCGCGCTTGTAGCCGCGCGCCTTGTCGCGGCCGAACAGCGCGTGCACGGTCGCGCGCGGTGACACCTCGAGCAGCGTGTCGTTGAGCTTGTAGCCCATTGGTGCCAATCGGCGGCGCAGCTGCACCGCGCGTGCGGCGATGGGGCCGCTGGCTTTGCCGATCAGATCGCGGGGCACGAGGCCGCGCTTGTAGTGGAGCACCACTTCGGAGATGCGGTGAGCGTATGGCAGCAGCGTCGGCCGCTTGGTCCGCCCGCGCGACACCGAGCGCTTGACGAACCCGGTCGTGGCCGGGATCGCTGCGATGCGATCGAGGTCCTGGGCCACAGCTTGCTCGACCATTTCGGCGCCGGCCTCGCGCAACCACACCACCGCCGGATCCGCGCACTGCGCTTGGCCCGGACATTCCGCCAGGTCGCAGCGCAGGCACGCGGGCAGGGTAAGCGGCGCGTTGATCGCCACCGTCGGCGAATCGTCGCGATCGCCCAAATAGTCCACCAGCGACTGGTTGCACCAGGGTTGATGGTCCCGGTAGCGAGCCTGGACGTCTTGCACCCGGACCGGGCCGAGCGCTCGGCCACTATCAGCGCACACATCAGCCGTAAGCCGGGCTACGGCCGTGGTTTTGCCACGAGCGCCGCCCAGGTCGATGCCGATGTATGTGAGCTTGGAGGTCACGTCCTTCTCTATTTTTAGCATGTGCTACCGATGCCACGCCGGTTTTGCGCTGTTGATCCGTATGTGCTTGCACGAGCGTCGACACGTTTTTATAGTTTCGGTATAGGTGGCCATTGCGAGGCAGCCATGGATCGAATCGCCACCTTCAAACAGTTTATCGCCGACAAGCCGGAGGATCCGTTTCCGCGCTACGGGTTGGCCATGGAGTACAAAAAGCAGGGGCAGTTGGAAGACGCGTGCGTTGCGTTCGCGGATCTGACCAGCCGGGTCCCCGACTACGTGCCGGCGTACTTGATGTACGGCAACGCGCTGGAAGCGGCCGAACGCGCCGCCGAGGCGGACGCCATTTACCGCAAGGGCATCGAGGTGAGCACCGCGGCAGGCGACGCTCACGCGCGCAACGAATTGGAGGCGGCCCTTGCCGACCTGAGCTATTCTGAGTAGTCTGGCGGCAATTGCCGTGGCCGTATTGGGGTAACACAATGAAGAAAATCGCAGTCGCAATCACCGCGCTGGCGTTGGGCGCTGGTCTCGGGTTCGCATGTGGAGGCGCACAGCAAGCCGCGCCGCCACCCCCCCCGCCGTCGGCCGAATCGGCGGCGCCGCCACCACCGGCCGATACCGCGCCGGCGAACGCGCCGGCCAGCTACGGCGGTGGCTACGGCAAAGCCGCCTACGGTGGCGGTTACGGCAAACGTACGTAGCAAAACCGCTTGCCAACGACGGCATGCCCGGTCAAAGTGGGCAGCCCTTTGCCGGGGTGGTGAAATGGTAGACACGGGGGTCTCAAAAGCCCCTTCCTGCGAGGGAGTGTCGGTTCGAGTCCGACCCCCGGCACGAAATTCAGGAGTGTGAGCCGCTGGCCACACTCCGTTTTCTTTTGGGCTACTCTACGCGCGTGCTGACAACCGCATCGTTCGTCTCGTTGCTCGCGTGCGCCACCGTGGCGTTCTCCTCCATTTCCACCACGCCCGTCCAGGCGAAAATGCCCGACGAGGCGGCGTTTCCGCCCCTGCGCCCGGCGCACTTCGGCGACGTCGGCACACCGCAGGTGAAGCTGAAGGTCACCTACGGCAAATCGAGCCGCCGCCGGCATTAGGACCACTCGTGCGTGTGCTCATGTCGCAGCGGTTAGCCGCTATCGCCTTCGTGTTGCCGCTCATCGGGTTGGTCGGCTGCAAAAAACACGGCTCGAGTTGCGGGGCCAAGCCGGATCATTCGGTGATCGCGTGTGTGGGCGACGAGGCGGTGGGGCGCAGCGAGGTGAGCGTGTATGTGCGCAAGCCGTTGCCGGTGCCTGGCAAGGCCAGGTTGCCGGACCCGCGCATGGCAGCGACCGAGGCGGCTTTGCGCGTGCGCCTGTTCGCGCGCGAGGCCAAGCGCCGTGGCTTGCACGTGTCGGCGTCCACGTCGGCGGCGATCCGCCGCGGCCGGCTGAACCGCGCGTTGATCGTCGACGAGCTGAAGCGCCGCGGTATCTCTGCCGCCGCGGTTACCGATGCCGAAGCGGGTGGCCGCTACAAAGCGCGGCCCGGGCGGTTCAACAAGATCCACCGCGCCTATTGCCGGGCGATTTTCGTGCGCGACGCCGCCACCGCCGAGGCCGTGTACAAGCGGGTAAAGGGCGCCGACGATGCGCGGTTTGCCAGCGTCGCGCGCGAGGTCTCGGTGGACCCGAGCGCGGCCGATGGCGGCGACATCGGTGAGATCCACCGCCCCGGCATCGACCCGGACGTTCGCACTTTGGGCAATACCCTGCACGCGGTCGGTGAGATCGGCGGACCCGTCGAGCTCCTCGATCGGCGCTTCGTGATCTTGTTGGTCAGCCGATTGGAGATGACCGTGCGCCCGTTTGCGGGCCAGGTCGTCGCGATGGTCAAAAACGCCATGGTGCACGAGCGCAGCGAAGTTGCGCTGGACGAGCTGTATCGCCGGTTACGGGCCAAAGCGAACATTCGCGTGTTCGCCGCCGCGGTCAAAACGCTGCGCTAGGCTAGCCAGCCACGTTTGCGGACAGCCGCAGGTGATGTGTTCAAACTTTGGATGCAGGTTGTACAGGTCTGTTCAAGTCTTGAACTCGTAACCACTGTAGGGCCTATTACATCCGTTACTTACGCGTGGCGTAGTGTTTGCAATCAGTTGTGGTGCTCGATCGAGAGGAGGACCCGAAAATGCTGAGAACCGTCGCGTGTACCGCTGCCTGCCTTGCCCTCGTCGCCGCATGCACTGTGGGTGACCCCAACGCACCGCAGCCCGATGAGGCACAGACCCTGCAGTTGAGCCAGAACGACGCGACCACGGTGGCCGGTACGTTCGTCTACGCCGGGTCGGTGATCGACTTTCGCAGTACCTCGGCGGATCAGAACAAGGTCGACGTGCATTTGAACGTCAACGGCGCCGAGCTCGACATCGCGTACGACCTGGCGGCGCGCACGATGGATCGCGATGGCAAGTCCAACGCGCTGTTCCGCGACGAGCTCGACGCGTTGTACGAGCTGCGCGACGCGCTCAGCCGCGATTACGGCGCCGACCTGGCGGCGACGGTGCAGGGCTACGTGCTGCTGCGCCAGGTCGACCGACTGGCCGAAGCGCCGGTGGGATACACGTTCGTGCACCGCGTGGTGAGCGTGAAAAAAGGCCTCACCGTGGCGACCAAGTCGCGCGACATCAGCAGCAAATCGAGCCCGTGTGGCGATGACGGCGTGACCTGCTTGCCGGGAACCAGCGGCAACGCCTACGCCATCTTCGACACTGGCGACCACGGCACCTGCTGGGGCTGGTGGCGGCCGTACGGCAACAGCTGGTGCGCCGGGCGCTGTGGCGCCGGCTGTGCCGGAGACGACTGGTACGAGCTCATCTCCGACGATGACTACACCTGGGACTGTCTGGACCACGACTGGTGCACGGTGTACTTCAACGAAGGCAACGGACCGGGCGCGTCCAACTGCGGCGACGAGTTCGACGAGGCCGCCGACGACTACATCGCCACCATCGGCAACGCCTGCTAGGTCCTCTACTAGGCCAGCAGCCGGTCCGCGATCGCGGGCACGTGCTCGGACGCGGGGCCGCGCAGGGCGATGCCGTTGGCGAGCTGGTCGGCCACGCGACCAAACGCATTGTCGCCGATGTTGATGTCGATGATGCCGGCGCCCGCCTCGGCGGCGAGGTTCACCACGTGGTGGGGCAGGGTGGTGGACGCCGAGGTGCCGACCACAATGAGCAGCGCCGCCTCCGCCGCGGCCTTCAAGCTGCTTTCGAACCGGAACAACGGCTCGTCGTAGCACTCGTCGAACCACAGCACGTGGGGCCGCGAGCGGCCGCCGCATTCGGGGCAGCGCAGCACCGCGGCGGTCGCGTCGGTGAGCTGGTAGCTCTTGGCTTGCTCCGGAGCCGCGGGCACGTCCAGGTCGTCCGGCAGCGGCCACATGGCTTCGCAGCACGCGGCGCCGCAGCGCTGGTAGTCGATGTTGCCGTGGATCTGATAGGTGCGCGCCAGCGGGTTGCCCGCGCGCAGGTGCAGGCCGTCCACGTTCTGGGTGATCAACCGGAACCGTTCGCCCAGGGCCTGGTCGAGACGCGCCAGCGCCGCGTGCGCCAGGTTGGGCGCGGCGTTGCGGCACACCGCGCGCCGGAACAGGTACCACTGCCACACATCGTCGGGCATGCGCTGGTACGCGGCGTTGGTCGCCATTTGTTGCGGCCGGTAGACCTCGGAGCCGACGGTCCAATAGCCTTCCTCACCGCGGAAGGTCGGGATGCCGCTCTCGGCCGAGATCCCCGCGCCGGTCAGCGCGACGATCAAGCCGTCGGCCCCGCGGGCGCGGTCGCAGATCGCGTCCAGGCTGCTCACGCGCGCCAGTATGACATGGCGCCCGAGAGTATACTACGGCGG
>Ga0114931_10007438_pt1 | contig 13366 bp, 10 predicted proteins | sample 2SBtaG_FD_89579 | JGI IMG/M metagenome (GOLD analysis project Ga0114931, IMG submission 89579) | Deep subsurface microbial communities from Kolumbo volcano to uncover new lineages of life (NeLLi) - 2SBTROV14_V59a metaG | ecosystem: Environmental > Aquatic > Marine > Volcanic | place: Kolumbo... | reverse complement strand
TTTTGTTCTTAGTTTTTGCTTTGAAAACAAGAGTTATGTTGATATAATGACTGTTTTCAAAGTGAAAAATAAGGACAAAAGAAGTAGCCAAGAAGCTTGATTTATTTTTTCACCGTTCCATAGCGTCAAAAAAATTATTTATCATCATAATGGCCACGGCACTGGTATAGGCTTAAAATATCATTTTCCAATTTATAAACCAATCTATCTTTTTTAGTAATTCGGCGCGACATCCATCCTGCAAAATCATCTTTAAGTGATTCCGGCTTTCCCGTTCCTACCATTGGATTTTGCCATATTTCGGAAATCATCCCCTCAATTTCTTCAATAATTTTGTGGCGATTATTCTGGTACAGAAAAATTAAATCATCTTTGGCGGCATCAAATAATTGGTATTTGTCAGGCGGAAACCAAATATCAATGTCAGCATGGGAATTTAAAGGAGGCCTGTTTCTTTTTTTTAGCCATTCCTTGAATTTTTCACCGAGGCATTCATTCCAGCAACAAGAATGGATGACTTCAACGCTTTTTGTTCCATTCTCCTCTCCGATTGGTTCGGATTTAATGGAAAGTCCAATTTTGCATTTTTTCCAAATGGGATGTGAACAAAAACTTACGCATAAAGTATTTCTCAGATACGCATCTGCCAGTCCCAAAACTTTCATTGCATGATGTGGATGAGCAGGTTCATCGAGGAAAAAAGCGGAAGAGATATAATTATCCTCTGAATCTGCATTTAATTCCTCAAAGTAGGGATAGGCCTTTAGTCCAAGAAAAAGAGTCTTCAATATTCCATTGACATTGCTATCATTAAGCCAGTCATTTAAAGTATAGTCGAGGGCAAGCGGTTTTTGGAAGAAATGTTCATCAGGCAGGCGAAGTTTTGTAAAACCGAATTCATTTAGTTTTCCACAAAACTTGATTAATTCCTCCATCTGTTTCTGTGCTGCATGAGGGGTTGTTGCCAGATTTTCTATTGAAATTTCATTCAAAACACTTTCCATTCCAAGCGTTTAAATCAGTTTGAACAATTGATCATTCCATTCCTGTAAAAAATTCTTAGGGTAAGCGCTAAGTTCTCCTTTGTTATCTACTTTGATTGGGGTAATTGAAGAATATTGTTCGAAATCAGTATTCACGCGGTCGAAGAAGAAAAGATTAATATCCCGATGATTAATGTCTCCATTTTTTGCTGCCACTCTAATCCCGTTGAGAATATGGTCGCTGTGTGTTTCAATTATTATTTGGGACCCTACCGAGGCTGCGAGAGCGATTAATCTGCCCATTTCTGCTTGCCCTCGCGGGTGGAGATGAGCTTCCGGGTTTTCGATAATTATTAATCTGTCTTTTTTAGCCATGAGAAGGGAAAGAACAACAGGTAGGGCATAGGTTATGCCAAATCCTACATTAATTGGGCGAAAGCAGTCCGTGTAATCGGAGTTGGTTTCAAATTGGTAGTCAAGAATCACCAATTCAGTACCCGGAACGGCGGTTGTATTCAATTTAGTGCCCGGAGATATCTCACCAAGCCAAGCATTAACTTGGTGAACTAAGTTTTTTGACTGCCCTTTCGGATGGAACAATTGGTGGTGTTTTATTCTAAAGCTACTGCCAAAAGAATTCAAATAATAGACTGCAAACTCTCCTTGATTTCCAATCTGACGACTGTTCTCGATTTCAAAAGGAACTGCAGAAGAGTAGGTAGGTTTCGGACCAATTCTTTCAGCATCGATGTATTGAAAATTATCTGAAAATAAATTGATTTTTGAAAAATCAAATTCCCGATATTGTTCTTCACTTTGTAAATATTCTTTATCGGAAACGTATTTAAATTTCCATTGAAGCAGTTCTGGATCTTGAGTTTTAATTTTAAATTCGATGGTGGAAGATTCCGCAAATTGATAATAAATATCTTTCCCTTTACCAAGACTTAAAAGGTCTTTGCTATTCAATTCTAATCTTCCATGAGATAAACTTTTGAATTCAGATTGCTTCAATAGTAATAATACTTGAATTAAGCTGGATTTGCCCATTCCATTCATTCCTGCTAAAACATTCAAATTCGACAACTCTAAATCGGCTTCCTTGATAGATTTGAAATTTTTGATTTGAATTCCTTCAATCATTTTCAACTAGATTTTTTACAAGTTCTTCAATTTTTGAGAATCGCGTTTCAACTTTTCTTTTATCCCCTGTTCCTACTGATATAGCCTCTGTAAAATCTTGATCATTCTTTATCAAATCAATCAAAGCTTTTTTTACTTTTTCTTCATTTTGCTCCAACTTATTGCGTTCATTTGAACTCAGCTTTGACAGGGCCACTGACCAAGTGTCGAATAAAGATTTATTGATTCGGCTTTTTCGTCCTTCGCCCTCATTTAATTTACGGAAAGCATATTCTCCAAAAATATTGTGGGCAGTAATCATTGCGGCTTTAAAATCATTTTTCAAACGGGTTTTTTCTGTTTCGTTTAATTTACTAATCTCCGCCATCCCTTTATTAAGAAAGGTATCTAAGTCAGGCATGTAATTCCTATAAGTGACCAGGTAAAAAGAAATAAATCGCGTAACAAAATCTCTGTCCCCCATTCTTTTAGGATTAATGTTACCAGTTGCTTCTTTAAATTCCTCCATATTTGCCATTTCCTCCACCAGTTTTGATGGCTCTCCCTGGTTGAGAGCGTGTCTTATTTCTTGAGGTTTCAAAGGTTCACCCCAAGTGTTTATTCGTTTGAATATATTGAATTTCACATCTTCCGGAGTACCTTCCTCGATTATGAAAGCAGTAATTTGAGCTTCTTCAATCCTCCTTTGAAAGGTTCCCGGTAAATCATCAAATTTGTTACCATTGAATTGTGTGAGGTATTCCAGATTTTGAAGGGTAAAACTTTTATAAATGACAAAATCGCGAATAGTACTGAGCCTTTGAAGGCCGTCAATGACTTCCCAATAATCTTCATTACTTCCGTCAAAATAAAAGGCAGGCAGTGGAAAACGGAGAAGTAGCGATTCAATTAACCGGGACTGTTTAGTAAGGTCCCAAACTTCCTTGCGTTGAAATTCGGGATGTAAATTAATCGCCGGAGGATTTGCTTTTAACCTTTTTATCAACAAATCCAAAGTTAGGGGCTTGGTTGTGAATTTTATTTTTTTCGGGTCAAAAGGGTTTTGAATATCTTCTATTGAAGAATAATCTTCCTTCTCTACCTCAACGTAATTGTTTGAATCTATCTCAGGAAACATAGAAGTGATTTGTAGAAAAATACAGATTGATACATGTAATCCGGCGAGGCTAAAGTATAAAACAAAAGTAAAAGGTTCAAATTAATATTTTCCGGTGTCTCAATTGATTCTCTAGCATATAAATCGCCTCTTTCTGCCAAATCTCCATCGGAACATAATCAATAAAACCTCCAAGCGGCTACAGTTGTGCCATTGTACCCAAGCAGTTCAATTTGATTAATGACAGAAAGATAGTGCAGGTTATGGTCAACGATATTTTGCAACCATTTGCTGCCGGAGGTTGGCAAAGTATTTCCAGGAAACTCTATTTCGATGTTGGTATCAATCAAATATTGGGTTCCCATTCGTTGTGGCTTGGCAGTTGGATTTTCGGAAGCCACTAAACGCAGAATATCTGGCCGTTCCAGATTTTGCAGCAGGGGTAGTGGTTTATCATTCAAAAGTTCAACGGTAATTATTAGTATGACATCATTTTTTTGTTTGCGGTTACACGTTTCCTACAAAAATAGGCATCTAGTGGTTAAAAATGGACATGTTGAAGAAGAACTTCCCACTCAAATTTTTCGTTCCGCTTTCAACAATTCCAGGCACTCTTTCAAACTATCCCGCCAATGTGGAATTTCGAGGCCAAAGGCGGCTTTTATTTTTCCTTTGTTCAAGACGCTGAAGGGAGGGCGTTTGGCTTGTCTCGGGTAGTCTTTGGTTTCGATGGGTATTAGCTTGCAATGAATATTCTCAATGTCGAATATCGCTTTCGCAAAATCGTACCAACTCGCCACGCCTTCATTGCTGAAATGATAGACGCCCCGCATTTTTGCCCTGCCAACTTCCTGATTTTCAATCTTTTGGAGGATGGTCAAAATGGCTTTTGCGATATCTCTCGCGTAGGTGGGCGTTCCAATTTGGTCAAAAAGGACGCTCAATTCTTCCCGTTCTTTTGCCAGGCGAAGCATCGTTTTGACGAAGTTGTGCCTAAAAGAAGAATAGACCCATGAGGTGCGAATGATCATGGTGGCGGGATGCGATTTCAAGGCCAGTTCATCGCCTTTCAATTTGGTTCTTGCGTAAACAGATTGCGGGTTGGTGGCGTCGCCTTCTTTGAAAGGGGTGTTTTGGTCGTTGTCATAAACGTAATCGGTGGAGATGTGAATAAGCGGAATGCTTTTTAAATTACAGGCTTCGGCGATGTTTTTGGCCCCTTCGGCATTCACTTGGCAAGCTAATTCCGGCTCGCTTTCGGCTTTGTCAACCGCCGTGCAGGCAGCGCAATTGACACAATATTGGAAGGCGTGTTTTTCAAAAAAACGGGTCACTGCCGATTGGAGGGTGATGTCCAAATCTTTTGAATTGGCGAAGAGAAAACGAAAGTGGGAACTCGTTTGCGAAAGCTGCAAAAACTCCTGCCCTAACTGACCGCCGGCCCCGGTGATGAGAATGGTTTTCATCCTGTTTTAAACTTTCGATGTTTCCCAAATTTGGGCAAAAATCCATCCTTCTCCGAAAGAACGATATTTTTCAAATCCATTTCCCAATCGATGTTTAAAGTAGGGTCGTTGAAAATAATCCCCGCTTCGTGTTTTTTGGAATAAAAATTATCGCATTTGTAAGAAAACAAAGCCCGCTCGCTCAACACCAAATAGCCGTGGGCGAAACCCCGCGGAACAAAAAGTTCCAGTTTGTTTTCTCCACTCAAATGAACGCCGTACCACTCGCCATGGGTGGGTGAAGATTCCCGCAGGTCAACTACCATGTCGAGCACTTCTCCCTCAATAGCGCGCACCAATTTTGCTTGGGCGAAAGGTTCTACCTGATAATGCAACCCGCGCAGGATGCCGTAGGAAGAAAGCGCCTGATTATCTTGCACAAAGGGACGGTCAATTCCGGCTTTTTTAAATAATTTTTCATTAAAACTTTCGAAAAAATAGCCTCGTTCATCTTCCCAAACCTTTGGTTCGTAAAGGATTAACCCTGGAATCTCAGTTTCTGTAAATGACATTTTTATTTCCTTGTAAAACAAGCGATTGTATTCAATTGGATAGTATTTATTAAAGTGTTGTTGGGGGGCATGGGGTTTTCAATTCCATCATTAAATTATTTGGTCTGTTATTTTTACGGTTGCCAAAGACGCTATTTTTGCCGGAAAAAGATAGAAATGGGAACGCCGCAAAAGTCGAATTTTTCCCGCATCTGGTTTTCCAGGTAATTTTTGTAGCTCTCCTTGATGTACTTGGGATTATTGCAAAAAAAGGCAAAAGCGGGAAAGTAGGTCGGCAGTTGGGTGACGTATTTTATTTTTACAAATCGCCCTCGATGCGACGGCGGCGGCACCTTTTGAATAGCCTCCAACATGAGGTCGTTCAGCTTGGAAGTTTTGATTTTTTGTTGGCGGCGGTCATAGACTTCTAAACCCACTTCGATGGCTTTGAAAATGCGTTGCTTTTCGGTGACGGAAACGAAAACGACTGGAACGTCGTCAAAGGGGGCAATCTTTCGTTTGATTTCTTTTTCAAAATCCCGCGCCGTGTTGGTCTCTTTGTCCACCAAGTCCCATTTGTTGACGAGCAACACAATGCCTTTGTTCCGCTTTTTTGCAAGCCCGAAGATACTCATGTCCTGCTGTTCCATCCCTGTCTGCGCATCAATCATCAAGATACAGACATCAGCGTCTTCGATGGCTTTGATGGCGCGCATGACGGAGTAGAACTCCAGGTTTTCGTGGACGCGCGATTTCTTGCGAATGCCGGCTGTATCTATGAGTAGAAATTCTTTTCCGAATTTGGAATATTTGGAGTGAATCGAATCCCGCGTAGTGCCGGGAATGTCGGTGACGATGTTGCGTTCCGCCCCGAGGAGGGCATTTGTCAGAGAAGATTTTCCGACATTCGGCTGCCCGACGATGGCGAATTTGGGCAGCTTGGGTTCAAGAGGTTCTTCTTCCTCAATATGCAGCGTCACAGCATCGAGTAAATCGCCAGAACCGCTTCCGGTGAGGGAAGAAATGAAGTAGGTTTCTTCAAACCCTAAACTCCAAAATTCATTGGCTTCCAACTGCCGGACGTTGTTGTCAACCTTATTGACGACCAAAAGAATCGCCTTGTCGGAACCGCGTAGCATATTGGCAATCCCTTCATCCAAATCGGTAATGCCCGTCGTCACATCTACCAAAAAAATGATGACGGCCGCCTCTTCAATCGCGATTTGAACCTGCTCGCGAATAGCCGCCTCGAACACATCTTCCGACCGTTGAACAAAGCCCCCCGTATCTACTACCGTGAAGCTTTTTCCATTCCATTCGCAAGTGCCGTATTGGCGGTCACGCGTCACCCCACTCGTATCGTGAATAATCGCCTGACGTTCTCCAATCAGGCGGTTGTAGAGGGTTGATTTTCCAACATTCGGACGTCCCACAATTGCTAAAATGTTTCCCATGCTTTATGGTCTGTATTTTCTAGGCGCGAAGGTACGCCTTTTGAATGGAATGGCGTGAATTTTCGGTTGATGTTGCGGTTTCGTTCATCGGGTTCATTGATACCCAAACCGCTTCAACATCTGCTCATCGTCCCGCCAATTGTCGCGCACTTTCACCCGCAGTTCGAGGAAGACCTTCTGTTCGAGCCATTTTTCGATGGCTTTGCGCGCTGCTGTGCCCAAGCGTTTGATAGCAGAGCCTCCTTTTCCGATGAGGATGGGCTTTTGCGTTTTCCGGCTCACAAAAATAAGCGCTTCGATGCGAACGAGAGGTTCTCCTTTTTTAGTGGTGGTTTCTTTGAATGACTCGATTAGGACTTCCGCCGAGTAGGGAATTTCCTGATGATACAACTCCAAAATTTTTTCGCGGATGATTTCGCTTACGAAAAAACGCTCTGGTTTATCCGTCAATTGGTCCTTTGGAAAGTATTCGGAACCTTCCGGCAATTTGCTCAAAATCAATTCCAGCACCTTGTCTGTGTTGGTTTTTTTCAAAGCAGAAATTGGAATGGTTTCCAAAAAATCAACCCGCCGGTTCCAGCTTTGAATCAACCCGGCAATGGTTTCCGTAGTACTGAGGTCTGTTTTGTTGATAATTAAAAAAAGCGGCACCTCCACTTTCCGCAATCGGTCAATCACCGGGTCGTCGTCTTCGTAGCTTTCGCCCGCTTCGGTGACGAAGAGCATAATATCAGCGTCTTCGAAGGTTGTTCGCACAAAGCGGTTCATCGCCTCCTGCATTTTGTAGGCGGGGTTTTCAATAATGCCCGGCGTATCGGAAAAAACCACCTGAAAATCATTGCCACTCAAGATGCCGATAATTCGGTGGCGGGTCGTTTGGGGCTTGCTAGTTATGATAGACATGCGCTCGCCAACCAAAGCATTCATGAGGGTTGATTTGCCCACATTCGGGCGACCGATGATGTTGACGAAGCCGGATTTATGCACGTTTTTGTAATTTAGGAATGGAATTTCTTTGTAAAGGAATAAAAATATATCCCATCTTTCAAAACCTTTCTGGAATTTTCCAAAATGGAATGAAGAATGTCGGTAATCAAAATGAGCTTGCGGCGGCCACTTATTTCAATGTCAATCCTTTGCGTAGGAACAACACCCACTGAAAGCCGCCCCGGGCAATCAAAAAAATGACCAATGCCAGCCAAAGCCCGTCATTCCCCATCGGTTTATTCAAAAGGAAAAAACTGAGCAAGAAAACCGCCAAAGCCAGCATCATGCTGTTGCGCATGGCTTTGGAAGCCGTCAGTCCGATGAACACCCCGTCCCAAATGTAACTCGGCGTACCCAAAACGGGGAGGATAATCATCCAAAAAAGAAAGGGCAACGCCGCCTGCATGACGGCTTGTTGATTCGTAAAAACGGCCAGCAGTTGCTCGCCGAACGACCAATAAAACAGGCTGAAAAGCGCCGCCATGAACATGCCCCATGCAAAAGAAAACCGGATTGCCTTGCGAGTAGCGAATTCATTTTTTGCGCCGGAATACTTCCCCACGAGACTTTCCGAAGCAAAAGCAAAACCATCCACGGCGAACGACATCCAGTTGAGGTATTGCATTAAAATGACGTTTACGGCTAAAATAATTTCACCGGCGGCAGATGACCGGCTGTAAAAAAAGCCAAAAGCAAAAGTCAGGCAAAGGGTGCGGATGAAGATGTCCCGATTGATGGCGAGAAAACGACTGAGTTCTTCCAACTTCAAAACCGCCTGTCGGCTGAAATGCTTTAAAAAGACACCGTACTTCTTGCGAAAAAGGAAGAATGCCAACAGCAGTCCAATGTATTGTGCCAGCACGGTACCCCAAGCTACGCCCGCCACATCCATGCCCAGATGCCAGACAAAAAGATAGCTCAGAACGATGTTTGCCACATTGATAACGATGGTGAGCATGAGCGGGTAAATGGCGTTTTGCATACCAAAAAACCACCCCATGAAGGCAATCAAACCCAAGGTGGCGGGGGCTGCCCAGATGCGAATGAAAAAATATTCGTTGACCAATTCACGCTGTTCCGGGCCCACATTCATCAGGAAAAAACTCGCTTTGGCGAAAGGAATTTGAAGCGCTAAAATCAGGCTTGAAACCAACAGGGATACTATCATTGCCCTTGCCAGGGTATTGGTAATAGCTTCATCGTCTTGTTTGCCAAAGGCTTGGGCGGTAATGCCGGTGGTGCCCATTCGCAAAAAGCCGAAGTTCCAGTAGATGAAGTTGAAAATCATGGAACCCACGCCCACCGCCCCGATATGGACTTCGGAAAGTCGTCCCATCAGGGCGGTGTCAACGGTGCTGAGAAGGGGTACGGAAATGTTGCTGAGGATGCTTGGAAGGGCGAGGCGGAGGATTTCTCGATTCATCAAATTTAGGGCGAAAACGAGCGGTGTTTGTAATTAGTTCTGGGTGAAGACTTTAGATAAAAGATAAAAGATTATAAAATTCCTTTCTACTGAACATTAATAAATGCAAAAGTGTATTTAACTGATTATCAAAATTTTGTATTCAAAAAGACGACTATTTTTTTTAGGAAACACTCTGGTAGCGGAGAATTTATATTCTCCGAATGCTCGTCACAAAGTCAAAATGTTTGCTTGGCAACCGGAGAATATAAATTCTCCGCTATTCAGACGATTGCAAAAACCAGATTTCATCAAGGCATTCAGGCATTTACGAATAATAGCATTATTCGATTGACAATCAATTATTTACACTTTAAAAAAATATAGTGTTCAGTAGAATAATAAAATTCAACAGGTCTAAAATCTCAAATTCTTTAAGCAGAATTGGTTTTGCACGTCTAATCTCGCTAGTTCCTCGAACTCGCAGGTACTTGCTTTTGGGTTTAACATATCCCTTGTGCAAAGGGCGAGCTCTTTGGCAGGCAAATTAATAAATGTGAAGGGGAAAATGGGCATCTTCGGGTTATGAAACTTGAAATCTAATTTCAAATGCTACTTTTACAGCATAAAATTAAGGGGTTGAAGATGACTGAATGGATCATTGACCAATGACTGAATGACCCCATTTGACCAATGACCAATTTACAATTATGGAAAAATTAAACTTTCCGATACTTTATTACCAATGGAAGAAAAAATCGCTGCTGGGCATTTTGGTAATCCTGAACCAAGGGGCAGTGGAGAAGGATTTGAAGAGTCTCAAGAACACTTTTTCGGGCTACCTCCAGGGGCTGTATAAAAAGCTTGATGCGTATCCTCCGGCAGAAATTATTCAACCAAAACTAAAAATACTGAAGGTTTCTATTCGTCCGGTTTACAGAGAAAAAACGGGTTCTTATCCCTTGCAAAAGCTGATGAAAGTGCCGGTGCCTTTGGTGTATGGTGCCACGAAGAAGGGCTATTTCGAATGTTTTCTGCCAACGCTCGACGAGGAGTTCTACTACTACGAAGCGCGTCAGTTGGACGCTATGGCGAAGCATTTCGCGACGAATTTGTTGAACGAAAAAAATCCTGAAGAACTTTATCGGCTGATGACCCATCCGGAGCCAAAATTAGATTGTGTGACCCTGAAAGTTCACGAAAAAATAGAGGTGGATTGGAACCCTTTTCTTTTCAGAAGCCCAAGGAGCGAATTAGACCAACTTGCCGAAAAATTTCCGTATCCAAAGGTGGTGCAAAAGAAAATGAGCGTCTTCCCCGAAGCTGCCTGGGAACGGGAAGGTAAGGTTGCCGATGTAATGGAGAAGATTGTCAATCAACGGGCAAACATATTATTGGTAGGGAATCACGGGGTGGGGAAAAGCGCCGTTTTGCGACAAGCAATCAAAAAAATCACTTCGCAGTTGAAGAAACAAAACCTGCCGTATTCCTTCTGGCGCATTCAACCGCAGCGCATTACGGCAAGGGCAAAATATTTGGGGGAATGGCAGGATTCGGTGGAGTTGCTTGTCGAGGACCTGGAAACGGCGAACGGCGTTTTGTGGGTTGTGGACATCATCCAGTTGTTGCAGACCGGCGGGGCGGGTCCCGAAGATAGCGTCGCTGCTTTTATGCTGTCGTTTATTCAGCAGGGCAAACTCCAATTGATGGGGGAGGCGACGCCACAGGAATTGGAAAGCATGCGCCGTTTGTTGCCTGGTTTTGCCGAAAGCTTTCAGTTGGTGCCCCTCGAAGAATTACGGGAGAAAAAGATTCGGACAATTCTTCAGAAATTTGCCGATTTTTCCAAACAAAATCTAAAAATAGCAATCGAACAGGACGCCCTTTCACTGGCTTACCGGCTTTTGTTGCGCCACTATCCCTACGAAAGTTTTCCCGGAAAAGGGGTTAAATTTTTTGGGCAATGTGTCAGTGAAGCGCAGTTGAACAATTCAAAAAAGGTTGACAAACAGGACGTTATTTCCCATTTTGTAAAACAAACCGGGCTGCCTGAACTCTTTCTGCGCGATGATATTTTGCTGGATAAGGAAGAACTTCAAAACCACTTCGATACCCGCATTATCGGGCAACCCAATGCGGTGGAAAAACTTTGCAGCATCGTAAAAATTTACAAAGCCGGACTGAACAATCCGCACAAACCCATCTCGACGCTTTTATTCGCCGGTCCAACAGGCGTTGGGAAGACGGCCAGTGCCAAAGCTCTGGCAGATTACTTTTTTGGAAAGGGACAAAAACGCGCTCCTCTCGTCCGCATTGACATGAGCGAATTTCAACACCCCCACCAAATCAGCCGCTTCATCGGATTCGGAAAAGAGACGGGACAGTTGGTGAAAGAAATAAGGGAGCGACCATTCGCAGTTCTATTGTTGGACGAGATAGAAAAGGCAGACCCTTCTATTTTCGATGCTTTGCTGACGGTTCTCGACGAGGGGATGTTGGTGGATGCTTTCGGAAGAATCACGAACTTTCGAAATACAATCATCATCCTGACGACCAATTTGGGAGCGTCGAACCGCAAATCTATTGGTTATAAAAATACTTCGGGTGAAGAAACGGTCTTTCTTTCGGCCATTTCGAAGTACTTTCGCCCCGAATTTGTGAACCGAATCGATGGCATCGTGTTGTTCAATTCTTTACGGCAAGAAGATGTCCGCGCCATTGCGAAGAAGGAACTGAACGAATTGAAGAAGCGGGAAGGCTTAGTTGCAAAAGGGCTGCAAGCGCTTTTTACCAAAAAGGTCGTAGAACACCTTTCGACCTGCGGCTTTAATGAACGCTACGGTGCGCGACCCCTGCAACGGGCTATTGAAGACGAGATTGTTAAACCATTAGCTGCCTGGATTTTGAAACACCCGGATGTGGAAAATTGTAAATTGACGGTTGATTTCGAGGGCAAGATAAACGTAACGCGCAAATGATGTTTTTTCCGGTTTTCCAAGTTTTGATTATTCTTCTGGCGCCCCTGTTTTTAATGCGTTTGACCAAATCGCTGGGTTGGGAGAGGTGGCTCAGCCCGGTTGTCCTTAGCTATCTCGTGGGAATCCTCATCGGCAACCTGCACTTGTTCCCCTTGAACGCCCAAATTTCTACTTTTTTCAGCGCGGCTTCTGTACTTTTGGCTATCCCTCTGCTGCTTTATCCCACCGACCTGTTGGGGTGGTTTAAATACGCCAAGAGTACCCTTCTTTCTTTCGCATTGCTTGTGTTCAGCGCACTGATTTGTTCCATGTTGGTGGCTCTTTTTTTCAAAGATCAAATTGAACATGGCTGGGTGATGGCGGGCATGCTTGTCGGAATGGCTACCGGCGGTACGCCCAACCTGAACGCGATCGCCATAGCCGAAAATGCGCCGGAGGATGTCATCATTTATCTCAATGCCGCCGACATCATTGTCGGAGGCATTTTTCTGATTTTTCTCACCTCCGTAGCCCACCGCATTTACGGAACTTTCCTTCCCGATTTTCAACATGATATACCCGGCGCCGGAAGCGAACAAGATGATAAGCCAATCCCCCCAAAGTTGCTTTTTAAAAAGCCGTCTCTCTTAAAAGACCTATCCTTGTCCTACGCGCTAACAGTGCTGATAATCGGCCTTGCTGTTGGTCTCACCCAAGTCCTCACCGGCGAACTGAAGTCCATTAGCCTGATCATTCTTTTGCTCACCCTGTTTAGCGTAATCGCTTCGCTATCGCCTAAAATTCGCCGAATTAGGGGTACCTACGAAAGTGGTGAATACCTGCTTTTGATGTTCTGCATCGCCATCGGAATGTTGGCAGATTTAAGAAGCCTGGCAACCGATGGGACGGGTACTTTGATTTTTACTGCACTTTTTTTCAGCAGTACGATTTGCCTGCACCTGTTTCTCTCCTGGTTATTTAAAATTGACAGAGACACGACCATGATTACCTCTACGGCGGGTTTGTACGGCCCCCCCTTTATCGGGCAGATTGCGAGTGTGATAAAAAATAAGACGTTGATATTTTCCGGCATGGCTACCGGTTTGGTGGGCTATGCCATCGGCAATTTTTTGGGGATTGGAATTGCCGATATTTTGAAAAGGTGGTTCTTCTAAAAGGGGCTGGGCTATTTGAAAACAAAACATTTTCTCAACTCTGATTGGGCTGATTGCCGCTCATTTTTTTTGTTGAGATTGTTGAGGTGGTTGAGGTTGTTGAGAAATTTAGACAATCTCAACCTTCCCTTGTGCCTTCAACACAAGGGGTTGAAACCCCTTGGATTGTGCCT
>Ga0114931_10007437_pt1 | contig 13370 bp, 8 predicted proteins | sample 2SBtaG_FD_89579 | JGI IMG/M metagenome (GOLD analysis project Ga0114931, IMG submission 89579) | Deep subsurface microbial communities from Kolumbo volcano to uncover new lineages of life (NeLLi) - 2SBTROV14_V59a metaG | ecosystem: Environmental > Aquatic > Marine > Volcanic | place: Kolumbo... | reverse complement strand
TAGCGTTCACCGGAGGCGGTGCTGCGGGTTTGGGTGCGTCGAATGTACATGCCACTGACGCTAGCGGAACCGGAGCCCGGCGACAAGGGGTCGCGCTAAATATTATGGCCCTACTTTGAAGATTGGCGGCTTCTGGAACCAAAAATCAATGGCTTGGCGCCATTTTCGGGTGGATTTCGGTCAGAGGCTGACGAATATGGGCTAGGCCACGGCTAGTGAGGCACCGCCAGACGAAAGGGGCGGAAACAGATAGGCCGGAGCTAAGGCGGTGGTAACCTGTTCTCTACTCTACCCGTCGGTGTGAGGCGGTGGTAACCTGTTCTCTACTCTACCCGTCGGTGTGTGACCCCATCGGTGCGTTGTGGGCCATCGGCGGCGCGAGTGGATTTATAAAGGAACTCCTGCCCCCCGATAAGTACGAACACCATAAGAATCCCGCCGGATCCGCGCTCCATCACACATGAGGCGGGTTTGCCCGGGCGGGATAGACGAGAGGACTCCAGTCAGCAGATGCGCATCGGCATACCCAGAGAGATCAAGCCCCTGGAGGGGCGCGTGGGGCTGGTGCCCGAGGCCTGCGCCGACTTCGTCCAGGCTGGACACCAGGTGCTGCTGGAGCAGGGGGCGGGGGAGGCCAGCGGCTATCCCGATGCCAGCTATGCCCGCCTGGGGGTGCGCATCCTCCCCGATGCCGCCGCGCTCTACGGGCAGGCGCAGCTGATCGTCAAGGTCAAGGAGCCCTACAGGGAGGAACCGGCGCTGCTGCGCCCCGACCATCTGCTGTTCTGCTATCTGCACCTGGCCGCCAACCCCGAACTGACCCGTCGGCTCCAGGCCTCGGGGGTCACCGCGTTGGCCTTCGAGACCCTTGCGGACGCCGGTGGCCTGCCGCTGCTGGCCCCCATGAGCGATATCGCCGGCCGACTGGCGGTGCAGATCGGGGCCACCCTGCTGCAGCGGCCGGCGGGGGGCAAGGGGCTGCTGCTGGGCGGCCTGCCGGCGGCGCCGCGGGGCCGGGTGGTGGTACTGGGGGCGGGGCAGGCGGGTGGCAACGCCGCCCGGGTGGCGGCCGCCCTGGGGGCCCAGGTGACGGTGTTCGACCGCCAGCGGGGTCCCATGGCCCGCATGCGCGAGCTGGGCGCGAACGTCAGCGCCCTCTACCCCTACCGGGAGAGCCTGGCAGAGGCAGTGGCCGGGGCCGACCTGCTGGTGGGGGCGGTGCTGATCCCCGGGGCCCGGACCCCCAGGCTGGTCCCCCGGGAGTGGGTGACGGCCATGCAGGCGGGCAGCGTGATCGTCGATATCGCAGTGGACCAGGGGGGTTGTGTCGAGACCACCCGTCCCACCGACTACCGGGCGCCCACCTATCTCGAGGAGGGGGTGATACACTTCGCCGTGACCAATATGCCGGGGGCGGTGCCGCGCAGCGCCTCCCAAGCACTCTCCGCGGCCATCATCCCTTATCTGCACCGGCTCGTGGGGCCGGGCTGGCGGGAAGACACGGTGCTGGCGGCGGCGGTGAATCTCTCGGCGGGGGAACTGGTCTATCCCGCCTTGCGCAAACAGTATATGTGAAATTAGAATAACTATATTTTCTAAGCGATTAATAAAACAGGAAGATCCTTGCAGGCCAAGACCCAGACCTCGGTTGAACCCAGCCTCTTTCAGGACCACATGAGCCGCGCCCTGCGGGAAGCCACCCTGTGGACCCTGTTCTGCCTGAGCGGCTATCTGCTGCTCTCACTCTTCACCTATTCCCCAAACGATCCCGGTTGGTCCTACACCGGTCCCAGCTATCGGGTGAGCAACTCCGGGGGGCCGGCGGGGGCCTGGTTCGCCGATGTCTTCCTCTACCTGTTCGGGTATTTCGCCTATCTGGTGCCGATCATGCTGAGCTGGAGCGCGGTGCTGGTGTTTCGGCGGCGCAACCCGGACGACAGTGTCAACCTCAACCTGCTGCTGGCGCGCTGGTTCGGTTTCTTCGTCACCCTGGCCTCCGGGTGCGCCCTGGCAACTCTCCACACCGGCCATCTGGGGGTGGGCCTGCCCACCGGCACCGGCGGGGTGTTGGGCAACTCCCTGGGGGGGCTGTTCGAGGCCATCTTCAGCCGCACCGGCAGCAGCCTGCTGCTGCTGGCCCTGTTTCTCAGCGGCTTCACCCTGTTCACCGGGGTCTCCTGGTTCACCGTGATGGATGTCACCGGTGGTCTGGTGCTGGGTCTGCTGGAGCGGATTAGACGGCTGTTCGGCCAATGGCGTGAACGTCTGGCGTCCAGGCGGGCGCGTCAGCAGCGGGTCGAGGCCGTGAAAAAGGAGCAGAAGCGCAGCAGCAAGCGCCAGCAGCCGAGGATAGAATCGGTCATCAAGGCGCCGAAGCCGAGTGCACGGGCCGAGCGGGAGCGTCAGGTGCCCCTGTTCGATGCCGATCCGAACAGCGAACTGCCCCCCCTGGCCCTGCTGGATCCGGCCAGGCAGACCGTGCAGGGCTACTCCGCAGAGGCCCTGCAGGCCATGTCCCGGCAGGTCGAGCTGAAGTTCGCCGACTTCGATGTGGAGGTGCAGGTGGTGGCGGTCCATCCGGGACCGGTGGTGACCCTGTTCGAGCTGCAGCTGGCCCCCGGCACCAAGGTCAGCAAGATCACCGGCCTGGCCAAGGACCTGGCGCGGGCGCTGTCCACCATCGCCGTGCGGGTGGTGGAAGTGATCCCCGGCAAGTCGGTGATCGGCCTGGAGATACCCAACGAACAGCGCGAGATGGTGTTCCTCAGCGAGGTCCTGAAGTCCGAGGTCTACGAGGCCTCCAAGTCCCCCCTGACCTTGGCCCTAGGCAAGGATATCGCCGGCAACCCTATGTGCGCCGACCTGGGCAAAATGCCCCATGCCCTGATCGCCGGCACCACCGGCTCGGGCAAGTCGGTGGCGATCAACGCCATGATCCTCAGCCTGCTCTACAAGGCCAAGCCCGACGAGGTGCGCATGATCATGGTTGATCCCAAGATGCTGGAGCTGTCGGTCTACGAGGGCATCCCCCATCTGCTCACCCCGGTGGTCACCGACATGCAGGAGGCGGGCAACGCCCTGCGCTGGTGCGTCGGGGAGATGGAACGCCGCTACAAGCTCATGGCCAGCCTGGGGGTACGCAACATCGCCGGCTACAACCGTAAGGTCAAGGAGGCGATCAAGGCGGGGGAACCCCTCAAGGACCCCCTGTTCCAGCCCGCCTCGGACGCGGTCATAGAGGCCATGGCCCACCCGACCTTGGAACCCCTGCCCTATATCGTGGTCATTATCGACGAGCTGGCGGACATGATGATGGTGGCCCGCAAGAAGGTCGAGGAGCTGATCGCCCGCCTGGCGCAGAAGGCTCGGGCCTCGGGGATCCACCTGATTCTCGCCACCCAACGCCCCTCGGTGGACGTGATCACCGGCCTGATCAAGGCCAACATCCCCACCCGGATCGCCTTCCAGGTCTCCTCCCGCATCGACTCCCGGACCATCCTGGATCAGATGGGGGCGGAACACCTGCTGGGGCATGGCGACATGCTCTACCTGGGGCCTGGGGGCAACATCCCCCAGCGGGTGCATGGCGCCTTCGTGGACGACAACGAGGTCCACCGGGTGGTGAAACACCTCAAGGCCACCGGCCAGCCGGACTACCTGGAGGAGGTTCTGCAGGAGGCCAGCGAATCGGTACCCGGCTTCCCCACCGAGGGCGGGGGCGACGTGGAGGATGTGGATCCGCTCTACGACGAAGCGGTGCGCATCGTCACCGAGACCCGCCGGGCCTCCATCTCCGGAGTGCAGAGGCGCCTCAAGATCGGCTATAACCGGGCCGCGCGGATGATCGAGGAGATGGAACGCACCGGTATCGTGGCGCCTGCCGAGAGCAATGGCAGCCGCAGTGTGCTGGCGCCCCCGCCAGTGGAGGAGTGATGAAACATCTTAAACGGCTGTGCCTGCTGGCGCTGACCCTGCTGGTCTGGTCGAGCGCCCAGGCCGGCCCGGGCAAGCAACAGTTGGAGCGGTTTCTGCAGGGGTTGCACAGCCTCCGGGCCGACTTCAAACAGACCCTGGAAGACCAGGAGAGTGGAGCTGTCTACCGCAGCAGCGGGACCTTCTACCTGCAGCGTCCCGGCCGGCTGCGCTGGGAATACGACCCGCCCAACCAGCAGCTGATCGTGGCGGACGGCAAGCGCATCTGGCTCTACGACCCCGAACTGGAGCAGGTCTCCCACCGTAGTCAGAAGGCTGCCCTGAAGGGGACCCCGGCACAACTGCTGGGGGGCGAGGGGACGGTGGATGAGCACTTTGAGATCAAGGAACTGGGGGAACGTGATGGGGAGCAGTGGCTGGAACTGATCCCCAGGGAGAAGGAGTCCCAGTTCACCCGCCTGCGCCTGGCCCTCAAAGACCACCGGCTGGAGCAGATCGAGATGACCGACAACTTCGGCCAGACCAGCCGTTTCGTCTTTTCCCACACCCGGCGCAATCCCCCCCTGGACCCCAAGCTCTTCATCTATCGGCCCCCGCCCGGCATCGACCTGATCGGCGATCTATGAGTGAGGCCGACCTGTTCGACCAGTCACCGGAGCCGCAAACGCGTCCGCTGGCGGACCGCATGCGGCCCCGTTCCCTGGACGAGTTCGTCGGCCAGTCCCACCTGGTCGCCCCTGGCAAGCCGCTGCGGCGCGCTATCGAAGGGGACCGCCTCCACTCGATGATCTTTTGGGGACCGCTGGGCACCGGCAAGACCACCCTGGCCCGGGTCATCGCGGCCCACAGCGGGGCCCACTTCCTGAGCCTCTCGGCGGTCCTCTCCGGGGTCAAGGATATCCGCGCGGCGGTGGAGCAGGCCAGATTGGTCCGCCAGCAGGAGGACCGCCCGACCCTGCTCTTCATCGACGAGGTGCACCGCTTCAACAAGTCCCAGCAGGACGCCTTTCTGCCCCATGTGGAGGATGGCACCCTGGTGTTCATCGGCGCCACCACCGAAAACCCCTCCTTCGAACTCAACAATGCCCTGCTGTCGCGGGCCCGCACCTATGTGCTCAAGTCCCTGGAGCGGGGACAGCTGCGGCAGATCGTCCGCCAGGCCCTGGAGGATCGGCAGCGCGGGCTGGGGGAGCGCGGCCTGAGCCTGGACGAGGCCGGCCTGGAGCTTCTCGCGGAGGCGGCGGACGGTGACGCCCGGCGCGCCCTCAACCTGTTGGAGATCGCCGCCGATCTCAGCGAGGGCCGGGAGATCGGCCGCGCTATCGTCGAGGAGGTGGCCAGCGGCTCAGTGCGCCGCTTCGACAAGGGTGGGGAGGCCTTCTACGACCAGATCTCGGCGCTCCACAAGTCGGTGCGGGGCTCCGCCCCGGACGCCGCCCTCTACTGGCTGGCGCGGATGATCGACGGCGGCTGCGACCCCCTCTATGTGGCCCGTCGGGTAGTGCGCATGGCCTCTGAGGATATCGGCAACGCCGATCCCCGGGCCCTGGAGATCGCCCTCAACGCCTGGCAGGTGCAGCAGCGCCTCGGCAGCCCGGAGGGGGAACTGGCGGTCGCCCAGGCGGTGGTCTACCTGGCCTGCGCGGCCAAGAGCAACGCAGTCTATACCGCCTGGAAGGCCGCCCTGGCGGAGGCCAAGGCCTCCGGTTCCCTGGAGGTGCCGCTGCACCTGCGCAACGCCCCCACCCGGCTGATGAAGGAACTCGACTACGGCAAGGCCTACCGCTATGCCCACGACGAACCCCACGCCTATGCGGCGGGGGAGAACTACCTCCCCGAGTCCCTTCAGGGGCGGCGTTTCTATTACCCGGTGGAGCGGGGGCTGGAGATCAAGATCGCAGAGAAGCTGGCCTTCCTCAAGGGCCTCGACGAGGAGATGGAATAGCCGCCTCAGCGCATGAAATCGAGCCAGCCGCCCTTCGGCTTGTGGGCCTGCATGTAGCGGGCAATCTCCTCATGTCCCTGCTGGCGCGCCAGGATCAAGGCGTTCTCCCGCCGCTGGTTGAAGGTCAGGGGGTTGGCCCCGGCCGCGATCAGGCGTTTGACCACCGCCAGGTGACCCTTCTGAGCGGCCAACATCAGAGGGGTATTGCCAGCCAGGTTGGCATGATCCACCTTGGCGCCCCGGGCCAGCAGTCGCTCGACCACCCCCTCCGCGCCACTGATCGCGGCCAGGGAGAGAGCGGTGTTGCCACGGCGGTTCTGCCGCTCGAGCCCCTGCCGGTGCTTGAGGAGCAGCTCGACCAGATCGGTGTGGCCATGGCTGGCGGCGAGCATCAGGGGAGTGGTGCCGTCTGAGCTGCGTAACCTCAGGTTGGCCCCCGCCGCCAGCAGGCGTTCGACACTCGACCGGTCGCCCGCCTCGATGGCGTAGAAGAGGGGGGTGCGGCCCTGCTTGTCGGCCTGGTCGATGGCGGCGCCCCGCTCCAGCAGGGTGGCGGCCAGGGCCGGCTGATGGCTGGCGATGGCCAGGCTCAGGGGGATCACACCTGCGCCGTTGGCGGTGTCGATCCGGGCGCCGCTGCGCAGCAACAAGGCGACCATCTTCGAGTTGGCGTTCTCCACCGCCAGCAGCAGGGGGGTGGCCCCATCCTGACGCTGCACCTGGGGGTTGGCGCCGTGCTGCAGCAGCTGCCGGCTCTGGGCCAGTCGGTCCTCCCTGGCGGCAATCAGCAGTGGGTGGATGCCGGCGGGTCCCGCCAGGTTGGGGTCGGCGCCATGTTCCAGCAGGTAGGCGGAGACCTTGCGATGGCCCTGCCAGACCGCCCGGGCGAGGGGGGTCAGGCCCTCCGGGTCGAGCCCGTTGAGCGGCTCCCCCTTTTCCACCAGCGCCTCGACGAGCGGGAGCTGGCCGCGCCAGGCGGCAACGTGCAGGGTGCTCCAGCCGGCGAACAGTCGGTCCGATTGGGTCTGTTTGTCACCCGGCCGCTGGGCCGACGCCACGATCAGCTTGAGGTCGGGAAAGGTCCGCTGCTGCTGTTGCCTTCCGGCTGGGGTGGCGCCGGCGGCGAGCAGGCGCTTGCCGATCGCCTGGTATTTGCGCAACTGGGCCAGGTCGAGGGCGGACTGGCCCTTCTGGTTGCGTGCATCCAGATCCACGCCCCTTTCAATCAGTAGCGCCACGGCCTTCTCCTGGCGCCTGGCGGTGGCGCGGATCAGCGCGGTATTGCCCTTGGCGTCCCGTGCCTGGGGGTCGGCCCCTCCATCCAGCAGGGCGCGGATGATCTTGAGGTGACCGAGCACCGCGGCGCTGTGCAGAGGGGTGTCCCGGAGCTTGTCGTAGGCGTTCGGATCGGCGCCGGCCTGGAGTAGCAGCTTCAAGGCCGGCAGCCGGTTGTAGAGGGTGGCCTGATGCAAGGGGGTGCGGCCGAAACGATCCTGTTGATTGGGCGAGACGCCGGTCTCCAGCAGGTGGCGGACACTGTCGAGCTTGCCGGTGGCGATGGCGCTGTTGAGCCGGTCGACGGCACTGGCCGGGTCGGACGCCTCGACCCTGGGCCGGGAAGCGAGTTCGGCCAGCTTCTTGCGGGCCTGTCGATAGCCCTGGTCGGCCGCCCGTTGCAGCCAGGCCCTGGCGGTCGCCAGGTCCTGGCGAGCGCCCCAACCGTTCTGATACATGATTCCAGTGGTGTACTGGGCCTTGGCATACCCCTGGCGGGCGGCCCTTTCCAACCACTCGAGGGCCTTTTTGTGGTCCTTCTTCACCCCCCGGCCGGTGCGGTAGAGGCTGCCCAGTGTGTATTGGGCTTCCTTGTCGCCCGCCTCCGCCAGGACCCGGTAGAGCTCGGCCGCGCGGGTGAAATCGCGTACCCGCACCGCGGCCTCGGCCTGGGCCAGGGTCGCCCCATCCGCCGGCTGCACGCCGGGGGTGTCGGCCGAGGCCAGGCCGAGACCGCCCCAGGCGAGCAGGACGAGCGCCACCCTGGACAGCGCCCGGGACGGCTGGCGGGACTCAGGCCGTGCCATATTTGGTCTCCATGGAGATGCCGATCTCTTTGAGAAATCCCGTGGGAAGAATGCCACCGGCGCAGATGATAGCGGCGTGGTTTTCGATTTCAAGCAGGTTGCCCTGCTGCTCGATGGTGACCGAATCGGGGGTGAACGCCTTGACGTTGGAGTTCAACAGCAGGTTCAGCCGGCCGGCGGCCACAGCGGCATCCACGCGTTCGCGATTCTTGCGCTTGGCGCGGCTGAAGGAGCCGCTGCGGTAGGAGAGGGTAACACAGGTGCCCGGTTCCTCGGCGATGCTGGTGGCGGCCTCCAGGGCGCTGTCGCCTCCCCCCACCACCAGTACATGCCGATCTCGATACTGCTCCGGATCGATCAGCCGATAGGTCACCTTGCTCAGCTCCTCGCCCGGTACCCCGAGTTTCCGCGGGGTGCCGCGGCGGCCGATACTCAACAGCACCTGTTTAGCCTCATACACGGCCTTGTTGGTCCTGACTCGGTAGCCCTTGTCCGACGGCTCGATCGACTCCACCCGCTCGTGATAATTGATCTCCACGCCTGTCTTCTCCTCCACCTGGCGCCAGAACTCGAGCAGCTTCTCCTTGGAGGTCTCGGTGATCCGCATCTCGCCAAAGAGGGGAAGTTCGACGCTGCGGGTCATGACCAGTTTGCCCCGGGGAAACTGGTAGACCGTGCCGCCCAGGGACTCCTGTTCCAGGGTGACATAGCGCAGATTCTTCTCCTTGGCCCGCAGAGAGGCGCTGAACCCGGCCGGCCCGGCACCGACGATCACCACATCCAGGGGCGCCTGGTGGGGTTTGGCGGAGGCGGCGGCGATCCGTTCCATGGCCTTGGCGCCCTGCAGGACGGCGTTGTAGATCAGTCCCATGCCCCCCAGCTCCCCGGCGATATAAATGCCCGGCATATTGGTCTCGAACTCGTTCAGCAGGGGGACGTCCACGCCACGCCGCTCGGTGCCGAAGACCAGGGTGATGGCATCGAACGGACAGGCATTCTTACAGGCGCCGTGGCCGATGCAGTTGGTGGGGGCGATGAGTTCTGCCTTGCCGTGGATCAGCCCCAGTACCGGGTGGTGTTGCTGTTCCGGGCAGGCCTTGACGCAGGTGCCGCAACCCATGCATTTCAGCGGGTCGATCACCGGGTGCAGGGAGGCGGGTTCGGTCAGACCGGCATCGAACTCCTCTTTGCGCACCGCCAGGCTCTTGTGGCTGTGACGCTTCTTGCTGAGGGCGTAGGCCATCCACAACAGCATCACGGGAAGGAGATAGATGGCCAGATAATCAGTAGATAGAGGCATATTCAGCAGTGTCTTCCTGGGGTGTGAGACGCCGATATTGTGAAGGCGTCGAGAAAAAGGACTCATCGTACAAAAGGGATCGTCCCAGTGGCCGAAAGGTTAAGGGAGTGGCTTGGGTATTTTTGTGAAGGGGGTCATGGATGGGAGAAATATCCCAACGTGACTCTAGGAAAAACCCTAAGACCGAATATAATACGCTAAAAAATAACACGATATTTTTTATCTTATTGATAATGCTGTAAAAGGTGATGGTGTGGAGACTGCTGTAATCGCTGAGAGAAGGCCTGATGGCCTGCTCGATAGTATCAAATCGGCCCTGCGCAGGGCCATTTCGACGCTCTCGACCCTGCTGTTCATCGGGGCGATGGGAGTGCTGCTGTTGATGGCCTGGGCCAACCGCAGCGAGGCAGTGTGGACCGCGGAAGAGGGCTGGGGCTACGCCTTCGGCATCATCGGGGGCTCTCTGATGCTGCTGCTGCTGCTCTATCCCCTGCGCAAGCGCTGGCGGGTCATGGCAAAATGGCTGACGGTCAAGTTCTGGTTTCAGACCCACATGGTCTTCGGGGTGCTGGGGCCGGTGTTGATCATGATGCACTCCAGCTACCACCTGGGTTCCCTGAACGGGCGTGTGGCCTTCTTCAGCATGCTGCTGGTGGCGGTCAGCGGCCTGTTCGGACGTTACTTCTACCGCCGGATCCACTATGGCCTGTATGGGCGCAAGGCCACCTTCGACTCCCTGCGGGCCGACTCCCAGTCACTGGAGCGGAAGCTGGGACCCTTGTTCAAGCTCAACCCCCGGTCCAAGGAGATGCTCCTCGAATTCGAGGAGCGGGCCCTGACCCTGCACGAGGGGATGCTCGCCAGCGCCATCCACTGGCTGACCATGCGCCTGAAGGCGCGCCGCCTCTACCGCCGGGTCCTCCACACCCTCGATGTCAAACTCCTGGCCGCGGGACAGCGCAAACAGTGGAGCCACTCCCGGATCAAACGCGAGCAGCTGCGCATGCGGCGACTGCTGACCAAACACCGCCGCCTGCTGCGGCAGATCCAGGAGTTCCACTTCTACGAGCGCCTCTTCTCCCTCTGGCATCTGCTGCACCTGCCACTGTTCATCATGATGCTCATCAGCGGCTTCGTGCACGTCTACGCCGTGCACGCCTATTAAACCGAGAGCCGTCAGCTGGTGAATCCATTAAGGGCGCTCGCCCTCATTTTACTGCAGTCGTTCATTCTGAGTTCGTCGGCAGAGGCCGGTAAGCTCGATCTCCTGCTGATGCCCGGGCAGCTGATCAGTGGCCATGCCAAGTTCGAGGAGCGTTGCGAAAACTGCCATGAGAAGCTGAAAAAGGCCAACCAGTCGGGGCGTTGTCTGGGATGTCACGACCACGCCGACATCGCCAGGGATATCAAGGAGCAGAAGGGCTTTCATGGCCGCTTGGCTAAGCGCGAGAGTAACGACTGCCGCCATTGCCATACCGATCACAAGGGGCGCGACCGGGATATCGTCCACCTCGATCCTGCCGCCTTCGACCATCGCCAGACGGACTTCCAACTCGAGGGCGCACACCGGCGCGCCGCCTGCGGATTGTGCCACAGCCACCGCTTCAAGAAGTACAGTCAGGCCCCTTCCGCCTGCTTCGACTGTCACGAGGCAGACGATTCACACAAAGGGAAGCTGGGCAAAGAGTGTGGCAAGTGCCACAACGAAAAGGGTTGGCGAAAGCAGAAATTCGATCACAACAAGGATACGAAATACAAACTGATCGGCCGTCATGAAAAGGTAGACTGCAAGCTCTGTCACGCCGGAGAGGTCTACAAGAACACCCCAAGGGATTGTGTTTCATGCCATCTGATCAATGATTCCCATAACGGGAAAAATGGCCGCAAGTGTGAAAAGTGCCACACCAGCCGGGACTGGAAGAAACCCCGCTTCAATCATTCCAGGGATACCAAATTCAAGCTTATTGGCAGGCACAAGAGCACGGCCTGTGGCAGCTGCCATATCAAGGGACCCTATCAGGTCAAGCTGAAGATGGATTGCTACAGCTGCCATGAAAAGGATGACGAGCACAATGGGCGCAACGGCAAGGATTGCAAGAAATGCCACAACCCCAAGGGCTGGGAGAAGACCGGCTTCGATCATGCCAAAGACACGAAATTCCCTCTCAAGGGCAGGCACGAGGGACTGGTCTGCACGGCCTGTCACCGCAGCACCAACATGGACTCCATCAAGGGTTCTGGCTGTATCGACTGTCATGGCGCCGATGATGTCCACAAAGGGAAGCAGGGCAGGCAGTGTGGTGACTGTCATCGCGAAACGGGTTGGGGTGACAGGGTCTTCTTCGACCATGGCCTTACCCGCTTTCCCCTGATCGGCCTGCACAGTGTCACAGCCTGTGAAGACTGTCATATCAGCGCAGAGTACCGGGATACCAAGCGTGCCTGCATCGCCTGTCACAAACAGGACGACGCCCATGAGGGACGGTTTACCGAACACTGCAACCGCTGCCACAACCCCAACGGCTGGATGCTCTGGACCTTCGATCACGACAAACAGACCGATTTTCCCCTGGACGGCGCACACCTCGAGCTGAACTGCCACGCCTGCCACCGCACGGCACTGGAGCGGCACAAGCGCCTCTCCAGACAGTGCTTTGGTTGCCACCGGGGCGACGATATCCACCGTGGCAGTTTCGGGCGCCGTTGCGAGCGCTGTCACACGACGAAGACATTCGCGAACGCGGTGATACGTTGAAAAAAGATAACTGCTCATCCCGGCTGGCGACCCCGATGGCGGGGCGCCTGCTGGCAGGTGACGGCGACCAAAGTCACCATGAGCCAGAAGCAAGAACCATGGAATCCTGGAGACCACATGAAGACTGAGACAAGACGACCCTCCCTCAAGACTGTCTGGGCAAGCACGTTGCTCCTTGCACTGGTCATGTATCTCACCGGCTGGATCGATGTCCAGGATTCCCAGGCCGCCTCCAGCCGTTACGACCACTTTGCCACCGGCTTTCCGCTGACTGGTGGTCACCGCCGCGTGGACTGTGACAGCTGCCACATCAGCGGCATCTTCGCCGGCACGCCGACCCAGTGCAATGGTTGCCACAACAATGTCAGGGCCGCGGGCAAGAGCGCGAATCATATTCAGAGCAACGCCGTGTGCGATGACTGTCACATCACGGCCAACTGGCGCCTGGCGCGTTTCGACCACGGGGCCGTCAGTGGCAATTGCGCCTCTTGCCACAACGGGGTCAAGGCCATCGGCAAGCAGGGGGGGCATATCCAGTCCACCAACACCTGCGAGTTCTGTCACTCCACCTTCAGTTGGTCCCATGTGGGCCGGGTCGACCATAGCGCCGTCATCGGCAGTTGCAACAGTTGCCACAACGGTGCCACCGCCACCGGCATGTCCAACAACCACATTGCCACCAACGGCAGACAGTGCGACGAGTGCCACAATACGCTTGCCTGGAGTTCAGGCAGCTTCGATCATGCCGGCGTCACCGGCGGCTGCTCAAGCTGCCACAATGGCGGCAAGGCCACCGGCAAGGGCGCCCGGCATATCCCGACCAGCAGTGTCTGCGAGAGCTGTCACCGCACCTCCGGCTGGAAGCCCGTGGTCAAGGTCGATCACAGCGAGGTACGGGGCACCTGCATCAGCTGTCACAACGGCCGTATTGCCCGTGGCAAGACCTCCAACCATATCGCCAGCGCGGATGACTGTACCGATTGCCACACCACCAATGGCTGGAGTCCGGCCAACTTCGATCACGCCAAGGTGACGGGCAACTGCGCCAGTTGCCACAATGGTTCAACGGCCACCGGCAAGAACGCCCAACACATCCAGACCAGTAATCTCTGCGAGGCGTGCCATCGTAACACCGCCTGGAAACCGATCATCCGGGTAGACCATACCCAGGTCATGGGCACCTGCGCGAGCTGCCACAATGGCAGCATCGCCACCGGCAAGAGCGCGGATCATATACCCAGCGGCAATGTCTGTTCCGACTGCCACACCAGCAACGCCTGGAGCCCGGCCAACTTCAACCACGCCAATGTGACCGGCAACTGCGCCAGCTGCCACAACGGTTCGACGGCCACCGGC
>Ga0114931_10007436_pt1 | contig 13371 bp, 12 predicted proteins | sample 2SBtaG_FD_89579 | JGI IMG/M metagenome (GOLD analysis project Ga0114931, IMG submission 89579) | Deep subsurface microbial communities from Kolumbo volcano to uncover new lineages of life (NeLLi) - 2SBTROV14_V59a metaG | ecosystem: Environmental > Aquatic > Marine > Volcanic | place: Kolumbo... | reverse complement strand
GTCAGCGTTGCTCCCGAACTCACCCGGTAGGTGCCCCCATCAAAAAACTGCTTGATTAACATGCAAGAATTACTTATCATTTCTTCGTTTTGGCGGGGAATAGCCCGACTTTGGGCTCAGCATGATTCTGTACGTAAGGTAGCGTTATTTTTTGCAGTTGGCAATATCCCAACACGACGTGGCCGAAATGCGGTCCTGAGTGTTCGGTTTGCTCGCGCGCTTCAACCGAAACCCCTCGCGCAACCCACCGTCAAAAAACGGCGTGAAGACGATTTGTTGCTCCGAATCGGTGATCGGGCCTTGCTCGTCGGTGGCAACGGGACAGTTTGAACGCGAATTTCAGCATAATTGGGGTTCACTAAAGGAGCCATTTCTAAATGCTTAAAGCACCCAAAAAGCTTACAAGAAGAGAAATAAAGCAAGACAAACTGGTGACCTACTATTTCCAGGCGCAAGAATTTTTCAGGAAGAACGGTCAAACGATTCTGCTCTCTGCCGGGGGACTTGTACTTGCGCTTGTCCTCGCCGGCTGGTTCACCCGCTGGAAAGCCAACAAGGAAGATGCGGCGCAGTTGGAGCTCGCGAAGGCCAGAATTGAGTATTTCGCCAACAATTTTTCTGCCGCAACACCCTTACTGCAAAAACTGGCCACTGACTATGACGGCACGGACGCAGCTCAGGAAGGACTTTTTTATCTCGCCAATTCCTACTACAATTTGGGGACCTACCCCGAAGCAGAGAAATACTACAAACAATTCCTGCAAACTGATGGCGACGAAATATTGAAATCGTCAGCGACATCCGGAATGGCCGCTTGCCTGGAACAGCAAAAAAACTATCGCGCAGCCGCAAAATTGTATGAAGAGGCTGCCGAAAAATACAGTACGGTATTCTTGGCTCCTGACCAGTTGCTCAACGCAGCACGCTGTCGCGTTTTGAGCGGTGATAGCGATGGCGCCCGACAACTTCTGACCAAACTGCTGGACGAATATCCAACCGCCAGCAGCAAAAACGACGCAGAAGTATTGTTGGCTGAGCTTATGTAGAAAACAATTTAATGCAGGGATGGAATTTTCCTTGCAAAAACTAATTGAAATGTTATATTTATATGTTCGAAAGTGGGTCAATTGACCCACTTTTTTGTTGTATAGGGTTTAGATACGTTGAAATCTATTGCTGACAAACTAGAGGAAATTATTTTTCCAACGCTCATTGCAGAAGGCGTCGAGTTGGTCGACGTGCACGTGAAAGGGAGGCCCGGCAGCCAGGCTGTGAAGGTATTCATCGACTGCGCCAGCGGCGTTACACTTGACAAATGCACGCAGGTTAGCCGGCTGCTATCTGACCAACTTGACATCGCAGACCTGATCCCCGGAAAATACCGCCTCGAAGTTTCATCCCCCGGTGTTAGCAGACCCTTGCAGACGATAAATGATTTTCGGAGAAACCTGAGCAGAGAAGTCGAAATTCTGTTTACAGAAGATGCGGTAAATCGCAGCGTTCGGGGCGAAATCTTGCATGTGTCCGATGATGCCGTTACTCTTAAGGGCAAGGAAGACGTCCAGTCTGTGCCGCTCTCCGCGATCAAACGCGGAAAGATTATGTTGCCGTGGTAAAAAGCAGGAAACAGGAGGTAAGTAAAGCGTAATGAAAAGCGACATTGTAGAGGCCTTTTCTCAAATTGCCAAGGAAAAAAATATCGAGAAGGAACTTCTCGGCGAAATCCTGGAGAGTACGATTCTTTCCATTATCAAAAAGAAGTACGGCAAAGCGGATAACTTCGACATCTTCGTGAGTATGGATAAAGGCGAGATTGAGATCTATCAAAACAAGCTCATCGTCGAAGAAGTGGAGGATGAGGTTGAGGAGATCACGCTCGAAGCAGCGCAGCAGGTAGAACCCGACCTGGAAGTTGGAGACGAATTCATCGAGATCATCGACCCCATGAGTTTCGGGCGCCGGCTCATCGTTTCCGCCAAGCAGAACCTGAACCAAAAAATTAAAGACGCGGAACGTGAAATACTGTATGCTGAATATAGCAAACGCGTCGGAGAAATTATTGTCGGTGATGTTCGCCAGGTTAACCGTAACGAGATCTATCTGAATATCGACCGTACCGAGGTCGTGTTGCCGAGGGAAGAACAAATCCACAATGAGAGATATCGCCGCGGCGACCATGTCCGTGCCATCATCAAGGCTGTTGAAAACACGAGCCGCGGCCTTGAAGTCATCATTTCACGAGCTGATCCTGCGATTCTAATCAGGTTGTTCGAGTTGGAAGTGCCGGAGATTTACGACAACATTATTGAGATCAAGGACGTTGCCAGGGAACCTGGTGACCGCGCCAAGATTGCGGTGGTTTCGAATGACAAGCGTATTGACGCTTTGGGCGCTTGTGTAGGCATGAAAGGCATCCGAATTCAATCCATTAGCAAAGAACTAAATAACGAAAAGATCGACGTCATAAACTGGCATATGGATGCGGGCATCTACATATCGCGCGCCCTGAGTCCCTCGAAGGTCTACAAGGTCATCGTTGACCAAAGCAAGAAGAAGGCAATTGCAGTCCTGACCGAAGATCAAATATCGCTGGCTATTGGCCGCGGTGGGCAAAATCGCCGCCTTGCCTCTCGTCTGACAGGGTATGAAATCGAAATCATAAAAGAATCCGAGTATCGCCAGATTATGGAGAGCAAAATAGGGGGCGGACCTGGCAGCGGGAGCGAGGCGGACGAAACTCCAAAACGAACCGTTCGGCAAGCAGATGGGAAGCTCGACAAGATTACAGAGCTGACTTCCAGTCAGCTTCGAAAATTGTTGGAGGGCGGTTTCGAAGAAATTGCTCAGGTTAAAGATGCCGGGGTAGATGGATTGCTGCAAATACCGGGTGTAGGGGAGAAAACCGCCAAGAAAATCATGGAGATCGTCGAGAGTCATTCTTAAGGGTTGTCGGCGATCGATTTCTGTCTTAAATCGGAGCAGGTCATTTTGAGTAAGAAGCGAAGAGTTTTTCAAGTCGCCCGCGAATTAAAGATTTCCAACGAAGCGGTTATCGAAGCCTTGTGCAAGAAGGATAAGACCATTCGAAACCAAATGAGTGCCGTTTCGGAAGATTTGTATGAGGAGATCTGCGAAATCTACCAGGGAGACCCTGCTTCCAGCGAAACCGTACATGATTTCAGACAACAGCTAAAAGAACGCCAAATGCTTGAGGAGCTGCGCCGGACGAAAGCACGGCAAGAGCTTCAGGAACGCATTCGTTTTGCCACACAACTTGCCGAGGAACGACCTGAGCGGATCCGCATGGCCAAAGCCTTGGAGGAACAAAAGGAGGCTCAGGCCAAGGCGGCTGAGCAGGCCAAGAAGACTGAGCAGGAAGAAATCGCGGATGCCGGGACGAAAGGTGAAGGGGAAGTATCTGTCGTCGACTTGATCTCAAAAGCGAAGAAAGAAATTGATGCAAAGGAGAAGGCGAAAGCCAAAAAAACAGACAGCGTTACCAAGCAAAAAAAGCCCGAAAAGAGTGCTGCCGACACCGAGGAAGTAGCAGACTCGAAGGTAACTGCCAAGAAAACCAAGGCCAAAGGTACGCCGGCAACCGAGAAGCTTGATGCCCCCGAAGCAGAGAAAGCGCTACCTGCCGAGACAAGCGCCGCACCAGAAGCGAAAACGGAACAGAAACCGGCAACGAACAAGGAGCAGGGTAAGGGTAGGCGGAAGGGCAAGAAAAAGAAGCGTAAGATTGACGAGCAAGAGATTCAGGAAAACATTCGTCAGACGCTGGCGGCGATGGATGAGGCCAAACCAAAGCGGAGGCGCAGGAGGATTCGGGGCGATGGCGAGACAGTGGAAGAAGTCGATTTATCTGTGATTCGCGTCAGCGAATTTGTTTCCGCTGCGGAGCTCGCTACGCTGCTCGACGTTGATCCGGGACAAATCATCACAAAGTGCCTGGAGCTTGGCATCATGGTGTCCATTAACCAACGTCTGGATATGGACACGATCGAAGCCGTGGCCGACGAGTTCGATTTCGCGGTAGAAAAGATCGAGGAGTATGGTGCGGAAATCATTGACCAGTACGAAGATGCTGCAGCCGACGAAGAACAGGCGGAACCTCGCGCGCCGGTCGTCACCATTATGGGCCACGTCGACCACGGCAAGACATCGTTGCTTGATTTCATTCGCAAGAGCAACATTATTAAAGGCGAATCGGGGGGCATTACGCAGCACATCGGCGCCTACGAAGTATCGGTCAACGGCAAGAAAATTACATTTCTGGACACGCCTGGCCATGAAGCGTTTACCGCCATGCGCGCCAGAGGGGCGCAAGTGACGGACCTGGTTGTCCTGATAGTAGCTGCCGACGATGGCGTGCAACCGCAAACAATAGAGGCTATCAACCATGCCATGGCTGCTTCAGTGCCGATTGTGGTCGCGATCAATAAGATTGACAAACCGACCGCAAATGCGGAACTCATCAAGAAGCAGCTCTCGGAGCAGAACATTATTGTGGAGGAGTGGGGCGGCAAATATCAGGCAGTTGAGGTTTCAGCCAAGACCGGACTCGGGGTTGACGCGCTGATGGACTTGATCTTGCTCGAAGCTGAGTTACTGGAATTGAAGGCGAATCCTAACCGCAAAGCACAAGGCGTTATTATCGAGTCGAAGCTTGATAAGGGCAGGGGAGCTGTTGCCACCGTACTCGTGCAGCGGGGGACTCTGAAAGTCGGTGACCTCTTTATCGCCGGCAACCAAAGCGGTAAAGTCCGGGCGATGTACAATGAACGTAATCGGAAGGAAAGCAAGGCACCGCCGTCCACGCCGGTGCAGGTCATCGGGTTCGATGGCGTGCCGCAGGCTGGCGATTCTTTCCTGGTGCTGGATACGGAACGCGAAGTGCGTGAGATCAGCTCGAAAAGACAACAACTACGGCGCGAACAGGAATTTCGTCAGCATCGCCATACGACGTTGGACCAAATTTCTCAGCAAATCAAAGAAGGACGTGTCAAGGAGCTCAACATTATTCTGAAGGCAGATGTCGACGGTTCGAATGAAGCCTTAAGTGACGCCTTGATGAAACTCTCCAACGATGAAGTTTCGGTTAACGTGATTCACAAAGCCGTCGGCGGCATTTCCGAATCGGACGTTCTGTTTGCCTCAGCCTCACAAGCGGTTATCATCGGCTTCCAGGTTCGTCCGTCCATTCAGGCACGGGAATTGGCCAAGAAGGAACAGATCGATATTCGACTTTACGATATTATCTACTCTGTGGTTGAAGATGTAAAAGCAGCTCTGGAAGGCATGCTGGAGCCTGAAATAACCGACGAATTGACCGCGACCATCGAAGTACGGGAAACCTTCAAAGTGCCCAAGGCAGGCACGATCGCCGGAAGTTACGTTGTTTCTGGAAAAGCAACCCGAAACGATTTCATCCGTCTGTATCGGGACGACAAGTTGCTCCACGAAGCAAAACTTAGCTCCCTGAAGCGCTTCAAGGAAGACGTGAAGGAAGTGGCTGCTGGCTTTGAGTGCGGCATCGGCTTGAAAGGCTTTGACGATATCAAGGTAGGCGACATCATGGAAACTTACCGCAAGGTCGAAACCGCCCGAAAATTGGAGTAAAACGGTCACGCGATTATCACCGCATGCTGGTTGGCGTCTGTCAAATTGAAATGTTTTTGCCGGAAAGCAACTCGCTCAAGGCAAAGCGAAGCGTTCTGAACAGTATAAAAAAACGCATCCGCAACAAATTCAACGTTTCGATTTCCGAAGTGGACCGGCACGAAAAATGGCAACGTATATCTGTGGGGATTTCCATGGTCTGTAACGAACGCAAATTTATCGATATGACAGTCAATCAAATCTTATCTCTGATCGAAATGGATGGCCGGGTTGAGATTCTCGATCACTCCGTGGAACTGCACTAAATGCCGGATTTCAAGAGAGCCTCTCGCGTTGCCGCTCTTCTCCGGCAGGAAATCAGCCGCATTATTTCGCTGGAATTGAAAGACCCTCGGGTACAGATGGTGACGATCACGCGCATAAAACTCACAGACGACCTGAGTTACGCGCGGGTTTTTACCAGCATCCTCGGAGATGATGCGGCGCAGCAGAGCGCCTTGACTGGCCTCACGCATGCGGCCAACTATATACGAACAACGCTGCGCAAGCTCACAGACTTACGAATAGTGCCACACCTTGAATTTATTCTCGACGATTCGGCTGAGTATGCGCAGAATATACAGGTGATCATCGATCAGCTTCATGAGGAACAAGGTCCTGAACCCGACGATACCTAGTCTACCGACAACCGTCCAGCCAACACCCCACCCGAAGCTAGATTTTGAGGCTGGTATCATTATCAATATCGACAAGCCGGTAGGGTGGACGTCCTTCGATGTTGTCAAGAAAATCCGCAATGTGGTCAAGGTGAAGAAGGTGGGGCATGCGGGTACATTGGATCCTTTTGCGACTGGCGTTTTGTTGATTTGCACAGGGAGAGCGACGAAGAAAGTCAATGAACTGATGTCTCTCAAGAAGGTTTACCGGGCAGAGATTGAACTTGGCAAAACCACAGACTCTTACGATTGCACTGGCAAAGTGACTTCCAGCCATTCTATAAATGATTTAGATGAAGCGCGGGTGCGGGAAGTGTCTGCGCAATTCGTGGGCGAGATCGACCAAATCCCACCGATGTTTTCTGCTCTCAAGCAGAATGGCAAAAGACTCTATAAATTGGCCCGCAAAGGTATTACCGTGGACCGTGAACCGCGCCGTGTCTGCATTCATGATTTGCAGGTCTTAGATATCGATCTGCCAAAAGTTTGTATCGAAGTGGTTTGCTCAAGGGGAACCTACATTCGGGCCTTGGCAAGCGACATCGGAAAGACGTTGGGCTGTGGCGCCTACCTGAAGACTCTCTGCCGTACACGCATTGGCCGCTACAGGGTAGAGGATGCAGAGACCGTTTCAGGTTTCACCAGAATGCACACGTGTCGCAGTTGAGGCCGGATGGAACTCTACCGCGATATTGAACACGTCGTGCGTCAACCTAATGCATGCCTAACGGTCGGTAGCTTCGACGGTCTACACCTGGGTCATCAGTACGTAGTGCAGAAACTAGTCGAGAGGGCAACCAGTGAGGACTCGCTATCGACTCTGGTTACCTTCGAACCGCACCCTAAGATTGTACTCGGCGGAGGCGATGACCACGATTTTAGAGTGCTGACAACGATCGAAGAGAAAACCGACCTACTCGACTCGCTTGGTTTGGGACGGCTGGTTGTGGTGCCCTTCACACAGGATTTCGCCAAGACGACGGCGGAGCAATTCATCAGGGACATTCTGTTTGAACGAGTCGGCCTCAAGGAGATCATTGTCGGCTACGACCATGCATTTGGTCGCGACCGTGAAGGTAACATTGAGACCTTCCGCCGGTTGGGCGCGCAGTTAAGTTTTGCTGTGACCGAGCTCGAAGAAATCCGAAGTAAGGGCGATCAGGTCAGCAGTACGCGCATCAGGCATCTGCTGCATGAAGGCAGAGTCGATGAAGTCAAAAGAGGACTCGGACGTCGTTATTCTATGACAGGTACAGTCGTTAAGGGCGTCGCGCGCGGTATCGTGCTTGGATTCCCGACTGCAAATCTCGATGTGGGGGACGATAAGAAGTTGCTACCCGCCAACGGCGTCTATGCCGTTCTGGTCGACCTGAACGGCAGGGAATATGGGGGCATGATGAACATAGGCGTTCGCCCGACGTTTGGCAGATCGCAGATAACGGCAGAAGTGCATATCTTCAATTTCGACCGTCGGATTTATAACCGCACCCTGAAAGTGCAATTCGTCCAGAAAATTCGAGACGAACAACGCTTTGCGGGCGCGTCAAAACTTGCTGCACAGTTAAAGCTTGACAAAATAAGAAGTGACGAAATTCTAAGCAATTGTTAGGAGGTTTGATGGCAATCACAAAGGAACAGAAAGCCGAGATCGTTCAAAAGCATGGGCAATCAGATAAAGATTCCGGCAGAACAGAGGTTCAAATCGCTCTGCTTACGAAGAATATCAACCAGTTGATATCTCATTTCGATAAGCACAAGAAGGATCATCATTCACGTCGCGGTCTTCTCAAAATGGTCGGCAAGCGGAGAAGTTTGCTCGATTATCTGGCCCAAAAAGATATCAATCGGTACAGAAAGCTGATAAAGGACCTCGGAATCAGGCGGTAACTGGTTTTGTTCTCTCACACTTACGAAGCGCGTTTCCTCTGGCCTAGACCCTACAACGCATGTGGTCTGTTCTGTTTTCACGGAAGCGAATTGGGTGGGTTGGTCGTTAGGTTAAGTGATTGGTGTTCCCGACAAGCCGCGGAGATGACTGCGTAGACAAAATGGAGTTAAACTGAAATATGATACATGTTGAAGAATTGACGCTGGAGGGCAAGAATTGCTCGATCGAAACTGGGAAACTGGCAAAACAGGCAGATGGGTCTGTGGTGGTGCGCTTAGGGGACACGATGGTCATGGTTACGGTAGTGGGCGCAGCAGAACCGTCGGAGGGACTCGATTTCTTCCCGCTGACTGTCGACTACCGCGAAAAGGCATATGCTGGCGGGAAGATTCCTGGTGGTTTCTTTAAGCGAGAAGGCAGGCCGGCTGAAACCGAGATACTGAGCGCCAGACTGATCGACCGCTCAATACGCCCGCTGTTCGAAGAGGGCTACAAGAATGAGGTTCAGGTGATGGTGGCCGTCTTGTCGTCTGACAAGGAAAATGCGGCGGACGTCTTGGGCATCACCGGAGCATCCGCAGCGCTGGCTGTTTCCGATATCCCGTTCCACAATCTTATCGCCGGGGTTCGTGTTGGGCGCGTTCAGGGGGCGTTCGTTCTCAACCCCACTTATGATGACTTGACACGGAGCGACATCGACCTGGTGATCGCGGGGACAGCCGAATCCATCGTTATGGTGGAAGGCGAATCCAATGAGATCAGCGAAGCCGACATGCTGGCGGCATTGCACCACGGCCACGAGGGAATTAAAGCTCTGATAAAGCTTCAAACTGATCTGGCGGCCAAAGCTGGCAAGACCAAACGTCTCTTTACCCCCCCGGAGAAAGCTGAAGGTCTGGAAGAGAAGGTCACTGAGAAAGTCCGGCCAAAGCTTGGGGAGGCGTTTGTGATTGCCGACAAGAAGGACCGCAATACTTACCTGAAGACATTGCAGGAAGAAACGATCGAATCTCTGGCCGAGGAGTATCCCGAATCTGATGCTGACGTCAAAAGCGTTATTCATGACGTCGAAAAGGACTTCGTACGGCAGCAAATATTGCAGGAACGGAAACGTATTGACGGGCGTGGTCTCGATGATATCCGAGACATTTCCTGTGAGGCTGGTTTGCTGCCACGGGTCCACGGTTCTGCTCTCTTTACACGCGGACAGACGCAGGCACTGGCCACGACGACGTTGGGAACCAAGATGGACGAACAAAAAATGGATGGGCTGGCTGGACAGTTTTGGAAAAGCTACATGCTGCATTACAATTTCCCGCCTTTTTGTGTTGGGGAAATACGATTCCTGCGCGGGACCAGCAGGCGAGAAGTGGGGCATGGCAATCTGGCGGAACGGGCGATTCGACCGTCGATGCCGGCGGAGGATGTTTTCCCTTACACGGTACGCATCGTTTCGGAAGTGCTTGAGTCGAATGGATCCTCCTCGATGGCATCGGTCTGCGCGGGAACGCTCAGCCTCATGGACGCAGGCGTGCCATTGAAAACTCCGATTGCAGGAATTGCAATGGGACTGATCAAAGAGGGAGATCAGTATTTGGTTCTAACTGACATCCTGGGCGACGAGGATCATCTTGGCGACATGGATTTTAAAGTCGCGGGTTCTGAAGCTGGAATTACGGCTTTCCAGATGGACATCAAAATTAAGGGTATTCCGGCAGAAGTGCTAGAGACCGCGCTTGGAAAAGCCAAGCAGGCGCGTCTAAAGATACTTGAGATCATGAATAGAACCCTCAGCCAGCCACGCGAGGATATGTCCCCTTATGCACCCCGCATCACGACGATTAAAGTCAAAGTCGATAGTATCGGAATGATCATAGGCCCTGGCGGCAAGACGATCCGTGAGATAACAGAAAAATCAGGTGCTACCATTAATATCGACGACGATGGAACGGTCCTGATCGCGGCGACAGAAGCTGAGAGTAGCGATATGGCACGAGAAATGATTGAAGCCTTGATCCAGGAGCCCGAGAAGGGTAAGATATACGACGGTAAGGTAAAGAAAATCACTAATTTTGGTGCTTTCGTGGAAATCCTGCCGGGTAAAGAGGGACTGCTGCATATTTCACAAATTGCTCACCGCCGAATCGACAAGGTCGAAGATGTGCTCAAAGTTGGCGACCAGGTCCAGGTGAAATTGCTTGATATCGACCCACAAGGAAAACTCGATCTAAGCCGGAAAGCCCTCCTGGATAGAGAAAGCGTTGACGGATAAAGGACAAATGAGTCGACATCCAGCTTATCGTAAAACTACTTTACCTAACGGCCTGCGGGTGGTCACAGAGCACATCCAGCATGTCCGCTCTGCATCAATCGGTGCCTGGATCGCTTCTGGGTCTCGCAATGAAAACGACAAAAACAGCGGCATATCCCATTACATCGAACATATGATGTTCAAGGGTACTGAGACCCAAACCGCCTCCGACATAGCTCAGAGTCTCGAGTCCGTTGGAGGACACCTGAACGCTTTCACCAGCAAAGAAATGACCTGCTATTACGCGCATGTTCTTGATGAACACGTCGTGCGTGCTGTGGAAGTGATTTCAGATTTCCTGGCTAACTCGCTTTTCGATGAGGGGGAGATGATTAAAGAGAAGCGAGTCGTACTGGAGGAGCTAAGTAATATCGAGGAGACTCCCGAAGAACTGATTCATGAGCTTTTCTGGATGGATTTGTTTCCAAACCATCCCCTGGGTTACCCAATTATTGGAACCCGGGAAAGCATTGGCAATATCAGCAGGCCGGACATCACCGATTACCTTCACCGTAACTACACGGCGGACCGCATGGTCCTTGCAGCGGCAGGCAATGTAAACCATGATGACCTGGTGGCGCTGGCACAAGAACGGTTCGGGACCGTTCAAAGGGGTACAGGACAGACGTGCGAGGCACCAGTTGCGAACGGCGCAAGCAAAAACGTTATCGAAAACGGTGCCATCCAGGCTCACATTTGTGTCGGCACGCAAGCTTACACCTACCGCGACCGCAAGAAATTCGCGCTTCTTGTTCTCAATACGCTTCTCGGTTCTGGCATGAGTTCAAGACTTTTTCAAAATGTCCGTGAAAAATATGGTCTGGCCTATTCCATCTACTCGTTCATTGATTTCATGGTGGACACTGGCATCTTTGGCGTCTATGTTGGCACTGACCGTGAGAATATTGATGGCGCCCTTGAGCTAATCCACAAGGAGCTACTAAAACTCAAGGAATGCAGCGTTCCGAGTGACGAACTACTGCGAACGAAATCACAATTGAAAGGGAATTTAATGCTCGGCCTGGAAGATACATCCAGTCGTATGAACCGTCTTGCGAAAATGGAACTCTTCCTCGGAGAATATTTTTCTCTCGACGATACGCTGGCCGAAATTGAGAAAGTGACCGTTGCAGAGATCATGGATGTGGCGGCGGAATTATTTGACTTCGACCACATGCAAACAACGATTCTCAAACCAGCGGAAAGTAAGTAGGAGATAGCTATGATTATTGGGGTCCCTCGCGAAGTTAAGCCCAATGAGAACAGAGTGTCCCTTGTTCCTGGCGGCGCAGAATTGATGCGGCAGAATGGCCATGACGTACTGGTTGAGACAGACGCTGGAACAGGCAGCGGTTTCACGGATGGCGATTATGAGGCAGCAGGTGCCAAAATCATCGACTCTTCCGCTGCGATATATGCCAATGCCGACATGATCCTGAAGGTCAAGGAGCCGCTCCCTACCGAATATGAATTGATTCGCGAGGGGCAAATTGTTTTCACTTACTTTCATTTCGCAGCGTCGCGCCAGCTCACCGACGCGATTGTCAAATCGAAGTGCACCGCGATCGCCTACGAAACCGTGCAGCACGCCTCAGGTAGTTTGCCATTGTTGGAGCCCATGAGTGAAGTGGCAGGCCGAATGTCAATTCAAGTTGGTGCCAAACACTTGGAAAAGGTTTATGGCGGCAAAGGCATCTTGCTCGGCGGGGTTCCAGGCGTAAAACCTGGCAACGTCGCAATTCTTGGAGGCGGTATTGTTGGGATAAATGCCGCCACGATAGCGGCCGGCTTTGGCGCACGTGTTTCTATTCTGGATATAGATCTGGATCGCATGCGTTACTTGAACGAAGTGATGCCCAAGAACGTTATAACCATCATGTCGAATCCCGCTAACATTCGCAGTGCTATTTCGGAGGCGGACCTCGTTGTTGGAGCGGTCCTCATTCCCGGAGCCAAGGCACCCAGTCTGATCACACGCGACATGCTCACGTTGATGACGCCCGGTTCCGTGATTGTCGATGTAGCTGTTGACCAGGGAGGCTGTGTGGAGACAATCAAGCCGACTACGCACGACAACCCAACCTACGAAATCGAAGGAGTCATCCATTATGGTGTGGCTAACATTCCCGGTGCCGTGCCCATGACCTCCACTCGGGCGCTTACCAACGCCACGTTGCCATATGCCTTGCAGATCGCGAACAACCGTCTTGCTGATGTTTGTAAGAAAAACCAGGCGCTCGCAAAGGGCGTAAATATCGTCGCGGGCAACATCACACATCAAGCCGTCGCTAACGCCTTCGGACTCGACTTCACGCCTCTGGAAAAGTGCGCTAGTTCATAATTTCGTTTTCGGGTAATGGGACTCTGGCCATGCAAGGGATTGTTCTTGCCTACCACCAAATTTCCCCGGAATTTGGTACAGGTTTTTCCAACACCACCCCAAAACAATTCGCCCGGCACATTCGCTTTCTTCGCGACGCAAACTACAGTTCTATGTCTCTCATGGACCATGTCAGCGGCCGGGTCAAGAATCAACCTGCCGTTGTCATAACCTTTGACGATGCATATAGCTCCGTTTATGAAAACGCCTTTCCTATCCTGGAACAGTACGGATTCAGCGCAACGGTTTTTCCGATTACCAAGTTTGTTGGGGGATGGAATCAATGGGACTATCACATTCGGCGTTTCCGGAAGTCGCACTGCGGTTGGCAGCAACTTCGTCAATTGTTTGAAGCAGGGTGGGAGGTAGGATCCCATAGCGTTAGCCACGCTCATTCGCACACGCTTTCATCTTCCCGGTTGTGGCATGAACTGCGCTATTCGAAAGAGGTCAT
>Ga0114931_10007435_pt1 | contig 13372 bp, 12 predicted proteins | sample 2SBtaG_FD_89579 | JGI IMG/M metagenome (GOLD analysis project Ga0114931, IMG submission 89579) | Deep subsurface microbial communities from Kolumbo volcano to uncover new lineages of life (NeLLi) - 2SBTROV14_V59a metaG | ecosystem: Environmental > Aquatic > Marine > Volcanic | place: Kolumbo... | reverse complement strand
TCCTGGCACCGTCCGGGTCACCCATATCGATATAGGCGCGCGCCAGGTCCAGCTTGGTGGAGATTTCATCCATGTCCGCAACCTCACCATCACCTTCGGGCTCTTCGTCTGACAAAGACTCGCTGTCCAGGTCAATGCCTTCAATATCAAATTCCACGGTGCTGTCATTTTTAACGGCATCGGGCTCAACACTGTCCATATCGATATTCAATCCGGGTTCGGATACCTCCGGCTCTTCTACACTTGCTTCCGGCGATGCTGACTCCACGCCATCAGATTTCTCGTCAGTAGCATCAAAAGATAGATCGATATCGAATTCAAGACCTTCTTCTTCGGGTGCCGGTTGCGGTGTTTCAGATGCTGATCCGACGTCAGTATCAAGGTCAAAATCGATGTCTTCGGAAAACGAGTCCATATCCATATCATCGACCGGCTCAGCGGCAGCGGGCTCAGCGCCCGCCTGGTACATCGGGTTATCGGGGCTGATTTCACGACCCATTTCGGCGACCTTCACCCACATCGGGTCGTCGCTGTTTTCCAGGCGTGCCAGGATATCCTGGGCATGTTCGTCAAATGCCGACGCGTTCTTGCCGGCCACGAAGACTTCAAGCAGTTTGAGGTTCAGGTTCTCGTTTCCTGCATCCTTTTCCAGTGCATCGCTGACCAGATCTTCTGCCTGCTGGTAACGTCCGTAGGCAAGATAGACATCCGCCTCGGCCAGCGGATCAGCTTCGCCATCATTTTTGATGGACCCCATATCGCTGACCGCAAACTCTGAAAGCAACGAAGACTCGCTACCGGTCGAGTCCGTGGAGTCCGGCCCGGAAGCCACGATCTCGCTGTCCGAACCGGTTGATTCTCCACGTGCTGCCTGCAGGATACTTTCCTGGAATTCCGTTTCGACGCTGCGCTTCCTGCGCAGACCAAAGAAGGCCAGCAGGACAAGCACCACACCACCCGTACCCAGCCACAACGGGTTGGCCAGCAGTCGGTCGACAAACCCGGGGGTGGGAAAGGTATCTTCCAGCACGGGTTCGGAAACTACCGGTGCAGGCTCTGCTGCTGTTGGCTGTTCGTCAACGACGCTTTCTTCCGGCGCTGTATCCTGGAATGTCGGCACCTCTGTGCCGACGTCCATCGGCATGCTTTCATCGGCAGGCATCTCTTCCTGGCTTGCCGTTTCGCCGGCCGCCACAGGTTCGCCGTCTGCTGCGACAGCCGCACCCTCTACGGCCGATTCACTGTCCGGCATATCCGTGCCGGTAAACGCTTCACCCGCCGCGGCCTCAGTCACTGCCTGCTGTTCCATGCCCGCAGGCACTTCGGCTGATCCTGCAGCTACTGCCTCTTCCGTCACGGTTTCAGCCGGCACTTCACCGGTTAACGCGACTGAGCTCTCGCCCGCACGGGCCTGCAGCCTGGCCAGTTCGTCGTCCTTGAGCTGGATCAGGCGCTGCATGTTCAGTATCTGTTCTTCAAGTACGGTCAGTCGACCGGACATTTCCTCGCTCTGGCGACGTTGCGCTTCCAGCGCTTCATTCGCCATCAACAGGTTCTGCTGCAGGGATTCGAGTTCAGCGCTGGCATCGGCAGAGCTGCTGCCAACAGCCCCTTCAGCCGTCTCCGGAGAAACCAGCGTCAGGCGGGATTCAAGCGCAACGCCTGAAGCGGCGGCAGCCTGCGCTGTTCCACCGCTCTGTGCAGGCGTCAGGATTCCGCGGGATTCGCGCCAGGCGGTGTACTGGGCACGGGATTCGCGCTGTGCCTGGGCACGGCTGATCGTGGTCAGTTCTTCACGTGAGGGGACCCTCAGTACATAGCCCGCCTTCAGGTTATTGATGTTGTTATTGACAAAAGCCTCGGGATTGGCACGCAACAAACCCAGCATGGTCTGTTCGATACTGACACCGTTGTCGGGCCGCACCTGCTGTGCAATCTTCCACAGGGTGTCGTTACGCTGCGTCGGACCGTATTCGCCCGGTGCCCGGTAGGCAGAGGACATTTGCGCAGTATGACTTACGCGCTGTGCCGGAACAGCAGCCGGTGCGCGCTGTGCTGTCGACTGCACGGCAGGCGCCTGTGGCACCGGTGCAGAGGCCGGCATGGTGACCGGAGGATCAACCAGCACGGTGTATTCGCGTAGCAGCCGTCCCTTGCTCCAGGACAATTCCACCAGGAAATCGAGGAAGGGTTCGCGGACTACGTCGCGACTGGTGATCATCACCACCGGTTTACCGTCCGCGTTGTTTTTAACTGCGAACCTGAGTTTACTCAGGAACAACGGCCGGTCGATGCCCGCGTTCACGAAGGCTTCTGAGGATCCGATCGTAACCTTGATCTCTTCAAGCTCGGAGGACGTTGCCGAAAGCAGCTCAATTTCCGCACTAAGTGGCTGATTAAGAGCCGATTTCAGATCAATTTCGCCCAATCCCAGGGCGGCCACATTTGCGCTGGCCAATGTACCCAGCATTGCCATTGCCAAGGCCGATTTCCTGAACATAAAAATCCCCTTTTTTCCTTGTTCGCAACAAAACGGCGAACCCGACCGATCCTTGGAACGGTCCGCGCACGCCACCGGCAACCCCTTAACCAGCACCTCACAGCATATATCAGAGGTGATTTTTAATCAGCATTTCAGCAATCTGAATACTGTTCAGGGCTGCCCCTTTGCGCACATTATCGGCGACCACCCATAAATCTAAACCTCTGGGATGCGAGATATCTTCACGAATGCGACCCACGTACACCGGGTCGCTGTTGGCCCCCTCGCTGACGGCTGTCGGGTAGCCCCCGTCCCTGTGTTCGTCCATGACTTCGATACCCGGGGCGGCCGCCAGCAACTTGCGGCACTGGTCCGCTGTCATCTTCTCCCGGGTCTCGATATGAACGGCCTCGGAGTGCCCGAAGAACACCGGGACACGTACGGCAGTGGGGTTCACCTGTATCGACTCGTCGTCCATGATCTTACGGGTCTCCCACACCATTTTCATCTCTTCCCTGGTGTACCCGTTATCCTGGAACACGTCGATGTGCGGCAGCACGTTAAAAGCAATCTGCTTCGGGTATACCTTGCTTTCGATATCTTTTGCATTCAGCAGGTTGGCTGTCTGTCCGGCCAGCTCCTCGATCGCTTCCTTGCCGGTACCGGACACTGCCTGGTAAGTACAGACGTTGATACGCTCGATTCCCACTGCGTCGTAAATCGGTTTCAGGGCCACCAGCATCTGGATAGTCGAGCAGTTGGGATTGGCGATAATGCCGTGATCCCTGTAATTGGCAATCTTGTCCGGGTTGACCTCCGGCACCACCAGCGGAATCTCGTCGTCGTAGCGAAACTGCGATGTATTGTCGATGACCACGCAACCCGCTGCCGCTGCCTTCGGCGCATATTCCCTTGATATGGAAGCACCGGCGGAAAACAGACCGATCTGCGCTTTGGAGAAATCGAATTCCGCGAGATTCTGTACGCTGAGCATTTTGTCGCCAAACCGCACCCTGCTACCGGCGGAGCGTTCACTGGCCAGCGCATAAACTTCGCCGACCGGAAACTTGCGCTCGGCAAGAATCTCAAGCATGGCTTCACCGACGGCGCCGGTAGCGCCAACGACAGCCACATTAAACGTACGACTCATAATGACTCCTGTTTATCAATATCCGGTCTCTGTCAAAGCGCCTGGTGGTAACAGAATCTTGAACCGCCAGGACACAAAGGACACAAAGAAAAACTTATTTTAACGAGTGGTGTAATCACTTCGTCTACTGAGGACCAAACACGCGAACTGCCAATCAAACCCAATCATTTCAAACTGATTTTCTTTGCGCTCTTTGCGTCCTGGCGGTTCAAAAATTCAATCCAGCGCAGCAACGACGGCATCGCCAATCTCAGCCGTTCCCGTACTGGCCTGACCTTCGGCAGCAATATCCGGGGTACGCAACCCCTGGTCCAGCACCTTGCCCACCGCCGTTTCGATACGTCCGGCAATATCGGTCTGCCCAAGGCTGTAGCGCAGCAACATGGCTACTGACAGGATCGTCGCTAGCGGATTAGCCACACCCTGCCCGGCAATGTCCGGTGCCGAGCCGTGTATGGGTTCATACATACCCTTGCCTGCTGCATCGAGCGAAGCCGAAGGCAACATACCAATCGATCCCGTCAGCATGGCGGCTGCGTCCGAAAGAATATCGCCGAACATATTACCGGTCACCATGACATCGAACTGTTTGGGCGCGCGCACCAGCTGCATGGCGGCATTGTCTACATACATATGTGTCAGCTCGACATCCGGGTAATCTGCTGCGATACGCAGCATCACCTGGCGCCACAGTTCGCTTACCTCCAGCACGTTGGCCTTGTCCACCGAGCACAGGCGTTTATCGCGTTTCTGTGCAACATCAAAAGCGGAGCGCCCGATACGTTCGATCTCCGACTCGCGGTATACCAGTGTGTTGAAACCTTCCTTTTCGCCGTCATCCCGAGTACGAACCCCGCGCGGTACACCGAAATAAATACCACCGGTCAGCTCACGGACGATCATGATGTCCAGGCCGGACACCACCTCGGGCTTCAGCGTGGACGCATCAGCAAGCTGCGGGTAAAGAATGGCGGGGCGCAGGTTGGAAAACAGTTTCAATTCCGAACGCAGTCCCAGCAAGCCCTGCTCCGGCCGCAAAGGACGGTCCAGTGCTTCGTATTGCGGACCACCGACGGCACCGAGCAGGACAGCATCCGCCGCGCGTGCCTGCGCCAGCGTATCCTCCGGCAGGGGATGGCCTTTCGCATCGTAGGCGGAATCGCCTACCAGACCCTGCTCCAGCTCAACCTCCAGGCCATCGGCCTTCAGCCGCTCCAGCACCTTTACCGCTTCCGCAACAATCTCCGGGCCGATGCCGTCACCGGGGAGAACAAGAATTTTTTTCATAATGCTTATCCTGCAAACAACAAAAAACGAACCGCCAAGAGGCAAAGAACAGCCTGCAATATATGCAGAACCCTGGCAAAAAATTCACTCGGTCCCGAACAACCACGGCGTTTCTGTCCGGCTGCGTTCTTCGTAGGCGCGTATATCATCAACGTGCTGCAAGGTCAGACCGATATCATCCAAACCGTTGAGCAGGCAATACTTGCGAAATTCATCCACGTCAAAACCCATCACTTCACCACCCGGCGTCGTAATGGTCTGCGCTTCAAGATCGACTTGAAGACGATAACCCTCGCAGGCTTCGACTTCGGCAAACAGGCGGTCCATTATCCCGCTATCCAGCACAATCGGCAGCACGCCGTTCTTGAAGCAGTTGTTGAAGAATATGTCGGCAAAACCTGGCGCGATCACGACGCGAAACCCCGCATCCTCCAGCGCCCAGACAGCATGTTCACGCGAGGAACCACAACCGAAGTTTTCCCGGCCCAGTAATACTTGCGCACCTGCATAACGCGCCTGGTTAAGCACGAAACCAGGATTCAGCCGTCGCTTGCTGTGATCCTGCCCCGGCTCCCCCGGGTCGAGGTAACGCCAGTCGTCAAACAGGTTGGGGCCAAAGCCGGTACGTTTGACAGACTTGAGGTACTGCTTGGGAATGATGGCGTCGGTATCTACATTGGGCCTGTCCAGCGGCGCCACCAGCCCGTTCAATACTGAAAATTTTTCCATATCAGCTGTCCTGTTCAATCAGGGTTTCAGATCGACACATCCAGTTCGCGGACATCGATGAAATGACCCGCCACCGCTGCTGCCGCCGCCATGGCCGGCCCCACCAGGTGAGTGCGCCCGCCGGCACCCTGCCGACCCTCGAAATTGCGGTTCGAAGTCGAGGCACAGCGTTCACCCGGTTCCAGCCGGTCCGCGTTCATGGCCAGGCACATGGAGCAACCCGGTTCGCGCCACTCGAAACCGGCCTCGATGAAAATCCGGTCCAGCCCTTCCGCCTCGGCCTGTCGTTTAACCAGACCGGACCCCGGCACAACCATGGCCTGTTTGATATTTGCCGCGACCTTGCGCCCGCTGGCAACACTGGCAGCAGCGCGCAGATCCTCTATACGCGAATTGGTACAGGAACCGATAAACACCCGGTCCAGGCGAATATCCGTGATCGCAGTCCCGGGGATGAGCTGCATGTAGTCGAGCGCCTTGCGCATGCCGGTCTGTTTCACACTGTCGGGTTCGAACTCGGGATCCGGCACGACATCGGTGATCGCTACCACCATTTCCGGTGATGTCCCCCAGGTTACCTGCGGCCTGATAATAGCGGCGTCAAGCGTCACAACGCGGTCGAATTCTGCACCCGCATCGCTGACCAGCGTACGCCAATATTTAACAGCAGCGTCCCACTGCTCGTCCGAGGGGGCAAATGGCCGACCTTCAATGTAGTCGATGGTCTTCTGGTCAACGGCGATCATACCGGCACGCTCGCCGGCTTCGATGGCCATGTTACACACCGTCATGCGACCTTCCAGCGACAGTGCCTCGATCGCGCTGCCGGCAAATTCGATCGCGTACCCGGTTCCTCCTGCGGTACCGATTGCACCGATAATAGCCAATACAAGATCCTTGACCGTTACACCGGCACCCGGCTCACCCTCGACACGCACCTGCATGTTTTTCGATTTTTTCTGGATCAGGCACTGGGTGGCCAGCACGTGCTCGACCTCGGAAGTGCCTATACCGAATGCCAGTGCACCGAAGGCACCGTGCGTCGACGTGTGCGAATCGCCGCACACCACCGTCATACCCGGCAGGGTGGCACCCTGCTCCGGACCGATCACATGCACAATACCCTGGCGGCTATCGTCCATGTGAAACTCGGTGATGGCGAATTCAGCACAGTTGCGGTCCAGGGTCTCGACCTGGATGCGCGCAACCGGATCCTCGATACCTGCGACACCGTTGCTGCGATGCGTAGTCGGCACATTGTGATCCGGCACCGCCAGTACTGCGTCACGACGCCAGGGTTTGCGCCCGGCCAGCCGCAGGCCTTCAAACGCCTGCGGTGACGTTACTTCGTGGACCAGGTGACGATCTATATATATGAGTGCCGTGCCGCCAGCATCCTCCCGCACCCGGTGTGCCTGCCATAACTTGTCGTAGAGTGTTTTCGCGCTCATCGTCCTCTCCAGGTTGCGGAATAGCCTACGACGCAATCACTAATAACTCAAATTCATATTTTTCATATTTTGTATTACTATATGGAATATATGGATATCGCTGCACTGAAAGCCTTCACCGCTGTTGCTGCCGCCGGCTCCTTTTCTACCGCGGCCGAACACCTGTACCTGACTCAACCTGCTATCAGCAAACGTATCGCAACGCTGGAAAACGAACTGGATGCCAGACTGTTCGATCGCATCGGTCGCACTGTCACACTCACGGAAGCCGGGCGCGCACTGTTGCCGCGCGCGCAGAATATCCTGGTCGAACTGGAGGACAGTGTTCGCGCGATTTCCAACCTGAGCGGCGAAGTACACGGTACTCTGCGTTTCGCCACCAGCCATCACATCGGCCTGCACCGGCTGCCCCCCGCGTTGAAAAGCTTCACGCAGGCACACCCGCAGGTGCGCCTGGATATCCGCTTCATGGACTCGGAAGAAGCCTGTTCTGCTGTCGAACACGGTGAGCTGGAGCTGGGTATCGTCACCCTGCCCCCGCAACCACCCCCCAACCTGGCCACCCGGATGATATGGCAGGATCCACTGGGCATCGTTGTCTCGACCCATCACCCACTGGCCGACAAATCCAGGGTCAGGCTGGGCGAACTGGCACAGCACCCCGCCATACTGCCGGCCGCCAACACCTACACCCGGCAAATTGCCGAACAGGCGTTTGAAAAACTGGGGCTGAAACTGGATGTAGCCCTGTCGACCAACTATCTCGAAACTATCAAAATGCTGACATCCGTTGGTATCGGCTGGAGTCTTTTGCCCGTTACCATGCTGGATGCGCGCACCCGCAAGCTGGCGGTCAGGGAACTCTCCCTGCAACGCTCACTGGGGATCGTCTACCACCGCGAGCGGACACTGTCGAATGCGGCGCGGGAACTGGTCCGTCAATTACCCTGACCCACCCTGTGGTTAAACTGCAATGCCAGTGGACAGACTGCATGCAAGCCGGGTTCATGCTAGAATTACTCACAATACAACCAGCCAGACAATACGGTGATTACCATGTCCGAAACGCAATTCAACGCCCGCCTGAATGATGAAATCAATGTGTCGCCGGAAGCGGTTGAGCAGCTTCTTGCCATCACAAACAACGAAGACGATGTGAACGGCGTACGTATTTTCGTATCGGGCGGCGGCTGCGGCGGCATGGCCTACGGCATGACCCTGGTCGAACAGCCGGGCAAGTATGACTGCGTGCTGGAAAAAGACGGCCTCAACCTCTACGTCGATGCTGTCGCGCTGGCTTTCCTCGAGGGCGTCGAAATCGACTACAAGATCCAGGGCGTCAACAAGAGCTTTGTCTTCAAGAACGTGTTTGCCAATACCGGCGGCAGCGGCACCTGTGGCGCCTGCGGTGCTGCCGGCGGCGGTTGCGCCTGACCCGTCGCAGACCCCGCCTGCTGCTCATTGCACAGGCAAACAGCTACCGTATAGCACCCTACCTGCGGGCGGCAGAACGCATGGGGCTGGAAGTGATCATTGCCTCGCACGGTGAATACTCTCTCATATCTGAAGTCCACGCCGGACTGAACATCGAACTGGACAACATCGAAGCCTCATTGGCGAAAATTCTTGAGGCTGCCTGCCAGACACCTTTTGCCGGTATTCTCGGCAGCGATGACAGCACAGTCGAGCTGGCTGCACGCGCTGCACAGGCGCTCGGCCTGCCGCATAACCCGCCGCAGGCTGCACGCCTGTCACGGCGCAAGGACCTGGCCAGGGCGCACCTGGCACTTGCTGACTGTCCGGTTCCGCTGCACTGCCTGGTCGACATCAGCAAGCCCCTGCAAGCACAACTGGCCGGTCTGCCCTGGCCGTGTGTCATCAAACCGTTGAACATGTCGGCCAGCCGCGGTGTCATTCGCGCAGACGATAGCGCGGGTTTTATCACTGCCTGCGAACGCATCAAGCCCATCATTGCAGAGGCAAAGGATGAATTTGAAGCAACCCATGTACTGGTCGAAGACTACATTGACGGAATCGAGGTCGCCTATGAAGGCTACCTGCACAACGGTGAACTCACTACGCTCGCACTGTTCGACAAACCCGACCCGCTGCAGGGGCCCTATTTCGAGGAAACCATCTATGTCACTCCCTCACAACTGGATGATGCAACCCGGGCCCGGATAAAACAGCGTGTCGCCCAGGCCTGCGCAGCCTACGGACTACGTACCGGACCGGTGCATGCCGAATTACGTATCGACGGGCAGGATGCCTGGATACTGGAAGTGGCAACCCGCACCATCGGTGGCGACTGCGCCCGCACCCTGGACAATGGCAAGGCCTTCAACCTGGAGGAGCTGGTGATCGCACTGGCCGTGGGCAAACCGGTACAGGCCGGTCCACTGGAAAAAGCGCGCGGTGTCATGATGATCCCTGCAGGCAAGGGCGGCATCCTCAGGCGCGTTGAAGGGATCGGCGCTGCCCGCAAGGTACCGGGTATCGAAAAAGTAGACATCATCATACGCGAAGGCAACGAACTGGTACCGTTACCCGAAGGCAACCAGTATCCAGGCTATATTTTTGCGCGTGGCGATACCCCCGACGAGGTGGTCAATGCCTTGCGGGAAGCCTGTGCACAGCTTGATTTCGTCGTTGCACCGGTATTTAAAATCAGACCGGGGTAAGACTGGACACTGCCGTTATAAGCAACAGGTAGAGAGACTCACTCCGTTTACGACAGGCCGCGCGCTACCGGCCTGTGAGACAATTGCTATTTCTTGCCACCACCAGCCTGCTGGAAACCGGCCGGCAACTGGCCAAAATCACCTTCACCGAAAAAGAAACCGAGCATGTGTTTTTCTATCAGCTCGATACTCTGTTCGTCGGCGGTGCTTAAACCGTTTTCATTGATAATCGTGGTCAACCCTCCAGCCATTTCTGCCAGCCTTCCCTGGAGACATTCTCGAATATACGTTCGCCCAATTCACCAGGGTGCGGCGGCTTCTCCAAACCCTCCGCCTCGATTTCAAGCACCACACACTGAACCATTCTAGTCATGTTTAACCCCTGTACTAGCTGTTTCCGTTATTGAACCCTGTTCGTACTTTTTCAGCAACACGCCTTCGTCACCGCAGCAATCGGCCGAACACTTCTTGACCCCGCGCAGTTCCTGGCTGCTGCCATTGAGATAGGCCTCAATGGGCAGGTTTTCCTTCGCGCAGTCGCAACCCTTGTCATTATACACATAAATATTTTCCAGCCCGGCGCGTTCGGCAGCATCACGAGCCGCGAACAGGGTCGCCTCCGGTGTAGGCGGTACATCGCTCAGCCTGTAGGCCGGGAAAAACCGGGTGATGTGCCAGGGGCTGTCCTTGCCAAGGTTGTCGCGGACCCAGCATGTAATCTCGTAGTGTTCTTGCGGGTCGTCATTCTTTCCCGGAATGATATTGGTACGAGTCTCTACATGAATGCCAAGATCGTGCGCCTTCTTTATCGAGTGCAGAACCTGCTGCACGGTAGCCGGCCGGCAGATCTCCCGGTAGAACGCATCACGCATGCTTTTGATATCGGAGCACAGCACATCAATATGCGGCGCTGCCAGTTCCAGCGCTTCGTCTGTCACAAAGCTGTTGGAAACATACACCGTGTACAGACCTGCCTGGTGTGCAAGTTCGGCGACATCGATAATGTATTCCAGCCACACCGCCGGTTCCGAATAGGTAAATGCAATACCCTGAACACCGGCGCGCTGCGCGGTTTCCACCAGCGACTGCGGCGCGACCCAGGCTTCCCTGGACTGACCTTTTGCCAGTTCATCCAGTGCCTTTACACCCCACGAGATATCCAGGTTGTGGCAACCGCCACAGCGAAAGCTGCAGCCATAGCTGCCCACCGACATGACCCGTGTGCCTGGCCGGTAATGCTTTACCGGTTTATCCTCGATGGGATCAATATCGATCGACGACAGAATGCCATAGGACAGGTTGTAGAGTGTGCCGTTGCGGTTAACATGCGCCTGACAGAATCCGCGCTGGCCGTGCCCGATCTTGCAACGCCACAGGCACAGGTTGCAACGGGTCGTGCCGTTCTCCAGTTTCTCCTGCAGGCGGGTCTCGACAAGCTTGTAGTTTTCAGCTTCCATCACGCGCTTCACCGACTTGAATATGAAAGATACCAGTATAGGGTATTCATCCCGCCATAATCCCCAACCGACGTGAGGTTTAGAGCGGGTCCGGCAGGAACCGGGCACGGACAGACCCGCTGCAGCACGGCAGGGTCACCTCATCGTCCTGTACGATTAACCGGGCTGCGCCGGTTTTCCGGAAACCGATTGCCTCGACCAGGTTGAACAGGCGGCCCTCAACGCTGCACGGATAAACGATACCCTGACCCCGGGTGGCGCGCATAAAATTATACAGGCGTTGCGCCGTCCAGCGCGCACTCACAGCATAATCCGAATTTACCGGAAACCCGTAGTAAGCGGCTTTTCCCTCCTGCTGCGCACGACCACTCCAGCCGGACCGACCCTGTCGGACCAGTGCCTCGACAAGCAACCGGCTACCGGCTTCCGCCAGTAAACGACCGGCCTGTTGCAGTGTAATCCCGTCCGCTATGTCCACCATTGCCTGTGCAACGATATCCCCCGCATCCAGCTGCGCCGTCATACGGTGCAAAGTCACACCCATTGTCTTTACGCCTGCCCTGAACTGCCAGAATACCGGGCTCGGGCCGCGGTAGGCAGGCAGCACAGACGGGTGCAGGTTGAAGCAGCCAATGGTCGGAACCGACAGCAATGGCTCGGCAAGTTTACGCCCGAAACAGGATACAATGATGATGTCCGGTGCATAAGTACTGAGCTGGTGCACAGCGTTTTGTGTGTCCTGCGACAGCTTTATAACCGGTATTCCGTCTGCCAGCGCAAGAGATTCAAGCACGTCCCTGCTTTCGGCAATCACAGGCAGGGCCCGGTGTGGCGCCGCGGGATTTTTGCCGGTCTCCACTGCAACGGCACACGGCCGACGGCCCGCATCACACAGCGCCTGGTAAGGCAGTACCGATAACGCGCCTGCAGAACCCATATAAATCACATTGCTTATACGATCGAAATTAAGTGACACCCGCTGGCACCTGAAGTAAACATCATGGCATTATCGCCAGCGGAGCATAAATCCGGTGGCAAGCAGGCGGCAAGAGCAGAGGCACGCCTGGAACCGACCCTGTATACTGCGCACCCCTATGACCGGACCCGATCACGTATTCGACGGCACCCGTGAAAATTTCCAGCGACTGGTACTGGAAAACTCACATAAAGGCGCCGTGCTCGTTAATTACTGGACGCCCGCTGCGGGCCCCTGCTTCCGGTTATGGCAGGTGCTCGAGAGCCTGAGCCGTACTTACCAGGGACGCTTCCTGCTGGTCAACGTAAATACCGATTCACAACGCGCGCTGGCACGTGAGAACGCCATTACCAGCGTACCCACCATAAAAATCTACCAGCGTGGCAAGGTGGTTGAATCCATCTATGGTGCACAGTCAGAAGCCGCGCTGCGCACCAGCATCGACAAATACGTGGCACCTGCGCGAGACACCTCGATCGGCCAGGCGATACAGGCCTACCAGTCCGGCAACATCGAAACCGCGCTGAAGATACTGGCCGAAGCCTGCGCGACGGCACCGGAAGACCCGAAGCCCTGTGCCACTGCGATCAAGTTATTGCTGCGTGAAAAACGTTACGCAGATATCGAGGACTATTACTCGACTTTGTCGCTTACCCACCAGCAACGGGCTGACATAAGCACCCTGCGGGTACATGCAAGGATGCTGCACCTTGCAGACCTGGCATTACCCGTCGAAGAGCTGGATCTTCAACTTGAAAAGAACCCGCATGACCTGGATTCGTTACTCAGCCGGGCTGCCGTCGCAATGATGCAGAACGAATTTGAGCAGGCCTTGAACCGCCTGCTGGAAGTGCTGCAGCAGGACCCCGGCTACAGCGACGAACTCGCACGCAAGGCCATGCTGGCGATCTTTTCACTGCTGGGCGATAGTCACGAGCTAACCAGACGTTTTCAGGCTGCCATGCGCAAGGTGTTATGCTGAAACAGCTGTGCGTATCCTCGTGGACCATACGGGAAATACCTTCACATCTTTCATCTCTTCGCGCACATGTATTTGTTGCAGATGCTTAGTATAGAAGATCGGCGCGCTAGTGCTTGCCGGGTGCGAGCGCCACTCCCCGGCGCTCCTGCAGGATATACGCCTGCAATGCAATCATAT
>Ga0114931_10007434_pt1 | contig 13372 bp, 17 predicted proteins | sample 2SBtaG_FD_89579 | JGI IMG/M metagenome (GOLD analysis project Ga0114931, IMG submission 89579) | Deep subsurface microbial communities from Kolumbo volcano to uncover new lineages of life (NeLLi) - 2SBTROV14_V59a metaG | ecosystem: Environmental > Aquatic > Marine > Volcanic | place: Kolumbo... | reverse complement strand
CCCCGTTCGACCACTCCGGCACCTCTCCGCGGCGCGCGCTTTCGCTGCTTGATTGGCTTGTCCGAACCCCGGCCACCGGGACCGGACCCATCAACACGACCGGCGCGGCGGTGTTGTAGCGCGCGCGGGTGCGGGCCGCAAGCCGTGCCCGTCGGCAGATGCCGATATTCGTCATTGTTTGATCCGGTTTGCCGGGACATTCCCCCGCGCCGGGCTGCCCGCGATACCGTGCCGGCGGCCGGATTTGACAAAATGGTCGGAGAATTGCTGATTTCGGTTTAAACCGGCACAGACAGTTTGCGCCAACGGCTGGCGCGACCGGCCGGGAATCCAGAGGGAGCCAGCTATCATGAGCAAACAGGTTATTGCCGAAACCGGCGGCGCCGTCTATCGGCTGGTGCTCAACCGGCCGGAAAAGAAGAACGCCCTGACGATGGACATGTATGCCGCGCTGGCCGACGCACTGGCGGCGGCGGCCGATGATGACGGGTGCCGGGTGATCGTGTTTGAGGGCAGCGGGGGTACCTTCACGGCCGGCAACGATCTCAGGGATTTTCTCGAAAACCCGGATCTCGGTGACGACAGTCCGGTGGTCCGGTTCCTGATGGGCCTGGTCTTGTGCGAGCTCCCGGTCATTGCCGCCGTCGATGGCGATGCGGTCGGGATCGGCACCACCATGCTGTTGCATTGCGATATGGTGCTGGCCAGCTAACGCGCCCGTTTTCAGCTGCCCTTCGTCAATCTCGGTCTGTTGCCGGAGGCCGGCTCGACCTATCTTCTGCCGCAATTCCTGGGTCATGCCCGTGCCGCGGAACTGCTGATGACGGCCGAGCCGTTTGACGGCGCGCGGGCCCATGAACTGGGCATCGTCAACCGGCTCCGTGCGCCCGACAGGCTGTCGGCGGAGGCCATGGCGCTGGCCGGTCTCATTGCCGAAAAGCCGCCGGCCGCGATCCGCCACACCAAGGCCATGCTGATTGGCGACCGGGGGCCGTTGCTGGAGCGGGTCAGGCAGGAACTGGTGCTGTTTTCGAAGCTGCTCGCCTCGGCTGAATGCAGGGAGGCGCTGTCGGCGTTTCTCGAAAAACGCAAGCCCGATTTCTCCAGCCTCGCACGGGGTTGACCGGCGTGGGGCCGTTTCCGGGGACCTGCGTCTTTGGCGTTATTGACTCAAGGTGACGTTCCTGTATTTCTGGCGCCATGCGGGCTGGTTTCGGACTGGAACGACTGGGACATGTTTCAGCGCGGTATCCCCGCGTCACCCTTCTGCTCGTTATCATGGCGACAGTGTTTTTCGCCGCCGGGATCTTCCGGATTTCGATCACCAGCGAATTGCGCGATATTTTTCGCTCCGACACGCCGCAATATGCCGTTCTGGAGGACATGACAAAGGTGTTCGCCGGCAGCGAGCGCGATGTGTTCGTGCTTGTAGAAAGCGACAAACTGTTTTCGCCTGCCGGTCTCGAGAAATTGCGCACGCTGCATATCGACCTTCAGCTGATCGAAGATGTCGAGAATGTGCTGTCGATATTCTCCGCCCGCGCGCCGCCCGATGCCGCCGGCAGCAGGGCCAAGCTGGTGCCGGCCGAAATTACGCCCGCCACCGATCTCGGTGCGCTGAAACAGCGGTTGCTCGGCCATCCCCTGGTTTCCGGTAAGCTGCTGTCACGCGATGCAACCTTGAGTGTTCTGGCGGTTTCGCTCGCCGAGCGCGAGCGTCCGTTCACCGCGACCAGGAAAATCATCGCCGATCTCCGCGCCAGCGCCGATCAGGCGTTTGCCGGCAGCGGTGCCACGATCAGGCTGACCGGCATTCCCGCGGTCCGGGTGGCGGTTGTCGGCGTGCTGACCCGCGATCAGCTGGTCTTCAAGCTGGCCGCCTATTCGATCACTCTTGCGCTGTCCTGGCTGTTTTTTGCCAGCTGGAGTTTTCTGGTGCTGGCCATCGCGCCACCGGTGATCGCCACGATCTGGCTTCTCGGCGGCATGGGCTGGGCCGGCCAGAATATCTCGGTTGTCACCAATGTGGTGCCGAATCTGGTGATGGTGATTACGTTCGCCAATGCGGTTCACCTGTTGATGGGCATCCGCCGCGCCCGGCGAAAACGTGCCGGCGCCACAGCCGCGATCACAGATGCCGTCAGCTCGGTCGGCCCGGCGACCGTGCTGACCTCGTTGACCACGGCGATTGCCCTGCTGTCTCTGACGCTGGTCTCGCAGCCGGTAATCACGCGGTTTGCACTGACCGCGGCTTACGGAACCGCGCTTGCCTTTATCATCGTGCTGAGCGTCGTGCCGGCGCTCTCCACGTTGTTGTTGAGGGACGCCCGTGTCAGTGTCGCCGAAAGCGGCTTCTCACGTCTCGTTGCCATAACCAGCGAGATGTGCGCCAGGCTGGTGATGGCGAGGCCGGGTTCGATCGTCGCGGCGGGGGTCGCTATATTTGCGGTGAGCAGCGTGCTCTATGCGCTCAACACGCCGCATTTTCGCTACCGGGCCAATCTGCCACAGACGAGCGATGCATTTGACGCGATGCAGATCATCGACAACAGGCTGGCCGGGACCAGCACGTTGCGGGTGTTCGTGCGCTGGCCGGCGGGCCACCGCATGGTTTCGCAACAGACGTTGGAGGTCATTGAAAAGGCCGATGCAATTCTGCGCGCCGAGCCACTGATACGTGAGGTCTGGTCGCTGGCAGGCGTCGCGCGCTGGCTTGAGAGCGGATCGTGGACCCGCGCGGACGTTCTGAACTATCTGCGCGACCGGCCGGACGGCATCGCCCGGCGCCTGCTGGCGGTCGATGCCGGTGCGGCGCTGATCACCGGTCAACTGCCCGACACCGATTCTCCTGAACTGCTGGCCGCCGTCCGCAGGCTCGAGCGGGCGTACGCGGTGCTCGCCACCAGCTATCCCGGTGTCCGCTTCGATGTGACCGGCATCGCCGCGCAATCCGCCCGGTCGGCGACCGCCATGATCTGGCAGTTGAGCCGCTCCCTGCTGGTCGCCATCGCAATCATTATCGTACTGATCGGCATGGCATTGCGCTCGCCCGTCGCCGCGCTGCTCAGCGTATTGCCGAACCTGCTGCCGATTGCGGCCGCCGGCAGTTATCTCTATCTGTCCGGGCAGCAATTGCAGTTCACCAGCATCATCGTGTTCACAATCGGTTTCGGTATTGCTGTCGACAGTACCATTCACGTGCTGAACCATTACCTGCGCCACAGATCGGGCGTTGATGGTCGCGGGGCCGGGTTGGGTCATGCCGGCGGGGATCTTTCGACAGCCGCGACCGACGCGCCCGGGGCGCTGCACCGCACGATCACCGCGATCGGGCCGGCGCTGATCATTTCGACCCTCGCGCTCATGGCCGGCGGGGTCACCATGCTGAGCCCGTTGCCGATGGCGCAGCTCTACGGTCGTCTGGCGGTTCTGGTGCTGGCGGTTGCGTTGATCGGCGATATTCTGCTGTTGCCGGCGCTGATCCTTGTCACCCGCCGATGGCGGCGCGTGCCAGTGCGCGAACCCGCCTGACGACACTTGCCGGTCCGTGGGCTCTGGAAATCATTCGATTGATGGTGATCACCGACAGCAATACGACAAGGATTACGATACCGCCCGAGATGCCGAAACCGTCGATCGCCGGACCGCGATAGGCACTCGCCTCGATAACGCCGATCGGTGTGGCCGCGTCCTGCACGGTTTTGGCCTGGCGCATCAGCCAGCCGGAAAGCGGCCCCTTGAGTTCCTGGTTGGTGAACAGATCGGCAAAATGGCCCTTGGCGCCGGTCATCTTGTAGATCGTCTGCGTGAAGTCGATGCAGTTAACGCCGAAATAGAGGCCATAGTGGGTCTGGTTGCCCTCGACGGACTTGAAATAGGTCTTGATCGTGTTGAACGTGCTGTCGTCGACAGTGACGGTCTTGCGGATCAGATTGACCGAAGCCCAGACCCGGTCGGCTTCGAAGGACGACGAATAGATACCCATCGGGAAGGTGCCGAGATCAGCTGAATTGCCAAGGGTCAGCGCGTAGCCATCCTTTGCAATGGTTACGTTGACATGGCCAACAATGCCGTCCTTGATCAGGTTGAAGGTAATGGTCGCGGCCATTCAGCCCCCGTTATTGCTTTTCGTGGCGCTCCACCCTGATGCTGCCATCGCGGGTGATGATATGCAAACGGATTTCGACCGGCAGCAGGGTCCATCGGTCGCGGCAGTTGAAACTGTCGAGCATGTCGGCATAGGAACCGAGCGGCGGCCGCGCGGCCGTTCTTGCTGTACCGCCATAAAGCACGCGGCATGGCTGGCTGAATGCATAGGCGATGCGCTTTCGCACGTATGGCCGCGCATAGGCGGCCGCCGGGACATAGAATATGCGGCATTGCCGGCCGAGCCACCAGAACCGGCAATTGCGCGACTTGCCACCAAACTGCTGGCCGAAAAAGTCACAGGATGCCGGAAATTCAAGCTTGTCGGCGGGTGTTGTGCAGCGCGGTGCGTCACCACCGATGCCAAGGCTTGCATCCTCCAGCGACGGCAGTTTTTTCAGCATCTCCGGCGTCGTCGCATTGAGCGCCCGCCAGACCGCCGCATTCAGCGCGCCAGCATAGAGATACTTGTATCGGTACTCGCGCTGCAACAGCCAGAAAATATAGAAGCCGGCCAGAACGATGACAAAAAGGCGCAAGAGTCTTGAACGCATGGTCACCGTTTCCGGAATTCCGGTTTTTTCGCGACGCAATTGGGGCGGCCCGAAAGCTCTTTGACGGTATCTAATCGTATTTTGCCAGCACTTTGTCCAGCGCCGCGATAAAGCCATCGCGAATGTCGGCCCGGTCAAGAGCGAATGCGACATTCGCCGACAGAAATCCGATCTTGTTGCCGCAATCATAGGTCTCGCCTTCGAACTCGAGCCCGTAGAACGGCTGCTCCGCATGCAGCGCGATCATGGCGTCGGTGATCTGTATTTCACCGCCCGCGCCGGGGTTCTGGCGTCCGATATGGTCGAAAATTTCCGGTTGCAGCAGATAGCGCCCCATGATCATGAGGTTTGAGGGCGCATTGCCCGGTGGCGGTTTCTCGATCATCGAGGTGATCGTGAAGGCGCGTCCCGTCGTTTCCCCGACGCCGACGATGCCGTATTGCCCGGTGTCATCATGCGGCACTTCCTCGACCGCGACGATATTGCCGCCGGTCACGGCATACTGGTCCATCATCTGCTTGAGGCAGCCGGGCTGGCCGTGCACCAGCATGTCGGGCAGCAGCAACGCGAACGGCTCGCCACCGACGAGTTCGCGCGCACACCACACCGCATGGCCCAGTCCGAGCGGCAGCTGCTGGCGGGTGAAGCTGGTCTGACCGGCGGCCGGAAGATCTGCTTCAAGCAGTCTCAGCTCCGTTGTCTTGCCGCGCTCACGCAGGGTCTGTTCGAGTTCGTACTGCTTGTCGAAGTGATCCTCGATGACGCTCTTGTTGCGTCCGGTGACAAAGATGAAATGCTCGATGCCGGCCTCGCGGGCCTCCGACAACCCACTGGATCAGCGGACGGTCGACCACGGTCAGCATTTCCTTCGGCATCGCCTTGGTGGCGGGCAGAAACCGGGTGCCGAGACCGGCGACCGGAAACACGGCTTTCCTGACCGGCGCTACCATTGCGCTGTCTGCATGATTCGATTGCCCCTGAATGCCACCGTCGACCCTCTAGGTGCCATGTTCGCAAGCAAATTAAAAGGCCGGGCAAGCGTCACCGTCAATTTATCCGCCGCTGCGGATTTCGTCCAGAACCGGCATGATGTGCCGGCGGAACAGCGCCGGGTTCTCCGACATCGGGAAGTGGCCGATCCCCGCCATCAGCGTCGCTCTCGATCCCTTTATGCGTTCGGCGGTGGCGCGCATGCGGTCGGGTGTGCAGGATGAATCATACTCGCCCGACAGCAGATATACCGGACAGCGGCCGGTGTCGATGCGCGCCGAGCGATCGTCGAAATGACCATCGATCCAGTAGAAATAGAGGTCGCCCTTGAAGATACCGGGCCCGCCCTGCATGTAGGCCCACAAGGTTTCCCAGCGGTATTCCGGCGGGCTTTGTGGCGCGACCTGGCCGGACACGAACGCAGCGGCGATCTCGCCACCGTGAATATCGGGCCGGTGCAGCCATTCGGTGCCGTAATAGGGTTCCAGGCGGTCGGCGCCTTCAAGCGCGATCACGGCGCGGAAATCATCCGGCTTGTCGAGCGCCAGATGCAGCACGATCCGACCGCCCATCGAGCAGCCCATGACCACCGGCTGGTCCAGCTCCATGGTCCGGCAGAACGCCAGCACGGTTTCCCGGTAAAGTTCGGTGGTCAGCCTGTATTCACGATCCTGCCAGCCGACCGGCGGGTTCGATTTGCCGTGCCACGGCATGTCGAAGGCAATCACCCGGTAATGCCCGGTGACGGCGCGGTCGGTCATAAGGTGCCGGAACTGCCGTGAATCCGCTCCGGCGGTGTGCAGGCAGACCAGCGGGATGCCGGCGCCTGCTTCCTCGACATGGATGCGGACATCCTCGCCGGCCACATTCATGGTCAGGTAGCGCCCGGTAATCGGTTCGAAGTCCGGCATCGCTCAGCCCGCCGTGCTTGCGGATCGCGGTGCCGCCAGCAGATCCTTGAAATATTGCAGGTTCTGCATGAAGGGCAGCAGGTCGCCGTCGATACGGGCCAGCCCCGCCGCCAGCATGGCGAACAGGTCGTGATGATCGCGCTTCGGTAGCGGTTGCCAGAACTCCCGCCAGATTTCGGCGGAGGCGCGAATGGCAAAACGGCCGGAATCGATATTGATGAGACGGCGGCGCACATCGCTCACCCGCCCGGCATCGATGCGCACGATATAGTCGACCTCGCCAACGCCCACCAGGATCGAGAGATCGACATAGCGGCCGCGCCGCACAAGCGCCTCGTCGCCATTCACGAAATCGCCGAGCTTCTCGATCATTGCGTTGCCTCCGCGGTGGTGGATTGGCGGAATAGTAAGCTGATATCGCGCAGATGAACAACAAAGGCTCTGGATTAGCCGGCCACGCCCTGATCCGCGCTTTACCCGGCCACCGCTTTATATCCGTCGCTTCGACACCCAACGCCTTGCGACCTTGCTGGATGGTATTGCCCGCCATTCACCGGAAGGCCTCAACTTCAAGCGACGGGCAGAGACCGTTGGCTGGAAACAGGCGGTTGATGAAAGGGATCGCGGCACTTATGACTGGACCGGTGACCGGCCGATCAATTCGAAGCGATAGGTTCTAGCGCAGCGCTTCTCGAATCGCCGACGCGGAAACGGTGTCGAGCAGGGCGGTGTCATCAAGCGATTTGGCGAGGATCAGCGCTCCTTCCATGCTGGCGAGGAAATTACGCGCCCGCTGCTCGCCGGACTTGCCGCCGCCAAGCACGCCGGCGAGCCAGCCAAGTGTGACCTTGAAGAACGCCGCGGTTTCCCGGACCACTTCCGGCGGCAGCGAATTGCATTCCGCTCCGAGCATGCCGCACAGGCACATCTTGCCGTCGTCCGTCAACGTGGTCTTGATGAAGCCCGCGAACCAGTCGAGCTTTTCGGCCGGCGTCATGGCGCTGGCCTCGAACTCCGCGGCCTGATGCCTGACGCGATCGGTATAACTCCGGACCACGGCGGCGGCGAGATCACTCTTGGTCGGGAAATGATGGTGGATGCTGGCGCTGCGGATGCCGACTTTCGCGGCGATGTCGCGAAAGCTGAAACCATTATAACCGTTGCGCTGGATAAACTCCTGGGCGCTGTCGATGATCCGCCGTTTCATATCGCTCATCGGATGTTCGTCCATGGCCTTCATTCCTTGTTACCTGTTCGCGGCCGCCTGAGTGCCGCCATGCCTCCATGTCCCTTAAGCCCGCACCCGGCGCCGGCAACCGACCCGGCGCGGGCATGGCGCAAAACCACTGCCGGGGCCACCATCATCACCGATATGGCCGACGCGGGCGACATTGCATTTCCCTGCTCGTCACAGCCACCTTACGGCTTGACAGCGGCAACTGCAATTCCTATCTACCAACTACTAGATAGTTACGATCAGGAAATTTTCCAGGAAAAGAACAACTCATGGGTGTTTATGACTTGCGGAGCTTTCTCCGAACGGGCCGGGTGGTGCTGCCGTTCGGAGCCGATGATATCCGGATCGATGATGGTGCCGGCGGCAGTGCCGGAACCGATACGGCGGGCGAAAGTCACCATCGCGAACCGGACGGCGCTGTCTCCCTGAACGGTGTCGTCACCAATACGGACTACGTCAAGACGCAATATCCGATGCCGGTGCTGATCGGCAGGTCGGCACGAGAACGCGCGGAGATCAATATGTGGCGCGCCCGCGTTGAAACCGGCCTGATCGATGCGGCCGCGGCCTACCGTGCCGCCGCCGCAGCGAGCGCCGAAAGCGCCGCAAACGGTGAGGTCCGCACGGCGCGCCGGAAGAGCCAGGATCAGGCGTTGCACACGATGCACCTGCTTGACCGCCAGCTTGCCGATCGCCGTTTCATTATCGGCGAGCGCTATTCGATCGCCGACATCACCGCATTCCGCGCCGTCGACTTCGCCCGGGCCAGCGGTATCGCCATGCCCGATACCGCGATCAACCTCAAGGCCTGGTACGCGCGAATCTCGGACAGGCCGGGCGCCAGGGCCTGACGAAACCAATGGATCAACGGCCGGTTTCGTTGATATTGTGAGAGCTCACAAGGACCAGGCGATGAAACTCAATGCCGATCTGGCCCGGCGCGCGGCTGTCGACAGCAGTGCCATTGACTGGGCACCGTCGCCGCTCGATGGCGTTGAGCGGCGCATGCTGGAGCGCGATGGCGACGAGGTTGCCCGCGCCACCACCATAGTGCGGTTCGCGCCGGACAGCTATTTCAGCGAACATGAGCACAGTGGCGGTGAGGAATTCATCGTGCTCGCGGGGACATTTTCAGACCAATATGGCGACTTTCCCGCCGGCACCTATCTGCGCAACCCGGTGGGGTCGCGCCACCGGCCGCACTCGAGAGACGGCTGTACGATTTTCGTCAAGCTGCACTGGATGCACGGTGATGATCAGACCTTCGTGCGGACCGATCTCGGCGACACCGCTCTGTGGCGGCCAAGCGGCGTTGACGGGGTTGAGATGATGGCGCTCCACGCCTTCGGCGAGGAGACAGTCACGCACTATCGCCTGGCGCCGGGGGCGGCGATCCCGGAGCGGACGTTGCCGGGTGGCGAGGAACTGTTTGTTCTCGATGGTTCCTGCAACGACATCAACGGCGGTTACGGCGCGGGTTACTGGTTGCGCCAGCCCGGCGGCGCTGTGCCGACGCTGGTCTCAGAGCAGGGTTGCCGGCTCTACGTCAAGCGCGGCCATCTCGCCAACCCGCCCGCGCTGCCTTTGCCTGTTTGATTGCACGCCTCTGACGATATCACTCATCTTTCCGCTTGAGGCCGGTCAGCATCGACCTGACCAGGTTTTCATGGTGCTGGAAGCTGGCAAGACCGACCCCCAGGACATGCAGGAACACCAGTACAAGCGCCAGATAGGACGTCGCCTCATGCAGCTCCCCAATCCACTTGACGCCCGAGAATCTGTCGGTGATGGACAGGACCCCGGTGCCGACCGCAATCGAGACTGACAGCAGCAAGACCACCACCATGGCGCCGCCTGCGGGATTGTGCCCGATATAACGTCTGGCTCTCAGAAAGATGACGTCTTTCAGATAGGCGATGACGACGGACGGCCGGTACACGAAATTCGAGAACCGGGCGTATCGTGTTCCGACCACACCCCAGACCAGGCGTATTGCGATAAGCCCGATGATTGCGTATCCGGAATATTCATGAACCTTGTCCCATTCTTCAGCCGTGATCCAGGCGATCGCAAAGAGCGACACGAGCGACCAGTGGAACAGACGGACAACCGGATCCCAGACTTTGACGGAAGCCGGCGGCGTTGTGCCGCCAGCCTCCGTCACATGATCGATATTCGACACTCTCATGACCTCTTCTTGATTTTCACAACCGCGCCGGTCACCGAATTCATGCAGATTTCGACCCGCGCGCCGTCCTTGCCGATCGCATACACTTCATTACAAATGTCCTCGGTATCCACCTTGCGGACTTCATAGCCCATCTCGGCGGCCTTGTTGGTGACGTCCTGAACCGACAGCTTCCGGGCAACGTCCTGCCGATCGCATGTTTCGTTGCCTTCGCAGGCGTAGGCCGACGGCGTTACCGCAATCATAATATTCAGCATGAAATCGATGACACGCAGATCTCTTGTTACCTCGCTGTTGGTCTCCGCGGCACTTGCCGCGAGCCTCCCGGCACAAGAACCAGCGTAACAAACGAAACCACGACAGCGTCTGAAATGCAAGCAGGAGCGGGGCCATCCTGCCGCTGTCCGGGGTGCTCGGGCTGATTGGCCCGAAAATAAATGGCGAGATCATCGAGACTGAATTCGAATATGATCAGGGCCGTCCTGTCTACGAGTTCAAATATGTGGACAAGAAGGGCCGCGTGCAGGAGCTTTATGTCGACGCGCGCACGGGAATCCTTCTCAAGGACAAGCCGGATTGATGCGGATTCTTGTTGTCGAGGACGATCCGCGGATCGCCCACGACGTGATCGAAACCCTGACAGGCGCCGGTTATGTCGTCGATCACGATGGTGACGGCGAGGAGGCCTGGTTCAGGGGCGACACCCAGGGGGCGCTCAGACCTCGGTGGACTGAGAGCCTCTTTCGAACTGGCAGGATAGGCCGCGTCCGAATCTCCAGTGGTTGTGGAAAATCGGGGCTGGTGGGCAGAAAGACAGCCGCCGGGCGTCAGCGGGTCGGAATGGCCGGACGTGATCCTCGGGGATTGTTCGGCCTGTTTCTCCGGACGGTACCGGCGGCTGTTGGGACGTTTCTTTTGCGGTTCAGCGTAGAGGCAAACCGAGACCGGCTTGTGCGCCAGACCGTCAGACGCGCAGGACTAAAAGAAAACCGGCCGCCGCCGCGAGGGATGCCCCGGTCCGGACATGATTCCAGAACGTCCATCTCGAGCGGTAATCGATCCAGAGTGCCGCGCCTTCCGCGCTTGCCGGATCTATCGCTGCCAGCTTGTTGTTGAGCGGAACATTGAAGACCATCGTCACCAGAATACTGCCGGCAAGATAGAGCACGACGCCGGCCGCAAGATAGAGTGCGGCAGACCTGCCTTCGTTCAGACAAGCAATAATCGCAAGCGCGACTGCGCCCAGGGCGGTTCCGAAAAAGGCACCGAAGAACCACGGGTTGAGCACCGTGACATTGATCGCCTGCATCGCCGAAATACCCTGTTCGGGCGCCAACCGGCCAAGCGCCGTCATCACGAATGTCGAAAACGCATAGAATATTCCGGCGACCAGAGCGCTGCCCAGAGCGGCCAGCATGATCAGGATGTTTACATAAGGGCCGGTCATGTCGGCATCCCCCAGACGCCGGCGTCCGCCACGTCCTTCGCATAGTCGGTGAAGTCGCGCGGCTCGCGGCCCAGCGCCCGCCGGACGCCATCCGTGACATGAGCGTTCCGGCCGTCGAGAACAGTGGTGAATAGGTACATCACCAGTGCCAAGACATCCCCGGGCAGGCCGGCCTGCTCGAGCGCGCCGGCATATTGCTCGGGCGTGACTTGCTGAAAGCTCAGCCGCTGGCCCGATGCGCGGGCGATTTCCGCCGTGGCCTCGGCGAAGGTCAGCAGGCGCGGCCCCGTGAGTTCATACAGCTGACCGCCATGACCGGTCTCCGTCAGCGCCGCCACCGCGACATCCGCGATGTCGTCGACATCGATGAAGGGTTCGCCGATATCGCCGACCGGCAGCGCGATCATGCCACCGAGGACGGCATCAAGAAGAAAGCTATCGCTGAAGTTCTGCTGGAACCAGCTGGCTCTCAGGATTGTCCAGTCGGCGCCGGAGGCCTTCAGGGCTTCCTCGGCCAACTGGGCTTCCTCTTCGCCCCGCCCCGACAGCAGGACGAGCCTGTCCACACCCTTTGACAGCGCCCGTTCGGCGAACGACCGGACCGCCTCGACCGCGCCGTGGACCGCAAGGTCCGGCTGATAGCTGATATAGGCGGCGCTCATGCCGTCCAGCGCGGACGGCCAGGTGGCGGGGTTCTGCCAGTCGAAGGGAGGTACCGCCGAGCGTGAGCCGATTCTTACCGGAACGCCAGCATCGGCGAGCCGCTGAGCGATGCGGCGGCCGGTCTTGCCGGTCCCGCCCAGCACCAGGATGGGTTGGGATTTCGATTGATTGTTCATCTCAGTTTCCTGTTTGTTTGTGTTCGTCTTAAATATGAGGGATACTCATATTTGCAAAACGTGATAAACTCTCATATTTTGAGAGTCAAGCGGAATCAGCGAGATTCCTTTTTTGGAAAGGCACACTGATGAAGGAGCATTCGCATCAGGGTCCGGCGATCCGGCCTCAGCCGTCGCCATTGCGCCGGATGCCGAACCAGCGGCGCAGCAGGGAGCGGGTCGAGAACATATTGAGATGCGCGGTTGCGCTCATCGCGAAGAACGGCAGCGACGCGCTACGGATGAGCGATCTCGCGAAGGCGGCGGGAATTTCGATCGGCTCGCTCTACCAGTATTTTCCGGATAAGGGAGCGGTCATTCAAACCCTCGCCGAGCGCTATAATGTCGAAAGCAGGGCCTGCATCGAAAACGGCATCGGCGATGTGGGTACCGCATCGGAATTGCTGGATGCGTTCGGCGCTCTCATCGATGACTATTATGAAATATTCCTGGCCGATCCGGTGATGCGCGATGTCTGGTCAGGCACCCAGGCTGACAAGGCGCTGCGGGACATCGAGCTTGATGCCAGCCGGGCCAGCGCCGGGATTCTCGCCGATGTCCTGGCGCGTCTGGGATCTGTGGCAGACACGGAGAAACTGGCGGCAACCGCGTTCGTCATCATGCATCTCGGTGAAGCCACCATGCGTCTTGCGATCTCCGTGGAGAGGGCCGAAGGCGAAAGGCTGGTGGCGGCCTACAAGCGCATGGCCCTGGCGGAATTGCGCAGGATCATGGATTGTGTGGCTGTTTGATCCCGGCAATTGATGGCTTATTACAGCTTCGGGCGCCGGGTTATCGGGAAAGCCTGTTCATAGGCGTGGGCCGTGCGTAGAACCAGGGCGTCATTGTGCATGGCCCCAACCAGCTGAAGGCCGACCGGCAGGCCGGCTTTGGTGAACCCGCAGGGAACCGTACAGGCCGGCTGCTGGGTCAGGTTGAACGGATAGGTGAACGGCGTCCAGTAGACCCACTTGGCGGGCTCGTCGTCGGGAATGCCGGGATACCCCTCGGGCGCGAGCCT
>Ga0114931_10007433_pt1 | contig 13373 bp, 10 predicted proteins | sample 2SBtaG_FD_89579 | JGI IMG/M metagenome (GOLD analysis project Ga0114931, IMG submission 89579) | Deep subsurface microbial communities from Kolumbo volcano to uncover new lineages of life (NeLLi) - 2SBTROV14_V59a metaG | ecosystem: Environmental > Aquatic > Marine > Volcanic | place: Kolumbo... | reverse complement strand
TCTACCTTCTTATCCCCCATCCTGGGAAGTGCCGATATGTCGTCTCTCTCAATTGCAGCTTCGAGGTCTTTTAGATTCCTTATGCCGAGCTCCCTGTAGAAGAGGGCGAGGGTCTTTGGTCCCAGCCCCTGAATGTTCAGCAGCTTCAGGCACTCCTCGGGAACCTTCTTCTTAAGCCGCTCGTACTCGTCGATGACCCCCGTTGCGAGAAACCCCTCTATCTTCCTCGCGAGTTCCGCCCCCACGCCGGGAATCTCCGTGAGTCCGCCCCTCGCCGCCACCTCCTCTATCCTCTCCGTAAGCTCCCCGATGTTCCTCGACGCGTTGCGATAGGCGCGAATCTTGAACCGGTTCTCCTCAAGAATCTCCAGCATGTTGGCTATGTTCTCGAACGCCTCTGCGACCTCTCGGTTCTTTATCATGGTAATTAGATTATATTTGAGTTTGCCCCGCAGCAAAAGATTATACTGTGCGCCCCTCCCGTACCGCCTATTTAGAATCGCTCAATTGTGTATATTATTATTGATATAGATTTCCCCATTGCGGGGGGGGGGCAAGGGGGCGCATCGAATGCAGTCCTCGCTCTCTATACTGAACCCATCTTCTCTTTAAATGACACTAGAGGAGCTTTTCAGCAAGCGTTTGATAGTGGTTACGGGAAAGGGTGGGGTGGGAAAGACCACCCTGTCGCTCTCTCTCGCCTTCCTAAACGCCGCTCACGGCCGCCGCTCGATTGTTGCGTTCTCGGACAGGATCAAAGGGGTGCGCGGTGTTGCAGCCGGCGTTGGGAGGACGATGTCCCGTGAGCGGAAGCTCTCCGATAGGGTTTACGGCATCACGATCTATCCCGATAAAGCCCTTGAGGACTACCTAAAAAAGCGGTTCGTTATGGCCGCGCCCTTCTATAACTCCGTATTCAGGTTAAAGGCGCTTGAGTGCTTTTTTGAGGCCATGCCGGGCCTTAAGGAGCTAGTCACCCTGGGGAAGGTGTGGGACCTTGGGAATCAGAAGCGAAGGGGCGGGGGAGACGGGAGCGGGCCCTTTAAGTACGACCAGGTGATATTTGACGCCCCCTCGTCTGGACATGCCATGCCCCTGCTCAAGGTTCCACATAACGTGTTGAAGCTCGTTAAGAGCGGGCCGTTCAGGGAGCACGTTGTGTGGGTCGAAGGGTTCATCAATAACCCTGAGATGACGGCGCTTGTGACGGTTGCGACCCCTGAGGAGATGGCCCGCGTGGAGACGGAGGAGATTATCGCGCAGGCGGGGGAGATTGGGATAGCGCACGCCTTTTGCGTGTTGAACCGCTTCTATCCGGAGAGGTTTACTGAGGGGGAGGGGGAGGCGGTTCAGGCGTTGGCCGGTGAGGGTGCGGGTGGGAACGAGGCGGTTATTGCGGCTAGGTGGTACTTGGAGAGGGAGAGGCTTTCCAAGAAATACGCGGTTGAGATTGCTGAGTTGGTGGAGGGTGGGGTGGTAATGGTGGGCGAGCGCTTCAAGGCGGGGCTTGACCTTGAGGACGTGCGCGGGATAGCAGCCGAGTTGGAGGGGCAGTTATCGGGATAATGAGCGCCGGGATTGAGAGGGTTTTGGACGAGAAGAGGGTGGTTGTCTGCCTCGGCCCTGGAGGGGCGGGCAAGACCACGATCTCTGCGGTCATCGCGCTTCAAGGGGTGGTCATGGGAAAGAACACCCTGGCCCTTACTATCGACCCTTCTTGGAGGCTTGCGACCTCAATGGGAATGGATGCGCATGGGGGGGGAAATAATGTAACCACGCTCAAGAGCGAGCGGTTGGAGGCCGCGGGCATCGCTCCCAACGGCACGCTCGACGTGATGCTCCTAGACGTGAAGTCCACGTTTGACGACTTGATTGCCAGGCTCGCCCCCAGCCCCGGCGCCAGGGACGATATTCTTCAAAACGACTACTATAGGACTATCGCCGATTCTCTTTCCGGCTCCCATGAGTACATGGCCATAGAGGCGCTTCTCGCGGCATACGAGGAAGGGGGCTATGACCTCATAGTGGTCGACACTCCCCCCTCTAGGCATTTCCTCGATTTCCTATCAGCCCCAAAGCGCTTAATCGAGCTCCTTGACGCCCCTGGGCTCAGGCTCCTTGCCCGCTCGGAAAGGCTGGCCGGCAGCCTCAGCTTTGGGATAACGAAGCTGTGGTCGAACCTCGCCTTGAGGGCGATTGAGAGGGTAGTGGGGGTAAATGTGCTTCGCGACGTGTGGAATTTCTTCATGGACATAGAGTGCATAAACGACCCGCTTAAGGAGAGGGCCGAGAGAGCGTTTGGGGTTCTGCAATCGGACGAGTCGGTCTTTTTCCTCGTAACCCGTCCCGATGAGCCTTCCTTGGAGGATGCTGTTCTTCTCTTAACGGGGCTTTCAGGAGATGGGTACGACGTGGGGGGCGTGGTGGTGAACAGGCTCTTGATGGAAGGGGCGGGTAAGGGCGGAGAGCTTTCCGCCGCTCTTGGGGTTGACGAACCCTCGGTTGCCCCCGACTTGGTTTCTCCTCCTATGGCGAGAAAGATTGGGCAGTGCCGCGCGGAGTATCGTCAAAAGTGCGCCTCGGAGAAGGAGGCGGTTCGTAAGCTCAGCGCTGATATAGGCCGCGAGGGGCTCGTTCTCCCCCTCCCCGAACTCGACCGCGAGGTCTGTGATATCGAGGGGCTTTCAATCATGCGCGAGATTCTCTTCTCCGCTTGAGGCTGTATTTAACAAAGCACAAAGCAGAGGGGCTAAAATTCGGTGTGAGGTGGGGATATGCGGGGCGCTTGCTTTAATTATTCAGGTATGCCGTCTGGTTGCTCTCTGAGTATTTCCTTATTCCCGCCACTATTCCCTCGGCGAGCTTATTTATGTAGCGGGAGTTTTTTAATCTCTTCTCCTCCCTGGGGTTTGTTATGAAGGATGTCTCGACCAGGATGCTCGGGACGTCAGCCCCTATTAACACGACGAAGGGCGCCTTTTTAACCCCCTTGCTCTTTATGTGGCGGTAGTGCTTATTGAGGTTTGAGACCATAGATGTTTGAACGGTCTCCGCAAGGGTAATGGATTCGTCTATCTTCGAGCTGAGCACGTATTTCTTGATTATGTCCTTGAGGTCGCTTAACCCCCTTCTATTGGTCGCGTTCTCTCTTGCGGCCACGGCGAGGGAGTCCTTGTTTTGGGTAAAGCTCAGCACGTATGTCTCGATTCCGTGCGCGCGCTTGTTTTTGGATGCGTTGCAGTGGATTGATATAAAGAGGTCTGCCTTATTTCTTCTGGCTATGGCCGTCCTCCTCCGGAGCGAAATGAATTTGTCTTTGCTCCGGGTGAGAATGACCCTTTCGACATTGGTGTTCTTCTCGAGACTTCGCTTGAGCGCCTTTGCGATGGCTAGATTGATGGTTTTTTCCTTGATGCCGCTTGGCCCAATTGCTCCCGGGTCGTGTCCTCCGTGGCCCGGGTCTATCACTATGGTCCTTACCTTAAGCCCTAGAACGTCCCGAAGGGTCTCTGGGGGCGTGGACACGTTTCTACCCGTATGCATGCTGCCGGGTCTCACCTTCCCAGTACTCTTGGCGACCAGCCCAGCAGGCGGTTTCTTGTTGCCATAGACGTCGAGCACGATTCTGAAAGGGTCGCGAAGGGCAAACACCTTGTAGCCCTTATAGCGAGTTAGGTAAAGCACCACCCTCACCGTATTGTGCTTGTTGCGGCCGTACCTTATCTCTCTTACCAGGCCGAGGTTCGTTGTCGGAGTCTCGAGGCCGTGCACTACCGTAGCGCCGTCGATGTCCACGTAGAGCCTGGGGGGGGTGTTTAGGGAAGGGTCGGCTTTTAAAAGATGGGGGAAGAAGCGGGCTTTTTTATCGACGTGTATAACGACGCGCGTGTAGTCTTTGCCCGCCCAACTCCTTATCCTTGTCACCCTCAGAAGCCCCCCCGGGGTGGGCGGTTCCTTGAGCACCTGGTATTTAATCTCTTCCCGCTTGTAGGGAGCAAGCTCTTTTCTCTTGTTTCTAGCGGCCTCCGTCATGTCCCCGTCGGGGTACTCTTTTATTATCTTGTCGTACTCCCAATATGCGCGCGATTTGTCGAACCGCTCGGTGATTCTCGCGATTCTTATTTGTGCGTCGTCCGCCTGGTCGCTGTACGGATAGCCCCTAATAAACTGTCTGCTGAGGTCAATCGACTTGTATAGCTCCGCTTTGGAATTAAACCTTGAGCCTATCTCCTCGTACATCTTCCCCGCTAGGAAAAGGGCGTCCGGAGCCCTTGCGGTTGTGGGGTATTCTATGTAAATGTTGTGGAAAGCCTTGGCTACCGTGCGCCACAGTTCTTTGTTGTTCTCAATGTGCTTTGAATCACGTGGTTTCGTGAGTGACTGATAGAGGTCAAGCGCTTCGGTAAACAGCTTGTCGCCCTTGTCCTCGCTTCCAAGGGCGGAGAGGGGGAGAAATAGAAGGATTAATGCGACGGTCACAGCTCTCTTCATTCCAGGCCTCAAAATTCAAATATATACTATGTGTAAGTCAAAGTAAACTACTATTCTACTTTAATTATGATAATTATTCACCTGTAATCACTAATAAAAGAAAGGCATGTATATGTTTCTGTAATGTCATATGGTTTGTATGTTTCCCGTCAATCTCTTGTCATCCGTAATGAGATAAGCTGTGTTTATACCCCTCTCTTCTCTCTCTTCCCCCTCTTCTTCTTCCTCTCCTCCTCCAGCCACCGGCATTCTCCGCCTCTCTTCCATTCATTCCGCTACTGTTACCCTTTTTGCGCCATGTGTTATAGTTAATTTGCAACCTTTATAGTAGGTTTAGGGTTATTATGATTAATTCCATTTTGTTGCTGAAATCGAGCTCGGGATCATGCTTTTACCCTTTAATACAAACATAACACGACTAGCCGCACCGTTACTCGGCATTTATAGGAGGCAAAAATTGAGATTATCGTTTTCACTGCCGCTCGTTTTTGTAATTGCGCTTTCGTTGTTTGCCCTTTCGTGCGAAAGGACTGAGAAATCCACGCGCCAGGAAAAAGGGCCGGTAACGACCAGCGAGACCACCAAGCCCGCTGCCCATCTTCCGAGCGAGCTGCCACGCGACCTATCCAGGCTTCCGTCCTTTTCCGCCCTAGTAAAGAATCTCCAGCCCGCAGTCGTTAACATCAGCACTACGAGCATTGTGCACCAAAGGCAGTTCTCCCCGTTTCAGGGCCCCTTTGGCAAGAACGAGCCGTTTGGGGAGTTCTTTAAGAAATTCTTCGGGAATCAGCCTCAAGGGGAATATAAGCGGCGGGGACTCGGCTCCGGGTTTATCGTCTCAAGCGATGGGTATGTGGTTACGAACAACCATGTGGTAGATGGGGCGAAGGACATTGAGGTGGTACTGGCTGATGAGAGCAAGTATAAGGCTAAGGTAGTGGGGACAGACCCTAAGACCGACCTTGCGCTTCTTAAGATTAAGGCGCCGGGGGAGCTTCCATATGTAAAATTCGGTAATTCGGACGCGCTCGAGATAGGGGACTGGGTCTTAGCGATAGGAAACCCCTTTGGCTTGGGGCATACGGTCACGGCGGGGATTGTCAGCGCCAAGGGTAGGGTGCTTGGGATGGGGAGTTACGACGATTTTGTTCAGACCGACGCCCCGATTAACCCCGGCAATAGCGGGGGTCCGTTGTTTAACCTCAGGGGCGAGGTGATGGGGGTTAACACCGCTATTATCGCCCGCGGTCAGGGGATTGGGTTTGCTATACCCTCAAATATTGCAGAAAACATAATCAAGCAGCTCAAGGGAAATGGCAGGGTCGTCAGGGGATGGCTCGGCGTGAACATACAGGAGATGACCCCTGAGATAGCCGAGGGCCTCGGTGTAAAGGGAGATAAAGGGGTGTTGATTGCGGGCGTAACGCCCGGCAGCCCTGCGGCAAAAGCGGGTTTGAAGAGGGGGGATATCATCTTGAGTTTGGGGGGGAAGAAGATTACGAAGCTCACCGATATTACTATCCTTGCGGCCAGCTCTGCGCCCGGAACAACCATGAGGCTCCAAGTTCTGAGAGATGGTAAAGAGATGAACGTTGATGTGAAGCTTGGGAAGTTCCCGGAGAGTAAGTCCGAGAACGCCACGGCGAAGCGGAGCGGAGCGGAAAAGCTGGGGATTCGCGTGTCGGGGATAACCCCGGAGATAGCGGAGAAGTACGGCTTGGATGTGGACACCGGAGTCGTCATAACGGCGGTGGGTCGCGGGAGTGCGGCGGCGCAAGTGGGTTTGAGGAGAGGCGACGTGATATTGGAGATAAATAAGCACGCCATAAAGACCAAATCCGATTTCGTAAGGGAGATTAATAAGGTCAAGAAGGGCGCGTCTACCCTTTTTCTTATACAGAGGGGAAAGAATACGATATTCTTGGCTCTTAGGCTGGGGTAGCCACTCTCCTCCAGGGTCTCATTTGTTCAAGAGGCGGAGATTTCCCCGGCTTCGTCCTTTAAATTTAGTCCGCTTGATGATAGATTCTTCTGGATGAGGGTTGTAGTGTTGGGATGTGCGACTTCGACCGGGGTTCCCATAGTAGGTTGCTCCTGCGATGTTTGCCGCTCCCAGAATCCGAAGAACAAAAGGACGAGAAGTTCGGTCTTCATTGAGGCAAAGGGGAAGAATATTTTGATCGATACCTCTACCGATTTGAGGGCGCAGGCGCTCGCAAACGGCGTTACGAGGATAGATTACGTCCTTTACACCCATACACACGCCGACCACACGCACGGCATAGACGACTTGCGGGTGTTTAACTTCATAAATAAAAACTCCATTACCTGTTTTGGCAGCCCCAAGACCGTGGAGAGCATAAAGAGGAACTTCGCCTACATATTTGACGATTCTTACCCCGCGGGGGGGAAACCACGGCTTGACCTTGTGGAGGTGGACGCGGAGTTCTCCTTCGAGGGGATTACGGTTACGCCCATACGGATAAACCATGCCCACTGGACGATATACGGTTTCAGGATAGGGGATTTTGCATATCTTACGGATTGCAGCAGCATCCCCCCCCAATCCCTAGAGCAACTCGCCGGGCTTGAGGTCTTGATAATAGGCGCGCTCAGATACAAGCCGCACCCCGCGCATTTCAGCGTGGAGGAGGCGCTCATGGCGGTAAAGGAGATAAACCCCAGGCGGGCGTACCTAACCCACATGGGCCACGAACTCGACTACCGGAAGCTCACCGAGTCCCTTCCCGAAGGGGTCATGCCCGCCTACGACGGTATGACGCTGGAGCTTAAGGATGGGGTATGATTCTCCTCCCGCCCTTAACTCCCCCCGCACCTGCTGGTAGGATATTAACGCTTTGGAGCCTGTGAAAATCCCTATGGAAAAAGAGATGGAAGAGAGAATTAAGGGGCTTTTGAGACGGAATGACACCAAGATGGTGATGTGTGTGCTGGACGGCCTCGGTGGGCTGCCCGTGGGGGAGAGAGGTGGAAAGACCGAGCTTGAGACGGCGGCTACCCCCAACATGGACAGGCTCGCACGGGAGGGGGCGGTGGGTCTCCATGTGCCGGTGGCACGTGGTATCACGCCGGGGAGCGGTGCTGCGCACCTTGCCCTCTTCGGCTACGACCCGCTTAGGTATGAGATAGGCCGGGGGGTGCTGGAAGCCCTCGGCTTGGGAATCGAGATGACGAGCCGCAATGTGGCGGTAAGGGGGAATTTCTCCACGGTAAAATACGTCGATGACAAGCCGGTTTTGGTGGATAGGAGGGCGGGGCGGATACCGACTCTTGAGAACCGGAGGATTGCTTCCGGGATACAGGCCGCGATTCCAGAGGTTGACGGTGTAAAGGTTTCCATTACTTCGGGAATGGAGCACAGGTTCGCGCTCGTGCTCACCTTTGACGACCCGCTTCCCGACGGCGCAGACGCGGTGATTGACACCGACCCTCAATCCGAAGGTGTGAGCCCGCTTTCCCCTGAGCCAAAGACGCGGGAGGCGGAGAGGGTCGCTATCGTGCTCGACAAATATGTCCACGAGGCTACGGCGCTTATAAGGGACGAGGAGAGGGCGAACTACATGCTGCTGCGCGGCGCGGCACGCTATCCCAATCTCGCCGGCTATGGGGAGAACTACGGGCTCAAGGCCGCGGCTATCGCCGCCTACCCCATGTATCGCGGGGTGGCTAAGCTCGTTGGTATGGACGTGCTCGACGTCGCCGAGGGGGGCGCTATCGAAGACGAGATTGAGGCGATGGCGCGCGCATACGAGGATTACGACTTCTTCTATCTCCACGTAAAGAAGACCGATAGCTACGGCGAGGACGGCGACTTTGACGCCAAGGTGGGCGTTATAGAGGCATTTGACAGGCTCGTTCCGAGCATATTGGGGCTTAACCCCGACATCCTGGTCGTAACGGGCGATCACTCGACGCCCTCTGTTATGCGCGCCCATAGCTGGCATCCCGTCCCCTTCCTTCTTCACTCCGGGCTTGCTAGGGGGGGAGGGGGAGCGGAGTTCTCGGAGCCGGGCTGTCTCAGGGGCGAGCTCGGCGTCTTTAGGGCGGTCGAGATAATGCCGCTCATGCTCGCTCACGCCGGCAGGCTTCAGAAATACGGCGCCTGAAGCCGGGTGCGTCAGCGTCTTTGACACACAGGGAAACTTCCTTTAAATTTAGATACTGTTTTGAGTCCTCTACACGTGCCGAAGTGGCGGAATCGGTAGACGCGCTGTCTTGAGGGGGCAGTGCCCGAAAGGGCGTGCGAGTTCGAGTCTCGCCTTCGGCACCACTAATTCAACACTGACAGTGTTTCGAAAGCAAATTTTGGTGAGTACCAGAAATATCTATTTCCAAACTCACCCGACTCAATAGCCCCATCTGAACCTAATTATTTGTTATCGATAAACATTCTTCATATATTACTCCTCCAAACAGCCATTACCCTTAATTCAGATTGACACATATCGTATATCGTATAATGCTGATATTGAAGTGTGAAAAAAAATAATTTAACATAAATCCTATTAAAGGTTTTTATACGGAACATTTAGTTAGTATGTAATTGTTAGTTTGGCGTACCAAAACGTTAGAGATTGTTAAATGAAAGATACTGGTTTTGATGTGCCTGCCAAGGTCAGAAACTTGATAGACGTCCTTTACAAAGCTCACAAGGATAATGCCGTGCTCTACTACTATTCAACGCGGGATAAGAACAAGCTCGGAACTCTGATTATGCCAGTTACACCCTTCATCTTTGAATTCTTTATCTACAATGCACTTTATGAGATTGATTGGCAGAAGTCTATGGAAATAGAGGAAGTCACCTACTATCCTGAATCTGAAACAGAAACGAAGAAACAAAGGAAATTCGCGAAATTCTTGCGCAAGTATAGTGAGAGAAACCCGAACCTTCTATATCGAGCTTTTGCCCGTATCAAGGATATGTCACTGGAAGGTGAATGGACTCAGGTAGTACCTGATTCAAGAATAACTTCGCAACATGGGGAAAGTTTCTTTCGCAAATTAAGAGAGATTCGTAACGCATTAAATGAACAGGGGAAAAACGAAGCAGAGCAAAAGGAGAAGTTTAACTTTAGCAATTTTTTTAAAAGTATACAAAAATGCCAATATTTCATTTACTTAGTACGGAATAACATATTTCACGGGTCAAAGGGAATCGGTGAGACTTACGAGAGAAAACAAAAGAAGTGTATCGAGGTTTATTTAACATTCTTGCGATGTTTGACCTCCCTTTTTTTCTCAGTGATTTTTCATAAAGCAATATGATCACTAAAGCGTGTCTTTCAAGCGGTTGGGAAGCACCCAACCCCTGGTATTTTTGCCATTATATGTTATACGTGCGGCCTCGTAGGCGAGTTTCCTCAAACAAAAAAGCCTCACCTATAATCCAACTCGCCCAAGCTGGATTATAGGTGAGGCTCGCTCACCTAGTAGACCACCCTCCCCTTGCGGGGAGTGGTTGTCGCTTGTCACTCTCTACAATCATAATATAATAACGCCCATTTCCATGTCAAGCGGAAAATGGGGTAGGTGGTGGGGCGTAATTCGGGGACATTCCCTTTGCACTCTAGCTGCAATGGTTGCCGACAGTCATAAGGAGAGTAAAAGCGATTAAGTGGGTAATATATATCTGGCTTCATCGCCCCTCTGGGGTGATGCGGCAGTGTGCTCAGATAAAAGCGTGGTTAGATAAAGAAGGAGCATCGGTGGCGGGCTTGTAGGCGCTGGGGTTTGGGTTTAATCGCCGATATAATCTTATTAATATGGCAAGCGATTTTAAGGGTCTCACAGTGGTCTCCTTTGAGAGCAGAAGGGCGAAGGAGATTGAGAAGCTCATAAAGTACCACGGAGGCGTCCCCTTGGTGGCGCCTTCTATGCGCGAGGTGCCGCTCAGCGAGGCCACGGAAGCGATTGGGTTTGCGGAGAGGCTCATAAAGGGCGGGGTAGATATCGTTTTGCTGCTTACCGGCGTAGGCACCAGGGCGCTCGTTAAGGCGGCCTCAACCCGCTTTGAGAGAGACGCGTTTTTAGAGGCGCTCGGAGGGACGACCATAGTCGCCAGGGGGCCGAAGCCCGTGGCCGCCCTCAAAGAGCTATCCCTGAAGCCCGACCTCGTCGTGCCGGAGCCAAACACTTGGCGCGACCTCCTCGAGGCACTCGACGTCGGGGCTGAGCTTTCCGGCGCTACGGTGACAGTACAGGAGTACGGAGTCAGCAACCCGGAGCTTATAAAAGGCCTCAGGGGCAGGGGGGCTGAGGTTATCCCCGTCCCCGTGTACAAGTGGGCTCTCCCTGAGGACCTTAACCCGCTCAGAAAGGCGATTGCGGCCATATCCTCAGGCAATGCGGACATAGTGCTTTTCACGAGCGCTCAGCAGGTGAGGAACGTCTTCGAAGTCGCCTTGGACGACGGCACTGCGGACGCCGTAAGATCGGGCTTCACGCGCACCGTTATAGGCTCGATAGGCCCTACAACCACAGAGGCCATAGCGGCGCTTCAAATTAGGGCGGACTACGAGCCCGACAGCCCCAAGATGGGAAACCTCGTCAGGGAGATGGCTCGCACGGGCGGGGAGCTTTTGAGGAAGAAGAGGGTAGCGGCGGGGGAGGGGGTGGACACCAACCGCTGGCGCAGGACGGATATGGTTTGGCCGGAGAAGGGGGAGTCGCGGCGGGAGTACACGCTCCGCCACTCCCGGTTTCTAAAGGCGTGCAGGCGCGAGCCAACGGATTATACCCCTATTTGGATTATGCGGCAGGCGGGCAGGTTTCTGCGCGAGTACCGCGAGTTGCGAAAGAGGGTGCCGTTCGTCGAGATGTGTAAGACTCCGGAGCTTGCCGCAGACGTTACCCTGATGGCGGTGGAAAGGCTTGGGGTCGACGCCGCAATAATATTCTCAGACATACTGCTCATCCTTGAATCTATGGGTGTTGGGCTTGAGTACACAAAGGGCGATGGCCCTCACCTGGCTGTCCCCCTGGCCTCGGAGGGCGATGTGAACGCGCTCCGGGAGTTCGACCCATCCTCATTGAGCTTCGTTTTTGAAGGGCTTTCCATCTCCCGAAGGGCGCTCGACCCCGGCGTCGCCCTCCTAGGGTTCGCAGGGGCGCCGTTTACGGTCGCATCTTACGCTATAGAGGGCGGAGGCTCCGGCAACTACATAAAAACGAAGAGGCTCATGTACTTTGACCCCGAGGCTTGGCACCTGCTTATGGCCAAGCTCAGCGATGCGACCGCGGCTTACCTAAACGCCCAGATTGAGGCAGGGGCCGACGCGCTCCAGGTGTTCGACAGCTGGGTGGGCACGCTCTCACCCGCCGACTACGACCAATACGTAAAGCCGCACATGAAGGGCCTGTTCGATAAGCTCACGCCAAGCGTGCCGGTCATACACTTCGGCACGGGCACGGCGTCGCTCTTGACCAGGATGAGAGAGGCGGGAGGGGACGTCATTGGACTCGATTGGCGCGTCAACCTCGACGAGGCGTGGGAGAGCCTGGGGCACGATGTCGCGGTGCAGGGCAACCTCGACCCGGTGGCGCTTTTCGCTCCCCAGCCGGTGATGAAGGAGCACGCTAAGCGCGTCCTCGACGGGGCGTCGGGGAGGCCGGGGCATATCTTTAATCTGGGCCACGGGGTACTGCCGCGCACACCGGTCGATAACGTCCTTGCCCTTGTGGACTTCGTGCACGAGTACTCGCTTGAGGGCGCAAAGGGCAAGGCGTAGACTTTTTTCTACAATCGTTCATACGGTGTTCGATACAACGGAGGGGTGTTAAAGATGGGAAGGTCTTATGACGCGGTAATCATGATAGGCTACGGCGGGCCCGAGAAGCCGGAGGACATTCTCCCCTTTCTCCGCAACGCCACCAAGGGGCGCGGAATTCCCGAGGAGAGGTTAAAGGAGGTCGCCCGGCACTACGAGAAAATCGGGGGCCGCTCGCCGATAAATGAGCTTACGTTCAAGCAGGCGCGGGGCTTAGAAAGAGAGTTGGAGGAGATGGGGCATAAGCTCCCCGTGTATGTGGGGATGAGGAACTGGCGCCCGCTCCTTGCCGATACGGTAAAGCGCATGGCCGAGGATGGGGTGAGAAGCGCGGTGGGCATCATACTGTCCGCGTACCAGAGCCCGGCGAGCTGGGAACAGTACATGGAGAATTTCGGCGACGCATTGGCGGAGTCGGGAGTCGAGATGGACGTAGCCTATACCCCCCCCGTTTTCGACCACCCGCTTTTTATTGAGTCCTTGGCGGAGAACGTCTCGGCATGTCTCGACCACATACCCGAAGCGGAGAGAGCGGGCGCGAAGCTCATTTTTACCGCTCACAGCATCCCTGTGGTTATGGCGGATAGGGCGCCCTACGTGCAACAGCTTGAGACGGCCTCCGGATTGGTAGCCGGGCGCGTGGGGAGGGGTGACGACTGGATGCTTTGCTACCAGAGCCGCAGCGGCAGGCCCCAGGACCCATGGCTGGAGCCGGATATATGCGACGTCGTGCGAGACCTGGCGCGGCGGGGCGTGAAGTACGTCATAGTTGAGCCGATTGGGTTTATATGCGACCATGTCGAGGTGCTCTTTGATATCGGCGTTGAGGCTAAAGAAGCGGCTGAAGAGGCCGGGGTCGAGCTTCTGAGGGCGGAAACGGTAAACGACCACAGGAAGTTCCTCCGCGCGCTTGCGGATTTGGTGGATGCGACCATAAACGACTCCGAGTAACGCGCACTGCTCCCCCCCCCCCCCCCTCTTTACGGCCTCCCCCCCCCCCCGCGGCCCATCCCCCCCCCCCCCCCCTTCCCCCCCCCCCTTAACCCCCGGTTTTGGTCCTCTTTCCCCCCCCCCTACCTCCCCCCCTTTTTT
>Ga0114931_10007432_pt1 | contig 13373 bp, 15 predicted proteins | sample 2SBtaG_FD_89579 | JGI IMG/M metagenome (GOLD analysis project Ga0114931, IMG submission 89579) | Deep subsurface microbial communities from Kolumbo volcano to uncover new lineages of life (NeLLi) - 2SBTROV14_V59a metaG | ecosystem: Environmental > Aquatic > Marine > Volcanic | place: Kolumbo... | reverse complement strand
TGGTTTTTCGAGGATCGCAAGGATTTGGCGAACCTGGTGTCCCGCTGGCAGGTGCCGGGCGTGGGCGAGCGGCATCTGCTCTCGCTGCTGCGCGGGCATCGCATGAAACGGCTGCTCTATCGCATGTTGGATGAAACGGAATTCCTCTCGGAATACGGGGTGCGCTCGCTCTCGAAATATCACAAGGATCATCCCTATATGTTTCACGCGGACGGGAAATTGTTCGATGTGGAATACCTGCCGGGCGAATCGGATTCCTACATGTTCGGCGGCAATTCCAACTGGCGGGGGCCGATCTGGTTTCCGGTAAATTTTCTGCTCGTCGAGGCATTGCAGCGTTTTCATCACTATTACGGCGACGATTTCACGGTGGAATATCCCACCGGCAGCGGCGAATATTTCACCATTTTGCAAATCGCCGATGAGTTGACCAAACGGCTGACGCGCATTTTTCTGCGCGATAAAAACGGGCGTCGCGCGGTTTTTGGCGACAATGAAAAATTCCAAAGCGATCCGCACTTCCGCGACTACATTTTGTTTCACGAATATTTTCACGGCGACGACGGCCACGGCCTGGGCGCATCGCACCAAACCGGCTGGACGGGATTGATTGCCAAGCTGCTGCAGCCGCGGAAGTGAATGTCAAACGCTGGCGGTTTTGGAAACCTCCAGCGTTTTTCATATCGATTGCTCGGCGTTGTATGCCGTCTCAAAATCCACGCCGGAGTTGGGCGCGAAAAGTCCATGCCGCTTGTTCGAGACGATTCTGGATTTTATCATAACAATATGTAAATGTTTCAACTTGATCCCAACATGGGATTGTGCATATATTCATTTATACGGGTGATCGCGAAATCTACATTGAGACGCTATTGGGAAAAACATGCAGAGACCGAGCAGCCGTTAAAAACCTGGTTTCACACGGTGGAAAAAGCAACCTGGCTAACCCCCGGCGATATTAAAAAGACTTACCCGCGGGCAAGCATCGTCGGAAACAACCGGGTCGTATTTAACATTAAAGGCAATGATTACCGGTTAGTTTGCCTAATGAAATATAAAACCGGAAAAATTTATATTCGATTTATCGGCGCTCATTCCGAGTATGATAAAATCAATGCGGCGGAAATATGACCCCACTCAAATTAGAGAAGGCAAAACAGTGATAAAACCGATTAAAACGAAAGATGATTACAAAAAAATGCTGGCGCGTATCGATGAAATAATCGACGCGAAAGAAGGCTCCCCGGAAGCCGACGAACTGGAAGTGTTGAGCTTGTTGGTTGGCCATTATGAAGACACCCATTTTCCCATTGAATATCCCGACGCCATCGAAGCGATAAAAATCCGGATGGAAGATTTAGGATTAAAACCAAAAGACCTGATCCCCTACATCGGACAGCAAAGCCACGTTTCAGAGGTGTTAGCGAAAAAAAGAAAGTTGTCGATGTCCATGATTAAAAAATTGAGTGTCGCGTTAAATCTTCCGGCGGGTGTGTTGGTGGGACTGGAGCCGGGGCATATTCCAATTAGCCGTCTCAAAAGAGCGAAACACAACGCATCGAGAACTGTTTAACGCCGTTTCCTCCCTCCCCGGATTTATTACAACTCACTGATGGATCGGAGTGTTTTTTTCCGGCTCACCGGTAAACAAATTCTTCGTCACCGCGCTGCCGCTTACAAATATACGACTCAGCGACACGTCGCGATCTTCGACAGGCATCCCGGCGAAGGCGTTGCCATCCGGGCAACTACCGGGATGAAATCCTTCCCGGATTTCATCCGCAAACCAACATGGGTAACCACGCAAGTGGCGCCTTTGGTGTAATCGTAGCTCTCGGTTACTGCGCTGTTTTCGCGGCAAACGCTGGAGGTTTTGGAAACCTCCAGCGTTTTTCATATCGATCGCCTCGGCGTTGTATGTCGTTTCAAAATCCGCGCCAGAGATGACAGCTACATTCCGTTTTCAACCGGGGATAGCTCAAACCACCCAAGTGTATCCATAGGGAATTTAACAGGAGACTCTTTAAGATGATCCAATCTGCGAATGGGAATTCTTATTTCTGGATAGCTATTTAACACGTCGAGATAGCTTGAAGTTAATCGACCTTTGTAATAGCCAAAATCAGAAACAAAAGCATCACTTTTAATGTTAAAACCTTTATAAATTCTCCATGTTTTGTTATAGTATTTCATGCCTTTAGGGTTTACTGTGACTCTCATTTGAGCCGTGTTTTTATTGATTATATTTTGATTTTTAAAGATTGTATACCAGAAGCCATACTCCAGCCAAGCCTCTCTAATTTCTATTCTTAGGGTATCGTTTATTATGATCGGGGTTGATTTTGGTTTATATTCTTTAATAAAAACCCCTCTTTCTTTTGACTCCTTAATGCTGTCACTTATCCCTTCTTGACCTTCCCAGATTGGGTCCCAATATCGTAACGGTGTAACATAAACGATAAGAAATAATACACCGAATCCAATTAATATCTTGTATAATAAAGGTATATTTTGCATCATAATTTACCTTTGAGTTTTTTTAAACGACCTCAATATTTAATCGTTATTTAGCATATCATGAATTTGTTCTGTTACACTTTTTCCAATCCCCAGCACGCTTCTCATCATCTGTTGTGTTGTTGGTAAGCTTCTTTGCCTAATTCGATTTGTTACATTTGTATGAGCATTATTTCGTTTGATAGCTTTAAAACGCTCATTGGGTATCGGTGAGGTTATTGCGTGAGGGTTACCAAAATTGCCCTGTACCAAATCAGTCCCCCCGTTGAATCCTCCCGCCCTGAGAACATCACTGGTCTGGTCGATACAGCTGGCTCCTAATGCACAAAAGTAAGATTTACTACTCTTGTAAGCGGCTTCTCTCATCGCTGCATCTTGATCAGAATCAGCAGAAATTAGTATTGCCTCTTTATATTGATTATCTTCACTCTTTTCCAAATTAAATTCAGCAAAATCATTTAATGTTTTGTAATAATTTTTGGTCTCTTTTCCTAAATTGGGGTTGTTTGAAGGGCCGCTCGCAAAACCTTGTCCGCCATTTTTAGAAAAGAACTCCCAACCTCCATTCTTACTGCTGATTAGCACTGCCGTATGTCCTTGCCAGAATGCTTGATCAGGGTTAATTAAAACAACAACATCTTTTCCGTCCGGATCAAACGCATTAATCGGATTATTAAACGTATAATTATAAGGGCTTAAGTCAGGATATTTTTTACCCAACGGATCCACCGCCAGCCACCGCCCAAGCGCGCTGTTGTAGCTTCTGCCGCCAAAATAATCCCACCCCGTCTCGCTGTCCTGCTCCTTGCCGGTAAACAAATTCTTCGTCACCGCGCTGCCCTGCACAAATATACGCCTCAGCGATACGTCGCGATCTTCGACAGGCAACCCGGTAAAGCGTTGCCTTCCGGGCAACTACCGGGATGAAATCCTTCCCGGATTTCATCTGCAAACCAAAAGGGTAACCACGCAAGTGGTGCCTGTGGCATAATCGTAGGATTCTTTCACCGCCCCAAATTCATCAATCACGGCACGGGTGGAGCCGGGAACTTGTGCCGATGCGTCGGCATGGTCTTTGATGTAAAAATACTTCACACCAGAGTGGTCAAAGTCGGCATTTCATCATCAATAGCTCTGGCAGGTGAAAAAAGCGGGGGGGGGTTGTTGGAAGCCTGGGTATGCGACACCAATGTTTGACCGCTGCCATCGGGGTTACGAGTCAGTGATTGGTTGTTATTGCCTTCACTACCATAGGTGTGCTGGTCAACAATCGCACCGCCGACATCTTTCAGGATTACGGTATCGCCGGTATTGGTAAGATTCCGCTGCTGGCGGCAAATACTTGCGCATTGCCAAAGGCAGAGAGGTCACCCCACCAAACACTGCCAAGTATTTTTTCAAATCTACCCTGACAGCAACACCGAAACGTAGAAAGCCCGGTCAAGCAAACCGAGCTTTCTACTAAAATTCGATGTAAAACCTTAAAAAATCCTCTTAACCGTAAACCCTAAAGCATATTGAATCAATCCATTAAATATTGATCAATATCCAAAGATGCATTGAGCTTACCGAGAAAAGAGATGATTTTTTCATCAAAATAAAGCGGTGGTTCTTTACGATCATAGATGTCGATAGCACATAACAAACCACTTTGGTATTGATTGCATATTTTTATAAAACTCTCGATGTTGGGGCGTATCTTATTAATTATCTCCTCAATATGGTTCTCGAGAGATTCTGATTCTGGTAACTCAGATTTTATTTCCCAAGAATTCTGACGAGCTGGGTGTTTAGGAGAAACCAGTATATCACCAATTTTCCTTGTCTTAGATGGTTCACATTCCAACATTTTTGTAAGTTCTTCAGGTAACATCGGAAACCCCTCAATAAAAAAGTATACACGTGTTCTATTTTTCATTTATAATCTCCTTATAAATTACAAGGTAGTGTCAAAAGTTTGACAAAAAGTTCTCTCTAATTTTTGTTTTTTCAACTACTTATCATGCCCATGGTTTCTCTCCCCCCTATTTTTATATAGTTTGTTTCGGAACACCTGTCAATCTTTGATGCTATGCCTAATAAAAACCTAATGTTACGCCGCGATGGCAAACAGCGAGATAAATAGCTTTTTCATTTTTTTTTTCATAAAACTTTTGACACTACCAATTACAATTGAATTTTTATTCCCGTAGGTATTCTTATTCCTCCTCTCGGATTTACCCTTGGCCTCAGTATCAATTCTTTTGTGCCTTTATTTTGCCAGACTTGCCATTTTGACGTTCCACTTTTAGTGCCCAAAACATCTTGTTTAAACTCCTCTACACCTTCATAACCCTCTTCTTGAAGTTTCTTTTTAAGCCGTTTTTTATTTTTCACTTCCACATCCTCAGTGGGGTTATCACGTTCCTCTTCATTGTCTTCTGAGAGCATCTCATAAATCTTAATCCCGGTTCCTACAAAAATAAGAGTGCCGCCAATGATCTGATCTAAAGGAGCGGCTTCGTTACTGGATAATCCTGCTGTTCCTACAAGAATAAGTGTTGTCGCTGTTGAGGATGAACTATTGTTGCCATCACGTTCAGCCACAACCACCACTTCTTCCAATACAATGCCAGGGTCGAAAACAGGGATGTCATCGTCTCCTTCGTCTTGCAATCCCGTTGGATCTAAACGATTGATCGGGTTATTACTCGCATAATGATATGGCGTTTTACCCGGAGCTAAATCTGTCAACGGGTCCACATTAAAAAACCGCCCCAAAGCCGCCAAATAAGGTCTCCGATCAAAATGATACCACCCGGTTTCGTCGTCTAATTCTTTGCCTATAAACAAATTCTTCGTCACCGCGCTGCCCTGCACAAATATACGCCCCGGCATTTTCAAACCAAACGGGTAATAATCGTAGCTCTCGGTTACGGCGCCATTTTCGTCCACCACGGCTCTTGTGGAGCCTAAATGGTCTTTGATGTAATACGCCTTACTCAACGGCGGTAAAGTGTATTCCACCTCCAGGTAAGGGCATTCGGCAATAACGCCGTGCTCCGAGGAGCGCAACCGCAAATCCGTGCCGCCGCTGCCCTCCCTTCGATTAACTCAGGGCGTCGCGTTGGTTGCCCAGAGCAGCACGCCGTTGTTGGGGTAATTACCGGCAAGCCAGTCTTCCACAATGTTCCTTCAGATAGTTAATCCGAAATGGCGTCATTTCTGTTTCGCGAAATAATGGCTATAAAAAGCCCGGCGGATTGACCGGGCTTTGGAATGTCTATTGCTGCTATGAGAAAACAGGAAAGTTCATTGCATGTCTGTATAGAAACACGGGAATTTGTATTCCGTTTTAGCCGACGACTATACGGCCTTATCTTTTTCCCATTTTAATGAGTCTTAATTCATCCTCATTATTAAAGTCTTTGTAATAAACTAACCCAAATTTCTTATTAAAGTAAATTTTGATTAATGATTTACTGCCTTCAACAGATCGATGTATCGTTATTTCGAAACAATTGTAAAACCGTTTTTTGTTTATGGTAACAGTCGTATCAATTGTTGTTATCGTGCATCTCTCATTTACTCGATAAAATTTATTCACCCAGGTGTAATTCAACTGTATAGGGAGTTTTATCAAGTAATATGAATTACCTTTTTCATCGGCAGACAACTTATATCCATTTTTTGTATAAACTATCTCTGATCCCCAAAATCTAACAAAATCCAAATTAAACTTAAAAGACAGCGAGTCCTCTCCTAATTTTTTTATTGATTCGATAAATATTCTAATGGTGTCAAGTTTAGAGGAATCATTTTTGTTTTTTAAAGGCGTATATGTTTCTGACCATTCTATAATGTCGTCATCAATGTTTTGATGACTAGTGACCGGGGGAGTGCCGATATACTTCTGGTAACTTGAATATCCTTTTATTTGATAATACCAGACATTTTCCTGGCTCAGAGGTAAAAAATAATCAGAATTTTGTATATTCGAATTGCACGAAACTGTTATTAGGAGAACAATAATTATCCGCCGCATAGAGTTTTTTCCTACCTTTTTTTATTATATCGATTTAAGATCTCTACTACTTTCTTTGCCACATTGGTATTTTGAATTTGATTGTAAAGAAAGCCGTGAACATCATTTGGATTAATACTTGTGTTAAATTGCCGATTAGCTTGACTTATAAATCTTTCGTGAGGTGCCCAATAGGTAGGCAACATCATATTCCCGTGATGAATATCTTTAATATATTGACTTAATTGGCCTGTAAATTTACCGGTCGCAAACATTGAAGAATGTTGCACTTCATGAAAGACGTTATCCATTTGATCGCCTAAATTTTTAGTTTCTGACAATCGTATTTCATAGCTTTGCACACCATTTTGTGTATCAATAAAACCCCTACCAGAAATAGAATTTACCGGCGTTGTGCCGGCATCTTTTTTACCCACTCCGACAAAATTGACATTTTGAGTTGAATATTGACCAGCGTTTTCGAATGTAAACTCCTGTCCCGCGACTGTAATAGTTTGTCCTTCATAGGCAAACCGTGCTATTTGTTTGCGCCCCTCCTTTGTGTTTAAGTAGCTTGCTAACGCCTCGTTATCTTTCAGTTCATCGTTGATTATTATCGAATCCCCATTCACATCAATAAATAATACTGGGTTATTAGCTGCATAAACATACGGCGATTGGGAAGGATATTTATCCGCAAAGCGGTCGGGGGTGAACATGCGCCCAAGCGCAGACCACAAAGACCGCTGTCCGAGGTAGTATGAATTTGTTTCTTCATCCCATTCTTCACCTACGAACAAATTTTTGGTATTCGCGCTGCCCTGCACAAATATACGCCCCGGCATTTGCAAACCAAACGGGTAATAATCGTAGCTCTCGGTTACGGCGCCTTCTTCGCCCACCACGGCGCGGGTGGAGCCTAAGCCTACCCTGAGTGTTCGACTGAGCTCACGCCAAAGTCCTGTCGAAGGGTGGTCTTTGATGTAGAAATACTTCTTCAATGTCATCGCAGTTACGGGAATTTCGGTGGGCGGCGGTGTTGTGCTGCCGTCGTCCAGGTAAGTCACGGTCAGCTTGGGGCGCACGCTGGCGGTGTTACCTTTGCTGGCGCGGAATTTCAACTTATTGGTGGAAGAAACCGGTTCCAATTCCTTGATCAAAAATCGATATTTCCGGTTATTAAAAAAGCCCGGCGGATTGACCAGGCTTTGAAATCTCAGTTGCTGCTATGAGAAAAACAAGAAAGTCCACCGCATGTTTTAGGTAGAAACATTGAGCTTTGTATTCCGTTTTAGTTGACCACAGCGCCTATCTTTTATTTTTGAGCATGTGGAATATGAATCCAATTAAAAGTATATATATCGGTATAAATAAAACAGCCACTTTGATTTTTGAGTGCTCAGGGCTATTCCACATACTGACAACCGCAAAAGTTGCTAGCGATAGCATCCCTAACATAACACAGACAGTGACAAGGCGTTTTCCAAAAATAGTAGAGGGTATCTTTTTGTTGATGATAAACTCAAGAAGAAACACTATTAAAAAAAGGAAAACTGGTACAAAAATTAAAATTATTCCAAACTTAGAATAACTTGACTCCTTCCACATACTTAACATCAACCAAATCGCTAATATAAGCATACCCAAGCCGAATGTTATTTGTGTTAACTTTAACAATGTAATATAGGAGTTGCTTTTTTCTCTATTATTGGTTTTCGGCGTTTTCACCATCAGTATTCTCCTCTGAACTGTTATTGTTGTTTAAGTATCTTTCAAGTAACTTACGAATTGCATTAATCGTTTTTGATGTAGTATTATTTACAGTATTTCCTGCTCCAACCCCAACAAGTTCGTTCGCTGTCTTTTTTGAAAGCGCTGTTAATAGACGCCTAGCTATCGCATTGGTCTGATTTGCTCCAAGTGATTGAAGAGAATTACTCAAAAAGCCACCCACAAGCTCAGTAACACTGTTACCTGCGAAACCAGCCAAAATATCAGTACTGATATCACCAATATCCAAAGCATTATCTGAGTCAGTCAATGATCTACCAGTTATGCCGCCGATAACTTCTCCCATCATTGCTGCAAAAATTTTTCCTTTGGTACCTAAGCCGGGTATCGATATCAGTAACTCGGTAATTCCAGCCTTACTACCAGCAACTGTGGAATTTGCACTTGATCCGTTAAAGAGAATATCAAAACCCACACCAGCGCTTGCTGCGAGGGGAGCCGAAACTACTGAAATACCAAGTGCGGCGCCTGCCGCTTCGGCTTTTGTTTCAGCTAAATATTGCTCGCGTGTAATTTCTCTATTTAAATATCGTCTGGCTCTTTGATCTTGCCGGATAGCTGCCCCCAATCCTTCCTTTCCATCAGGATCAAAGAAGTTTACTGGATTATCGTAAACATAAGCATAAGGCGACCAACCAGGATATTTATCAAATATCGGATCGACACTCAGCCACCTCCCCAGCGGTCCGCTGTAATATCGACCTGGTCCAAAATAATCCCAACCAGTTTCCGCGTCGTGCTCCTTGCCAATGAACAAATTCTTCGTCACCGCGCTGCCCTGCACAAATATACGCCCCGGCGACACGTCGCGATCTTCGACAGGCAACCCGGCGAAGGCGTTGCCGTCCGGGCAACCGCCGGGATGAAATCCTTCCCGGATTTCATCTGCAAACCAACATGGGTAACCACGCAAGTGGTGCTTTTGGTGTAATCGTAGCTCTCGGTTACGGCGCCGTTTTCGTCCACCACGGCCCGGGTGAAGCCTAAGCCTACCCTGAGTGTTCGACTGAGCTCACGCCAAAGTCCTGTCGAAGGGTGGTCTTTGATGTAGATTTTTTTTCCGGCACAATCAAAACAAACGCTGATCTGTTGATTAAGTTTTTAAAACTTAAAATTTATAGGCTTAGATTTGATGGTTCCACTCCAAATGTTTATGCTTTTACCATCAATATCAAACCGTCCATGATATCTTGATTGAAACTCCGCGGTTAAAGCATATTCCACACCATCCTCTAAATCAAAATCACAACCTTCAAACACATCCAAAATATATCGAATGGTTCTCTGGCTGGGTAATTTAATAAAAGACACCGCCTCGAACTCTACAGGCACAGGTATCAGATTAGGATCATCCACGATACAATTCAAGGTATCGTTTTCTAGATTAACAATTACCGCGGATGGATTTCCTGAAACACCTAGATAATCAGGCTGTGGAATTAAAAGATCATTTTCTGAGATGTTTGTTATCTGATAACTCACTTTTAATTGGGTTTTCTTAAACAGACTCTTTTCAACGGGATTTTCTTTATTTATAACCTCGCATTTAAATGCTATTTCGCGATTTTGTGCATAAAAACAAAGCGGAAGTAAAAGTAATAAATGTATGAAGATTCGGATTTTATCTATCATTCTGTTTCTCCTTTTTTTTATTTAAAAGCTCTTTCCTTACAGCATTCTCAGATGGTTTTGCCTGAGCCTGTTCAGCATTACCTGTTCCTTTATCTCCAAAAACGGTTCTCTTTCCTTTTGGTGTAGCTTCTTTCATATATTGCCTGAGATTAGTTACCGCAGATTTTGCATGCCCCAATTCGTGTGCCAGTGTTGTTGCAGCCCCTTGGTCTCCAACCATTTTAGTATTTCTGGCATCTGAATTGGCACTATTGGGGTCGATTGTAACTGTTACTTCACTTACATGATCATTTTCAACAGCTGTTACTTCTGTAATTCCATTTAATTTTTGACCGCTTGGATTTTTTAGATCATTTTTTATAACAATTGTGATTGTCTCTGATCGGGCATCCAGTTGGTTGTACAGTTTTGAGCCAGTTTCAGTGTTTTTTAACGCAGTTGTAATACCTTCCAACCTTTTAAGATTTTCAGTTTTATAACCAAAAAAATTTGCGACCCTATCAATAGTGCTCCCAAGAACAATCTTATTACCGTCAAGATCAATAAAAACAATTGGGTTGTTTGCAGCGTAAACATAAGGACTCAATGAAGGATAATCACCCGCCAGCGGATCGACCGCCATCCACCGCCCCAGAGCCGGATGGTAATACCGCGCGCCAAAGTAATAGTGCCCCGTCTCGCTGTCCTGCTCCTTACCGGTAAACAAATTCTTCGTCACCGCTCTGCCGGTACTAAATATACACCCCGCATTTGTATGTCAAAAAGAAATTTTTGCCGTAATTGATTACCGGGGTATCTAAAACCTAAATAACTCTATCTCGTTAGATAGGACTTTGTGGATCGTCGATTGAATAATAAAATCACCAATTTTTCGTTAAATTATGGCTGGGTTGATTTTTAAGTTGCGTAATTTCATCACATACACGCCACCGGATCCGGCAATCAATTATTTGTTTACCTAACAAAAGAAAGCTCGGTAGTTGACCGGGTCTCTTTTGTTCAAAACAAACCAAACAGTCTAAATAGGCTAGCCAAGATTCCCAAGACCGTTAAAAAGGCGCCTGATAAAATCAATCCTTTATTCCACGAAGGAATATTATCCCAATTTTGAATGTCCTTCCAATAGCTCAAAAGTATTAATAGACATAGTACGGTTCCTGCATAAAAAGGATCTATTCCTCTTTTTTCGAAAAATATCCGGATGTTGTTTGCCAAACTATCTCGCATTTGGATTTCCTTATCTATTTAACGGGTTTATTTGCGTTGTACCCACTGTTGCGGCACTACTTAAAGAAAACGATATAAATCCGAATCTATTAGTAACAAATTGTCCTTTTGTGGAGCGAAAAGTACTACGGAATACAGGACCTGTAACTGATCGACCTGTTCGTACCACACCTGATACAGTTCTGAATATCCGTCCTATTCCAAAAGTTGTTACGCCCTTGAAAAATTGATTAGTAGCTGCATTCATAGAACCGCCAAAAGCAATTGCATCAATAAATTTAGCACCAAACGAAATACCATCAGCAAAGGTACCTACAGTAAAAGCACCGGCAGCAACACCAACGCCAAATTCACCAGTAAGAGGTATTGAAGCGGTTGCAATTCCCGCCACTGTGTTTGAAGCATCTGCGACAGCATCTGCCCCTTTTGCTGTTGCTTTGGTAAGATCGCTTGTCCCTTCTACAATCGCATTTCCCACAAACCCTGCTGTTTCTTTAGCGGCTCCCGGTGATTCCTGTGCCTTTTGAACAACATAACCAGGAAGACTTGATGCTATCCCAAGCACATCTCGCATCATTTGAGTTAAAATACTTGCCGGGTTTCCCGATAAATATGGATCATTATTTGTCTTCTCGTCTTCAGAAGTATCATCCGGCCCCAATCCCGTAGGGTCGATCAAACGAACAGGATTGTTCAACGCATAATTGTAAGGCGAAAATGAATGATAATCATCCGCCAGCGGATCCACATTAAAAAACCTGCCCAACGAAGCCATGTAGGGACGGCGGTCAAAATGCTCCCAGCCGGTTTCCCCCGTCCCGCTCCTTTCCGGTAAACAAATTCTTCGTCACCGCGCTGCCCTGCACAAATATACGACCGGGCGACACGTCGCGATCTTCGACAGGCATCCCGGTAAAGCGTTGCCATCCGGGCAACGCTTTACCGGGATGAAATCCTTCCCGGATTTCATCTGCAAACCGAAGGGGTAACCACGCAAGTGGCGCCTTTGGCGTAATCGTAGCTCTCGGTTACTGCGCTGTTTTCGCGGCAAACGCTGGAGGTTTTAGAAACCTCCAGCGTTTATTGTTTTTTCAGCACATAACAAACATGATCCCCGCCCCAAAAATCCGGCGCGAGCTTCGCCGTGGCGCGATCCAGCGGCAGCAACAGTTTGAACAGCCTTTTTGCAAGGCCGGATCGCCGGTATTGATCCGGCGTCGGCAGCAAATGCGCCAGATGCACCCGCCGGATCACGCGAAATTTCTGCGCAAAATCGCGCCGGCGATAATAGAAAATATCAAAACCGTTTTCCAGCGTTGCCCGGTGTTGGAAAACCCGTCGCCGCAGCGAGCGCAAACGCCATTTTAACAGCGCCTCCAACGCAGCAAAAAGCTGAAACGGCGGCATCGCCGTGATGATCAACGCGCCGTTTTCCGCCAACATTCCGCGCAGTTTTGCCAGCATTTCCGGCAAGTCGGCCAGTGCATTTACCACGCCGAAATTGAGAATAATCGCGTCGTATCGTTTGCCAGGATGAAAATCCCGTAGCGCAACTTTTTTGACGCTGGCATTCAGATTCAACCGCGCCGCTTTTTGCCGCGCCATTTTGCACATTTCCCCGGAAATATCAATGGCGTCAACCGTGAGATTTAGCTGCCGGTAAAATTCAAAATCCGAGCCGGGCCCGCAGCCCACATCGAAGATTTGTCCCGCGACCGGCAAAAAGGGCGCAATTTCCGCCTGCACCCGGGCGCGCTGATATTTTCCCGCCGGATTTTGGTTGAATTTCGCATCGTATTCATAAGCGTAACGATCAAAAATTTGGGCGGATTTATTCATGGCTAATGTTAATGAAATGGAACGTGGATGACGCGAATTTTATGGATTTTCGCGGATTAAATTTTAGACATTAGAACTTCTTAAGCTGTTGATAAAGCTCGACTTGAAGATGTGTTGTCAATGGTTAAAAGTTGTCATTCCCGTGAAAACGGGAATTCAGTTCACGAAAAAGGTGGATTCCCGCTAAAAACATGCGGGAATGACACAGACGTAAAATTCTCAGTTCATAAAAAACAATCATTTAGTAATGGTAAAAAAATAACTTGTTAATTTCGTTCTAAGGCTGTCATTCCCCGTTGGACGGGATTATCAACCGGCAATCTTTTATGCCGGTCATAGACTCCTTCGGAGAATCTCCACTATC
>Ga0114931_10007431_pt1 | contig 13373 bp, 8 predicted proteins | sample 2SBtaG_FD_89579 | JGI IMG/M metagenome (GOLD analysis project Ga0114931, IMG submission 89579) | Deep subsurface microbial communities from Kolumbo volcano to uncover new lineages of life (NeLLi) - 2SBTROV14_V59a metaG | ecosystem: Environmental > Aquatic > Marine > Volcanic | place: Kolumbo... | reverse complement strand
GGTCGAGTGCGGCGTCCTGCTCGAGTTCGAAGGTCGCGTTCTCGCCCGATGTATCGATCACGACGCCGAGGTCGGCGAGCCCGGTCACCTCCGAGAAAGTGGCCGTCTCGGGCAGGGGCTCGCCGTCGGCGCGGATGGCGCTGGCGGAGCGCAGCCCGGCGCGCAGCAGGACGCCAGTCCCGCGAAGGGAGGTGTTCGTTCCGAACACGAGGTCGTCCTGCCCGTCCTGCCCCGCGTGCAGCAGCACGTCCTTTGCCGCGGTGATCGCGGTGTCGTCTGCGATCACGATCCGGCCATTGCTCTGCGCGTCGAGGCGGTTCACCAGGAAGGGCGTTCCCGGGTCGCCGTCGATCGTGATGCTGCGTGTCTGCAGCAGGTCGTCGGCGGCGTCCTCGGCCAGCGACAGTCGCAGGTCGGCGTTCTCGAGCCGGGCCGTGTGCGTCGAGTCGAGCCCGATCGAGCCACCGCGCGAGCGGAGATCGACGATCAGCGCGTCGGCATCGCCAGGCGTCGGGAGCCCCGATACCGCCATGCCCCGCCACGTGGCGAGCGCCGGCAGGACGTTGCTGGTCGCGTCGATGTCGGCATCCTGCAGGATCGACAGGCGTCGCGGCGGGGCGTCAGGGGCCGCGGCGGGTGCCGGGTCGATCGCGTCGGCGTCGTCGAAGTCGGACAGCAGCGAGATGCCGGCGACGTCGACGGCGAAGCCGCTCGTCGCAGCGTCCGCGCTGCTGGCGGCGACGGCAGAGAGTGCGATGTCGTCGGCGCGAATCTCGGTGTCGACGGGGAAGGCGAGCGGGCCGTCGACGGCGATGTCGACGAAGTCGGCCGCGAGCACGAGCTTCGTCTGCGCGAGCGCCGGCAGTGCATCGAACTGCAGGAAGGCATCGGTCGAGCGGAAGACGAACACGTCGGGCAGGTCGGCGCCGTCGCCGAACTGGCTCGCGACCGGGAAGTCGTTCGCGAAGATCGACGCATCCTGCTCGAACACGAAGAGATCCGGCGCCTGGCTCACGTCGCTGAGCTTCTGGAAGGCGGTCGTGCTCGTCAGGCTGATGCTGGAGGTTGCGCCCGCGCCGACGCCGTCGGAGGCCACGAGACGGATCTCGTTGGCACGCACCGGAGCGCCCGTGAAGCTGAGCGTGCCGTCGAGCGCGACGCCTGCGCGCAGCGTGAGCTTCGAGTTCGCCGGGTCGCTGAAGGCGACATTGTCGAGTAGCGAAGCGCCAACGCTCAGGTTGCCGGTGCGGCCGAGGTCGGCGCTCGCGACGGTGACCTGTTCCTGGAAGAGGATCCCGGTGTCGGCGACGATGCGGAGATCGTCGCCCGCGACCTTGCTGGCGTCGCTCACGGTGACGCTGCCGTCGTCCGAGCGCAGCGTGTAGGCGATCGGGCCGGCGGGGTCGGGCGTGCTGGCGTTGTCGAGGTCGGCGTCCTGGCGGATGGTGAGTGCGGCGAGGCCCGCCCCGAAGCTTGCATTTTCGGCGCCGACCACGCGGCCGGTACTCGGAGCCGTTGCGATGCCGCCGGTGCCGTCGCCCGCGCGCAGCGTCACGTCGGGCGCATCGAAGGTCGTCGCACTTCCGATCGTCAGGTCGCCGAGTCCGGTCGTGCCGGCCTGCAGCGACAGGTCGGAGAGGGCCGCGAGCGTCGTGCCGTCGGCGACGCCGAGGTCGCCGCGCACCTCAGGCAGTGCCGCATCGGCTTCGCGGCTCAGCAGTCCGGCGCGAATCGACACGCTGCGGCTACCGGCGACGTTGGCCGCGAGCGCGCTCCCGATCTCTAAGCTCTCGAAGGTGTCGAGCGAGAGCGTGTCGCCCGCGATTCCGTCCTGCAGGTCGAAGGCGCTTCCGGCGCTGCCGAAGTCGCCGGCGGCCTGCAGCACGACCCGGTGGTCGGCGAGCGGGGCACCGTCGCCGGCCGACAGCGTCGTCGTGCCGTCGCGCGAAGCCAGCGTGACGTCGACCACGCGTGTGGCGGCCACTGGCAGGTCGGCGAGCGGTGCATCGCTGCTCGCGAGTGCGCCGTCCTGCGCGAGCGTGAGCGATTCGAGCCGGTCCGTGTCCGCGAGGGCGAGCCCGCCAAAGTCGATCCGCGCCAGCTGCGTCTGGTCGGCAGGGTCGCGCGGCCCGGCATCGAAGCCGTCGCCAGCATCGATCACGACTTCTCGCGCCGAGATGCTCGTCCCGACGCCGAAGGAAACGGCGGTGTCGGGGTCGCCGTCCGCGCTTCGCGCACTGCCATCGGTGGCGCCGCTCAAGCTGACGAGATCGCCGGTGATCGAGACGCCGTCGCCGACCTCGACGAGGCCCGCGTGCGCCATCAGCACGTCGCCATCCTCGGCGCTCGGGTCGCTGGTCGCGCGCGTATCGACATCGGCTGCGAGCGACAGCCGACCGCCGGTCTGGATGTCGAGCTCGACGACGGCCGCCCCCGGGTCGCTGAGGATGTCCGGAGGTGCCCCTGAGCTCGTGACCGCGCCCCCATCGGTGGTCACGCTGCCGCCGATGTCGAGCTGCTTCGCCCCCTGGAAGGCGACGCTGCCGCCGGTGGTCGTGATGGCGCCAAGCGTCGAGACGGTCTCCTCGCCGGCGACGCCCACTGCGGCGACCGCGACGCCGACGTCGTTGATGCCGTCATCGCCCGCGCTCACGGGGCCGCTGAGCGTGACGTTCCCGCCGTGCAGGTCCTGGTCGGTGTCGGTGATCGAGGCCAGGCGGATCGCGCCGACGGCGATCGCGCCACCGGTCTCGCCGTCGCTGGTGCGCGTGTCGATGCTGCCATCGAAGCGGACGTCGCCGCCGTTGGTCTGCACGAAGAGCACGCCGCCGTCGGTCGTGACGTCGCCCGTGACATCGATGTCGCCGTAGCGGAAGTCGCCCGGTGTCGTCATCGCATCGCCATCGTCGTCCGGGTCGAACTGGCGTGTCGAGGTCAGCCGGATGCCACCGTCGGTCGTGTCGATGGCGCCGGCGATGTCGATCTCGCCCTCTGCGGAGTTCACGGTCAGGGTGCCCGCGCGCAGGTCCTGGTCGATACGCACGTGCGCGCCCTGCACGAAGACCTCGCCGTCGACACCGATCTGCCCGGCGACGATGACCGCCTGGTCGTCGTCGCCGGGGCCGACGCTGTTGTCGATGGTGGGCGCCGGCTGGCCGCGGTCGCCACCGAAGAGCGTGAGCGCGAGCTTCAGGTTGTCGCCGGGGGCGTCGGAGTCGAGGATGTCGCCGTCGATCCGCACCTCGTTGGCGGCCTGCAGCGTGAGCCGTGGGGCGGTGCCCGGCTCGATCGTCTCGCTGCTGAAGTCGAGATCGTCGAGCAGCGAAATGTTGCCGACCTCCCCCTCGAGCGTCGTGCCGAGGTTCTCGGTCGATACGACCACGCTGAAGCCGCGCGCGAGGGCCGAGACGAGCGAGGCGGTGGCGATCTGCGAATCGTCGGCGTTCGGCTGGATCCGCGGGCTGCCGGTCCCGGCCAGGTCCTGGTTGAGGTCGTCGAGGAAGGGACTGAGGTCGCGATCGCCGGTCGCGTCGAAGAGCGGGTTCGCCGCGTCGAGAATCGTGATGTTCGAAGGGTCGATCAGCCAGGTGCCTGCGACGCCTTGCGGCGCCGCGACGTCGGGAGCGTCTCCGACCGCGACACGGTTGCGGCCCGAGGTTTCGACGAAGCCGCCGTCGCCTCCTTCGCTGCCGCCGCGCGCGCTGATCTGCCCGCGGACGTAGGTGTCCCCTTCGCCATACACGACGACCTCTCCGCCGCGGCCGTGTCGACCGGCGTCGGCTCGGATGCGGCTGTCCTCGTCGATGTGCACGAAGCGCGATGCGACGTCGTCGCGTGCCTGGCGCGGGTCGTCGCCGATCGTCACCTTGCCGCCGTCGCCGCGAGTGCCCGAGGCGTCGATCGTGGCATCGGCCACCACAATCGCATCGCCCGAGACGAGGATGTTGCCGCCGCGATCGCCGCGCGCGTCGAGCGTGCCGGCGACCTGGACGCGCCCCTCCTCGCCGCCAGGGCGATCTCGCGCGCACGGATCGTTCCGCGGTTGTGGATGGCGAGCGAGAGCAGGTCGCCTGCCGCCATGCGCACCGAGTCGGCCTCGAGCGTGCCGGTGTTCTCGACCGCGTAGGCGCGGTCGAGCGCGCTGGGCGTCTCGACGCGATAGAGAATGGGGCTGCCGTGCTCGCTCACATAGAGCGAATCGCCGGCGAGCATCCAGAGTGCGCCTTCCGGCGCGGCGATGTAGCCGTGGTTCGCGACGCGCCGCCCGGCGAAGAGCACCGAGTCTGCGTGGATCTCGCCGAGGTTCTCGACCGTCCCTTCGAGGCGCGTGAAGCGGTCGATGCCGCGCATGAAGTCTGCATCGGCGATGTGGCCCGCAATCGTCACGAGTTCGCCGACGTCGACGAGCGCGTTCTCGCCGTAGTAGACGCCGTAGGGGTTGGCGATGTAGACGCGTCCGTTCGCGAGCAGGGCGCCGTCGATCTGCGTCGGGTCGGGCGTCATTACACGGTTCAGGACCGAGGATGTCGCGTCGGGCTGAATGAAGCGGACGCTTTCGTCCGTGCCGATGTCGAAGTCGTCCCACTCGATGATGGCGCGGCGTCCCGTGACGACGCGCGTCGTGTTGCCCGCGCGCGACACGTTCGCGCGGCCCGCGGTGACCTGTGCGCCCGAGGGGCCGGCGAGGGCCACGCCGGGCGGTGCAGCGATCAGCGCGGCGAGCAGCAGCGCCAGGGGACGCGCTGCGCTCCGGCGGCGCGGCGGGAAGGGGGTGGCGTGGCAGGTGTTCGTCATGGTCGGCCTCAGTAGAGCACGCTGAAGAGCAGGTGGATCTCGTCGTGACCCTTGCGGACCACCGGGTCGTTCGTCAGGGGGTTGCCGTCGAAGTCTTCTTTCGAGTCGCGCAACGCGCGGCCCCAGTCGATGCGCGCCACCAGGTTGCTGCGATATTGGAACTCGATACCTGCGCCGACGCCAACCAGTGTCTCGTTGGTCTCGCGTGTCGTGGCGAGGGCCCGGTCGTTGCGCCGCGTGCGGCCGTAGTCGATGAATCCGCGTAGGATCAGGTCCCAGTCCGGCCTCCCGTACACCTGCTGGGGCGCCACGCGGAAGCGGCCGATACCGGGAACCTTCAGCGGCTCGCGCTTCACGGGCAGGAAGCGCGGCAGGTGGAAGCGGTACTCGGCGCTGGCGACCCAGGCGTCGTCGCCGACGGATGTGGACTGCGGATAGCCACGCACGCTGAACAGGCCGCCGACGACCTGTGACGCCTGCGGCACCAGCCGCGCGCCGAACGCGTACTGCCCCCGCAAGCCCGCGGCGAGCTCGTGTGCCAGCGTCGAGGTCCGCTCGCTGGTCGGGTCTTTCCAGGAGTGCGGAAAGAGGAGGGGCTCGAGGAAGGCCGAGGCGCCGACGTCGAAGTGCAGCAATTTCCAGCGCTCGTCGGTGTTCGCACGGCCGAGCAGACGGACCTCTCCGTCATTGCCCTGCACGTTCGCTTCGAATGCGAGTGAGGCGCGCAGCGTCGACCATTCGCTGACGCGTTCGACCTCGAGGCCGACTTCCGGGAGCAGGAAGGTCGCCTGCGCATCCTGCGCGAGCACTTCGTTGCGTGTCTGGACGTTGCGCAGGTGGAGGCCCGTGAACAGGTCGACGAACAGGTCGTGGAACTGGAAGGCCTGGTAGATGAGGCGGCCCTGCAGGTTCCATTCGCTTCCGGTCACCGTCTGGTCGAACTCGGCAAGCGCGATGTCGTTGGCCTTGAAGCGGCTGTACGCTCCCTCCAGGCGCCAGCGCAGCCGGTCGCTGCCCCACCACGGCAGCAGGTCGCGGTGCAGCCACTGCTTCCAGAAACTCTCGTCCGGCTGCGACTTCCACCAGCCGGGTCGTTCGCGGCCGAACCACGGTGCTTCGTACGAGGCGCGCAGCGCGTGCACCGCGTCGCCGCCGGCATTCGTGTACTGGATGCTGGCGGTGTCGTCGCGACCGGTCAGCTGGCGGTGCACCGCGCCGATGCTGTTCTGCCACTTGTCGGTGCGTTCGCTGCCCGTGTCCGAACTCTGGAAGAAGACGAACCACGGTCGTGCCTCGTGGACGTGCAGGTCGAGGGCGATGCCGTCGGCGTCGTCGCTGGCCGCCAGTGCGGCCTCGACGCGTCGCCCCGGGTAGCGGTTGAGTCGGTAGAGGTAGTCGGCGAGCAAGTCCTGTCGCAGCAGGTCGCTCTGTCCCTCGCGCGCGACCTCGGCCGGCTGGATCGGCGAGTTGCGGCGGATCGCGCGGTGGGCCGGGTTGTTGATCTTCCAGTCGTCGGCGATCCGGTCGCCGACGGCCAGCGTGCGGATCTGCTTGACGCGGCCGACGCGCACCACCAGCCGCAACCAGCGATGGCCCGGCGGGCGCAGGTCGCGTTCGTCGCGCAGGTCGATGTCCGCGGGGCTCGGCGAGACGAAGACGCCGACGACGCCGAGCTGCTGGATGCGCTCGAGCACCGCGCGCGTGACGGCGGCGACCGCGCTGGCGCGGAAGATGCGCGCTGCCGAAGCCTCACGCAGTGGCACGGTCGCCGACGCGATGCCCTCGCGCGGCGCGACGTAGCCCGAGCCGGTCTCGCCGAGTTCGAGGGTCGCCGGCAGCAGTGTGTCGGCCGGCGGCAGGCCGTCGGTGGGTGTGCCCTCGGCGTACTCGACCTCGAAGGTGGTGATGGGGTAGCCGGGGCCGTCGTCGACGAGCGGCGCGCCGGTCGGCGTCGGCTCGGCGTCCCGGGCGGCCGTACGGCCTTCGGCGGCGGCGCCCGGTGCTGCGAGCGCCGGGGCGCAGACGACCAGCGCGAACACGGTGAGCACGAGGAGGCGGGCGGTGCGGCGGTGCGGGGCGAGGTCGAGCGCGGGGGCGCGGCGGAGCCGGGGCCGAAGGGGCATCGAAGAGGGTCTCGCTTGTGTGGAACCGTGTCCGTGCGCGCTCGCGGCAGCGGGACGCCCGGCGCGCCGGCACGGCCGTCCGTGGGGCCCGCCTGCGGCGCGCGCCGACGATAGCGCCTTTCGGGCCGCCACAGGCCTCCCCTCCGCTCGCCTCCGACACCGGCTGCGCGCACGCGGGTCCGTCCTGGACCGGCGCCGCCCGGTCGTGGCGTCTCCCGGCCGGCTTGAACCCGACCGATCGGTCGGGTAGCTTCAGCCGGGTCGCCGACCGACCGATCGGACGGGCATGCCCGAAAGCGCCCGGTCGCGTCGGCGGGAGCACGCCGGGAGGGTCGGCCCTGACTCGAGCCGGCCGCGCCACGGAGCCGCGGAGGACACAGCGCCAATGAGCCCGTTGCAGACGCGCGAAACGCCGCAAGCGCCGAGTTCTCGCGACAAGATCCTCGATACCTGCGAGGCATTGTTCGCGCGCAGTGGCTATGCGGGCGTCGGCCTGCGCGAGGTCGCCGAGGAGGTCGGCCTCGGCAAGTCGTCGCTCTTCCACCACTTCGCCAGCAAGCAGCAGATCTACTACGAGGTGCTGCTGCGCGTGCTCGAGCGCATCGAAGTCAACGTCGCGGTCGCGCTCGGCGGCGATGCCGCCTCGCTCTCTGCGACCGAGCGGCTGCGGCGCCTCGGCCGGGGGCTCGTCGACGCCCTCGCCGAGCACCCGACGAGCGCGCGCCTGCTGTTGCGCGCGCTCTTCGAGGTCGAGCCCTTCCCGCACATGGATGAGCCTACGGCCGAGAGTCGTGCCTGCGATGCCGTCCTCGAATCGATGATCGACGCCTTTGGCCGGCTCGTTCTCGATGGCATCGCCTCCGGCGAATTTCGCGAGGTCTCGGTTCCCGACACGACGACGACGATGATGGGCGCCGCCGTCTTTCACTTCGCCTCGGGCGAACTCGGCGAGTCGCTCGTCGGTGGCTCTCTCTACAGCGCCCGGGCGGTGGCGCGGCGTCGCCGCGAACTCGAATCCTTCTTCGTTCACGCACTCGTGCGCCCCGATAGGGCCACTGACTAGCAAGGAGTCGCTCCCGATGGACAAGATCCTCTCCGAGTACCGCAAGCAGATCGGTGACTTCGAAGTCGTCGACGTCGTCGATGAGAACGAGATTGCAAAGCTGCGCAGTCGCCTCGACGTCGAGGCTCCGGTCAATGTCCACTGGACCTGGGACTACGCCTCGGACATGGAGGAACTGCAGCGCCTGTACGAGAAGGGCAAGGTCGGTCAGTGGAACGCCGAGACCGACGTCGACTGGGCCGCGAGAGTGGACAAGAACGACTGGGTGATGAACCCGGAGGCGTCGGCCCTCGCGCAACTGTGCAAGATGATGGGCAAGGACGAAGCGACGCAGAAGGCCGCCGCGTTCGACGAGATGTCCTACACGATTTCGCAGCTGCTGCACGGTGAGCAGGCTGCGTTGCAGCTCTGCGGGCAGCTGACCAACGTGTGCGAGGACATCGACCAGAAGTTCTACGCGGCGAGCCAGGTAATCGACGAGGCGCGCCACATCGAGGTGCTGTCGAAGTTCCTCGCTCGCAAGGGCGGCACGATCTACCCGATCGGCGCCACGCTCAAGACGCTGCTCGACATCCTGCTCGAAGTGCGCGGCATGAAGTTCAAGGTGCTCGGCATGCAAACGCTCTTCGAGGGCATGGCCGTCGGCATCATGGACATGTTGCGCTCCGAGAGCCGTTGCGACCTCTTTTCCGACATCCTCTACCGGGTCGAGCAGGACGAGGCGCGCCACGCGGCCTTCGGCGTGCTGAACATGCGCCGGATCGTGCGCGATGCCTCGCAGGAGGAGATGCACGAGATGGAGGACTGGGCCTTCAACATCCTGGAGACGCTGAACGCCAACCAGCAGCTCGACATGCTTCACGAACTCGGCGCGCGCTACGACCTCCAGCCCGAGGTCATCGTCGAGGGTTTCACGAAGATGGAGCAGTTCGCGCAGATCAACAGCGCGCCCTACATGCACACCGTCGTGCCGAACCTGTTGCGACTGGGCCTGATCACCGACCGCACCCAGGAGCACTGGATGCGTCTGGGAATGATGACGGACGCGAAGGGCACCGCGGGCAGCGTGCTTCCGATCGCCGGCTGAGCCGCGGCACGCGCAGCGCTTCCGGCGGCTGCTCTGACGGGCACAGAGGCTCCGCTCGGGGAGCGGCCGGCCGCGTTGGCTGCATGCCTCGGGTCGTCGCTGCGGGCGATGGTGCCGCTAGACTGCCGAGCGATGAGGGGTGACCAGCTCGCGCGACAGTGGCAGCTGATCCAGCGGCTTGCACGCAGCCGCAGCGGCGCCGGGCTCGACGAGCTCGCCAGTGATCTCGGTTGCGTCCGCCGAACGGTCTATCGCGACCTCGATGCGCTGATGTACGCGGGCTTTCCGGTGGTGTCGGAGAAGCGCGACGGCCGCGTCTTCTACCGCTTCATCGAGAGCTTCGGCATCGGCGACGTGCCCTTCACGCACGACGAGGTGCTCGCGCTGGTGCTCGGCGCCGACCTGTTGAGCGCCCTCGAGGGCACCGTCTTTCACGACTCGATGGAGAGTGCGATCGCGAAGATCCGCGCCGCTGTCGGGCCGGAGATGCTGGCCTACCTGGAGCGGCTCGGAGCTTCGATCCGTGTGCTTCCGGGGCCGCACAAGCGCTATGCCGCCTTTCGCGAGACGATCCAGGCGCTCAACGAGGCGGTCCTCGGGCAACGCCGCGTGGCGATGGTGTACCGCACCGGGCGTTCCGGCGCGGTGCGCAAACGGCAGCTCGACCCCTATCGCGTCTGGTACCGCAGTGGCGCCCTCTACGTCGTCGGGCACGACCACCTGTCGGGCGAGTTGCGTACCTTCGCGATCGACCGGATCGAGTCGCTCGAGATGGGCGACGAGCGCTTCGAGGTGCCGGAGGACTTCGACTTCGACGCCTTCACCGCGACCGCCTTCGGCGTGATCTCGGAGCCGGCCGAGCGCGTCCGGATCCACTTCGACGAGCGCTGGCGCAGCCACGTCGAGGAGCACACCTGGCACCAGAGTCAGCAACTGCGGCAGCTCGACGAGGGCGGGATCGAGCTCTCGATGGAGGTCGGCCCCTCGGCCGAAATCAAGAACTGGGTGCTGTCCTTCGGCTCCGGCGCACACGTGCTCGAACCGGAGCGCCTGCGCGACGAGGTGCGCGAAGAACTCGAGCGCGCGGCCGGACGCTATGCATCGGTGCCCTCCGGTTGACCCGACGCGCAGGCGTCGCGCGCCTCATTCGTCGCTGAAGAAGGCCGCCAGCTCGTCCTCGCGTGCCTCGGCATCACGGTAGCCGAGGTCGGTCAGCAGTCGCGCATAGCGCCAATCGAAGAGCAGGTAGGAAAGCAGGTCGGCCTCGCGCGGATCGGCACTGGCGCGGAATGCGCGGAAGAACAGTCGCAGGAAGGGAGCGAGCTCGAAGGGGCCGTGCCGCCCCTGCAGCAACTCGCCCGCCAGCATGCCGAGGTCGTAGGAAGGGCGGATGGCCAGCGCATCGATGCGCTGCACCGGCCGCGCGCCGCGGGCCGCCGCCGCCGCGTTGATGCGCTCGGCAAACTCCTCGCCGCAGGCCTCCCGGCCGTATTCGAGGATCGAGTTCACGAGTTCGAGGCGCGACAGGTCGGTCTCGATCGGGGAGAGCAGCAGCGCGTTGAGTACCTTGCCCATCAGGAACATCGGGTTGCCGAAGCCCATCGTGCGTTCCTGGGCCAGAGTCTCGCTGATTTCCGCCTCCTGGATGTGCGACAGGCCGATCACGAGGATGCGGTTCGCGCCGAGTCGCACTACCGGTGCGAGCGGCGTGTTCAGGCGCAGTTCGCCGTCGGCGTAGTAGCGCGCACCGACGCGCACCGCGGGGAACAGGATCGGGATCGCCGCCGAAGCGAGCGCGTGGATCGGCATCAAGCGGATCGCCTGCATGCGGATCGAGTGCTGGTTGGCCCAGGGTGGAAGCTCGCGCGTGGCGCGCTCGGTGAAGACGACCGCACGCCCGGTCGCGATCTGCGTCGCGGTAACGCACACCGCTTCGAGCCGCCCGGCCTTCAGGTTGCGACGGATCCCTGGCCATGGAATCGAGCGCAGCACCAGGTCTTCGAGCGGTTTGGTGTCGAGCAGCCCGTACAGGCGGTCGGGCCGCTGCCCCGCGCGCAGCTGCGCGGCGACGCGGCGCAGGCCCCACAGCCGGCGCGGGATCTGGAAGACGTGGCGGCCCCGGAAGTCGAAGACCTCCTCGACGTGCAGGTCCTCCCAGATGGCGGTCAGCTGCGGGCCGCGTTCCTCGCCTCCGTCGGCCGTCGCAGCCAGGAAGCAGGCGTGGATCGCGCCGACGGAGGTCCCGCCGACGATGTCGAAGTTCGGAACGACCCCGCGCCGCCGGGGGAGCTCTTCCACGATGAAGCGCAGCACGCCGGCTTCGTAGGCGCCGCGCGCACCGCCGCCGGAGAGCACGATGGCGCGCTTGGGGTGGAAGGAGCTCGCCGGGGCCGGCATCGCCCCTTCCTCAGCGGTTGACGCGTTCGGTGTACTCACCCGTGCGGGTATCGACACGGAGCAGGTCTCCCTCCTTGATGAAGAGGGGGACCTGGATCTCGGCTCCGGTCTCGAGCGTGGCAGGCTTGGTCGCGCCCGAACTGGTGTCGCCCTTCAGCCCGGGATCGCTGTGCGTGACTTCGAGCGTGACGAACTGCGGCAGCTCGATGTTGACGGGCCGACCGTTCCAGAAGAGGACCTCGACCTCGGTGTTCTCCTTCAGGAAGCGCGCCGCATCGCCGACGCCCTCGCGCGAGATCGGCGTCTGCTCGTAGGTTTCGGTGTCCATGAAGACGAGGCTGTCGGCATCGTCGTAGAGGTACTGCATCTTGCGTTCATCGACGTTGGCCTCTTCGCACTTTTCGCCCGAGCGGAAGGTGCGTTCGAGCACCTTCCCGTTGAGCAGGTTCTTGACCCTGGTGCGCACGAAGGCGCCGCCCTTGCCGGGCTTCACATGCTGGAAGTAGACGATCACGAAGGGCTGCCCGTCGAGTTCGATCTTCAAGCCGTTGCGAAACTGAGAAGTGTCGACCGCCATGGTGCCTTCCATGTTCGGGGTGCGGCTCCGAGCATAGCCGCCCACGGTTCCGGGTCGGTCTCCCGCGACCCGGTGTTGAACGAAAAGCGCGCCCGCAGCCGGGCTGCGGGCGCGCCGTCGAGCCGGAGCCGCAGGGCCGGCTACGCGCCCTTGGCGTCCTGCACCGCCTTCGTGAGCGCCGGGACCACCTCGAATAGGTCGCCGACCACGCCGATGTCCGCGACCTCGAAGATCGGGGCGTCGGGGTCCTTGTTGATGGCGATGATGTAGTTCGAGCCCTTCATGCCGACGAGGTGCTGGATGGCACCCGAGATGCCCGCTGCAATGTAGAGCTTCGGGGCGACCACCTGTCCCGACGAGCCGACCTGGTACGCGTGCGGCAGCCAGCCCGCGTCGACCACCGGCCGCGAAGCGCCCATGGCGCCGCCGAGCGCGTCGGCCAGCGGCTGGATCACCTCGGGAAACTTCTCCGGGTCGCCCACGCCGCGCCCGCCCGAGACGATGACATCGGCCTTGGTGAGGTCGACGCCCGTGGATTCGCTCTGCTTGATCTCGACGAACTTCGCACGCAGGTCGCCGAGATCGACGGAGAGCGGCGTGACGCTGCCCGCCGTGCCGCTCTCGGCCGCCTCGATCGCGCCCGGCTGGACGGTTGCGACGACCTTGCTGCCGCTGGTCGAGAGTTCCGCGTCGAGCTTGCCGTTGAAGACGCGGCGTTTGCACGTGTAGCCGTCACCGCTGGCGGCGATGTCGAAGCAGTCGCTCACGAATGCCGCATCGAGCGCCGCCGCCACGCGCGGCGCCACGTCCCAGCCGGTCGGCGTATTCGAGAGCAGCACGAGGTCGGCGCCCGCGGCTTCGGCCGCGGCCTGGATCGCCTTGCTCCAGCCCTCGACGTTGTAGTTGGCCAGTGCCGGGTCGTCGACGACGTAGGTGTCGCCGCCCTTCGTGGCCAGTTCGTTCGCGACTTCGCCGACGCCACTTCCGATCACGACGCTCTTCACGTCGCCGCCGATCTTGTGGGCCATGGCGACCAGTTCGAGGGTGGCTTCGCGCAGCTTGCCGTTCTGGATCTCCGCAACCACGAGGGTCGTACCCATCGCTGTTCTCCTTTCGAGAGAGCCGGGGCCTCAGAGGAGGCCCAGCTCCTTGATCTTGCCCAGCAGGCCATTCACGACCTCGTCCGTGCTGCCTTCGAGGATCTGTGCGCCGCTCGTCTTGGGCGGGCTGTAGATCTTGTCGACCTTGACGCGGGGGGCGAGGTCGTCGACGCCGAGGTCGGCGGCCGTCTTGACGTCGACCGGCTTCTTCTTAGCCTGCATGATGCCCTTG
>Ga0114931_10007430_pt1 | contig 13374 bp, 13 predicted proteins | sample 2SBtaG_FD_89579 | JGI IMG/M metagenome (GOLD analysis project Ga0114931, IMG submission 89579) | Deep subsurface microbial communities from Kolumbo volcano to uncover new lineages of life (NeLLi) - 2SBTROV14_V59a metaG | ecosystem: Environmental > Aquatic > Marine > Volcanic | place: Kolumbo... | reverse complement strand
CGCCGGCGGTCGCCGTCGGCGACCAAGGAATCGGGCTCGTCGAGGCCACCGTGGCGGTGGCGACGGGCACGGTCAACCGCGTGCACGAAGCGCGGATGAAGGGATACGTGGGCGACCCGTGCGGCGAGTGCGGGAACCTCACCCTGGTTCGCAACGGGACCTGCCTGAAGTGTGACACCTGCGGTGCCACGAGCGGGTGCTCCTAGGCATGTCGGGCGCCGCCATGACGCCCTGATCCGTTGCGATCCCTGCGGCGCGGCACGGGCAACGCCGCCGCCGCAGGTGTACATGGTGTGTCCTCCCTAACTCGTGGGGCGCGCGCCCGGAGCGCCCCCTTTTTTTGTCCCACGGTCTCGCGCGCGAACAGCGAACGCAAGCTGGAAAGGGTGGTTGTCCTTCTCTTCCAAATGCGTTACATGTTGGGTAACGAATTCGGACAATTGCGGTGAAAATCGCGTTCCGCCGGCGACAGCTCGAAAACACGTTCAATTCGCAGACGGCGTTGCGGGTCCGCTATGGCGAGCAGATGGCGAACGCGATCGGCAATCGGATGGCTGTCCTGAGCAGCGCCCGGACGTTGAGCCTGGTCCCGTCGACGAAGCCCGAGCGCTGCCATCGGCTCAGCGGCCGGCGCCGCCACCAGTTCGCCGTCGATCTCGTGCATCCGTACCGACTGCTATTCGAGCTTGCTGACGACCCGATACCGCTCCGAGCCGACGGTGGAATCGACAAGGACGCCGTAACGGCGATCACGATCATCGAGGTGATCGACTACCACTGACGCTTCTTTCGGAGGCACCATGATGGCGACGGCAAAGACCGCATACGCACCCGACTATGCGATCCCGCCCGGTCGGGTTCTGGACGAGCGGCTGAAGGCCCACGGTATCTCTCATGCGGAGTTCGCGCGCCGCTGCGGCCGTTCGCCCAAGCTCATCAGCGAGATCGTCGCCGGGGAGGCGCCGGTCGAGCCCGAAACGGCTCTGCAATTCGAGAAGGTTCTCGGTGTGGATGCGAGCGTTTGGCTCGGCATTGAGGCCGAGTACCGGCTTCACAAGGCGCGCGAGGCCGAGACCCAGGACGCTGGTCTGGCGGGGGCTTGGTACAGGCGCTTTCCGGTCAACGACCTGGTCAAGCGCCGCTGCATCGAAAGACCGGCCGATGACGCGGATGGCGTGGGCAAGCTGTTGGCCTTCTTCGGCGTGGCGTCCGTCGAAGCCTGGCGGCGCCGCTTCGCAGCCGCCAACGTCGCTTACCGGCATTCCCCCAGCCTCGAAAGCAGCGAAGAGGCCCTCTCGACGTGGCTGCGACTCGGCGAGCTCGCCGCCGAACGACGGGCGTGCGTGGACTACAATGAAAGCGGATTCAGGGCGGCGCTGAAGGAAATTCGCGGGCTGACGCAGGCACCGATTGGGGTGGTCTTGCCGAGGATGCGTGCTCTATGTGCCGAGTCGGGGGTCGCCTTCGTTATTGTCAAGCCGCTGCCCAAGACGGCGCTGAGTGGTGCCGCGTGGTGGCTCAGCCCCCGAAAGGCCGTCATCCAACTGAGCCTGCGGCACATGGCCGACGACCATTTTTGGTTCAGCTTCTTCCACGAAGCCGCGCATCTTCTTCTTCACAGCAAGCGCGACGTGTTCATCGAAGGGGCTCGCGATGACCGGTCCGAGCTCGAAGAGGAGGCCAATCTCTGGGCATCCAACTTCCTGGTCCCTCGTCGCCGGTGGATCTCGTTCAAGGCGACCGGTCCGCGAAGCAAGGTGGCGATCGCGAACTTCGCCCGAGAGGTGGGAATCGCGCCGGGGATCATCGTCGGAATGCTCCAGCACGAGGGCGTTGTTCCGTGGACTCACCTCAACGGTCTCAAGAGGCGTTATCGCTGGGCCCACCCGAACGAGGACCAATAACACGACCCTATCCCATAGGCATCGCAGGGCAAAGGCTGACACGCCCGGCTAAGCGTCGGTGCAGGTCGCCTCGATGACCTCGAACGCCTTGTATGCGCGTGGGTGACCGGGCGGGCGCGCGGTGCTACCGTCGCCGGCCGCCGATGATGGGGCGACGATGGCGCTTCTCTTCCTCAGCCACATGGACGACGCCGTCGCCTGGACCCGGGCGCTCAGGCGCCTGATGCCCGATCTCGAGGTCCGGGTGTGGCCCGAGGTCGGGGCAGCCGACGAGATCGACGTCGCCCTGGTGTGGCAGCATCCGCCGGGGGCGCTCGCGCGCTTTTCCAACCTGCGCGCGGTGATCGCGCTCGGCGCCGGGGCCGACCATCTCCTCGCCGATCGCGACCTCCCGGGCGGGGTTCCGGTGGCCCGCATCGTCGATCCCCTGCTCAGCCGGGCGATGAGCGAGTACGTCGCCCTCGCGGTCCTGCGCCACCACCGCGGCTTCGACGCCTTCGAGCGCTTCTCGCGTGAGCGTCGGTGGTGCTTCGCCCCGCCGCCCGATACGCGCTCCCGCGGCGTCGGCGTGATGGGCCTCGGGGTTCTGGGGCGCGCCGCGCTGGCGGCGCTGGCGCCGTTCGGCTTCCGTCTCGCCGGCTGGAGCCGCCGGCTCAAAGCCATCGAGGGCGTGCACTGCTTCGCCGGTGACCGAGGGCTCGCGCCCTTCCTGGCAGAAAGCGAGATTCTGGTCTGCCTGCTGCCGCTGACGCCGGCGACCGAGGGCATTCTCGACGCCCGCACCTTCGCCGCGATGCCGCGGGGCGGCTATGTGGTGAACCCCGCGCGCGGGGCGCATCTGGTCGAGGACGACCTTCTCGCGGCGCTCGAGGTGGGCCAAATCGCCGGCGCCACCCTGGATGTCTTCCGCGACGAGCCCTTGCCGCCGGATCACCCCTTCTGGGGCCACCCCAAGGTGCTGATCACCCCCCATATCGCCTCGATCGGCGACCCTGAATCGAGCGCCCCGCAGGTGGTCGAGAACATCCGCCGCGCCCGCGCCGGCGAGCCTCTGCGCAACCAGATCGACCGCGATGCCGGTTATTGACGCCGGCATCGACCGCCGCCGCGGGGTCCCGCTGGTGGTCGCGGGCGGCGCCTGCCTCAGCCTCGGCGGCCTCTTCATCCGCGCCATGGCGGTGGCCGACGGCTGGCAGATCCTGGCCTACCGCTCGCTCGCCTTCTGCGCCCTTCTGCTGATCGTCATCGCGGTCCGCCACCGCGGCCGGGTCGGTCGGGCCTTCGCCCGAACCGGGGGTGCCGGCCTGCTGATCGCGCTCTTCCTCGGCGTCGGCTCGGCGTGCTACGTGCTGGCGCTGGTCCTGACGACGGTGGCCAACGCGCTGTTCATCCTGGGCGCCGGGCCTTTCGTCGCGGCATTTCTCGCCTGGGCGGTGCTGGGCGAGCGGGTGCCGTGGCGAACCTGGGCGGCGATCGTCGCCGCGGCGCTCGGGGTCGCGGTGATGGTCGCCCAGGGGCTCGAGGCCGGCAGGCTGGCGGGCAGTGCGGCGGCCCTGGGGGCGACCGTGACGTTCGGCGCCATGGTGGTGACGCTGCGCCACGCCCGAGGCGTCGATATGCTGCCGGCGACCTGCCTGGGCGGCGCCGTCGCCGGGGTCATCGGTGCGGTGATGGCCGACACTCTCGTCCTTCCGCCGGGCGACGTGGCGCTTGCGCTTACCATGGGGGTGGTCCAGTTCGGCGGCGGCTTCCTGTTCATCACCATGGGCGCCCGCCACCTGCCGGCGGCCGAGGTCTCGCTGCTCGCCCTGGTCGAGCCGGTGCTGGCGCCGATCTGGGTGTGGGCGTTCGTCGACGAGGTGCCGAGCCTCGCCACCCTGATCGGCGGTGCGGTGGTGCTGGGCGCGGTCGCGGCCCAGGCCGCGGTGGGCCTCGCCCGGGCGCCGGTCGGCCGGACCTGACCCGGCCTCAGACGATCTCGACCACGCCGCCCCGGCGGGAATCGCCGCCGCCCGCAGGCCCGCCGGTGCCGACCGCGGCGACCTGGACGCCGCCGAAGTACATGCTCGGCCGGGGCCACAGGCGGTGGTCGGGGAAGGCCGCGATCAGCGCCGCGCGGTCGGCGGGCGGGAAGCCGGGCTCGAGGTCGAGGTGGCCGCCCTCGACATGGAGGCGCGACGCCGCCACCGCCTCGGCCGGCGCCATGCCCTTGTCGAGCAGGTTGACCACCACCTGGAGGATGGCGCTGCGGATGCGCTTGGAACCGCCGCTCCCCAGCGCGATGAGGCGGCCGTCGGCGGCCTCGATCAGGCTCGGCGCCATCATCGAGGCGAGCCGCTCGCCCGGCGGCCAGCGGTGGAAGCCGGCGGGGTTCACGTCGTCCTCGCCGAGCATGTTGTTGAGCATGACCCCGGTGCCGGGGACGATCACGGCCGAGCCCTCGCCGTTCGAGAGGCTGAGGCTCGCCGCATTGCCGGCGCCGTCGATGACGCTGATGTGGGTGGTCCCGCGCGGTGCCTCCGCCCGGCCGGCGAGCCGCTCGGCATAGAGAGCGAGAAGCGCCGGGTCGAGCATCGCGGCGGCGGCCTCCTCGGCCGGGCGAACGCCCAACCCCGCCTCGATGCGAGCTTGCTCGGTGGCCGCGATCACCCGGGCGAGGGCGAGCGGCTCGGCGTCACCGCCGGCCGCCTCGATCAGAGCGAGGGCGAAGGCGATCAGGATGCCGCCGAGCGAGGGCGGCGGGTTGGTGAGGATGCGGTGGCCGCGATAGCGGCGCCCCAGCGGCGCCCGCCGGACGACCCGGTATTCGGCGAGGTCCTCGGCCTCGAGATGGCCGCCGTGCATCCGATTTTCGGTGACGAGGCGCGCCCCGATCTCGCCCCGGTAGAAGAGATCAGGGCCGGCCGCCGCCAGCGCCGCGAGCGTGGCCGCGAGCTCGGGCAGAGAGAGCCGCTCACCCGCCCGCACCAGGCCGGGCCCACGGCGGGAGCCATAGAGGGCCAGCGATTCGGGGCTCGCGGTGAAGATCGCGGTGACGATCTGCAAGATGTCGGCCTGCACCGGGTCCACCGGCAGGCCGTCGCGGGCGAAGACCACCGCCGGGGCGACGATGCGCGCCATCGGCAGCCGGCCGAGGTCGTCGTGAACGGCGAACATCCCGGCGACCACGCCCGGCGTCGCCACCGAGCCGAGGCCGATGTGGAATTCCTGCCTCGCCGGGCCGAAGTCGGCGTGGACGGCGCGGAAGTCGATGTCACCAGGCGGCTTGGGGCGGCGCGGGGCGGCGACGAAGAAGTCATAGAGCACCGCCTCGCCGCCGGCGGGCCGCGCCAGCAGGAAGCCGCCGCCGCCGAGCGAGGCCAGCACCGGCTCGGCGACGCAGGCCGCCGCCAGCGCCGCCAGCGCCGCATCGAAGGCGTTGCCGCCCTCGGCGAGGACCTCAGCCGCGGCCCGGGCGGTGGCCGGATGCCCGGCGGCGACGACCCCGACGCTCGCGATGGCTTCCGTCAAGCCCCCCTGGCCCGGCCCTCTTTCGGCCTTTCCAGCCACCATGCCACGCCCGCCCATACGGCAAGGGCGTCACGTGACAAATTCCCGCGTTGTGGGCTATTCATCGTCGTCGCAGCGATTCGATCAAAACACGATCCTGTGCACGCGGCTTCAATTGATTGTGCGATGGCTCCTCTGCATGACAAAGGATGCAGAGGACTTCTATATTATCCCGCCTATTATCTGAGACGACACCGTTCTTGTGATGGCAATGCAGAAGGCGACGGTACTGAGACAGATCGACCCCGCATTTTGCGCACCGCCATCGTGCCTCACGACGAAGCCGTTCGGAAATCCGTGACCATTCTGGCGCGTACCCGCCTTTGGGGGCGGTCACATCCGTATTCGTTGGCTTTTCTAGAAAAAAAGCAGAAAATTCGACAAAGAAGTCTTCCAGAGAAAATACCCTCCATAGCTCTTCTTTCTCGATCCATCCTCTCTCATTATACCCTTTCCAGTCGATAGCTGTGAGGCAATTCTTACAAACGGCTAACGGGGCCTCCAGTTCTTCGACGGCCCCGGTTATCCGGTTGGTGGCGCATACGAGAAATTCGCCATCTTTACGCGTCGTTACGACGTAGCGTTCAAATCGGCCCTCGCGACGCATGCGGTCGAGCGTCTTGCAATCGGCGACGTGGAAACGCCGCGAATTCGTGATGTCGTACAGCAACGTGTTCCGATCGAGACGCGTGTCCTTGATGTACAGCACGACCTGCTCGCCCTTGTACGTAAGCAAGTCACCGTGCGCGGGTTCGACCTCACTGAGAGGGATCTCCTTTCCTATTTTGAGCTCGGCTCTCAGTTCTTCGCGTGGATTCAGGGAGCCAGGATCGAGTCTCCATGACGATCGGCGCGCACCCATTCGGGAGACGACGCGCCCAAGCTCCGGAAATTCAATCGCCAGCCTCATTGGATCGTTTCCAACACCCGGACAATCTGCTCCTTCGTGTTCGTACGTACACGAAACTCGACACGTCGCGAGCGGGCCTTTTCCTCGCGCCCGTTGTGGATAATAGGCTGGCTAGACGAGAGGCCATTGGCAGTGATGTAGCGGCGAGCCCAGTCCTTGAATGGATCAACCGCTGGAAGCGTAAGGCAGTACTCAAGCACCGAGCGAGTTCTGTCCTGAGAAAGTTTCATGTTCTTGAAGTAAGCCTCGTCAGCGGTCTTGGCTCCGACCCACTCGGACGATGTGTGTCCCTCGATGCGGACTTCCGCGATGGCTTTGCCGAACCGATGGAGGACGTGCAAGTAGCGTGGGAAGAACTCTTGTAGGATGGCCTTGAATTCCGGCTTGAGGCTCGCGGCGGCAGTATCGAACAGAACATCAGGTGCTTTGAACCGGATGGAAAGTGTCTTTTGGTCGAGTTCAGCATTCCATCTTGGCAGGTCGTCTTGGAACTCTTCATCGAGAGCTTTGTAGATGTCGACCTCCGAGTCCTTCCACGCGACGACGATCTCCCGTATTTTTTCTTGCGTGTCAACGATCGGCCGGATATACGTAATCGCAATAAACAGGAAGAGTAACATAAGACCAGCCATAAGATCGGATACGGAAAGCCAGTGTTCGTCCTCCGACAACTGCCCGGGGCCGAATATTTTTTTCATGCTCATGATGCGCGTCCCGCAATCTGGACGACTTCACGAAGTTTTTCTGTCAAGGGTCCATAGTCCGAAACGAACTTCTCGGACAGCGCCGCCAGATCCTGGCCCATGGCCTCTAGAACCCGCCGTAACTCCTGTTGCAGTTGATCATCAAACGTACCGAATTGCTTTTCGATCGTATCTTGTGTCTTTGTCCATGCATCCGCAATTTGGCGTTGCATTTCGGAAGCTGTTGCCTCGATTGTTTGAGTATGCGTCTCCATCGCTTTGGTCAGGGCGTCATGCATCTTCTCCATAGACTCCTCCAAGGCCTGTGCAAACTTGCCCTGAGCTTCGTTCGACGAATCGAGCAACTGTGTAAACCCGCCTTGCAGGCGGTTAAAGGCATCTTTCTGGCTTTCGAGCACCGCCATCGATTGCTCGACCGCGTGTCGTACGGCTTCGCCGAACTCATCCGTCAGACGCTTCAAGTTGGCGTCTATGACCGGGAACGCGTCCAAGGCTTGGGCTTTGAGCGCCGAAACGGCCTCCAGGTGTCCTTCGAGGTCTTCGGTGGCATCCATCATTCCCGTGAGCAACTTTTCCATCGAGGCGAGGGCTTCCGGGATTTTCTCGGTGTGCTCAACGATCGCCCGCAATGCGATCTCGGATGCCTCGATTCCTAGGACGGCCATGTCGATGCGGCCTTCGAGCTTCTCGACGTGGTCGCGGTAGTTCTCCTGCCACGTTAGCAAAGCGCCGACGGCTGCGTTCAACTGCTTGAAATTCTCTCCGAATTGTTCGTTAAGCTGTGTATTGAAATCGCGGATTACAGCTTCGAGAGCCTCGATGAGAGCCTTCGAATTGGTCTCAGCCATCGTCAGGGCAAAAGCACGGAACTCGCCGATTAACTCCTTCTGACCGTCCTGAACCGTCGTTCTAAGCTTTTGCACCTGCGTGAGGAGACTGCTATCGCTGTTGGCCGATATCGCCGTCCGCACGCCTTCGAGCGCGGCATGGTGGGCAGCGGCGGCGCGGTTAACGCTCTCGTCAATGGATGTCAGAGCGCCGTGGATGATTTCCGGGGTGACTTCCGTTTCAGCCGTACCGCGTTGGGGCGTTATAACCTGGAAGAGCTTCAGGACAACGGCGGTGCCCATCCCGAGGATGCTGGTGGCGAATGCGATCTTCATGCCGACAAGGAGCTGAGGCACGCTTTCGTCGATGCGCTGGACGTTGAAGTCTAGAAGGCCGAAAAAGATTCCGAAAAATGTGCCGAGGACGCCCAATGTCGTGAGAATCGCGGGTCCCGGCCGATCGAGGCCTCCCAGAATGCGGGCAAGGGCGGGCCTTCTCACAAAAACCGGTATTCTGGCGAGAACGGCCAGTCCGAACAGACCAGCGATCAGTATGGCGAAGAAGGACGATACGTCGCTCGTTACGATAGCCTGATACAGGCGTTGCAGATAATCCATAGTTTCCCCTTCGCTGAGCCCTGCCGTGCTCGCCGGAGGGCACAAATGGTAAGCGCCGATAATATTTTAGCATAAAGATCAATGGGCTAAAAGAGTCGGCCATTGACATTCTTCGTGCGCCGCGGCCGGACCTATGGCCGTGAACCTCCCGTCGTTGGAGGAACCCGAGCACATGAGCCACGATCGGATCGGCCGGATGGTCCGATCGGGGATCGGCGGTGTCGTTGCAGCTTGCTCCGGCCGGCGGCGACGACACCTTCGGCCACGGCTCAGGCGGCGCGGCGGGCTAGGTAGGCGTCGGCGATGGCGAGCAGGCGGGCGCGGCCGAAGCTCGGGTCGTGGCCGCCGTGGACGACGCTCACGCTGAGTGCCTTGAGGCGCCGCATAGTGGCGACATAGGCCGCAATGTCCGAGCCCGGAAGCTCGTCGAGCAAGGGGCCGTCATAGATCGCATCGCCCGAGAACAGGACCCCCGACTCGGCCTCGAAGAGCCCGATCGAGCCCGGCGAGTGACCGGGCAGGTGGAGGACCTCGAAGGCGCGGTTGCCGAGGTCGATGATGTCGCCCTCGTCGACCAGGCGGGTGGGGGCCGCCGGCGGGGTGCGGAAGGCGCCCGGGTCGAACCCTGGGTGGGGATAGGCGGTGACCAGCGCCTCGCCGAGCGGATAGCCGGCGTCGGTGAGCATCCGGCGGATCGTCGCGGGCATGTCGGCGGCGCGCAAGGCCGCCCACGGCGGCGGCTCGGCGAGCGTCGCGGCCTCGGCGCGGTGGACCACGCGCTCGGCGAACTCATTCATGCTGCCCGAGTGGTCGTAATGGGTGTGGGTGGCGAGCGCGATCACCGGCTTCGCCAGGAGATCGCGCGCCGCCGCCCGCAGGCTCGCGATGCCGAGGCCGGTGTCCACCATCAGATCGCGGTCGCGGCCGCGGACGTGCCAGATGTTGCAGCGGATCAACGGGTCGACGTGGGGCTCCCAGATCAGCGTGATGTCGTCGTCGATCCGGCGCCGCTCGAACCACCGATCCGCGATGGCGACGGCCATCACGCCGCATCCCAGCGCGGCGCCCATGAGGGGCTGACCAGCCGCCGGTTCGCCGCGCCGAGCGCCGAGATCGCCGCCATCTCGCGCTCGTCGAGGGCGAAGTCGAAGACGGCGAGGTTCTCCGCCATGTGCCGCTCGCTCCCGGCCTTGGGGATGGCGGCGACGAGGGGCTGCTGGATCAGCCAGCGGAGCGCCACCTGGGCGGCGCTCATTTCATGGCGGGCGCCGATGGCGGCGAGCGTCGGGTCGCTCGCCACCCGCCCCTGGGCGAGCGGGCAATAGGCGATGAGGATCATGCCGCGGGGCCGCATCTCGGCCAGCAGCGCATCCTGGTTCAGATATGGGTGGTACTCGACCTCGTTGGCGACAAGCGCGGCGCCCGAGGCTGCCGCCTGGCGCAGGTGGCGGACGGTGAAGTTGCTGACCCCGATCGCCCGCGCCTTGCCCGCGGCCTCGAGTGCGGCGAGCGCGGCGAGGCTTTCCTCGAGCGGCACGGCGTCGTTGGGCCAGTGCACCAACAGAAGATCGACATACTCGGTGCCGAGGCGGGCGAGCGAATCGTCGGCCGAGCGCCGCAAGGCGTCGGCCCGCAGGCTGTCGTACCAGACCTTGGTGGTGAGGAAGATCTCTTCCCGGGGGACGCCCGAGGCGGCGATGGCGCGGCCCACCGCGGTCTCGTTGCCATAGGCCGCGGCGGTGTCGAGGTGGCGGTAGCCCATGGCGAGCGCCGCCGCGACTGCACGCTCGCAGTCGTCGCCGCGAAGATCGAAGGTGCCGAGCCCCAGCATCGGCATCCGCGCAGCTCCGAGATGGCGCATCGTCATGGTGGACCTCGTGATGGTGAAGCCGCTAGAAGGGACAGGGCGGCCACCCTAGCGCGCGGCCGCCGCCGTTGCCAAGCGAGCGAGGCGCTGCGATGACGGTCGCCGCGGCCGCCGGCTGGCGCGACGCCCGGGTCGTCGGGCTGGTCGCCGGCGGCCACTTCTTCAGCCACTTCTATGGCTTGGTTCTACCGCCGCTGTTCCCCCTCCTGGTTCAGGACCTCGGCGTGGGCTATGCCGCGCTCGGTCTCCTGGTCAGCGCCTCGGCGCTGGCCGCCGGGGTGGCGCAGATGCCGGTCGGCTTCCTGGTCGATCGGATCGGCCCGGTGCCCTTCCTGGTCGGCGGGATGGCGCTGCAGGCGGGGGCGACGCTGATGATGGGGCTGGTGCCCGGTTATGGGGCACTGCTCGCCCTGGTGCTCGTCGCCGGGGTCGGCGGCTGCGTCTACCACCCCGCCGACTATGCCATCCTGGCGGCGCGAATCGACGAGCGCCGGCTGGGGCGCGCCTTCAGCGTCCACGGCTTCGCCGGTCAGATCGGCTGGGCGGTGGCCCCGGCGGCGATGGGGGCGGCGGCGCTGACGGTGGGCTGGCGCACCGGGCTGGTGGTGGCGGGGGCGGTCGGGCTGATCGGCGCGGCCGCGATCCTCGCCAACCGGCACCATCTTGCCCCCGAGGGCGCGCGCCCGGCCCACCGGCGGGCGACCGCCGGCGGTGCCGGATGGGGCCTCTTCCTCGCCCTTCCCATCCTGATGTGCTTCGCCTTCTTCGTCCTCATCGCGATGGCGACCGTCGGCTTCGACACCTTTCTGGTGGCGGCGCTGGTGGCGAGCCACGCGACCCCGTTCGCCACCGCCAACGCCGGGCTGACCGCCTTCTTCGTCGGCAGCGCCAGCGGCATCCTCGCCGGCGGGGTGCTCGCCGACCGCTGGCCCCGGCACAGCGTGGTCGCGGCGGTGGGCTTCGCCGTCACCGCGGCTTTGGTGGTGGTGGTGGGTGAGGTCGCCCTTTCGGCCGCGGCCCTGATCGTGGTCCTCGGGGGCGCCGGCTTCGCCTATGGGCTGGTGCCGCCGTCGCGTGATCTCCTGGTCCGCTCGGTGACGCCTGAGGGGGCCACCGGGCGGGTCTTCGCCTTCGTCTCGGTGGGGCTCGAGATCGGCGCCGTGGCGACGCCCCTGGTCTATGGCTGGATCATGGACATGGGCGTCGCCCGGGCGGTGTTCTGGGCGACTGCGGCGTTGCAGGTCCTGGCGATCGCCACGGTGGTGGCGGCGCGACGCACGGCGGCGCGATGAAGTCGCGTCTCGACCTCGCGCCCGAGGTCGCGGCGGCGCTCGCCGAGGGCCGCCCCGTGGTCGCGCTCGAGACCGCGCTGGTGAGCCATGGCCTTCCCCATCCGCGCAACCTCGAAACCATGGCGTCGATGACGCGCCTCATCCGCGAGGCCGGCGCGGTGCCGGCCACCGTCGGCCTTCTCGACGGCGCCATCCGGGTCGGGCTCGACGACGACGCGCTGGCTCGCTTCGCCACCGATCCGGGCGCGCTCAAGGTCAGCCGGCGCGACATCGGCCCGGTGCTCGTCACCAAGGGCCTGGGCGCCACCACGGTGGCCGGGACCATGCTGTGCGCGGCGCTCGCCGGGATTCGGGTGATGGCCACCGGGGGCATCGGCGGGGTCCACCGCGGCGGCGAGACCAGCCTCGACATCTCGGCCGACCTGGCCGAGCTCGCCCGCACCGACGTCGCCGTGGTGTGCAGCGGCGCCAAGTCGATCCTCGATCTCGGCCGCACCTTGGAGGTGCTCGAGACCGCGGGCGTCCCCGTGGTCGGCTATGGCGTCGACAGGCTTCCCGCCTTCCACCTGCGATCGAGCGATCTTCCCCTGGTCGCCCGGGTCGAGAGCCCGGCCGGGGCGGCGGCGCTCATCAAGGCCCGCGCCGGGCTCGGCGGCGGGGTGGTGATCGCCAACCCGGTACCCGAGCGGGCGGCGCTGGGGGGCGCCGAGTACGCCCGCTGGCTCGCCCGGGCCGAGGCCGAGGCGGCCGGGATCGGCGGCGGCGCGCTGACCCCCTTCCTGCTCGATCGCCTGGTGAAATACAGTGCCGGCCGCACGCTCGCCGCCAACGTCGCCCTGCTCGAGGCCAACGCGGCGCTGGCGGCGCGTATCGCCGGTGCGCTCGCCGCTCTCGATGGGGCGTGATCGAGGCGCTATGCTCAGCCCCGAGCGGAGGAGACTGCCTATGGTCCGACTGGTGTTCCTCGTCCTTCTCGTCGCCCTCGCCGGCTGCACCAATCGGGTGATCGAGGCGAACTCTCGCGGCATCTCGATCGAGAAATACGATTTCGGCGAAGACCCGCAGATCGCCGCCAATGCCTATTGCGCCAAGCAGGGGCGCCGGGCCGAGCTCTATGCCATCGAGCCGACGACCTATGTCGCCGCGATCTATCACTACGACTGCAATTAAGGCGAAGCCTGCACAGGGGCTCGGGCCTGCCTGCATGTCGCAGGCGGAACAGCGGATGTCGTGAGCGGATTAGCAGTAGCGGACGGGGCGCCGTAACTGGTAGCGTTCAAGGGCGCGCGGGGCGCCAACGCGGAGCAGGGCCATGGCTGAGGACGACGATCTCGATCTCTCGTCACTGAATGACGAAGAGCTCGTGCAGCAGATGCACGAGGACCTGTACGACGGCCTCGCCGACGAGGTGGCGGAGGGGGTCAACATCCTCTTGGAGCGTGCCTGGGCACCCTATCGCGTGCTCACCGAGGCGCTGGTCGAGGGCATGCGCATCGTCGGCATCGACTTCCGCGACGGCATTCTGTTCGTCCCCGAGGTGCTGCTGGCGGCCAACGCGATGAAGGGCGGGATGGCGATCCTGCGTCCACTCTTGGCCGAGACCGGCGCGCCGAAGACGGGCAAGATGGTCATCGGCACGGTCAAGGGCGACATCCACGACATCGGCAAGAACCTGGTCGCCATGATGATGGAGGGGGCCGGCT
>Ga0114931_10007429_pt1 | contig 13374 bp, 10 predicted proteins | sample 2SBtaG_FD_89579 | JGI IMG/M metagenome (GOLD analysis project Ga0114931, IMG submission 89579) | Deep subsurface microbial communities from Kolumbo volcano to uncover new lineages of life (NeLLi) - 2SBTROV14_V59a metaG | ecosystem: Environmental > Aquatic > Marine > Volcanic | place: Kolumbo... | reverse complement strand
ATAGTCTCAAATAAAAGCTACGAAAGGGATTCCCTGAATAATAACCTATCCCGGAATTCCCATTCGATCTTGCTCTAATAATAAATTACATTTAAAAGCAAGCGCTGTAATTTCACCAAAGAGCAATTTAAATATTTAAACAAAAATTATTGCACAACAACTGTAGCCTGCATAATTGTAGGATGTGTGGTACAGAAATACTTAAAAGTTCCTTTCTTGGTAAATGTATAACTAAAAGTTTTACCCTTCCCCAATGTACCACTCGCAATCATCGGAAGCGGTTTTTCCGGTGTTCCGGTGTGTACAGTGTGCATTGCAACATCTTTATTTGTCCATGTAACAGTCGTCCCAATTTTTATCACTTTTATTTTAGGAACAAATGCAAGATTCTTCATCCAAATATTGTTTCCGGTAGGTACATTTTTTTTAGCAATTTTCTTTTTTCTAACATGAGTTTTAACCGGTTTATTACTATTTGAGCAACCGGCAATTAAACCGATTGAAAAAGTTGAAAGAAACAACAGTACTACTGCTTTTTTTACATTATGTCTTATTTGATTAAACATTTTATTTACCTCGTTTGTAAATTTTTTTTTAATGAATTCTCGTACATACAAAAATCCCGGAAACGAAGAAACTTTAAAGTAAGTTTATACAATAAATGATTCCGGGATTTAATTTAATTATTATTCTCTCTCACCTTTAACTTCAACATTTTCAAACATTACATGCCAGAAAGGCAATTCCATTCCATTAGGCAATTTGAATCCTGTTTTAACAGGGACATGATCAAACGCCATTGTTTTCATATTCGGCTTAAATGGTGGAACCATTAAGTGAAATTGAAGTGCCGTAGGAGTAACATCTTTATCAAAACCAAGTTTATAACCTTTTGTTCTTACATATTCGGTCAACATGCCGTGAACGATTCTCATTTTATCAATAACTTTTCCATTCATATAAATATCACCAATTGCCCAAAAAGCAAAATATGTAAATTCACTTGGCATTAAAGGTGTACCGACTCCGCTGAATCCGTGGAGGATATGATTTGTTACTACTCCGCCAAAAGTCGGATATTCTAATCCTCGCGTAATAACCTTTCCGGCTTTTACCATATAAGTGTTCCCGGCTTTGTCTTTCCATGAAGCAGTCATCATAACTTTGTCATCTGATTTTGCAGCATCTGTTGCTGTTTTGTCTATTGCTTTAAGGTTTAATGTTCCATCTGTTAAAACTATATGCTTGTCGCCAAAAGGTGAAAGCATTTTCATTTTAGTAAAATTGTTTCCCTTGTGATTTCTTGCCATTACAGGAAGTCCTGTTATTCCGGGGGTTCCCTCAAAAGCTCTTGGCATTTTAACAGTTCCGAATATTCTTGGGTCTAATTTTCTGTGATCCGGTAAACCCACATAAACCGGACTTGCTTCCTGGCTAAGCTCAATTGAAATTGGTCCACCAAGTATATCAAGTGGATTTTTAAGCATTGCGTGTGCTTTTAAGTACCCTTTTGCCGGTGCTTTTGCCTGCATTTTTTTTATCATCTTCATCATCATAGCTTTTTTCTTCATCATCATTTTTTTCTTGTTCATGCTTTGTGCATTTAGGGTAAATAATGAAGATGTAAATATGGAAATTGCAGCAATTAAAACCATCTTTTTAATTTTTGTTGATTTGTTAGACATTTAATCCTCCTAAAAATATTTATTAAATTAGAATATTTGTTCATTTTGTTATGAATCAATATAATTTGAATTTCAACAAATGAATGCTCCAAGTTTATCAAATTTCAGTTTTCATAAGTGTCTTTTACTTTACTTAATATGAAATTGTTAATAACTGCATTTAATATCAAAGCATTATTCATAAAAACTTTTTGGTATTGGAGCATAATTACAGTATAACGAAATAGTTACTAAAAAATATGAGTTCACTTAAAAAAGTAGTTTTTGATATTTTGTCATTCTGAACAAATCCGCTGTGGCGGACAGAATCTATTGTTATTATTGAAGATATAGATTCCGAAATAATCCGGCGGTTGCCAGACGAAATGACGAAATCGTACTTTTATAAGTGGATTCAAATATAGTTCCACTGATAATTATAGATAGTTGAAAATAATAAAAATTATTTATTCGATTATTTTTAATATTATTAGTAAATTAATAAGTTTATATTCAAAATAAAATGGAATGGAATGCAGGAAATTAGAAATATAGCTATTATTGCTCACGTTGATCATGGCAAGACTACATTAGTTGACCAAATGTTAAAACAATGCCATGTATTTAGAAAAAATCAAGTTGTACAAGAACGTTTTTTAGATTCAAATGATTTGGAAAGAGAACGGGGAATTACAATCCTCTCGAAAAATATAAGCATTCCTTACAAAGGAATAAAAATTAATTTAATCGATACTCCCGGTCACTCTGATTTTGGGGGTGAAGTTGAACGTGTACTAAAAATGGCTGACGGAGTTCTGCTACTTGTTGATGCTTTTGAAGGACCAATGCCCCAAACAAGATTCGTTTTGGAAAAAGCTTTGAAATTGGATTTAACTCCTATGGTTGTTATTAATAAAGTTGATAGACCTGATCATAGACCGCTTGAAGTTTTGGATGAAGTTTATGACTTATTTATTGATCTTGGTGCAACTGATGAACAATTGGATTTTCCTTACATTTATGCAAGTGGAAGAAACGGTTGGGCTATTAAAGATTTGGATGACGAAAGAACTGATCTTACACCGTTAATGGAATCAATATTAACCGACTTACCGGCACCGATTATTAATAAAGGACCAACTCAAATTCAAATTACATCGTTAGATTATAACGATTATGTAGGTCGAATTGGTATTGGGCGAGTATATCGGGGGACTCTAAATATCAATCAAAAATTATCTATTATTAAAAGAGACGGATCTGTTTCTCATACAGAAATTAAGCAACTTTTTATTTTTGACGGGATAAATAGAGTTGAAGTTGAAGAAGTACCTTGCGGTGATATTTGTGCAATTGTTGGGGTTGAGAAAATAGAAATTGGGGATACAATTACAGACAGAGAACATCCGGATCCTCTACCGATAATTGATGTTGACGAACCGACAATTACCATGACATTTTCAATCAACAATTCACCTTTCTTCGGTAAAGAAGGAAAGTACGTTACTTCACGGCACTTGCATGACCGCTTATACAAAGAACTTGAACATAATGTTGCTTTACGCGTTCAACCATCTTCGACTCCTGATACATTTAAAGTTTCGGGGCGAGGTATTCTGCATTTATCCGTTTTGATTGAAAATATGAGGCGTGAAGGTTACGAATTCCAAGTCGGAGAACCGAAAGTAATTTACAAAGAAATTGACGGCAAAAAAGCAGAGCCTATTGAAGTTCTTGTTGTTGAAGTACCTGATGAATATGCAGGCAAAGTAATTGAAATAGTCGGACAGCGGAAAGGTGAACTGCTCAAAATGGAAAATAAAGGGTCGATGCAGAGATTGGAATTCCATTTGCCGTCAAGAGGAATTATGGGATTAAGAAATAAAGTTCTTACAGCAACTGCAGGACAAGCTATACTGAATCACCAATTTTATCAGTATGAATATTTTAAAGGGAAAATTCAGCAAGGTCAAAACGGTGTTTTGATTTCGATGGATACCGGAGCAAGTACTGCATATGCTATAAATTCTCTTCAGGACAGAGGTAAATTCTTTATTGAACCCGGCAATGTTGTTTACAAAGGGCAGATTGTTGGTGAGCATACAAAGGAATTTGATATTGAAGTAAATGTTCAGCGAGGGAAAAAGCTATCTAATATGCGGGCATCGGGAAGTGATAAAGCTGTTAAAATTACTCCGGCAACTAAATTGTCACTCGAAGAATCATTAGAATTTATACTTGATGATGAACTTGTTGAAATAACACCTAAGTCAATAAGAATGCGAAAAGTTATTTTAGACCCGCTTGAAAGAAAAAGAATGGAAAAGAAGAAAAAACAATTGTAAAATTATTTTTGAATTTTTTTTAAAAGTAAAAATGCTGAGATTACAACTCGGCATTTTTTTTTGCTTTTTTCGTATATCACCAAAACTAAACAATTATTTTAGTATTTTAAGAAAAACTAAAAAAGGATTACTATGCAAAAACCCAAACTTTCTTTTTGGCAAATATGGAATATGAGTTTTGGATTCCTCGGAATACAATTCGGCTTTGCTTTACAAAATGCTAATGTCAGCAGAATTTTTGAAACTCTCGGTGCAAGCATTGATCAAATTCCAATTTTGTGGATTGCGGCTCCGGTAACCGGTTTAATTATACAGCCGATTATCGGACATCTAAGCGATAAAACTTGGGGCCGCTTGGGAAGGCGAAGACCTTATTTTCTTACCGGTGCAATTCTTGCATCACTTGCACTTTTTGTTATGCCGAATTCTCCGGTACTTTGGGTTGCAGCAGGAATGCTCTGGATTATGGATGCGTCGATAAATATTTCGATGGAACCGTTCCGTGCATTTGTCGGTGATATGCTGCCTTCCGAACAACGCACTGTCGGATTTTCAATGCAGAGTTTTTTCATCGGTACTGGAGCAATTGTAGCTTCGGCACTACCGTATATAATGACAAATTGGTTTGGAATCTCGAACACAGCATCAAACGGAGTAATCCCGGCTTCAGTTAAATTTTCCTTTTATATAGGTGGAACAATATTTTTTCTTTCAGTTTTATGGACGGTAATAAAATCCAAAGAATATTCCCCGAAAGAGCTGGCAGAATTTAATAATCAAAAAGATAATCATAAAACGGAAAATGAAAACGATATTCCATCGTCATCATTTTTTAGTAAAGGAATCATTTGGACAATAGTTGGGATTTTTCTTTTTGTTATTTTTGATTTATACATTTATATGGATTACGGTTTGGGAACACTGTTCCTCGGCTTTGCTTTTTTTGGAATACTCCAAATTATCGCGAGCATTTTTACACAAAAAAACATTACATCAAACGGTTTTGTAGTAGTTTTAAATGATCTTTACAAAATGCCCCGCACTATGAAACAGCTTGCTATTGTACAATTTTTTTCATGGTTTGCACTTTTTGCCATGTGGATTTATACTACGCCTGCAGTTGCCCACCATATTTATGGAGCAACCGATACTTCGTCTGAATTATACAACAAAGCTGCCGATTGGGTTGGTGTTTTAATGGCGGTATATAATGGCTTTGCTGCTGTAATGGCATTTGCAATAATGTGGATTGCTAAAAAGACCAACAGAAAAACCGTACACATGATTAGTCTAATTACCGGGGGAATTGGGCTTGGTTCGTTTTATTTAATTAAAGACCCGAATTTATTGCTGATTTCCGAACTTGGAATCGGATTGGCGTGGGCTTCAATTCTTGCAATGCCGTATGCAATTTTAACAGGTTCTCTTCCACCGAACAAACTCGGTGTTTATATGGGAATTTTTAATTTTTTTATTGTGATACCACAAATAACCGCAGCTGCATTACTCGGATTTTTTGTCCATTCATTATTTAATAATCAAGCTATTTATGCTTTACTTCTTGGCGGTATATCAATGGTAATAGCAGCAGTGCTTGTTATGCGCGTTGATGATGAGGATTGATAATATTCAATTATTGTCGGACTATCAATCTTTAGTAATCCGACAATAATTTTCTTTAATAACAAAATGGTTTCTTGTTAATTATCTTAAATCTGAAATAATTAAACTTATAGTATAATCCGCAGCTTCCTTTGTTTTTTTGTTTTTTGAGAGAATAATTTTCACATATCTTTTATCTTTACTTTTCTCAGCAAACAAAATAATTTTCTGACTAACATTATCATTACCCAGCACATTGTGCCAATCATTTTCTCTTTTAGTCCAACCCGAGCCTAAACACTTTGCAATATTATCGGCAGTATAAGTAAATTCACTTTTTGATAATTTATAATTTGAACTTTTAAATATAGTGGTTTTAAAATATTCATTTTTATTACCGTATATTTCCGCAGCAACATCATTTTCGAGATTTATTTTTGATTCCCATATTCCGGAATCATCAATCTCCTTCCCTTTTAGGAAAAAGAAATGTGCTTTTTCGTGACTAAGCAGTAAATTAACTCTATCGCAATAATCCAAAGAGTTGTTAAAATTCATCGAACCAACCGATGCATATTTATTAAGTAAAGTATAATTTCCGGTAGCTGTTGAATCGCCTACAATATAAATAAGCCACTGACCCGGCTCATCAATAATGCCGTTATAGGTTGCTGCAAATGTTTTTTCATCCGGATAAGTAATTTTATATACACCAGAAGGCGGGACCAAAACCAGCAGCGGGACAAAATCTGCCGTCAGCTTTGAATAAAGTCTGTCACCAACTTTTAAGTTAAGTTTTATTGCATTGATTCTACCTAAACCGGCTGAGACAGGGTCACTTTTTTTAAGAGAACCGTTAATTACAAATTCCTCCACACGCACATTGCTCTGTGCAGTAAGTGAGACAGAAAACACAATCATCAATAAATAAATTATTTTTTTCATAACACCACCTTAATGTTTTTTATCTTTAACAAAAAACCATAGTAAAGAAGAAAGAGCAACTGTAACTGCTGCAATCAAAAATACCATTTCCTTGTTTGAACTATTCAAAATTATCGTTCCGAAAACCAAACTAACAATCAACTGCGGAATTACTATTGACATATTAAACAGCCCCATAAAAAATCCCATCCTGCTCTTGTCAACAGTTTCGGACATACTTGCAAACGGAAGACTCACAATGCATGCCCATCCAATTCCGGCAAATGCCATCATTACGTAAAGCATATATTCGCTGCGAACAAAAATTGCAATTACCAAATACGAAACTGCCATTATTCCAACAACTAAACCTTGTGTTTTGTTACGACCAATTTTCTTACTTAACGGTTCAAGTAATACGACAGGTAAAATTGCACCAACCGCATTTAACATTAAAAATGAAATGGAAATTATCTGTCCTGTTTTTGCATCAATCATTTTAACAACTTCATGTGTAGCACCATCGGGAGTAGGATTTATTTTTTGTGATATAAAAGCAATTATGTACACAAACATTGTCTGCACACCCAACCAAGAAAACGAATTTGCAAAATTTACCTTCAAAAAATCTTTCCAATTAGTGGGCGTTGCTATTTCTTGATTTTCAGAATCTTCTTTTGATTTTGTAAATTTTCTTTTTTCCGTAATCAATAAGGAAGGGAATATCGTTAATACCAGAACAAGACCCGCACCGAAATAAATTAAAAAATAATTTCCCCAAACAGCTCCGATAGCGTAAGCCAAAACTCCGAAAGTTCCGGAGATTGTTTGCATCCAAGTGTAACCTCGAGTACGGTCATCACCTTCGGGAGTAACATCAGCAATAATTGAACGGGTAGGATTAAAACTTACATTGATGCTCAAATCCAATGTTAAGGCAACTACAAGTGCAACTCCGATTAAACTGTCAACTCCGATTGCGTCATTTATTACACCAATATTCGGTAATCCGAACAGCATCAACGCAGCAAGAATACCTCCGAATATGATAAACGGTCTCCTTCTTCCGCCCATAAACCAAACATTGTCGCTTAAAAGCCCAACAAGCGGCTGAGCAATTAAACCTGCAATAGGTCCGGCAGCCCAAACAAATCCCATTTCGTCAAGATGAAGTCCGAATTTTGTTACAAGTATCCAACTAAGAGCGGAAATTTGTATTGACAAAGCAAAGCCCATTGCAGTAGCAGGCAAACTAAGTATAGCATAAAATGATTTGGTTAGTTTCTTCTGAATATCAAGCACTTATGTCCCCTTTTATTTTTCAACTGAAATTTGAAAATAACAAATAGTAAACAATTTTGTTTATGTTTTTTATTAAAATTTTTCTACTAAGATTTTTTTCGTAATAATGTTTCGCAGCCAAAAGTAAATGCCTCTCTAAAAATTGGGATATTTAAAGCTTTAATTGTCGGTAATCCAAATCTCAATTTATATATCGGGCGAAAAATGAATAATTCCTCAACAATTGTTTCAAACCCGTTTGACTTACAATATTTTTCAAATTTTGAAATTCCCATTCCGGTGCCGTAATTCATTTTTACATGTTCGGCAAAATTAGAACTCTCACTCAACAATTGAATTAGCATTTCAATTATTAATTTCGGCAATAAATGAATCCACGGAATTTTACTTAGAATTGTTTTCCCAACTTGCTGATGTCCGGCAAACGCAGAATACTTTGGCGGAAATGACATATATAGATAACCGCCATGTTTTATCAACTTGCTTAAGTTTTTAAAAGTAGTCTCTTTATCCGGAATGTGCTCAATTACTTCCCTCAAAATAATAAAATCAAATTTACGCCCAATAATATTAGGTGCATCAGGATCTGAAATATCGCCGACAATAACATTTAAATTCGGATTCTTTTCTTTGGCAATGTCCGCACGTGATTTTAATAATTCAATTCCCGTTACATCAAAACCCAATTCACTAAGTTTATCCATCAATCCCGCTTCGGCACATCCGACTTCAAGAACCGATAGTCCTTCAAAGTTCTTTATGTGTTTCTTGAAATAAGGAATTAAATAATTTGTTGTATGATCTTTCTGTTCGTAAAAATGTTCTTCAGGCATATTTCTTTTTCTTTAATAATTTTTTAAAAGCAAAGATATGAAATATTAATTGACAATTGATAATGTAAAATTGATAATTTCAGAATTTTATTATTTGAGTCAGCCCCCAAAAGTGATGTTTTAATTAACTCCATATTTTAAATCCGTGAAATGGAAAGTAACCCAAGAAATGATATCTTTACATTGTTCCTGAAAATCAATTCTCAACAAATTCAGGGACTTTTTTACCAAAAATAAATAGTATTAAAGTTAATACAATTAAAATTAAAATAATTGCAATGTACGGATTCAAACCGAATGCCGTCGGCAAATCTCCAAGCATCATACAAACAACCGCAATAAGTATGGCATAAGGCAATTGTGTACGAACATGGTCAATATGATTACATTTTGACGCAAGTGAACTCAATATTGTTGTATCCGCAATTGGAGAACAATGATCACCAAATACAGATCCGGTTAAAACCGAACTTATCACGCCGTGAATTATCAGTCTTGAATCAACTGCCGATAATCCGGATATTACTGAAATTTTATGTGCAAGAGGAATTACAATCGGCATAACAATAGCCATAGTTCCCCAACTTGTGCCGGTAGCAAAACTGATGAGAGCACAAACTAAAAAGACAAGCACAGGCAAGTATCGCGGATCGATGGAATTGCTTAAAATCGAAATTAAATAATCGGCAGTTTTTAAATCATTTGTTATCGAACTGATTCCCCAAGCAAACACAAGTATTAAAGCAGCAAAAAGCATTGATTGAATTCCTTGAAACCACGCCTCCATTGCTTTTGTTAATGACAACAATTTTTCCCAAATTGACATTACAATTGCAACAATACTTGCGGCAAAACTTGCCCATAATAATGACGAGTATGAATCGGAATGACTGATAATATTTTGAAGTGTAAATTGCAGACCGCCGATTTCTTTCAAATCGTTTATTCCCGTATAAATCAAACCGGCAATAGTTCCGAAAAGAATTATTAAAATTGGAATTGCGCCGTTAAACCATTTTGACTTTTTAGTGATACTCATTTTTTCCGTTTCAATCTTTTTATCTTCAAGAGGTTCATCTGTTTCAGTAAGTCTGCCTGTTGTTCGAGCACGTTTTTCCGCTTTAAACATCGGTCCAAAATCCCTTTGGAAATATGAAACTATGAAAACAAAAAATAAAGCTGCAATCGGGTAAAACCGGAATGGAATTGTGTTTAGAAAAACATCATAAGCATTTTCGGTTGAACCGATACTCCGCAAACCTTCTCCGATAAGTCCGAGCTCGTACCCAATCCAAGTACTGATAATTACAATGCTGGCAATCGGTGCAGCGGTAGAATCGACAATGTATGCAAGTTTTTCCCGCGAAATTCTCAGCTTATCTGTAATCGGTCTCATCATATTTCCGATAATAAGCGAGTTTGCATAGTCATCAAAAAATATTGCAATTCCCATCACCCAGCTTGCTACCATTCCTGATTTTGCAGTCCGGGCATATTTTGTAATTACCTTTGCAAGATCCGCCGTTCCTCCGTTGCTCGAAATTACACCGACAACTCCTCCAATTAATAATGTAAACACTATAATAAACATGTGGTCGGGATTAGTAAGAGATTTCAAAATGATAGTATCTGCAAAGCGTAAAAACGCAATTACAGGATTAAAATCGTATAAAAAAATTGCACCGATATATATTCCGGCTGCGAGAGAAACAAGTACATGCCTAATTAACAACGCAAGTAAAATTGCAATTAATGGAGGAATAATACTTAACCAGCCGGGAATTACACGCACTGCAGAAATTATCTCTTTATTACTATTAACAAAAATTTTGTATTCCCCCGATTCTTGCAGTTCAATTGTTGTGTCGATATTGTTGCCTTGTTTGTGCAAAATAAAACTAAAAGTACGGGAATTGCTCACAAATTTAATAGGAACTGTTGTAATACTGTCGGAAAGTGCAGAGGATTTTATATTAAATTTTACATTAGTCAGCGTAAGAGTAGGGATAGTAAATTTTTGTGCAAATGAATTTTGAGTTATCAGCAGTAGCGAAAATAGTATGAACAAAAATATTTTTTTCAAGTTAGTCAAATAATTTTCAAAAATCGGAACATTTTAATATAAAACAGTTTGCAGCAATTTAAAAGAAAAATTTTGATAAAAAATGTGATTTTATTAAAGATGAATCTTCGTTGCAAAGTTGTATTTTTATTAGTCTCATAGTTAATTCTAAAATTATGAAACAAAAGATAAAATCAGCAATCACTGTTTCCTTTTTTAGTTACAATACTTTTCTTTTCGAGAAAAATTGGGACAATTTTCCCCATTTTAAGAATTTTTCGTTAGCTTGGTTAAAAAAAATTGATTTACACTGTTAAATAAAGATTTTCAATTGGCATAATTTTTACAAGTCAATTACATACTTTAATTTGGAAATGGAATTAAATAGTTGTCTGAATCTCGTAAAAATATTGAAACAATCGTTCAAAATTTAAACCGTATAACTGAAAAAGATATTACAAATATCCTTTCGTTAAATGATTCCCACAGTAAAAAAATCATACTCAGTTCAATTAAGGAAATTACTATTGGAAAGTTTGGAAGCAAGATGCTCTTTAGTGCAAAAATTTGTGTTTCAAATTATTGCAGCCAAAATTGTAAATATTGCTTTTGCAATTCTCACAATAAAAAAATTGAAAGAGGACGGCTGCAAGTTGATGAGATTATAGAATTGGCAAAACAAATTTCATCTCACGGAATAAAATCAATAATTTTGAAATCCGGTGTTGATAATTATTACAACACCGATATGATTTCCCACATTATTTATACAATCAAAGCCGAAACCAACATTGATGTTACTCTCGCCTTATGTGAAAGGAAAAAAGAAGAATATATTTCATGGGCAATAGCCGGAGCAGATAATTATCTTTTTATTTATGGTTTAAATGATAAATATATAAATTTGAAGAATGCTAAAAATGAAGAAGAGATTATCAAATTTTCCGATTTTCAAAAGAAAAAAATTAATGTAAGCGTAGAACTCATTGTAGGTATTCCCGGACAGAAAAAAGAGGAAATCGCAAAAATTCTTTTAATGCTAAAAAATACAAATATTAAATCTTTAACTATCACTCCTTATACATCATTTGCTTTCACACCTGTTAATGATAGTGCAATAATTGATTTGACGAAGCTGACTGTTTCGGCAGCACGTTTGGTAATGCCAAACATGAATATATTTTCATTACCTTCGGTTACAAATGATGAGGTTTTAAATAATGGATCGGCTAACATTGGTAATAACGGAATAGTATTGGATTTTTCACTTCCCGAAGAAAGCAATATTCGGTTAAGAACCTCAAGGGAAAAAGGGAAAGTTTTTTATAGTTCATAATAAAAAATTCCTCTTAAAATATTTTTACTCTCACTATTTTTTCATTCTTTAATACTAACTATATTTATTAATCGAAATTATTGATTTAATAAGTTAGGAGATATTTTATTTATGAAAAAATACTGGATTTTATTGTTGCTTTCGGCTTTTTTATTTTCTTGCAGTTCTAAAAATGATAAAGATTTTTATTCCGCTGCAAAGTTACATGAAAAGAAGGGGGAAAATAATTTGGCTATAAAAGAGTTTGAAAAAGTCGTAAATAAATACCCTAAAAGTTCTATAGCCGATTCGTCTCTTTTCAGAATTGCAAAGTTGGAAATTGATAATAAAAATTATGTAAATGCTTTGCGGGATTTTAAAAAATTTACTGAAAATTATCCGAACAGCAAACTAATGACAGCTGCATTATTTGAACTTGGCAAACTATATCACGGAAAAGTCTTAAAAGAAATCCCTGAAAAAAAATCTCTGAAAACTGCCGTTAAATATTACAAAGAGGTTTTCCACCGCGATAAAAACTTCCCTGACGCACCTCAAGCTCTTTTTATGGCGGGTTTTCTCGAAGCAAATGAGCTGCATGAGTATAAAAATGCAAAAAAAACTTATGGCTTATTTATCAAAACATATCCTAATAACGAATTGGTTGCTTCAGCTAAAACAGAGTTAAAAACTATTGGAATGTCTCCGGAAGAAATTTTAAGAAAAGCCGGAAAGCTATATAATAAATGATATTAAATAAGTCACTTAATAAAAACTTTTTGGATCCCGCTGTAGTTGCAAAAATTAAATCTCTTGAACTAAAAGCAAGACTTGTAGTTGAGGGATTTAAAGTGGGGCTCCATAAAAGTCCTTATCATGGTTTCAGTATAGAATTTAGTCAATATCGTCCGTATATTCAGGGTGATTCAATAAGGAATATTGATTGGAAAGTTTTTGGAAAAACAGAAAAATACTTCATCAAACAATTTGAAGAAGAAACTAATCTTATTTCACATATTTGTGTCGATACCAGTAAATCAATGCAATTTAAAAATAAGGGCAGTATTTCAAAAATGGATTATGCCGTAATTCTTGCTTCAAGCCTTTTGTACATAATGAATCAACAGCAGGATGCAGCAGGACTTGTACTTTATTCTGATAAAATTGAAAAATACTTTCCGCCCAAATCGAATCGAATTTATTTGAGGACACTTCTAAAGCAGCTTTCAAAAATAAAAACTACGAATAAAACCGAAACATCATTGCCATTTAAAGAAGTTGCTCAAAAAATTAAGAAGCGCGGATTGATAATTATTATTTCGGATTT
>Ga0114931_10007428_pt1 | contig 13374 bp, 10 predicted proteins | sample 2SBtaG_FD_89579 | JGI IMG/M metagenome (GOLD analysis project Ga0114931, IMG submission 89579) | Deep subsurface microbial communities from Kolumbo volcano to uncover new lineages of life (NeLLi) - 2SBTROV14_V59a metaG | ecosystem: Environmental > Aquatic > Marine > Volcanic | place: Kolumbo... | reverse complement strand
GGGGAGGCGGCGAGGGGTGGGCTCCGGCTCATGGCTCGCCCCTGATCGGCACGCGGTGGCAGGAGTCACTCGGGTGACCCAAGGCGCAGGGAACAGACGAGCGGCCCTGCTGCGCTCGACTTCGCCTGCGCCCACCCCTCGCCGCCTCCGTGGCCAATCGGGAATGCCGGATCAGGCCTAGGCCGCCGCGCGGTCGCGTGCGGGGGGACCGGCTTCCCGTAGAATCGGCGGGTGGCCAAGCTCCCTGCCGGACCTCCCCTGCTTCCGCCGCGGGCGGACTGGGCGCCGCTGCTCGACCGCGCACTCGCCGAAGACATCGGCACCGGCGACGTGACGAGCGCCGCGATCTTCGGCCCGGATGCCGTCGCCGCGGCCGTGCTCGAGACACGCGAACCCGCGGTGGTCTGCGGCCTCGAGATCGCGGCCGCCGCGTTCGAGGCGGTCGAGCCCGCGATCCGCTTCCGCGCGGCCTGCGCGGATGGCGATTCGGTCCCGGCGGGTTTCGACCTCGCCCGCGTCGAAGGCCCGACACGGGGCCTGCTGGCCGCCGAGCGCACCGCGCTGAACTTCCTTTCGCGCCTGTGCGGCGTCGCCACCTGGACGCGGCGCTTCGTCGACGCGGTCGCGGGGACGGGCACCGAGATCGTCGACACCCGCAAGACGCTGCCGGGCTGGCGCGTGCTGGACAAGTACGCGGTCGCCTGTGGCGGTGGCCGCAACCATCGCTTCGGGCTCTACGACGCGGTGATGATCAAGGACAACCACGTTTCGGCCGCCGGCGGGATCGCGGCTGCGGTGCGGGCTGCGAAGGAAGCGGCGCCGCCCGGCATCGAGATCCACGTCGAGGCGGAGTCGCTGGCGGACGCCCGCGTCGCGGCCGACGCGGGCGCCGACCTGCTGATGCTGGACAACCGCACCCCGGCGGAGCTGCGCGAGATCGTGGCCGCGCTCGGGGATTCGGTCCGGCTCGAGGCGACCGGGGGCGTCACGCTGGGCAACGTGCGCGAGGTCGCCGCGACCGGGGTCGCGCGGATCTCGATCGGTGCGCTCACCCACTCCGCGCCCGCGGTCGATCTCGCGCTCGAGGTCCGTCCGACACCACAGGGGAACGCATGACCGGGTCCGGGGCCGCGCGCCTGGTGGCCGACATCCAACGCCTGCTGGAGACGCGATGGCTCGCGCGCGAGCTGCACGGCCTCGACGAGACCGACTCCACGAACCGCGTCGCCACCGAACACGCGCTGTCGGGCGCTGCGCACGGAACCACGATCCTGGCCGAGGCGCAGAGCCGGGGACGCGGACGCCACGGCCGGAGCTTCTTTTCGCCGGCCGGCCGGAACCTCTACACCAGCATCGTGCTGTCGCCGGACGAGGCCGGGCCGGCCCCCACGACGGTCCTCGCGGCCGGCCTCGCGGTCGCGCAGACGGCCGCGGCCGCCCTGGGCGCCCCCGAGCGCGTCTCGATCAAGTGGCCCAACGACGTACAGATCGACGGACGCAAGACCTCGGGCATCCTGATGGAAGCCGTCCCGGTCGGCGACCGCCGGGTCGGCGTGCTCGGAATCGGCATCAACCTCAACCTGGACCGCAGCGAGTTGCCGGTGGAATTCCGCGACCGCGCAACCTCGCTCTCGGCCGCGCTCGGGGCACCGGTCGACCGGGCCGCCTTTGCGGCCCGTCTCTACGGTACCCTCGAAGCCGTGCTCGACCTCCACCAACGCAGCGGCTTCGAAGGCGTGCGCGCCGCGTTCGACGGCTTCTTCCAGATGCGCGGCGAGGAGGTGCGCGTGGCCGACCTCGAGGGGCGCGTCCAGGTGACCGGGAAGGCCGTCGGGATCGGTGCCGACGGTTCGCTTCGCGTGGCCTGCGCGGACGGCCGCGAGGAGCGGGTGCTCGCAGGCGACGTGACCGTGGTGAAGGAGCCCGTCCGATGAGCGGCAGTTCCCTGCTCGCCATCGACGTCGGCAACACCAACGTCACGCTCGGCGTCTACCACTACGGCCGCGACGGCATCGCCACCCTCGCCCACCACTGGCGCATGGCCACCCACCGCGAGCAGACATCGGACGAGGTCCTCGTGACGCTGCGGGGCTTGTTCGAGTTCGCGGATTGCCGGATCTCCGACTTCGGCAACGTGATCGTCTCGAGCGTCGTCCCCCCGCTGCTCCCGATCTGGGAACGCGTGTGCCGCAAGCTGCTCGATCGCCCCCCGGTGATGGTCGGGCCGGGCATCCGCACCGGCATGCCCGTCCGATACGAGAACCCGCGCGAGGTCGGCGCGGACCGCATCGTCAATGCGGTCGCGGCCTTCGACCTCGTCGGCGGGCCGGTCGTGGCGGTCGACTTCGGCACCGCGACGACGTTCGATTGCGTCTCACAGAAGGGCGAATACCTGGGCGGCGCCATCTTCCCCGGCATCCACATCTCGATGGAAGCCCTCTTCGACCGCGCGTCGATGCTCCACCGCGTCGAGATCGTCCGCCCGCGATCGGTGATCGGCCGCACGACGACGGCGTCCCTCCAATCCGGTCTGCTGTTCGGTTACGCCGGCATGGTCGACGCGATGGTCGAACGGATCCGCGCCGAATTGGGCCAACCGGCCCGCGTGATCGCGACCGGCGGCCTCGCGCACCGGATCGCGGCCGAATCGGCTTCGATCGAACGGGTCGAGCCCTTCCTCACGTTGGAAGGCCTTCGCATCCTGTTCGAGAAGAACCGCACCCCCGACGGAGGCGTGCGAAAGGAGAAGTAGGCATGATGGACCAAGGCCCGGCCCGAACCCGCTGTTTCGCCCTGATCGGCCACGCCGGGGACGGGAAGACTTCGCTCGCGGAATCCCTGCTTCACGAAGCCGGCGCCATCTCGAAGCCGGGATCGGTCGATTCCGGCACCTCCTGTCTCGACGCCACGCCCGAGGAGCGCGAACGCCGACACACGCTCACGTCCAGCGCCTACTCGTTCTCCCACGGCGACATCGCCATCCACCTCGTCGATACCCCGGGCGACCCGAACTTCCAGGGCGACAGCCAGATCGTCGTCCAGACGGTCGACGGCGCGATCCTGGTCGTCGACGGCATCCACGGCGCCAAGGTCGGAACGGAGACGATGTGGCGCGCGACCGAACGCGCCGGGATCCCGGTCATCGCCTTCGTGAACCACCTCGACCACGAACGCGTCGATCCGGAGGCCGCCACCGCTTCGCTGCGCGCGATCGGGGCGAACGCGGTCCCGATCCAGGCGGTGGTGTCCGGGCCCGACGGAAAGACCGCGCTCGTCGATCTCACAGGCAACCCGGACACGGACGCGTGGGACGATGCCACCCGCGCGCTGCACGACAACCTGGTCGAGGCCATCGCCGAGACGGATGACGATCTGCTCGAGCGCTACCTCGAAGACGGAGAACTGGACGCGGCCGCGATCGCGCAAGGCCTCGTCGCCGCGGTCCATTCGCGCGTCCTCGTGCCGGTACTGTTCGGCGCGGCGACGGAAGGGTCGGGGACCGCCGCGCTGCTGGACGCGATCGAGCGACTGCTGCCCTCGCCCCTCGACCGGCCGGCCTTCGTCGACACCGCTGGCGAGCCGATCGCGCCGGATCCGGAGGGCCCGTTCGCGGCCCGCGTCTTCAAGACCGTGATCGATCGCTATGCGGGAAAGCTCTCGCTGCTGCGCGTCGTCTCGGGAACGGCCGAGGAGAACGCCAGCGTCTACAACGCCACGACCGAAACCCGGGAGCGCTTCGGGAAGCTCCTGGGCCTCGCCGGAGCCGAGCATCCGGAGGCCGGGCCCGGCGGGCCGGGGGCACTCGTGGCCGTGGCCAAGCTGAAGGACACCCACACCGGGGATGCGCTGACGGTGGAAAAGGACGGGGTCGCCCTGCCCCCGATGGCGGTGCCGCACGGCGTGCTGTCCTACGCGATCTCGGCCCACGAGAAGGGGGACGAGGACAAGGTCTTCGCCAGCCTGGCGAAGCTGGTCGAGGAGGACCCGGTGCTCCAGCTCGGCCGCGATCCGGCCACCGGCGAGTTCCTGTTGACCGGCATGGGCGAACTCCACATCCGCGTCACGGTGGCCCGACTCAAGCGCCTCTACGACGTCGCCGTGGACCTGAAGACGCCCAAGGTCCCGTACCGCGAGACCCTGACGCGGCCGGCCGAGCGGGTGGAGGGAAAGCTCAAGAAGCAGAGCGGGGGCAAGGGCATGTACGGTGTCTGCGTGCTGACGCTCGAACCGCTCCCCAGGGGGAGCGGCATCGTCTTCTCGGACGAGATCGTCGGAGGCGCGATCCCGCGGAACCTGATCCCGGCGGTCGAGAAGGGCTGCCGGGAGGCCGCGGAGGCGGGTCCGCTGGCCGGATACCCGGTCGTGGACGTCAAGATCCGCTGCATCGACGGAAAGCACCACTCGGTCGATTCGAACGAGATGGCCTTCAAGCTGGCGGGCTCGTTCGGCTTCAAGGAGGCCATGACCCAGGGCAAGCCCACCCTGCTCGAGCCGGTGATGAACGCCGAGATCACGGTCCCGGACGACCATCTGGGCGACGTGATGGGCGATCTGTCCGGCCGCCGGGGCCGGGTCCAGGGTACCGAGGCGCGGGGTTCCTCACAGATCATCAAGACCGAGGTCCCGATGGCCGAAATGCTCGAATATGCGAGCGCATTGACCTCCCTCACCGGGGGCAAGGGTGCGTTCCACATGGAATTTTCCCACTACGAGGAAGTTCCCGCCCAGGCGCGGGACCAGATCATCGCCGACGCGCGAGCGGCGAGCGCGGAGAGCGGCTGAGCGGCGCTCGCGCGTCCGCCCCGCGCGCCGAGACGATGCGGAGCGGACGTGAGCGAGCCCCAGACGATCCAGCTGACCCTCTCGCCGCAGGCCGAGAAGTACGCGCGCGCGGACGCCCCGGTCGAGGCCCGGCGGATGGCCGCGGGCGGCGCGCTGCCGCTCGAACCGATCGAACTCGCGACGGTACTGTTCGCCCTCGTCCACGACGCGGACGACACGGTCAAGTCGCGCGCAAGGCAGAGCCTGGAGGGCCTGCCCGACCCGATCGCGGGGACCGTCCTCTCGGGCCCGACACACCCGGCGGTCCTCAGCTGGCTCGCGCAGGCCTGGAAGGACCAGGGGGACCGCATGGAGAAGATCGCGCTCAACGCGGCGGCCGACGACGCCACGATCTGCTTCCTGGCCTCCCTCCCCCACCGGAACGTGGTCGACATCGTCGCCAACAACCAGACCCGGATCCTGCGCTCGCCGGACATCGTCGACGCGCTGGGCGAGAATCCGCTGACCGGGCGCGCGACGATCGATCGCCTGCTCGCGTTCATGGGGCTCGAGCGGCCGGATTGCGAGACACCGGCCGAGGACGACGATGGCGCGGCCGTGGGCGGCGAGATCACCGACGACGCGGCACTCGAGACCTTGCGGGTGCTGCTCGGCGACGATGTCGCCGAGTTCGCGAGCGAGCTGATCGAGGAGACGGGCGACGACGACGAGTTCGACGCCGATGCGCAGGGCAACCTCTTCGCGCTGGTCCAGAAGATGAACGTGATGCAGAAGGTGAAGCTGGCGCGGATGGGCAACAAGGAGGCCCGCGGGCTGCTGATCCGCGACCGCAACAAGATCGTCGCGTCCGCGGCGATCCGGAGCCCCAAGATCACCGAGAACGAGGTGGAGGGCTTCGCCAAGGCCCGCAACGTCAGCGACGACGTGCTCCGGATCATCGCCAACAACCGGGACTGGACGAAGAGCTACCGGGTCAAGATGGCGCTCTCGACGAATCCGAAGTGCCCCGTGCCGACTGCGATGAAATTCCTCAACTTCCTGATGGAGAAGGATCTGCGGAACATCATGAAGAGCAAGGACGTGCCGTCGCCGATCGCGACCCAGGCCCGTCGCATCCTCCAGAAGAAGGGAAAGATCTGATGGCCGATTTCGGAGCGAGCGATGCCGAGGTCAACGCGCGTATCGTCTACTGGGGCGTCGCCGGCGCCGGCAAGCGCACCAACCTGCGCGTGATCCACGACAAGCTGCGCCCGGACCACCGCGGAGAACTGCGGGAGATCCCGACGCGGCTCGACCCCACGGTCACGTCCGCGATGCTGCCGATCGAACTCGGCGACGTCGGAGGCATCCGCACGCGGATCCAGATCTGGACCGCCCCGTCCGGCCCCGGACACGGACCCAGCCGCCAGCAGGTCCTCGACCAGGTCGACGGCATCGTGTTCGTCGTCGATACCCACCGCGAGCGCATCGACGACAACCTCGCGTCCTTCGAGGAATTGCGCAGCGCGCTGCGCGCCTACGGGCGGGACCTCGAGGACGTGCCGCTCGTGCTGCAGTACAACAAGCGCGATCTCGGCGATCCGTACGCGATGGAGGAACTCCATCGCAAGCTCCAGATGCGCGGTGCGGCTGCGTTCGAAGCGGTCGCGACGGAGGGAACCGCGGTTCTCCAGACCCTGACGACGATCTCGAAGCGCGTGATCCGCCACCTGCGCGAACACCCGCGCCGGCCCCGCGGCCCCGTCGCGGCGGACGCCGTGCCGGACACTCCGGCGGCCGCGGACGCCATGCCGCCGGCGGGCGTCACCCAGGTGCTCGACGGCCTCGGCGCCCCCGACCCGGCACCGGTGCCGTCCCCGTCCGCCGGAGTCGCCGAAGGCGAGATGGAACGCACGGACCCGATGGGCAGCGGGATCGACCCCGGACTCCTGGCGGCCGTGCCGCCGCTCGCGGCGGACGGCGAGACGGCCGGAGCCGCCCAGGATCTGTTCGAGGAAGATTTCCAGGCCGACGTCATGCAGACCGCATTCGAAGCCTTCGATGACGAGGCGTGGGAAACGGTCGAGATCGCCGACGTGGGCCTCGCGGTGCGCGCCGATGCGCGTACGGTCCGCGTGCCGCTCACGCTCCGCGACGAACGGGGCCGCGAGCTCCGCGTCTCGCTGTGCGTGCGCATCGACCCGGACTCGCTGGAACGCGAATGAGGAAGGCCGTCGCGATCTACGGCGCTTCGGAAGAAGCGCTCGCCCTGATCCCGATCCTCGAGGAGAACCCCGAGATCGAGATCGTGGGCGTCTACGCGACGGACCTCGACACCGCGCGCGCGCACGCGCGCCGCATGAACCTCGACGTCGCGATCACGGCCGACCCGGCGCTCTTCGAGCGCTCCCTCCACGCCGTCATCGACGCCGACGAGCCCGCGTTCGCGACCACCCATCCAGAGGCCGCGGGACGCTCACAGGTCGTGTCCGCGCTCACGGCCCGTCTGCTCTGGGGCTACGGCACGAGCGGTTCGAACCACAAGCAGGAACTGCTGCAGGCGCTGCACGAGGTGGTCGAATCCGTGAACCTGACGGTCGATCCGGACGAACTCTTCTCCCGCATGCTCGAGATCGCGATGGGCGTGACCGGAGCGGACGGCGGCTCCCTGATGCTGCTCGACTCCAAGGAGGGGCAGCTCCGCATCCGCGTCGCGATCGGGATCGAGCCCGAGCTGTGGGACAAGATCCGCGTGCCGCTCGGCGACGGGATCGCGGGACGCGTCGCCTCCGAGGGCCGGCCGATGAAGGTCCGCGGGCGCGCCGGGCGCGACGAGTTCCAGCTGATGCGCGCCCGCCTCGACGTGGAGTCGGCGCTCTGCGTGCCGCTCGTCCACGAGGGCCGCGTGCTCGGCGTCCTGAACCTCCACCACGGGACGCGGGCCGACGCCTTCGACGACGACGATCTCGAGTTCGCCGAGCAACTCGGCCGTCTCGATGCCGCGATCATCGTGCAGGCGCAGGAGCGCGAGGGCCTGCGCCGCCAGGCGTCCCGCTACGAGGCGGTGCGCGCGGTCCGCGAGGCGCTGCGGGGAACGGCCGCGCTCGACCGCCGCCTCCACGACCTGTGCGAGCGCGTCGCCGGGATCCTGGGCGAAGGCATTGCCACCGTCTACCTCTACGACCGGTCCGAGGGACATCTCCGTCTCGTCGCCACGTCCCTCGACGGCGGCGGGCTCGGCGGCGACTACCGCGTCCGGCTCGGCCAGGGCATCGACGGCCGGGCCGCCGCCACCCGCACGGCCGAGTTCGTCGATGGCGCGCACGGTTCCGTCTCCCTCGCCTCGGTCCCTCTGATCGCCGGCGACGAACTCGTCGGCGTGCTCTCGGTCCAGGGAGGCTCCGGCCCTGCTCCCAGCAGGGGCCGCGCGCTGCGCGAGACCCTTCTCGAGATCGCGGCGGCCGCCGCCGAGGAGATCTCGCAGGCCGAGCGCGAGGCGCGGATGGCGGCCCGGAACACCAAGATCGGGGCCATCAACGAGGCCGGCATCCGCTTGATCTCGGCGCGCGAGACCACCGAGGTCTGCCGGCAGGCCACGTCGTCCGGCGCCCTGATCCTCGAAGCCGACCACGCGGTGCTGCGGCTCCAGGACCCCGAGACGCGGCGCTACGTGATCCGCTCCTACTACGGCTCCGCCGACCGGCGCACCCAGGAACAGCTCTTCCGGCTGGACAAGCAGGTGGCCGTGGACACGCTGAAGGCGCGCCAACCCCGTCTCGTGGCCCGGCTGGCCGACGACGCCACTCTCGCGCCCATCGCAACCGGCTTCCGCTCGGTCTTGGCCTCCCCGCTGCGCAGCGACGGGCGCGTGCTCGGAACGCTGGCCTTCTACGACAAGGTCGCGGCCGACGAGTTCTTCGCGACGTCGTTCGACATCGACGATCTCCACGTCTTCCGCCAGTACGTGTCGTACGTGGAACGCGCGCTCGAGACCGCGCGCGTCTGGACCGCGAACCAGGGCCTGCGGAACTTCGACGAGGACACCGGCCTTCCGAACGCCGAATACCTCGACCGCCGACTCGACCAGGAACTCGCGCGCGCCGACGGCCGCGAGAACGCGCTGGCCCTGGTCGGCGTCCGGCTCGAGAACCTCGAGGCCCTCGGTGCCGGAGGCGACCCCGCGCGCGGTGAGCGCCTCCTGATACGCGTCGCCGACGCGCTGAAGCGTCACCTGCGCGAGTTCGACGTGCTCGCGCGAACCGACAGCGCCGAGTTCCGCATCCTGCTCCCCGAACCCGGCACCGCACCCGACGACCGGGTCGCCGCTCTGGCGCGCAGCGTCGCCGAAGAAGTCGCGCGGCACACCGGGAGCGAGGGCGAGCGCCCGGGGCTGGCGTTCGGGGTCGCCGTCTACCCCACCGACGGCCGCGATCGCGAAGCGCTCACCGCGCGCACACGCGTCGCGCGCATCCGCATGGTCTAGGCCCGTCCGGCTCTGGCTAGGTCTGGCTGGCGCCGAGCCGCTCTTCGACCGGGGTGAAGGGCAGGCCCAGGCTCTCGGCCACCCCCTCGCAGACGACGTCGCCGCACCAGACGTTGGCACCGAGGCGCAGCGCGGCATCCTCGCGGAGCGCACCGACGGTGCCCTTGCGCGCGATGTCCTCGACGTAGGGAAGCGTCGTGTTCGTCAGCGCGAACGTCGAGGTCCGCGGCACGGCTCCCGGCATGTTCGCGACGCCGTAGTGGATGACACCATGCGCTTCGTACGTCGGCGCCGAATGGGTCGTCGGGTGGATGGTCTCGATGCAGCCCCCCTGGTCCACGGCCACATCCACCGCGACCGAACCGGGTTCCATCGTCTCCACCATCGCTTCGGTGACCAGGATCGGCGCGCGCCGGCCGTGGACGTAGACCGCGCCCACCACCAGGTCGCTCTCGGCGACCAGGCGCGCGATGTTCACCGGGTTCGAATACAGCGTGTCGATCTCGCCGTCGAAGATGTCGTACAGGTAGGCGAGGCGGCGCAGATCGACATCGAGGACGGCCACGTCGGCGCCCAGGGCCTTCGCGATCCGCACCGCATTGATGCCGACGACGCCGGCGCCGATCACGGTGATGCGGCCTCGCATCACACCCGGCACGCCGCCCACCAGCAGGCCCTTCCCGCCCCGGTTCTTCTGGAGCAGCGCCACGCCGATCTGGGTCGCGAGACGGCCCGCCACCTCGCTCATCGGCGCCAGTACCGGGAAGGTGCCGTCGGCGCTCCGGATCGTCTCGTACGCGATCGCGATCACGCCCGAGGCCCGCAGGGATTCCGTCAGCGCCGGAGCCGCGGCGAGGTGCAGGTAGGTGAAGAGCGTCTGCCCCTCCCCGAGCCACGCGACCTCGTCGGGGTTCGGCTCCTTCACCTTCACCACGAGCGCGACGTCGGACCAGGCTTCCTTCGTCGCGACCACGCGCGCCCCGGCACGCGCGTACGCGTCGTCGGAAAAGCCGCTGCCTTCGCCGGCGCCCGACTCCACCCGGACGTCGTGGCCGCCGTCGACCAGGATCCGAGCTCCGTCCGGGGTCATGCCGACCCGGAACTCCTGGTCCTTGCTCTCGCGGGGAACACCGATCCGCATGATCAACCCGTCGGCCAGACGCCCGTCCAGGGTGAGGCGGTGCGCCGGGCCGGAGTCTACTCCTTGTAGGCCTCGATCAGGATCTCGGCAATCTCGGGCCGCAGGATGCGGGGGTCGGGGCGCTCGCCTGCCCGCAACTGCTCCCGGACCTTGGTCCCGCTGATGCCGTAGGGCTTCTCGTCCGGGTGGTTCTCCATCAGATCGACCCGGCCGACGGATTCGTAGAACGCGGCGAACCCGATCTTGCAGGGCGTGATGTGAAGCGCTCCGGGCAGGTCGTCGAAGATCTCCTGGGCATCGAAGTCACCCCAGATCGCTTCGCCGTCCTCGAACGGGGCATCTGCGTGCTTTCGGCCGATCACGAGATCCGAGAACCCGTAGTTCTGGCGGTAGATGCCGTGCATCACCGCCTCGGACGGACCGCCGTAGAACATCTTGATGTCGAGGCCGATCAACTCGAAGACCTCGGGGAGGCGATAGCCGGCGGCCTCCCAGATCGCGGCGTCCGCGTCGCCCTCGCCGAGCAACTGCTGGTCGTGCAGCGCGCGATAGCAGCGCATGCGCATCCCGGCGGGAACGTCGTCCCCCTTGAGCTCTCCCACGAGCGGGTTCAGGACGACGCCGGTGTAGTGGCCGGCCGCGGTCAGGCGCTCGGCCCCGGCCACGAGCGCGTACTCGTGGGCGCGGTGGAGGGGGTTGCGGGTCTGGAACGCCAACGCGCGCTCCCACTTCCGGGCCCGGATCCGCGCGCGCACCTCGAGCGGGGACAGCATGAACTCGCCGTACTCGGTGTTGCGCGGCTGCGGCAACGCGCGCAGGTCGCCGCCGAGGAGCTGCGTCCGGGCGTCCTCCTCGACCATCCGGCCGCCGGGATGGTCGAAGCGCTCCGTGCCGTAGACGCACGCCACGTAGCGCGCCTTGTCCCAGGGATGGACCTCGGCACGGTCGACGATGCCGACCACGTCGCCGTCCTCGTTCCGGATCGCGACCGAAGCGCCCGGCCGGACCGCCCCGGCCTCGGCATCGGTCAGCGGAAACGCGAGCGGAATCGTCCACGCATGGCGTGCCCCGTTCGACAGCACGACCTTCTCGTCGAGGGCCAGGTTCCAGGCCTCCGCGCGCATCGGACCCGTGAGCGGAGACAGCGCCCCGTCCGCGAGCCGGTAGACGGTGGAGAGATCGGCACGGGTCACGACGACCGAGGGCAGCGCCTCCGCTTCGGAGAGCAGGGCCTTGCGGCCCGAGAGCGGGGTCGTGAGATCGACCGGGGCATCGAGACCGCCGTGGACGGGCACGAGGTCGGCGGCTTGCTTCTGGGACACGGGGTGGACTCCTGGGGTTGGGGTTCAGGGGAAACGCGGGCGATCCGCCCGGGGAACGCAGGCCTGGGCTCCCGGCCTACCAGGTCGGGAGCAGGCCGCTTCCATCGATCGAGAGCTGGCGCGGGTTGGAACCGTCGATGCTCTTCACGAGGACCTGGGGACCCGATTCGCTGCTCGGGTTGTGACCGACGTAGATGACCCACCGGCCGTCGGGCGAGACCGACGGGTCGTACTCCTGGAGGCCGCTGCGGCCGAGAGAGCGGCGACCGGTCCCGTCCGGATGCATCTTCCAGAGCTTGAAGCCCGCGCGGGTGCGCGCCGAGTACACGACCCAGTTGCCGTCGGGCGTGAAGACCGGGCTGCGCCCGCGGCCAATCGAACGCACCCGGGGCTCGTCCCCGGAGAGGTCGATCCGGCGCAGCGCGTCGACGCCGTTCACGTCCCATGCCAGGTAGATGATCGTCTTTCCATCGGGCGACCAGGCAGGCTCCACGTCCATCGGACCGTCGGTGATTGGCTTGGGGTTCGCGCCGCCCGGATCCATCAGCACCAGCTGGTAGCCGCCGACGACGGTGTCCCCCTTCCGGCGCAACGCCGTCTGCCGCACCGCCACGATCCGGTTGCCGGGCCCGTAGCTGCCGTCGATGTGGGGGCGGCCGAACGTCACCTGGCGGACCTCGCCGCTCCCTTCGAGCCACTCGAAGAGCTGCGGGCGGTTGCCCTTCGCGATCGCGAAGAGCAGGCGCGTGCGATCCTGATTCCAGGCGAGCGGGCGGGCATCGCGGGCGGCGAAGTCCACGCGCTCCGTCTCGCGCTCCGGTGCGTCGAGGAACATCAGCTTCGTGTACCGGGCCCGGTTCTTCTCGCCCCTCGCCAGTTGTTCGAAGACGCGCCGGGTCCGCTCGAACGGATCGCTCGCCGGCAGCTTCGGCGCGTTCTCGGCCGAGCGCTCGGCTTCGCGCTTCACCGTCTCCTCGAGCCTCTTGGCGTCGTCTTCGCTCCGGACCGCGATCGCGACCGGGTGCTTCGGCAGCTCGGCGTAGCTGAACCCGCCGGTGGAACACCCAGCGAGGACCGCGACGACGGCCGCCAACACCCCCGCGGCCAGACCGACCGCGGTCAGAGGCGCGCAACGGGTCCGCTCGCTCATGGCGCCTCCGAGACGAGCAGGCGCCCCTCGAAGCCGCCGTCGCGCGTGCGCCGGAAGACCGCGCTCTCGCGCACGAGCCCGTCCACCACCGAGATCACGATGTGGTGGGCGTCGGGAAACGGGAACGCGGGCTGCCGCGCGAAATCCTGGTCCATCTCGGAGAAGTAGGCGCCGGCATCCGCGTGGGAGTGGAACACGGCCGTCACCACCTGCCCCGCCTCGTCCGCGATCCGCTGGACGCGCAGATAGTCGGCCTCGCTCATGTGGAAGGCCATGCGGCCGTCGCGGGGAAAGGCCGCCCGATCTTGTTGGTGGAGCCTGGTCATGTCGTTCCGGCAGCGATGGACGTTCTCGTAGGTCCCCGGAGTCGGGCCCGTGACCAGGCCGCAGCACTCCTCCGGGAGGGTCTCCCGGGCGTGCTCCCCCAACTCGTTCAGGAGACGAGCGGGGATGGCCACCGGGGGCAGCGACCGGCTCACCTCGATGCGTCCGGTCACGGTCCGCCTCGCTATGGCTT
>Ga0114931_10007427_pt1 | contig 13375 bp, 8 predicted proteins | sample 2SBtaG_FD_89579 | JGI IMG/M metagenome (GOLD analysis project Ga0114931, IMG submission 89579) | Deep subsurface microbial communities from Kolumbo volcano to uncover new lineages of life (NeLLi) - 2SBTROV14_V59a metaG | ecosystem: Environmental > Aquatic > Marine > Volcanic | place: Kolumbo... | reverse complement strand
CAGGGACTCGAACCCCGGACACGCGGATTATGATTCCGCTGCTCTAACCAACTGAGCTACGCCGCCAGGTTGTCTTATCTTCTCTGGGTGAGGGGCTTGTGCTGCCTGTTGCCTCTTCGGTTGCAACTGAAAACGACACCACCGGACTCAGTGAAGTTCTCTACAATACCGAATTCGTGGCCCGGTGAAAATACGGGGAGGCCGAGTTCAACGGCGCCCAACGGCGTTGGAACGAAAAAAGCCGATGGTGGATCGCCGCTCACTGGGAGAACGGGCATCACGGCTTGACCTTATGCCGCCGTGCCGCGAAAAGCAGGGGTGGAATCGCCATCACTAACAACCACACGCTGGCCGGCTCGGGGACTGCTTGCCAATGCTCGAACACGCGGTTCGAGCTCAACGCATGGTCGTACAGCACGACATCATCAATCAGGCCGTTGAACGGACGCTCGCGTTCGGCCTGATTGCCGATCCCCAACGGTCTGGCGGTGTCGGTGCGAATGTTGCCTGAAAAACCAACGCTGGTGTCGAAGTGGCCGTTGATATAAAGACGTATCTCCGTGCCGTCGAACGTGGCCGCGAGATGCGTTGGCTGGCCGACTGGAATCAGGGCGACGCTGTTGAGTTTAACGACTTCGCCAGGGATACCTAAGAAACCCAACTCCACTTGCACGCGAGCGTCGTCGATAATCTGCAAGCTGAACACTGGCCGCGTCGAACCGGGTTCCGTCGATTTCTCGATGATCCGCTGTTGAAGTCCGTTTGGGCCATCCCAGCGAACGACACTCTCCATGGTCACTCGAGTTACATTGAGTTGCGCGTCGTGCGGTACAACCACGGCTCCCGCGCCTAGCCCGTCGAACAACACGGCGGGGTCGCCTCCCAAGAGACCGGGCTGTCCAAGGGTGACCCCGGCGGATGAGTAGGTCCCCGCGAGTCCGTTTCCAGTGGCGTCAGCAGCGGTTGTTTCGCCCGGGTTCTCGCCCAATCGCCAATAAGCCAACGGCGCGTCGGCCACGACTTCCGTGTTGAACGAGATGGGGGCCGCTTCCGCTTGAATCCAGGCCATGCAGCCGATCAATGTTAGAATCGACGACTTGTGAAAACGCAACAGTGAATTCGTCATTTGCTTTGCACACCAACAACGTTACGGTGAATGTTGAGCATGCATCGACACGCGGCGTCCCGTGCTCTTGGGACATCAACCGACCGGAAGAACTAACGACCGTTGGAGATCACGCTTCACTTGAGTGAATCGTCGAAGCGTTGGGTGCTCCACACTCATGACCGATTACGGCGCGATCGTTTAGATGAACAGTCGACGTGAATCGGAGGGACGCCACGAAGCGTTGAGATACAGAAACACCGCTCTTGCCGGTAGGAAGGCCATCGGAATGTGGCCGCAGTGTGGCGATGCAGGCAGTAGCGTCCTCTCGACCATGTTGGTGGCCGAGTTTTCCGTGTCTGGAAGTTTCATCAAGGATTCGGCAATCGATCATTCGAGCCGAACTAAAACCCTCAATGGGTATTTATACCATGATGATCGTATGAATTGGCGAACGCAAGTCCGTGCCGAGTCGAATCCGCACGAACCGCGATTGAAACCCCGAATTCACACAGCCAGGATGCCGGTCGCGCCGTCAGTAGAACTTCGTAACCTCAACGCATGTCACGGCTAACGATGAAGCTGCCAGGGCACGAAAAGGCGGGTGTCCGTCGTTCCGCCATGGAAAAGTTCTGTCGCTTGTTAATGGCCGAATCCTCGAGGCGTGGACATCGACTTTCCCGCCTGAGTGTTTTGGAGAAAGCCCACACTCATGAAATGGCCCTCACTCATGAAATGGCCCCTTGGAGATCTTGCGGTCGCCATGGGGCGGCGGAAACCCGCTCGAAGAGCAGCGTTGAACCTGCGTAAGTCAATGGGCCATTGCGGTTTCGTCCGCTGTGAATTGACGTGTGAAAGCCTTGTAGCCAGTGTCGCCATCATTCGCATGCGTGAATCTTCGCTCAGACACCCTCTCGCAAGTGGGAGGACATTTGGTACGATTTACTTGCAAGTCGTTCCGCGTGGAATCCGCGAGTCTAGCGGTTCGCCGAATGCCTGGAGGTGATCGTCGGGTTCCCAACGATTCGCGGTACAAGTCAGCCAACGCAGAGGCAAACGTCATGAAGCTTCTTGATGACATGCTTGAGGAAAAGGTCAGCGACCTTGCTATTCGCGAACCGGTGGTTGCCGATACCGAGGAAATCATTCGACATAGCATTGAGAAGATGCGCGCGAGTCGCGTTGGTTGCGTCATTGTCGTCGACGAAAAAAACAAACCCTCCGGCATGTTTACCGAGGGAATGCTACGAGAGTTACTGCTCGAAAACCCCACGGTGATCGACGAACGCGTGGGCGATCACATGGTCGATCGCTGTCCATCGGTGAAAGAGAGCGACCCAATCTTTCACGTTTTAGAGGCCATGCAATCGAAGAGATCGCGATTCCTGTGCGTCGTGAATGACGACGGCGTGCTGGTGGGTCTAACCGGACAGAAGGGTCTCATGGAATATGTGGCCGACCACTTTTCGGGACAGGTCATGGTGCAGCGAATCGGCTGCACGCCAGCAATGCACAGCCGCGAAGGAGCTTAAGGATGATCGACGAGACGTCGCTTGATCCATCGCCCGACGATTTTCAGGATCCCCTCGAGAATTATGAACCGAAGGAATACGACGACCCGCTCGAGAGAGCGCTAGTTGAAGAGAAGGTCACCGAGATCAAGGCCACCCCCTTCACGAGCATCGCATCGGATGCCACGGTTGAGGAGGCGATGCGCAAGCTGGGAGAACTTCATCACTCGTGCCTGTTGGTTGAAGAAAACGGTGGTCTAGTTGGTGTGTTCTCGGACCGTGACGTTCTGAAAAAGGTGGCACTTGAGTACAACGAAGTGAAAGATCGCCCAGTCAGTGAATTGATGACTGTCGACCCGGTATTCGTGTATGAGACCGATTCATCCGCCGCCGCCTTAACGGTGATGGCCGTTCTCGGGTTCCGACATGTACCGGTGCTTGATCTTGATGACAAGATCGTGGGGATCATCAGCCCCCAGCGTGTCACGGAGTTTCTAGTGTCTCACATCAAGACCGAATAAGTCCTTCCCGCCGTGGGCGTCTCAGCTCCTGTCGCCAAGAGAAGCGGCTCTCGGTTCTGCAAGCCGACGCTTTCAGGTTAAACTGAACCTAGTAGCAGAGCGGAACTCCCAAACAGCATGACCTAGACAGGGGGCGGGGATTCTCCAACATGATGCACCGCTTAGCGAATTCGCCGATCTTGGTGGGGGTCTTTCTTTTTGCCGCGACACGCGCCTCCGCGGGGGAGACGGTCGGGAACGTCGACTTCAATCACGACATTCGGCCGATTCTCTCCACCGCCTGCTTCACGTGCCATGGGCCCGATGCCAACCAGCGGGAGTCGGGTTTTCGGCTCGATATCCGACAACACGCAATCGGCGAAGCGGACTCCGGGGCGCGGGCCATTGTTCCCGGCGATGTTGAACAAAGCGAGTTATTGCGTCGCGTCGTATCGGCGGACGACGATGAGCGGATGCCTCCGCGGGACAGTGGCAAGAGGCTCTCCGCGGGTGATGTGGAGTTGTTGACGCAATGGATTCGGCAGGGTGCCCCGTATGCGAAGCATTGGTCGTATGTGAAACCACGACGTCCGGCGACGCCAAGGAGGACCGATCTCCCGGCGAAATTGGCGGCTTGGCCCAAAAACGATATCGACTATTTCATCTTGGATCGGCTGTTGAACGAGGGGATGACTCCCCTGCCAGAAGCCGATCGCTACGCCCTCGCGCGTCGTGTATCGCTCGACCTGACGGGCTTGCCACCGACGGTCGAAGAGGTCGATGCATTCGTCAACGATGATCAGCCGCAGGCGTATGAAAGACTGGTCGATCGATTGCTGGCCAAAACGACCTACGGCGAACATTGGGCCCGATTGTGGCTCGATTTGGCTCGCTACGCCGATTCTGCCGGATACGCCGACGATCCTCCGCGAACAATTTGGGCGTATCGCGATTGGGTTATTGATGCCCTGAACCAGAATATGCCTTTCGATCAGTTCACGATCGAGCAAATCGCCGGCGATCTCTTACCCAACCCCACGAACAGCCAACTTGTCGCCACGGCATTTCATCGTAACACGATGACCAATAACGAGGGTGGAACCGACGATGAGGAATTTCGCAACGTCGCAATCGTCGATCGCGTGAACACGACCATGGCGGTGTGGATGGGCACTACGATTGCTTGTTGCCAATGCCACGATCACAAGTACGATCCGATTACGCAGCGGGAGTTCTTCGGTCTGTTCGCGATCTTCAACAACACACAGGATAAGGATCTTCGCGACGAGAGTCCGCTGGTCGAACTCTGGTCCGATGAACAACGGAAGCAGCGGCGCGCTTGGCGGAACGAAATCGCCATACTGGAGCAGGCGATCGATACGCCAACCCCCGAACTTGCCGCGGCCCAACAGCAATGGGCGGAGCATTTTTTCGACGAACCTCCTTGGAAAATCTTGCATCCCTCGGTAGCAGCCGCGGAATCGGGGGCTTCGCCAATGATCGCCGACGACCACACCGTGTCGGTTCCGTCGACCGCGGCATCGGACGTCTATCACCTCGAAATTCCGCTACTAGATTCCGACGACGACGATTCGACAGGACTCGACGGGTTGACGGCGCTGCAAATTGAAGCGATTCCAAGTGAGACGATCGCCGCCGGGGGGCCTGGTCATGCCGCGGGAGGCTTTGTCGTGACGCGTGTGTTGGCGACCGTTGTGCCCCCCACCGGAGAGACCACCCTAGGACGCTACGTTCGCCTGGAAAACACCGGTGAGAAGAAGATTCTTTCCTTGGCCGAAGTTCAAGTGTTCGACGGCGAGCAGAACCTTGCCCCTGGAGGAAAAGCAAAACAAAGCAGCACGGCCTTTGGCGGGAAAGCGGGTCGCGCCATCGACGGGAATACCAACGGCGAATATACGGCGAACTCAACGACTCATACGAATACGGAAAGCGATCCGTGGTGGGAATTGGATCTTCAATCGCCGCTGCCCATCCAGCGGATCGTGCTCTGGAACCGAACCGATGGCCAGTTGCATACGCGATTGAACGGGTTCTCCATCGTTGTGCTGGACGAGAATCGTCAACAGGTGTGGTCGCAGTTTGTCGACGACCCACCGAATCCTAGCAGGGAGTATTCCGTTGGCGGCGCGCGCGATCTTGTTTTTTCGGCGGCCCATGCGTCGTACGAGGAACATGGCTTCGAGGCAGAAAATGTCTTGAACAACAAGTTCCCAAACGCCCTCGGATGGGGCGTCACGCGGCACACTGGTAATAGCGTTACGTTAACGCTCGTTCCGCGGTCGCCCGTGAAGTTTGCATCTGGATCGACATTGAAGCTAACCATCGAGCAACTCTCTCCCGAAATGGACCATACGTTAGGGAGCTTTCGCGTATCGGCTACCGACGATTCAACGATGGGTCGCCACGTGCAAACGCCCGTGAACATTATTTCGTTTTTGAAGAAACCCCCCGACAGCCGCACGGATGCCGAGCGGATGGCAATCGGCGAGTATTACCGAAGCGTGTCTCCCAAGTTGCGTTCGATGCGTGACCGCTTGGCGCGGCTGAAACAACAGGTCGCCGAGATGAAGCCTTACACGACGGTTCCCATCATGCGCGCGTTGGCCAAGGCGGATCAGCGGACGACACGCATTCAGCGTCGCGGCAACTTTCTCGAAAAGGGTGCGGTTGTTGAAAAGGGCGTCCCCGCGGCATTTCATTCGCTGCCTGAAGGTGTCACGGTCGACCGCTTGGCGTTGGCTCGTTGGCTTGTGGACGAGAACAACCCGCTCACGTCTCGAGTGATCGCCAACCGCTATTGGGAAGCGATTTTTGGTCGGGGGATTGTTCCAACCAGTGAAGAATTCGGTTCCCAGGGAGAACCCCCGTCGCATTCGGAGTTGTTGGACTGGCTCGCCACCGAATTGCAGCGGGTTGATTGGGACACGAAGGCCCTCTTGAAAACAATTGTTCTTTCGGCCACCTATCGCCAGTCGTCCCGGGTCACTCCAGAAACGTATCAGCGAGATCCAGACAATGTTTTGTTGGCCCGTGGGCCGCGATTCCGTTTATCCGCGGAAATGATTCGCGATCAGGCCCTTTCGGTAAGCGGCTTGCTGAGTCCGAAGATCGGCGGTCCTCCGGTGAAGCCGCCGCAGCCATCCTTGGGAGTTCGTGCCGCGTTTGGCGGCGGAATCGATTGGAAAACGAGTGCCGGAGAAGATCGTTACCGACGTGCTCTTTACACGATGTGGCGACGCTCGAATCCCTATCCTTCGATGGCCACCTTTGATGCTCCCAGCCGCGAAGTTTGCACCATCCGTCGGGCGACGACCAACACACCCTTGCAAGCCCTGGTAACGTTGAACGACCCGGTTTACGTCGAAGCGGCACAAGCGTTGGCCCGCCGCATGCTGGGCGCGGGCACGACCGTTGAAGAAAGAGCACGTCGTGGATTTCGCATCTGCGTCGCACGACCTCCGGAGCAACAAGAACTCGATGCGTTGGTCCAACTTTACGAACAAGCGAAGCAGCGGTTCGCGGCGGATGAGGACAGCGCGAGGAAGTTCGTCGAGAACCTCGTCGATCCTTCCCTGGACAAGCAAGACAAGGTCGACGCCGCGGAACTGGCTGCCTGGAGCGTGGTTGGCAATGTGTTGTTGAATTTGGACGAGATGATCATGAAACGATAGATGTCGACCTCCGGCCAAAGTGATCTCGCGAATACGGATGATGGGACCAATGGACGAATATCTACAACATGTAACGCGCCGTTTCTTTCTGAAGCAGACCTCGGCTGGTATTGGAGCCGTGGCGTTGGCGTCGCTTCTCGGACCGGATTCCGCTCGGGCAGCCGGCGGTGTCGCGAAGCCCTTGGCGCCGAAAGATCCACATTTTGCCCCCAAGGCGAAACGTATGATCTATCTCCACATGACCGGCTCGCCGCCGCATCTCGACCTCTTCGATTACAAACCCCAACTCGTCACGCGCGATGGTCAGGATTGCCCTCAGGCATTTCTGGAAGGGAAACGTTTCGCCTTCACCTCGGGAACTCCCAAGTTGCTGGGGACAAAACGCACGTTCTCCCAACATGGCGATGGTGGGCTGTGGATGTCGGACGCCATCCCCCATCTGCACGAAGTGGCCGACGAAATGTGTGTCATCCGCTCAATGAATACCGATCAGTTCAATCACGCTCCCGCGGAGTTGTTCGTTCTGACCGGTTCGCCACGACCCGGGCGACCATCGCTGGGGTCCTGGGTCACTTACGGATTGGGAACCGAAAACGAAAACCTACCCGGCTTCGTCGTGTTGATTTCAAGCGGTGTGCAACCCAACGGGGGGCAAAACTCCTACGGAAGCGGATTCCTCCCCTCGGTGTATCAAGGCGTTCAATGCCGTTCGACGGGCGATCCCGTGCTGTACGCTTCCGACCCACAGGGCATGGACCGCGCGATGCGTCGTCTGAGTCTCGACGCCTTGGGAAAGCTCAACCAGATTCAAGCCGACGAATTGGGGCACCCCGAGACACTGACCAGAATCGCACAATACGAACTTGCTTTTCGCATGCAGATGTCGGTTCCCGAAGTGATGGATATCTCTCAAGAGCCGGCGCACATCATCGAATCTTATGGTGCCACTCCCGGCGGAGCCAGTCTGGCCAACAATTGTCTCTTGGCACGACGTCTCGTCGAATCGGGCGTCCGCTTCGTGCAACTGTTCGACTGGGGCTGGGATTTTCACGGTACCGGACCCGACACCGGGATTCGCGAAGGATTGACAAAGAAATGCGCCACCATGGATAAACCGGTTGCCGCGTTGATCAAAGACCTCAAGCAACGTGGCATGCTCGAAGACACGCTGATCGTGTGGGGCGGTGAATTCGGACGTACCCCGTTCCGCGAAGGGCGAACCGCGAAAAGCAAAGTCCTCGGGCGCGATCATTTCCCCGATTGTTACACCATGTGGCTCGCCGGAGTCGGTACCAAGGGCGGCACGATGTACGGCGAATCGGATGAACTAGGGTTCAGCGTCGCCCGGGATAAGGTTCATGTCCACGATTTGCAGGCGACGCTGATGTATCTGCTCGGATTCGACCACGAGCGACTCACCTATCGCTTTCAGGGTCGCGACTATCGCCTAACGGATGTCTACGGCGAAGTGGTCAAGGGAATCCTCGCATAGCTCCAAGGTGATCCGCGGCGATGGTTCTCCGTCTCAGGCGAAATCGCTAAAGCAATTCGTGCAAAACGCGGCCCCGTGACAAGGCGTGTGGTCGGGCGAGATTATCGTGGATCGTCATATTCGGGTCGATTCCAAGTTGGTGCCACATTGTGGCCAGGAGATCCGCGGGTGCGACCGGTTTGTCTGCCACATGCGCTCCCTTCGCATCGCTGGCTCCATGCACCTGACCGCCGCGAACTCCTCCGCCGGCTAATAGCGTGGTGTACGCATGAGGCCAATGATCGCGTCCCGCTTGATTGTTCACCGTCGGTGTACGGCCAAACTCACCTGTGTTGATCACCAGTGTGTGATCGAGTAATCCCCGCTGGCGCAGGTCTTGAACCAACGTGGCGAACGCCTGATCCATTGGCGGGACGATCTTCCGATACCGTCCGTCAAGTCCCCCGTGCGTATCCCACGCTTGATTGAAAGCATTGTAGGAAACCAACCGTACGCCTGACTCGATCAACCGCCGCGCAAGCAACAGCGATTGTCCCAACTTCGTGTTGCCGTATCGCTCGCGTGATGCTTGTGGTTCCAGTGACAAATCCATCGCATCGCGGAAACGAGGGTCAATCACAAGTTCAAACGCGGCGTTGTGCAGCCGACTATGTGACTGTGTTAATTGGGTCTCTAGTTTCAAGGCGGCATCGTCCAACTTCGCCAAGAGATGGCGTCGGGCCGCGACACGACCAATGTTCACTCCCTCGGGCAGCGACAATGCCAATGGCTTGAAATCGGGCTTGTGCGGATCGCCGGAAACCAAAAAAGGGTCGTTGGTCGATCCGAGATAACCGCCATATTGCCCTGGCATTCGGTTCGATGGTCCCGGAATGCTCAACCAGTTCGGCAACGATACACTAGGGGGAATGCGAATCGGACCGCGCTGCAAATAGTTGAGCACGGCGCCCGGTCCCGGTTCGTCTCCACCGGCCGCTTCACGATCTTGATTCGGTTGATTGCTCGAACCGGTCAGCGTGATGTACGTACCGGCAATATGATTGTTGAAATTGTGCTCGACCGATCGCACGATCGCGAGCTGATCGGCAATGCCCGCGGTGCGTGGCACCAACTCGCCGAATCGCACGCCAGTGGTCGCGGTCTCGATCGTGGCGAAAGGTCCACGTACTTCAGCGGGTGCGTCGGGTTTGGGATCCCACAAATCGAGGTGGCTTGGTCCACCCTGTAGCAGAATGAAAATGCACGCCCGAGCCGAACGATCTTTGCCGGGCGTCCCGTCGCCAGCGCCAAGTGCGGGCGATAAGGGCGACAAAACGCTTAAGGCACCCACGCGCAGAATCTCGCGGCGTGACCATGAGGGAGTGGCGGCGGCCATCCAGATCGCTCCTAGAGTTCGTTGGACAGGCGTGACGTGGTTGCCAAAATTGCTCTGGCCCCGTGGTTCTTCAATATAAACTCCTCGATCGGTTCCCGGCAAATCGCACGCGAATCCGCTGCGAAAGATCAATCTTCCTCGAAAGCGTCATGGCTGTCGAACGCCCGCACCGACCGCGACTTTCGGCAGGGCGTAACAATCGCGACCTTCTTGCGCATGTGAATAGTGCACGATCGAATTTCCCGGTTTCCTTGGTTGACGTAAGAGATGGATCCATGTCACGACAAAGCACGAATGCGAAGTCCAGTCCTCACAACCGTGGCCAACGAAACGCTGCCGCGACACCGCGACGTGTGTTCACTCGTTCGGTCAACATGACGCGTTCTTTGGCCACTCCGTGTAGAGTGTCGTGGTGGGGCGTGTCGCTTGCAGTCGTCGCGCTGTTCGCGACGGCGGCTCGCGCGGAGTCGATTCCAGAGGAGCAAGCCAAGCAGCAAGGCCAAGACGCCAACGAGAAGATTCTCGACGCGAAACGAAAAGCAGATCACCGTGCTCTAGTCACACGCATTCGTGCGGCAGGCACCTCTTTCGAGGCGATTGATGCCGACGACATCGCCAACGTGAGAAGCAAACTATGCAAGTCAATGCATCGCTTGGACGACTGCCTGAAACGCAACCTCAAGCACGGCGAGGTTTGGCGAACGTTTCTGCATTGGAACGATTTGGATTCGCAACTCAACACATCGGCAATCCCCAATCTTGAATTGCTACGGGGGGTCGAACGACAATTCAATCTTGGCTACGCGGGTTTGGAACTACCGACGTTTCGCCGTGTCGTCGAAGATTTGCACGTCTATTGCCAGATCGTAAGAGCATCTCGAATCGTCGACCAATCCGGGGTCGTGCAGTCAGAGTTAGAACGACTTGCCACGGCGCTCGAGAAAGCGGAAACGCGTCTTCGACGCCGAACGTATAAACAAATCGGCACAAGCCTTGCTTGGTTCGATCGATACGGATTCTCTCCCAAGCTGATGGAAGATGTTCGGCAACACTATGTGCGGCCAAACTTTTATGCCCATGTTTCCAGGGGGTTGTTGGCCGCCGGTTTCCAGCGACCGTTGCGTGAAGATATTCCTATCGACGAGATGAGTGGTGGCGCCCACATTACGGGCACCGGAACCTTCGCTGGCACGATGACTTTACAACTTATCCCGGACAATACGCGGGCGTCGATCCGCTTGTGTTTAGACGGCACCTTTCACACCTCCACTTGCGGGAGCCGCCACCCCGTGGGTTTCTCGACCTGGGGTATGACGCGGATCGGAGGCGAACAGTATTTGTCGGTCACTGGCGACGGCATGAGGTCAACTCCGGCGAATGTCGATGCCCTTACATCGCTGCACATAACGAATGTTTGGTCGAATTTTTCTCGGCCGTTGAAAAACCGCGTTGCGACGCGAATTGGTTGGCGGAAGGTATCCGAAGGTAAGGCAAGCAGCGAACGAAGACTCTCGCTAAAGGCCGAGGAGATGTTCACCCAACGATTCGAAAACGAGTCTCACGAAATGGTCACGGCCATCAACGAGGCGATCGTCGACTCGATTCGCGTCCCTCTGAAACAGAACAACATCTATCCTCGCGAGCTTGCTTTTCGCACAACCCGGCATTGCCTTCATGTTCGGGCCGTGCAAGCCGGACCGGCCCAATTGGCCGCGTTCTCGCCTCCCCCAGAATCGTTCACGCAGGCGGCGATGTCCTTTTCCGTACATGAGTCGCTGATCAACAACACGGTTGCCACGACGTTATCTGGCGAGACAATCGAGTCCCACCAACTGGCCGACGTCATTGAGAGGATCGCCGGAGAGGTGCCAGAGGAATTCACCAACCACGACGGAGCGACCTGGTCGCTGACGCTGTACGGTTCCAATCCCCTTGAAGTCCATTTCGCCGACGGAGGGCCGCGCATTAAGATTCGCTGTCGCCGAATTACCGCTGGCGACCAGCAGTACAACGTTCCTTTCGACGTGACGGCGGACTACAAAGGATCAATCCGCGATGACGCTGTCGTTTTCACACGCGCGGGTGGCGTCATCATGCGGTCACCAGGGATCAATGCCCTGGGAAAACTGAACGACGAACAAGCACGCGCGAGGGCAGCCATTCAGCAGCGATTCGAGATGCTGTTGGGTGAGGAAATGAAGTTCTCATTCGCCCAGTTTCCAGTGGACATGCCGCCAGGCATCGAACTGGTTCCCTCCGAATACCGCAGCGTCGACGGCTGGATGACCGTCGCGTTGAAGATGAAACCGCTGCTCTCCAAGTGACGTAGCCCGGTCCACCGTGTCTGACGACCGACGGTGTGTGCATGGCAGCCCCCCAATACTTATTGAACGTTGAAAGATGGTCTCCCGGAGAGTGGCAAAGTAGGCTGCCACCGTGCTAAAAGGAAAAGCACCCTTACCCGCCACGAATCACGCCGCACGCAATTCATCGCCGCGGAATTTCGCTGACGCGAGTCACCTGCCCGCCAACAACAGTCCCCCACACGGGAATGTCGCTTGGATTCTCCCGCGCGACTTTGTAGGGGGCTTGCTCAAGCACGGTGAAGTCCGCGAACGTGCCTGGTTCGATACTGCCGATGAGATGATCGAATCCGAGCGTGTCAGCGGCATGCACAGCGCCCGCGGTGGCTACAAAGACCAGCAGCGTGACAAGAACGTACGTGGGCAAATGCGATTGTGTCACGGGTGTCTCTGCGGTGGCATCCATGCAACGCTGCGGGTGAATGCTCGGAACGGTACAAAGGCGTCATTCGTTCCGGACACCTTTCGCTCCATCCACTTTCCCGCGTCGTCCGATTTCCAGAGCCCCGGTTTGGCCCACGACCGACTGCAACGCGGATCAGGAAACGCGACGTCGTCCACGCGTCGATTCGGTCCATTCAATCCGAACCGGCCTCTTCGCTCTTGGCCGATTCCAAGCTTTCGGCTTTGATGGCCTTCTTGTAGATCTTGTCGGCCTGTGCGATCGGGAAGGCGATGTCGTACCAACCGATCATCATCTCGTGCCAAGTCTGTGGTCCCCAACGAACCTCTTCGGTTGGGTCGGGGTTGCTGGGGTTATCCGATGAGTTGTCAAACCACGCCGTGCAATGGATCTCGGTTCCCTTGGGGATTGTCTTCGGCTGGGCAAGGATAAAGCTGTTTTGCCAGTTGAAGTCGTATTGTGGTACGTCAAGCAAGATTTCATGTGAACCGTCGGGATAGGTCGCTTCGTAGCGGAAGGCCTTTCCTCGGATGTGCATGTGCGGGAACATCGACAGCAGAGTCGTGTCTCGTGTGAACGTGTGCGCCGCCTCGACCTTGTGGTTGAACGCCCCTGGCGGAATGGCGAAGGTGTGATTCATCGCCGCGGTGGTCGACACTTGATAGGTCACCTCCGCGGGATCGACGAAGACCAGCCCGACGCTGCTGAGGTCTTCCTGAGGAGAACCGCACGGCGTGTAGTGCATTTGAAACACGAGTTGTGAGCCCGCGGGGATCTTTTTCGCCATTCCCGGCGGCAACTCCGCGGGGCGTGTTCCTGGAGCGAAACCCGCCAAGAAGCCGAAGCCGCGGATATCCGGATCTTCGTTACGGCTGCCAGCCTTCATTCCCGGTGGACGAATGAAGACGATGATATGGTATACCACTTGGCGATT
>Ga0114931_10007426_pt1 | contig 13375 bp, 12 predicted proteins | sample 2SBtaG_FD_89579 | JGI IMG/M metagenome (GOLD analysis project Ga0114931, IMG submission 89579) | Deep subsurface microbial communities from Kolumbo volcano to uncover new lineages of life (NeLLi) - 2SBTROV14_V59a metaG | ecosystem: Environmental > Aquatic > Marine > Volcanic | place: Kolumbo... | reverse complement strand
TGGGCGCGATTGCCGGTACCGAGATGGCGCTGCTGGACAACGGCATCGCCGTCGAGCCGGGCAGCGGCGTCGGCGCCGCGCTCGAGCATTTTCGTACGGTTTCGTAGGTCGGATCAGGCGCGCTGTCGCCACCAGGAAACAAGGATCGGGAAACAGATAGGATGAAGCTGTTATCTGATCCCTGATCCCTGAACACACCGTTCGTTGATTCGGTAAGGAGAACATAAGATGAGCAAACCAAAAGTCATCGTGACGCGCCGGTGGCCCGAGACGGTGGAGAAGCGGCTGGCGGAACGCTACGACGTGCAGCTGAACGCGGACGATCATCCGCTGACCGTCGCCGAGCTGCAGGATGCCATGAGAAGTGCCGATGCGGTCTGCCCGACCGTCACCGATCCGATGACCGCCGAAGTGCTGAATGTGCAGCCGTTGCGGGCAACGATTCTGGGGAATTTCGGTGTCGGCTTCAATCACATCGACATCGATGCAGCCAAGGCACGTGGGTTGACCGTGACCAATACGCCAGAGGTTCTGACCGATTGTACCGCCGATATCGCCATGCTGTTGATGCTGGCCGTTGCGCGCCGCGGCATGGAGGGGCATGAGCACGTTCGCCGCAAGGAGTGGACCGGCTGGCGCCCGACCCATATGTTGGGAACCAAGGTGACCGGTAAAACCTTGGGGCTTGTCGGCATGGGACGGATCGCGCAAGCGGTGGCGAGAAAGGCGCATCACGGCTTCGGCATGAAGATTCTTTTTGTCGATCCCTATCCGCCGGCGCAGGATGTCGTCGATGATCTTGATGCCAGACGGTGTGAAAGCCTCGAGGAGCTGCTTGGCAGTTCGGAGTTCGTCTCGCTGCACTGTCCCGGGGGCAAGGAAACCCGGCATTTGCTGGATGTCGACAAGCTCGGGATGATGAAGCCCGGGGCCTATCTGATCAACACGGCGCGCGGCGATGTCGTCGACAACCGGGCGCTGATTCAGGCGCTGAAGAACGGGACCATCGCCGGAGCAGGGCTCGATGTGTATGAAGGCGAACCGAATCTGGATCCCGGTTTTCTGGAGCTTGACAATGTAGTGCTGCTTCCTCATCTGGGCAGCGCAACGGTGGAAACCCGGGAGGCTATGGGCAACCGGGTCATCGACAACCTCGAAGCCTTTTTTGCCGGCAAGACCCCGCGGGACAAAGTCGTTTGATCGCTGTCCAACACGGCAAATCCGGTAGCGGCCGGCAGCGTCGTACCGATGTAGCAGCAAGCCGGGTTGGATCGGCCCGCAGCGTCGATGCTACGATCTGCACTTTCCAAGGAGTCCTGCATGAAAATTTGCCTGACAGAAGCGCTGTTTGCCTTGCCGCAGTATCTGCTGCCTCATCACCTGCTCTCCCGCACCATGGGGGTACTGACGCGCTCGAGCAATCGGCTGTGGAAAAACGCGTTTATCAAGTGGTTCGTGTGGCATTATCGGGTCGACATGAGCGAGGCCGAGCAGGCCGATCCTACTGCTTATCGGAATTTCAACCGCTTTTTTACCCGCGCACTGAAAGGCGGCGTTCGGCCGCTGTCGGAAAATCCGGCAGCGATCGTGAGCCCGGCCGACGGCGTCGTCAGCCAACGTGGAGCGATCACTGACGGTGCTATCATACAGGCCAAAGGCAAGAGCTACGGCGTTGCCGATCTGCTCGGCGGCAATGCTCGGCAGGCCGAAGCGTTTCGCGGCGGCCGATTTGCGACGGTGTATCTGTCGCCGCGCGATTATCACCGTCTGCACATGCCCCTTGCCGGCAGACTCGAGGCGATGGTTCACGTGCCGGGCCGTCTGTTCAGCGTCAACGCGGCGACGACCGCGGTGATCCCGAATCTGTTCGCCCGCAATGAGCGGGTGATCGTTTTTTTCGAGACCGACGCCGGGCCGATGGCGCTGGTACTGGTCGGTGCTCTATTTGTCGCCAGCATCGAAACGGTTTGGCATGGTGTGGTGACGCCGCCGAAGGGGCGGCGCATCCGAACCTGGCGTTATCAGGACGATGCACCGGCTCTTCAGCGTGGCGAAGAGATGGGCCGGTTCAATATGGGCTCGACCGTCATTGTGTTGTTCGGGGAGCAGGGAGTCGAATGGAGCGATCAGCTGGCGGCCGGCGCTGCGATCAAAATGGGCCAGCCCATCGGCGTCATGAACACGTCTGGCTCAAGCATGAGCGGATGAGCCGCGAGGAGGCTGTCGGCTTGGCTTCCATTCGCCGGTATTTCCCACACGGATTGTACTGCCTGGTTGTTATCCTTTATGCTATAGCGTTCGACCTCTCATCAATGCCCCTGTTTTTCGATCACCGCCGAACACAACAATAATAAGCCCGCCTGTATAGGCTGCCAATCCGTTCTCGAGGCTACGCACGATGATGATCTACTCTTTTTTGGCGCTTGGCTGCAGTCTTTTGTACAGCGTCAGTGCCGTATTGTGCAAATACGGGTTGCAGCACAACATCGACATCCGATCGTTGTCGCTGAGCAGGCTGGCGCAGTTTCTGATCCACAACAAGTGGTGGATTATCGGCGTTTTTCTGAGCGGGATCGCCAATGTCGCCATGATTCAGATTCAGGCGAAACTGGATGTTTCGATCGTCTATTCGTTGCTCAATTTTGCCTATATTTTCGTTCTTATTCTGGGGCACTATTTTTTGAATGAACATTTGAGTCGGGATCAGTGGCTTGGCGTCGTCACGGTCGTGCTGGGAACACTGATGATTCTGGGGATCGAAAATCCGGTCACCGGACAGGATACCAATGTACCCAATCTGATGGTGCTGACTTCCGGTGCCCTGATCGCCGTCGGTGTTTTGATGAGCATTGCTTGGCAGCACAAAAAATTGAATTATGAGATTATTTACGCCATCTGTACCGGAGTCTGTTTCGGCTGCGTCGAAGCTTATCTGAAGGTCAGTACCAATCTGGTCACATCCGATATGGGGGAGTTCTCCATTTTTTCTCTGGACAGCCTGTTCTATTTCCTTACCGTATGGCCGTTCTTCGTGATGTTTGCCTTCGGCGCCATCGGCTGGGTATTTCTGCAGATCACCTATTCACATGGCAGTGTGTCGGTGACGATTCCGGTGGTTGCCGTGACGCAGCGTATCGTCTCCATGTCCAGCGGCTATTTTGTTTTCTCGGAATATTTCACCTTTATGCGAGGGCTGGGTATTTTGACGATCCTCATGGGCGTCTTCATTTTGATTTTTTCCACGATCGATCTCGATGAGCCGAAGACAGTATGAGCATCCTGACCGCCTCGACGCTGTTGTGCAGTTTTTTCTACGCCGTGGGTGCTGTCATCTGCAAATGCTCCATGCGCGATCTCCAGTCCCGGGCGCGCATGAGCGTAACCGAATTGACGCTTTTTCTGATCCGGAACAAGATCTGGATCGTCGGCATCATCATCACCCTGTCGACCAATCTGACCGTCTTGCAGATCCAGTCGATTCTGGATGTATCGGTCGTTCATTCCATATTGAACACGTCCTACATCTTTACTTTGTTGCTGGGCTATCTGTTTTTAGGTGAAGTGCTGACCAGAAACCAATGGATCGGAACGCTGACGGTGATTGCCGGCACCGTCATCATTCTGTTCATCGACAATCCGGTCACGGGCCAGCTGACCAATATGCAGCGTTTGCTTGGCCTCTCTTTGCTCTCCGGTGTTGCGATATCGATCGCGATCGTGATTGCCAGCCGTCGGCTGCGGAGCAATTATGAAATCTTTTACGCCATCGCTGCTGGTGTGGCGTTTGGAAACTCCCAGATCTATGTGAAAGTCACCACCAATTTCGTCAGCGATGAAACCGGTGCTTTTTCCGTGCTCTCGATGCAGAGTCTTTCCGAGTTGGTACAGGTGTGGCCGTCGCTGGCGGTGGCCCTGTTTTCAGTCATTGGATTCATTTGCATGCAGATTTCGTTCTCCAACGGCAAGGTCTCGATCACGGTCGCGCTGATCGCAGTGATATCGCGGGCGATATCCACCTCCAGCGGCTACTTCATTTTCGGCGAGCTTTTTCCGGTGGAAAAGGTGGTCGGCATCCTGGTCATCCTGCTGGGAGTCTTTGTGATCACCTTCGCGTCGGTACGCTCGAATTCGGTCGAAGTCATTTCCGCTTCACGGGCGTAAGATGAAAACAGTCAATATGGAATTGTTATGATTTATACGTTATTGGTACTTTTTTGCAGTTTTTTATACGGTGTCAGCGCTGTGTTGTGCAAGTACGGGCTGCAGCACAAGGTGGACCTGAGCGGCTATTCCTTGAAGAATCTGCTGCTGTTCCTGAGTAAAGACAAGATATGGGTATTCGGGGTGGTGCTCAGCTTCGCGGCTAACATAGCGATCGTGGAACTGCAGTCTTTTATCGATGTATCGGTCGTCTACCCCATATTGAATTTTTCCTATATCTTTGCGCTGGTATTGGGCGTCCTATTCTTGAACGAGGTGCTGACGAGGGATCAGGTGCTGGGAGTGATGACCGTTGTGCTGGGCACGGTGTTCATCATATCCATCGAGAACCCGCAAACGGGGGAAGGGACGCATACCACCCACCTGCTTGTCATGACCGCGCTGTCAGTCAGTGTGATCTGCGCATTGATTTTCGTGGTCCGCATCAAAAAGGTGATCAACTATGAGTTGTTCTATGCGGTGTGCACCGGGATCTCCTTCGGCAACGTCGAAACCTACATTAAAGCCAATACCAATCTTGTGACGACTGAACTCGGCTATTTCACCATATTCTCGCTGGATAGTGTCATGCATTTCGTGACCTTGTGGCCGTTTCTCGTGCTGGGGTTGTTCAGCATTGTCGGCTGGGTCTGTATGCAGATCACCTACTCGCACGGCAATGTGTCGGTCACCGTGCCGATGTTTGCAGTCATTCAAAGCTGCGTCACTTTTTCGAGCGGCTACTTTATTTTCGGCGAGCATTATTCGCCATGGAAAGTGATGGGTGTATTAATGATCATCTCCGGCGTGGTGATGCTGATCAGTTCGACCGTCCATCTCAAGGAAGACCCCCATACGGTCTAGGAGGCTGTCCGAGAATAGCGATCGTAGCGAGGGTATTTCCTTCCCGGTTTGACAGAAATCTACCGTCCATGGCGGACTGTTCGCATGGATCACGCTGACGCACTGAGGAACGAATAAAGGCAAGACCTGAGAGAGGTGCTAAACTTCCTAGTATCGTGATGCATAAATAACTGCAAGAACATTGTCGGATTACGGTGCGCGCATAAGCCGGTGGAAGCTTGATACATCGGTAAAAAAGCGCACCTAATCCGACCTAAATTTAATGCTAGAAACTTATGCATCGTCGTACTAGTAGACTGTCCGAGAATAGCGATCGTAGCGAGGGCGAGACTGATTGAGTCAGATTTTTCATTCATTTGAGGCGAATATTGAGCATATTTAACGACAAATCCGCCTGGAGCGGATTTGGACCGCTGAAAGCGACCCCGAAGGGGTGAAATACAAGGATGTATTTCATCAAAATGAATGGAAAATCTGGCCAATCAGGCTTGTCCGCAGTAGATCAGTCTGTTCTCGGACAGCCTCCTAGATAACGTTGTGCGAGTAAAAGTGCGATTGGCACGACGCATCGCTTTCCATTAGCTTCAAAGGTATTATTAGCCGGGAGGGCTATTATGTCAGAGTATGATGCTTATCCAACACCGCAGGCGGATTCTATATCGGCCGGCGGCCAGGCTGGACCGGAATTGACCGGCCCGCATTCGGTACCCGCCGAACGGGGGGCTGCCTGGGTATTTGAAAGTTTCGACTATTTCAAAGCCAATCCTTTGGGTTGGATCGGAGCGCTGGTTGTCCTGTTCGTGATCACTGCAATTGCATCGTTGATTCCTCTCGGCGGTCTTGCAATCAACATCGTCAGCCCGGTTTTCACCGCCGGCTTTATGTTGGGATGCCACCAGTATCGCGAGGGCGGCGTTTTCAGCTTCAACCATCTGTTTGCCGGATTTTCCAACAACGTCAAGCAGCTTCTGCTGGTCGGCGCCATTCTGTTGGGATTCAGTCTGCTGATCGCCGTTGTGGTCGTCGCTGTCGCGGCATTTACCGCCGTCGATTTTTCCGCTTTGTCTTCCGGGCAGATCGAACAGCAGCTTCAGGAACAGCTGTCCGATCCCGCGGAGATGTTTCTGCCTTTTGTGACAATTATGCTGATTATCGTGGCCTTGTCCGTACCGTTGATGATGGCAATCTGGTTTGCGCCCGCATTGGTGGTGTTGAACCGGCTCAGCGCCGTGGAGGCCATGCGATTGAGTTTTCAAGGGTGCTTGATCAATCTTCTGCCATTCCTGTTTTACGGCATCGTTGCGTTGGTTGTGTTGTTCATTTCCATGATTCCGTTTGGATTGGGCCTGTTGATCACGGTCCCGATGATGACCGCAAGCATTTATGTTGCGTATCGCGACATCTTCACCGGCTGAGTCAAACAGCCCGTAGGGCGGAACGCGAAGCGGTTTCGCCACCAGGGAACAGGAATCAGGTAACAGAGATGAAAGCAGATAGCTCTGTTTCCTGTTTCCTGTTTCCTGATCCCTGATCCCTGAACAGCGGATCGTCCTGCGGACATCTGTTCTACGCAAGTCTTCGAACGCACCGTCCTGTGCTGAAGGAAAGCCACTTTATCCACGCTTGAATCGATGAATCAAGCGGCGCTGTTTTTTGTTGGGTCTGCCGCCGTCCTGGTGGAGCACGGTCTTCTCTTCCCGGCGGCGGGCGACTTCGGCTTGTCGTTGTGCGTGACTCTCAGGCGTTTCCTCGTATAAAAGAGCCGCTTCTTTTGCCGGACGTCGCTGCGGATTGATGCCGGTCACATGAATGTCCCAGCTGTATTGGTCCTTGGTGACATGCAGCCGGCTGCCCACTTTGATCTCCTTGCCGGGCTTGGTTTTTTGTCCGTGCAAATGAACTTTGCCGCCGTTGATGGCTTCGGCGGCCAATCGACGGGTCTTGAAAAAACGTGCCGCCCACAACCATTTGTCCAGGCGGAGTGAATCCGGTTCGTTCATCTTATCAGCAATCATGAGATTAGCCGGCATGTTGGCGATTCGCACCGTTCAACATGCCGGATCAAAGGGATGAGCAGCCGCTTATCCACCGATGGTCAAGCGGCTCATTCGGTCGGCTTGACGACCTCTTGACCGCTCTCCTGCCAGGCCGTGAATCCGCCGGCCAGGTTGACTGCATTGCGATAGCCCAGTTTCGTCAATGCTTCGGTCGCCAATGCGCCACGTCCGCCGGTCTTGCAATATACCAAAATATCGGTCTCATTCTTATCCTTGAATTGCGGGTGTGAATCGATTTTGAATTCCAACACGCCGCGGGGAATGTTGACCGCCCCCGGCAGGCAGCCGGCCTTATGCTCGCCCGGCTCGCGCACGTCGAGTACCAGGGCATCGTTCAAGAGTGTCTTGGCCTTTGGTAGGCTGACTTCGGTGATGTTCTTTTTTGCGGCTGCAACAAGGTCTTGAGCTGTCAGTGACATGATTGGATCCTCATATGAAAAAATAATTATATTACCATTGGAACTATCGTTATGCAAAATGTCTGTAACGGTCTTATTCGATCGTCTATTCCTTATCAATCATTTGAGTGAAGGTTGGAGTAGAATGGGCGGGCAACGACAGGAGCGGCAGCCATATGTCAGATGACTGCGGGCTCAAGGTCCTTTGCCCAATTCAGCCCTAGCGGAAGCATGCCCGATCCGACCTGCGCTCAAAGGCGCGTTCGGTGGTCGGCTTGGCGCAGCGCAACCCGACCACCAAACTGGATCTGGTACTCATGCTATGAACCTTGAAAAAGTGATGTTCGGTTTTTTTATCGTGCTTGCTTTGACCCTGAATTTCGGTTTTTTTCTCGGCGAAATGGAAAATCCTGAACACCATAATGTTTTCGAGCTGTTTGCGGTGGTAGTCGTCAATTTTATCGCGACCGGTTTGAAGCTGGGAGACCGCTCTCACATCGGTGCAGTACTGCTGGCGACCAGTCTGGTTGCCGATCTCGAACTGGTCGCGGCCTCCGTTTACTGGGCGGTGACGGTGCACGTGACCGGAACCGGGCTGACGTCTCAGGTAATGGCAAGCATCATATCACTGACCGGCGGGGCTTTGCTGGCCAATGTGATTTCGGTCGTCATGCTCGTTTCGGAAACGTTGATGTCAAGGCGCTGAGCGCTCATGCCTGCAACACTCGAAATCGGCCGGGTCGGTGCCATCGTTCTGCGCCAGATGCGCAGGCCGATCATGACGCTGCTGGTGGTCTATGCCGTCGCCGTGTGCGGGATGACGGTGATTCCAGGCAAGGAAATCGACGGGCAGACCTATTACATGAGCCTGTTTCATGCCTTTTATTTTATTACCTATACCGCGACGACGACCGGATTTGGCGAGATTCCTCACGAGTTCAGTGACGCGCAAAGGTTTTGGGCCATTGCCTGCCTGTATGTGAGCGTCATTGCATGGTTCTACGCCATTGGCGCTATTATCAGACTGGCTCAGAATCCCCATTTTCGGCTGGCACTTGCGGAGAGAAATTTCGCCAACAGCGTCGAACGAATCACTGAACCTTTTTTTGTTCTGTGCGGTTTTGGTGATACCGGTAGCCTGTTGGCGCGCGGATTGAGCGACGCCCGGATTCCGACTGTCATCCTCGAAGCGGATGAGGCGCGCATCCAGGCATTGACGCTGCGTGATTACAACGTTCCGATGCCCGGTCTCTGTGCAGACGCCAGCATACCCATGCATTTGCAGGAGGCGGGTCTGGAGCGGCCGAACTGCAAAGCGGTGATTGCGGCGACCAACAATGAAGAGGTCAACTTGAGAATATCGGCCATCGCCAGCCTGCTCAATTCGAATGCGACGATCGTGACCCGGTCGCGAGAAGACGTATTCGAGGAGACTTTGGCCACCTTGAGCCGGAATCTGCATATCGTTGACCCTTTCCAGGTGTTTGCCAAAGGATTGAGCGCAGCAATCTTTAATCCCGCCCTCTATATGTTCAATGAGTGGCTGGTCGGTGCGCCCGGAGCGACTTCGACGAGATTGAGTTTATGGCTGCACGGTACCCTCGAGCCACGGCTTCGGGTTCCTCCAAAAGGGAAGTGGATCATCTGTGGCTATGGGCGAATGGGACATGAGGCGCATGAAGTGTTGGCGAAAAGAGGCTTGAAGGTTGCCGTGATCGATCCCCATCCCGGACGCAGCCAGGAAGATGGCCTGTCGCAATACGTGATCGGGCAGACGACCGCCAGAACGCTGCGCGACGCGGGCATCGAAGATGCTGTCGGCATCGTGGCGGGAACCGATGACGATGGGCATAATCTTGGCATTTTGCTGAATGCCCGGGCGCTCAATCCCAATCTGTTCGTGATCGTTCGGCAGAATCGTCATGCGAATGAGGTAGCGTTCGACAAAGCCAATGCGGATATCATCATGCAGCCTTCTCTGGTGACCGCCAGAAGGATCCTTTTGACGCTGATTGCCCCGCTGCTGAAACCCTTTTTCAAGTTCTTGCTCAAGCTGCCGGAGGAGACCAAAGATGAATTCATGGATGATCTGCTGAGGCGCTTGATTGGCACCGTCGGCGACAAGAAACCGCATCTGGTGACGCTGCACATCACCGGTGAGACGAGTTCGGCGGTCGTGGAGTTGTTGGAGAGCGGCGAAACCGTCTTGCTCGGAGATGTTTTGCGCAATCCGGTCGACCGTGAGCACTACATCGATACCGTCCCTCTCGTGGTCTGTTCGAAATCGGGCCGAGATTGCACGGATACAGCCATTCAAGTGTTGCCGGGAAACGACTATGCCATCAAGAAGGGCGATCAAATCCTCCTATGCGGCCGGGAGAAGGCGCACAGGCTGCTCGATTCGACCTTGAATAATGAATATACCTTGCATTATCTGCGAACCGGCAAAGAGAAGCCGAGAGGGTATTTTATGCAATGGTTGGTGAAGCATTATCCCGAACTGGCCGGTTGAAGTGCCGACTACGAAGAAGATTCCTCTCCCGTTCGTCCTCGGCTCCTCGGCCTCCAAAGCACTTCGGTTCCACCGTTTTGCCTCGCCAGGATGCGTGCGATGACGAACAACAGATCGGAAAGCCGGTTCAGAAAGGTCAGCGTGAACGGATTCACCGGTGCTTCTCGCGCGAGCGATACACAGACCCGTTCGCAGCGCCGGCAGACCGTTCTGGCGATATGGCAGGCGGCGGCGGCCTGATTGCCGGCCGGCAGAATGAACTCCTTCAGCCATGGCAGATCGGCGTTGAATCGATCCAATGTCTGCTCCAGCCAGTCGATATGCTCCGACGCGATCGCAGGGACATCGGGAACGCACAATTCGCCGCCCAGATCGAACAGCAGGTGCTGAACCTCGTTCAGGCAGTTCCGTACGGTGCCGGGCACCTCCAGCGCCAGGATCATGCCGACATGGCTGTTGAGCTCATCCAGCGTACCGTAGGCTTCGATGCGGGGTGAATCTTTCGCCACGCGGCTGCCGTCGCCCAGCGCCGTCGTGCCGTCGTCGCCGGTGCGGGTGTAGATTTTGGATAGTCGGTGTACCATGGCTGCGGCTGTATGGAATTGGCGGGCAACGACCCGCTAAATGAGCTTTTTCGGAGCAACGATAATGCCGTCTTCATCGACATAGATATAGTGGTCGGTGCGAAAGTTGACGCCGGCAACGGTGATTAACATGTCCCTGTCGCCGACGCCTCTTTTGTGGCTTCTCAGTGGGTGTGTATGCAGCGCCCGGATGCCGATCGGCATCGTGTTGATTTCGGTTGAATCGCGAATGCAGCCATAGACGATGAGTCCCTGCCAGCCGTTGTCGACTGCCATGGTGGTGATGTTTCCGCCCAGCAAAGCACAGCGGTGAGAGCCGCCGCCGTCGATCACCAGCACTCGATTGTCCACCCTTTCCTCCAGCGTCTTTCGAACCAGAGAGTTGTCTTCGAACACCTTCAGTGTGGTGATCTGCCCGCAGAAGGTCGAATGGGCGCCGTATCGGCGAAAAATCGGTTCGGCAATCTGAAAATGTTCGGTGTCGGCATATTGGTCGCAAAGGTCAGCGGTTTTGAATGTCATGGCTCTATTTTAGTTTGATGTTGGCGGTCGGCTCGCTGCGGTTCCAGCGTCGATGCACCGTTTCATGATACGACAGCAGTACCGGAATGACCAGCAGGACGAGGCCCGTGGCGAAGGCCAGGCCGAAGGCAATGGCGGCCGCCATCGGGATCAGAAACTGCGCCTGCAGGGATGTTTCGAACAGCAGGGGCGCCAGGCCGGCGATGGTGGTGAGCGACGTCAACAGCACCGCCCGCAGTCGCCGACAGGCCGCCTCGGTCAGCGCGTCGTGAACATTCATGCCCCGGCCTCTCAGCTGTTTGTAGAAGCTGACCAGAATGATGGAGTCGTTGATGACGATGCCGGACAGACCGAACAGACCGAACATCGACAGAATCGTCAGATGGATCCCCATGAACCAGTGGCCGAGCAGCGCGCCGATGAGGCCGAACGGGATCGCCGCCATGACCACCAGCGGCCAGCCGTAGGAGGCGAAGACCCAGGCAAGAATGATATAGATCAGCGCCAGGCCGATGACCAGGCCCTGCTTCATGCCCGCCATGGTTTCGCTTTGCTCGGCGGAGCGGCCTTCGAATGACCAGGAGACGCCAAATCGATTTGCCAGCTGCGGCAGCGTCGATTCGGCCAGGGCTTCTAGAACAGAGGCGGCATTGTTGATGCTCGGATTGACTTCCGCTGAAACGTCGACCGCGAGCCGACCGTCGGCATGGCGGAGGATCTCGAAGCCTCGCTGCGATTCCCATGTGGCAACTGTACTCAACGGCACCGTCTCTCTGTTCGGCAGCTGAATATTCAGCTTCTCCAATGCGCTCAGCTGATTGCGTTCGGGTTCGGGCAGTTTCACCCGGACTTCCACCTCGTCCGAGCCATCCTGAAACAGCTCGAGCAAACGGCCTTCGAACGCCGTTCGCAGCTGCCGGCCCAATTCGGCGGCGCTCAACCCCAGCGCTTCACCCGTTGGCGTGAGTCGAACGATCAACTGATCGCGGCCGAACGGCATGTCATCGGCAACATCGCTGACGCCAGGAATGATTTTCAGCGCTTCTCCCAGTTCGATCGCGGCGTTTTTCAGGCGATCGGGATCGTGGCTCATCAGCCGAACGGTGATATCGCGGCCGGGCGGTCCCGTCTGGCGTTCGATGATGGTCAGGTTCTCGAGGCCGGGCGGCGGCACGATGCGCTGCCGCCACGCTTGTATGAACGCTTTGTTGCGGACCGTGCGCTGGTCCGGCGGCAGCAGTTCGACCGTCATCGATCCGAGATGATCGCCACCCTGTTGGTTGGCGCCGCGGCTCGAGATGCCGCTGCCGTGGCGGGTCAGCATGGTCGTCACGAACGGCTGCTGCGACAGCGCTTGCTCGGTGTCGGTCAGGGTTCGTTCGAGGTGACGAAGGAAGCGGGTGACCTCCGTTTTCGGCGTTCCGGGTACGAATCGAGCCGTGACATAGATCAATCTTGGCTCGGGCGACGGGAAGAAGTTGAATGGCAGTCGGCCGCCTGCAAGCAGGCCGATGACCATGATCAACAGCGCCGCGACGATGCTCAGCGTGAGCCCGCGGTAGTGCAGGCACGACTCGACGAGAGGCCGAAAGGTGTGATTCTTGAATGCATCGAACACCCGGTCCAGCCGTGCCCGCAGCCCTTCGGCGGGGGCGTGATGCAGATGGACGAACGCATGGCGAAGATGGCCGGGGAGGATGAGAAAGCTTTCGATCAGCGAGGCGCAGATGGCGGAGACGATGACCAGCGGAATGGCGAACAGGATCTTCCCGGTTGGACCGCTGACCAGCATCAGCGGCAGAAAGGCGGCGACGGTGGTGAGCGATGAGGCGATCACTGGAGCCAGCATGCGTCGGGCGCCGCCTTCGGCCGCCAGCAGTGCCTCTTCGCCGGCCTGATAATGGGCCAGCGCGTCTTCGCCGACGACGATGGCATCGTCGACGATGATTCCCAGCGCCATGATCAACCCGAACAGGCTGATCATGTTGATGCTGCCGCCGGTGAGATACAGCACCAGCAGCGTGGCCATGAAGGAGACCGGTATGCCGACTGCAACCCACCAGGCCACCCGGGTAGTGAGGAACAGATAGAGGATGGCGATGACCAGTACCAACCCTCCGGCGCCGTTCTTGACCAGCAGCATAATCCGCTCTTTGATCAAATGCCAGGTTTCATTGTACACATGCAGCGTGACGCCGGGGGGCAACGTTGCGCGGGTATCACTCAGCCAGGCTTCGA
>Ga0114931_10007425_pt1 | contig 13377 bp, 14 predicted proteins | sample 2SBtaG_FD_89579 | JGI IMG/M metagenome (GOLD analysis project Ga0114931, IMG submission 89579) | Deep subsurface microbial communities from Kolumbo volcano to uncover new lineages of life (NeLLi) - 2SBTROV14_V59a metaG | ecosystem: Environmental > Aquatic > Marine > Volcanic | place: Kolumbo... | reverse complement strand
GGGGATTGCGTCGAAGCGACCGGCGTCTTTTTTTTCACGGTGGCTCGAACGCCCTCGTGTGATCAATGCGAACCACCGCATGCCAATTTTCCCGCTCTCGGCGGTGGAACGTCACGATCTGGCCGCTTACATGCGTACTTTGCGTGATCATGAACCAAGGGAAGACTTACCACCGCTGGACTTAAACAATCCGGCGATTCAAGAGCGTGGGGGCAAGCTTCTGATCGCCAACCGCTGCAACGCCTGTCATGAGCTGGGCCCTAGGTCCACTGCCCAAAGAACTTTCTCGCCGGTTCCTCTGCCTGAGGTAATTGATTGGAAGGCGAGTTGTCTTTCACCGCCCGATAGCAACCAGCATCGGCCCGGCTATGATCTCGCCCCATCGGACGCCGACGCCATGCGCGAATATCTTACGCTGCAACGCGGTCATGCTGATCGCGTGTCGCCTGGTGAAACCATTTTGGCCGAACGAAACTGTTTGGCGTGTCACGCCCGAGATTGGCACCAAGGCATCGCGGCAAAGCTACCCGCCTTGATTGCCGCCCATCCTGAATTTGGACAGCGGTTGCCAACGCTATCGCCCCCATCGCTGACCGGCGTGGGCGACAAACTCACCGACGACGCGTTAGCCTTGGCGATCTCGACGAAAGCACCTTCCCGGCGTCCCTGGCTGGCAATTCGTATGCCAAGGTTCGTGATGTCCGATGACGAACTACAGGCGTTGGTCCACTATTTCATCGCCAACGATCGCATCCCGCCACGCACCGAAACAACCGATGAAGAGCCGGATGAAACGGCACTCGATTTGGCCGGGCGGAGACTGGTCACATCCGAGGGATTTGGTTGTACGAGTTGCCATCAAGTGGGCTCCGTGAAACCCATCAAGGTCGCACTCAATGCCCGGGGCACGGATTTGTCGCAGCTTGGAAAGCACATCCGCCGGAAGTGGTTCGATCGCTGGGTCCGCAATCCGGCACGCATCGTACCGAAAATGGAGATGCCCTCGATTCAGCTCGCGATCCACGGCGTGCTGAATAGCGATTTAGATGCACAACTCGCGGCCGTATGGCACGTTCTGAACCAAAAGGGCTTCGAGCCGCCACCGCCCGGCGCGTTGCGGATTGTGCGTTCGAGCAATACGGGAGACGACACGGAACGGGCTCATGTGTTGACCGACGTCTTGCGGGTTGGTGATCGACAGTTCATTAAGCCGTTGTTAGTCGGTCTGCCCAATCGCCATTCGATTCTGTTCGACTTCGAGAAACAGCGGCTTGCCGCGTGGTGGATTGGAGATACCGCCGCACAGCGAACCGAGGGAAAGAGTTGGTATTGGGAGTCTGTCGGGACGCCTGTTCTGAACTTTAACGGAGACGCAAGCGAGATCCACCTTGCCGTGGGTGGCAACGAATACCAAATCCAATCGCAAGGTCCGTTCGCTAGTGAGTTCGATTCCTTCGAGCATGTTGCCGGCGGGGTTCGTTGGAAGTACCGACTTCGATTCGACTTGGGGAGCGATCAGCCAATTCTGCTCAACATTACCCAAGAGCTTTCCGTGGTCAACGCCCAGGAAAATCCAACGGGAGCCACGGGGTTTCAGCGTTCGGTCCGGATCGAAGGTGTCCCCGGAGGCGCGACTGTGAGATTCCAACCTCTGCCCGGCTTTGATGAAGACGATCTGTCGATCGACACGGAGGGGCGAACCCTTCGTGTCGCGGTTGGCAGGTCGAATATCGAGGTTCAACTTGACCCATCGACTGCCCAGCGTTTTACGGCAGGCCATAACCGAGCGGTGGAAGTGGTCTCCATGGAGAGCGATGGAAGCACGGTTCAATTCGATTTGTTCTATCAGACGGATCTGCCAGTCGACCAATTCTTCGTACCTTCGCTTCCCCCTTCGCCAGTCGATTCGGTGGATCTCGACATCGTGCCGGGCTATGAGGCCACGGTATTGCCGCTGACCGACGAGGCGATGCCGACGGGCTTTGCCTGGAAGGAAGATTGGACGCTGGTCGTATCTTCCCTGAAGGGGCGCGTGTGGTTCGCCCGAGACACAGACGGCGATGGGCTCGAGGATCGAATGGAACCGTATAGTGACGAGTTGGCGGCTCCCTATGGCGTGGCGAACTCCGGGGCGTCATCGATCGATTGCATCAACAAGTATGCCCTGTTGCGACTCTGGGACGATGACGGCGACGGTCGCGCGGAACGTACGGAAGTGTTGGCCTCGGGTTGGGGGCATACGGCCGACTATCACGACTGGGCCGTGGGATTGCCGCAAGATTCGCAAGGGCAGTATTACGTCGCTTTTCCTTGCCAGCAAGATGATCGAAGCCAAGCTGCCGCCGCATATCGTGGCACCGCGATCAGGCTTGTCCCACGAGAGCCAACAAGCGACGATCCTCGTCGCTATGCAATCGAAACGGTCTGCGCTGGTCTCCGATTTCCGATGGGGTTGGCGGTGAATCGCAGGGGTAACCTGTTCGCAACCGACAACCAAGGAAACTTCAACCCTTTCAACGAATTAAACTGGCTTGTGGATGGTGCCCGCTATGGTTTCGTCAACAAGTTGGAACGCGATGCAGGCGTGTCGCCCGAGGGACGTTCCCCGGCCATCGAGATCCCTCATCCGTGGACACGCAGTGTTAATGGAATCTGCTTTCTCGACACCCCCGATGCGATTCGTCACGACAACGACGCACCTTTGTTTGCTCCGTTTGAAGGGCACTTGCTGGGCTGTGAATACGACACGCGTCGATTGATTCGTATGAGCTTGCAGCGTGTCGGCGATGTGTACCAAGGCGCGGCATATCCCTTCAGTCGAACACGTCCAGAGGGGGAACCATCGCTGCAAGGTCCACTGGTTTGCAGCGTGGCGCCCGATGGCGATGTGTATGTGGGTAACATTCGCGATAGCGGCTGGGGAGGCGGCACCAATGTCGGTTCGATCGTGAGACTCCGCCGCGGCGCACCCATTCCACCAGGAATTGCCGAGGTGCGAGCCCGCGCCACGGGCTTCGAGATTCGTTTCACGACGCCGATCAAGGAATCCACCGGCACCCGTGCGGACAACTATCACATCGAATCGTATCGCCGCGAGTCGACTCCCGCGTACGGTGGCGATGATATGGACCGTCGCGAGGAACACATCGCAAGCGTCACGCTGTCGGCTGATCGTCTCCGGGCCAATGTCACGGTACGTGAACTCCGCGAGGGCTTTGTGTACGTTTTCCGTCTGAGCAATCTCGCCAAAGTGTTCTTTCCGGCGGAGGCGTATTTCACGCTACGAAAGATTCCAACGGCCAAACAAGCGATTCGGACTGAAGCCAACAGCGGATTGTAGCGGATCGAACGGCCTTAACGGTCGCGTCGTTTCTCGCCTTGAACGGCGTTTCGATGACGTATCCTTCTCCAGGGCGCACGCTATGCGCTGAGCACGGGTGCCCCTGACGTAGGGTATGCAGCGTATCCCAGGGATTCTCTTGAGAGCGTCTCCAGCAAGTGGACCGTGCATGACCGTTGGTCTGGAACGACACGCAGTGCGTTGCCCCCTACCTGTCTTGAGATAAGCGTCGGCGCATGAGAGTTGAAATGTTATGCGGAATCCAGTCGATATGTTACGCGATCGTCATGCTCGCGACGGGCGTGGGTGTGCGGGGGCTGCCGTGCGAAGTTTTTTTCGCTCGAGCCGTGGTAATACTACCGTCGAATATGCCCTGTTCTTGACACTGGTTGCCGCATGTGGCATCGGCGCGGCCGAAACTTTGGGCGTCGTCACTGAAGTGGCATTCCAACGTCTCGTGCTTGAGCCCAGTGGGGTCGCCACGAATGTTTCGGAGTCCGTGCCCACGGCAATCGATTCGCTGCCAACGGTTTCAGAGACACCCAAATTCGGACAAACGTCTCCGGAAATATACCAATTGGCAATCGGCGCCATCGGCCTCGCCATTGGTTGGTTGGTTTGGTACCGGCTTCATTATCGCCGCGAGTTGACAAAACGTGCCGCATCGTTCGATGACTCGCTCGAAGAGCAAGAGCCCGAGGATCTGTCGAAGCGCGTCTTTGAAAAACGCTAAGCCATTTTGAACATCCTTTCCGGCGACTGGACAGGTGCGGCACGGGGCGAGATCGAAGTAGGCAAACTGATGTCCCGCAACCTGTGTACGGTCCTACCAGACGCGACCCGATCAGAGGTTGAAGCGTTGATTGATCGTCAATCGCTACGACACGTGATTGTCGTTGATAGCGAAGGTGCGGTGCTTGGGATGATCAGCGATCGCGATTTACGGAATCGGGACGGAAAGTGTGCGTCGCGGATGATGACCCCCGACCCCTTCACGGTAACCCCACACACGCCGATCACCCCGGCTGTCACGCTATTGGTCACTCGACGCATTTCGTGCTTGCCTGTCGTCGAGAACGGCCAGCTTCGCGGAGTATTGACAACCACCGATCTCATCATGGCATTGCAGTGCATCCTTCACATTTTCGTCAAGCAGTCCTTGAACGAAAGCAGTAGCACGAACAACGAGCCTTTGGACACAACCCTGTTGTCGCAACAACCCGATGCCGAAATAAACTCCACGGACTCCTAACGCCTACCAGCCAGATTACAGTGTGCCTGACCATGAAGTGTCGATGGATAACTCGATTCGTGTGCTTTGTATCGGCGGCGATTGTTGCCGGGGGCTGTTCGCAAAAAAGCGAGGCTCCGCCATCGCCGACCATCCCGGTCGAGACCGCGCGCATCAACTCTGAAGATAAATCGGAAACCCCTCTGCCTACCAATGAACTTGCCCTTGCCACGACCGAGGAGAGTCCATCACCGCAAGAAGAGGCATTGCACGAAGCCGAGCAACAAGCCGAGCCAGCTTTTCAACCGCCTTATCCGCATCGCACGAACCCCTTTCAACAGCCGAACGTCGAACAACTCGTGCGTTCTGGATTGCGGGAGTCGACCGGCGGCGTCCTTCAACTCAAGGGCTTCAGCAACAACAATGGACAACCCCGGGTGCTGCTTGCCATGGACGAGCAATTGGCACCGCTGGCCGAAGGAGAAGAATGGTTTGGCGTGCGGATCATCGAGATCGCACCGCCCCAGGTCATCTTGCAACGTGGACGGATCCGCTGGACCGAGTCTCTTTTCGAGCGGCGCTATGAAACGACCGACGCGGTGCCGACAAACACGAAGGCGGATTCTCCGAAAGACCTTGACACCAAAGCCAATTCATAGTGGCGTAGCAGCGGACTCATCGTGACCTGTAATGAGGTCTACTTGGGTTAGTTTCTAATGGGGCCATCGATTCGCCGCGCGACATCAACGCGATTCGCAATCGGGGGTATAAACGGCTGCTGAACGGTCGCCGGCAGTGGTGCCTTCGGACCACCCTCCACGGACCGCAGGGGATAGCGTCGTTTCACGGCGATCCGCTGGGGTTGAACCCCTGCTTGCACCCGATTTGCTGGAAGGTGATGCACGATCGTTTCGGATGTGCGAGTGCCCATTGGACTGGATGTCGCTGGCGTCCGCCGTGGATTCCAGGGTTGTTTCGGTGTCCGCATGCGTCGAGCTTGTTCGTCGATGAGTGGTGGACCATCGGGTACGGGGTTCGGGGCTGGTATCGGCAATACCTCATCACGTGGTGTTACGTGGGGGTCGTAATCCGGTTGAAGCACCTCGACCGGAACCGGTGGACCCTGGGGGGGTGGGAATGGAGTACAGCCCGATGGCGGAATTCCATCAAGATACTGGTTGCCATTGCTCACGGCCTGAATTTCTCGCGGTCGTCCGATATAAGACCGCGGAACGATATCGGGCGTGATAAAAACAATCAGTTCGCTCTCTTTAGTTGTTGTTTCGCGATGTCGGAACAGCTTGCCAATGTGAAAGAGCTTGATGTCTTTCAAACCTGGTATCCCTCGGAAGTTGCCGATGTCCGATCTCTGTCGCAGTCCGCCGATCACGAGTGTCTGGTGATCGAGCACTCGCACGGTGGTCTCCGCCTCGCGCGTATCAATGATCGGTTGCGAGTTCTGTCCGCCAGTAAAGCCAGCGAGTCGGCTGAACGAAGGCTTGCACACCATGAGCACGGTGCCGTCGTTGGCAATCTGTGGGGTAACCTCCAAGGTTACTCCCGCCTTGCGAAACGCCGTCGTGCCGATGTTGCCACCCAAGCTGGATTGTGTGAGCTGTTGGTAAGGAATCTCGGTGACAATCTCAATGATAGCCTCGTTGCGGTCGATTACCGTAACAGACGGATCGGCTAATAGTTGTGTATTGTCCATCTCGTTCAAGGCATCGAACACCGCCGTTAAATCGAAATTCCGGCTTAGATTCATGAACGTGAGCATGCCCGAGGGACTGCTTGCCGCGGCGGGCACCTGCATCAAGGAGTCGATCGAGAATATCCGGTTCGCGGTACCGTCGTCCTGCACACGTCCTTTGACGGCTTGATTGAAGTTGATGCCCAGCTTTAGCATGTCTTGAAGACTAACGTCGTAAATGAGCGCTGTAATTCGCACCTGATGCCGCGGGACGTCCATCTGACGAACAACCCGATCGACCAACGCCAGTTCTTGAGACGTGCCGATGACAATGAGGCGGTTTTCTTCGGAAACGATGGACACGCGTCCGCTGGTTGCGGCACCATCGGTCTCGACTTGTCTTGAACCGATGACGGATTCAACAGGGTCCTTTAATGAATCGACCTTGATGAACTGCGGATTCCAATGACCGATATCGAGTTGCTTTCCACCAGGAACCCCCACGCTCTGCATGGCCGCCTGATCAAGTTGCATCGCGAAATCACGGATCATTTGAACACGGTCGGCGAAATCGACGACCAGCAAACTACGTGAAATGTCGATCCCAAGAATCTTTCCACGTGGTGACTTCAACAACTCGGCACCCGGCATCACATCCACTGGCTTGGCCGCCCGCAACGTGATGGTAGCGCTACGGAACATGGGATTGAAGTCCCCCAAGTCCTCCTGTTTCATCACGACCAGGGTCTTCCCTACCGCGCGGTACGTCAGGCCGTGGCTGATTAAGATCGAATCAAGAATTTCGTAGAGCGGGGCATCGGTAAACACGCCGCTCACGGTGCCCTCCACGTCGGTGGCGGCGAAGATATTGACATTCCATACTTCGTTGATGGTGAACAACGTCTGACGAAAGGTGACTTCGTTGAGCGTCAGGTCACCCCGTTGTTGCAACTTCTCACTAATTTCAGGAGGAAGTCCATTGCCGGGGCCTTTGAGCACCGGCTGTGCCATCGCGGTGAGCGTTGTCAAGGTTGTCAAGAAAAGGGCAACCAAAGCGCCGCGATACAGATGAACGATGCGCGCGGCGCACAGCGATAGTGCATGATGCATGCTTGTGTCCGCGGGTTTCATGTGTCCTCCAATGACACGGTTTGCTCTCCACGGTGAACACGTATAGTGGCCGTGGATCGCATCGGCTCCGCCAGGCCATCACGGTGGTGAACGCGCTGGCTAATTACTCACTTGGTGCAACAATTCAGTTTGACAATGTTTTTCGTATCAAGTCTGACTTAGAACTAGCGTCTTTGTTTGTTCCAGTTCATGAATCGGTTGAACCGATTGCCCGATCACGTTCTGACAGCCTGAGTCTTCTTGGTAAGATTCAGCAAGAGCAGTTCCATTTCAAGCTCAATGTCCTCCGAATCTCCAGTAGCCGACCGCATGGAAAGTGTCGCGGTGTGGATCATCTTGTCGGACTCTTGCATGCGACTCAGAAAATCGGCCACACCCTCCATCGGTCCCGCCACAACAAGACGCACGGCCTGCGTGCGTAGTTCAAATGGTGATTCCGGTTCTTCCGTTTCTTGTTTCTCCGCTGTCTCAAGCGGGTTGTCACCTTTTCGCCACGCCCTGCGTTCGGAGTTCCCTAAATCGAGTCGTCGGAGATGGCAACCTGCCTCCCGGGTTAGCTCGATGAGACGCTCTCGAAAATGGAACGTATCGTCCGTGTCGACAGCCTTGGCTTCCAATTTGGCCAGTTCTTGCTCCTGTGCCGTCACCTTGGCTTTCAGCTCTCCGAGCGCCTCGGCTTCGGTCTTGGCGTCAATCAGTGATCGATCCATCTCAGCCTTATAAGAGCGCAAGGCAACATACTCATCGGCGGCAGGCCAAATTGTAATAAGCCCTATGCCAAATGTTATCGTCATAACGATGCCAGCACGCCAACGATGCTCGACCAACGCTCGTAAACGCTGCTCAGCCGGGCTGTCCGCCATAATCCGAATCTTTGTCATAATCCTGAATTTCACATTCAATGGAAAACTGGGTTACCGGCCCGGCACGAAACCGAGCGAATTTCGTTCCTTGCAGCGCTACCCGTTCGATGGCGGGATACTTGCGCAAATGTCCGACTAATTCGAAGACGCCATCCTCGGTCAAGGCGACTCCCAGAATGGTGATTCTGTGATTCCCGTCGACATTCATCGACTGGAGCCATACGTCGTCGGGCAAGCATTGTCCGATCGTCTGGGTGATCGTATGCCATGGCGTACTGTGCAGAACGGAATCGATGGCGAGTAGATTCTCGACTTTCGTTCTTCGGTCGATCAACTGCATCCGCAAGACGCGCGTTTTACGTAGTTGCGGTTCAAACGTCTCAAGCCGCGTCTCAAGGGTGCAACAGGCACGGTATTCATAGAGTGCCGTTGTCCATGTCGCACCCGCGATGAACACCGCGGCGGCCACTGGCCAAAGCGTTTTCGCGAGCGCTGGCAACAACGGTTCGCGGGAGTACGAGCGAACTCGCTCCAATAGATTGGGCGAGACCTGCTGAATCCCCTCACTTCGTGGCCGAAGGCAGGTTCCAAATGCCGCCATTGTTTCGACGGTCGACGAATCAATGGCCAGATCCGAGTGATTGACAACGTAGTCGTGATCCAGCACCGTGGCTTGCAATTCAGTTCGCTCATCGAAGCTCTTCGCCAATTCTAAAACCGTCTCGCTGTCACCGACCAGATAAACCCGAGTGATTTGACCGTGGGTGAATTGCACATAGCGGTCGCAATAGCGTTGTAGCCGAATCAGATGTCGCGCCACGATTTCCGCAACGGAGCTTCTCGCGTCGTGCCCCGAGGGTCGATAGTCCAATAGCAACTGTCCGCGGTAGGAAACGCCCAGTTCGACCGTGCGTTGCCCGAGCTGGATCACCAGAGCCGGTTCATCATGGTCGCCGCCTACATATCCCAGTAAGCGGCACGTGGCAACGATCGAAGGCTCCACGACGTCAGCTTTCAACCCGGCGCGTGTGACCGCTTCCATAACGGTGGTCAAGGCATGCTGGCTGACGATTGATAACAAGGCATGTTGATGCTTGGCGTCGACGTCACGAACACTTCGCCCCAGAGTCTTGGGGCCATGCCCCAGAATGAAATAGGACGAACTACGCTCCTCGTATTCATGTAGCTGCTGTCGCACGTACTCGGATTTTCCAGAGACAACCCGAGTAACACAGAAGTCACCACCGAGCGCCAAGAGAACCGTTTGACCGTGTAACTTATGCGTGGCGACCAATCGCTTCAAAGCCACGGTCAGTTCTTGCGATCCTGTTTCCGAATCAAGAGCAACCGCGGAGGTACGCCAAGGGACCGATTCAGCATGAAAACACGACGCCGCGTCTTCACGCTGATCGTTGATGCAAATATGTAGCGAGTCGTGGGTAATCTCGATCGCCACGGAGCGTTTTTGTTGTTCGTTGCGTTGTCTCATGATAGCTTGCTACTGAGTTTCAACAGTCACTTGTAACTGACGTACAACATCTCCCGCGGTGCCGGTTGCGGTGATGATCACACCACCACTCTTAATCACACTGATCGACGCGGCGTAGGTCGCTCCACTTCCGGGAGGGAATTCTGTCGCGGGAATTCCAGCAGTCCACGTGGGGTTGGCCTCCAATTCCGCCAGACTGTGGTTTACCGCCGCTCCCGCTAAATAGGTCGCGCGTTCGTATTCGACCGAGTTGCGAAGCGCCGACCATTGGCCAATTTGCGTATCGAGAACGCCAACGAGCAGCATCGACGTCATCGAGATTATGAAGAGACAAATCAACAGCGCGACACCGCGTCGACGACGTCGCGCCGATGACCGCACCCCGATACGTACCGATCCTCGGCAGTGGGTGAGTGAAGTAAGCATGTTGTCGGATGTGGATTGCATTGGTGATCACCACGTTCGTCGCCAAGCGCGACCACGAATGGTTCTTGTTAGACCGTTTCCCCGAGGCAGGGTGATCGTCGTGAAACATTCGATCGACTGGATCTTCGCGGGGTCGGTCGTTGTCGTTGTTCCGTCAGCTTCGTAAGCAACGAACCACAGGGCGTCGACATTTCGTGCCAAGAAGCTAGTGGCCGTGTCGACGCCGTATTTTACCGAGGTACCAGTGAGCGACCAGATGTAGTTATTTCCGTCCGGCATCAGGAGCGTTATCGAACCGGTCGTATCACTTGCGTCGCTAATGGCCACAACGCTTTCGGACTGACGGATTCGTCGCACAAGATGGCGAACTAGTTTCTGCGAGGCTTCCAGCCGCTCGTGGTCTTCTTGATGCGCCTCCCACACGCTCTGAGTTGTGCGCAACAGGACAACGCCGGAGGTCATCAGTGCCGCCATCATTCCTGATGCCACCACCAATTCCAGTAGGGTGAAGCCTTTGCGTTGGTTCGTTCTAGCTCGCCGCATCTTGGTATTTCGCCATCTTTGCAATCTTGCTCGCCAACGTCAGCGACGATTCGTCGGCATCTTGTACCGAGTTGTTGTCCGCGTCATTCCATACCGTCACGGTCACCGCCATGAGTTGATCTGGAATACCGCCGTCGGCCGCCGCTGTTGAACGTGTAACGCGATAGCGGAGTTGGCCAAAACCGTCGCTCGAGAAGTCGCCCGACTCATTCGTTGCAACAAAGGTGGCCGCCGCCAGCGCTAGATGCTCTTCAAGCTTGGCAACGCACAGCGTGGTAATCATGTTTTGCGTGTCCAACGAAGTGCCTAGATCGATGCTGTCCCGCATGACGGACAGCGCCGGCACGATCGCCAACGCCGTGAGCGAAGCGGCCATCACCAATTCGATCAGAGTGTACCCACCCCGGGTGCCCGCCGTTCGTATCTGGCGACGTCCCACGGTACAGCACCTCCCTCGGACATGAACGGCAACTAGGATGTAAAGGCCTACCCAAACTTACGTTACGGTTCCATCACGTCAACGCGACAACGCGCGTACGCGTCTTAACGGTCGCGTCAAATACTTGGGAACTGCCTTCATCCCGTACGACACGCAAACTGATGTTGCATTCGACGTGAGCCATCAACGGGAGAGCAAAATCGTCCCGCCCTTCTTGATACGGATGGGCGTGATTCCACCGGAGATTTTCCGAAGTTCGGTTACTCTGACCGTGCCGGTCAATTGATCTACAACGACTTGAAAAGATCGCGCTGGGCCGTTGAAGTTGATTCGGTAGCCAGCCAAGGCGGAACCTTCGAAGTCGAACTCAGCCGAAGTCGATTGGCTGGTAACGGTCACATCGCCGGGAAACACGTACACATCGTCGACGGCGACCGTTGAGTTATCATCAAGACGCCGCATGATTTGATACGAGCTAATCGAGGAACCGGACGTTGTGAATTGCAATAGGTGATTGTCACCTGTGGCAATCGCGCGTCGTCGAGCTTGAATCAAATCGAGTGCCACGCGCCGGGCTTCGATTTTCGCGCCAAGATTGCCCAGTGTGCCGGTCGAGAAGGTCGCTGTGACGAGGATCATCACGCCCAACAGCGACAGAACGGCGACCATCTCCAGCAAACTGAAACCATGACGGAAGCACGATCTTCGAGTCAAGAATTGCATCGGACGGCCCCTCAAGTTTTCACTCTCGACCGAGTCGACATTCGTCATGTTGTCCCGTGTCACGGTAGAACGCGATGCAATGTCGCGTCGATCGTGTATGCCGGGCTTCCATCAGGAGGAGCAGGCACTCCGTCGGGGAGATAGTTCGGTACCAGTTCGGAAAGGTTGGTCGGCCAGTTCCCGGTTTCGGTATAAAACTGCTCGATTGACGAGTTGAGCGCTGAAATCGTGTGGTGCTTGGTGTTCTGCTTTGCCGTCTTCGAACTGTTGGAGACTCGTGGAACAACAATCGCCGCGATGATGCCCAAGATCACCACGACCGCCAGCAACTCTAACAATGAGAAGCCCCCGGGATGTCGGCTTCGGACCATCGATAGGTTCCCTACGCAGCAGGAGACGAATTCATCAGGCGGCGAACACTTGCCAACGTAGTCCGCTTTTTCACGCAACTTGTCGCGGGCTTGATGACCTTGGACCATTACAGCCCGGTACCGGTGATTCGCTTCGTAGTGGGGTTGATTACATAAGCCGATCCGTCGACCGGATTGCTTGGTACGCCATCGGGAAGGTAAGCCGGTACCAGGTCGGACAGAGTCGTTGGCCAACTACCGATATCGACATAATACCTCTCGATCGCGGAGTTCAGCGTGGCGGCGGTATGTTCGTTCATACGCTTCCGCGCGGTATCGGCCGAAACGGTCACGCGCGGCACGACGATCGCCGCGATGATGCCCAAGATCACCACCACCGCCAAGAGCTCCAGAAGTGAAAAGGCATTGCGTTTGCTTGTTTTACTCACGGGGTATGTCTCCATATCTGTCTCGTTCGACGGTCACGGAATGATCCGCCAAACGTCCTGCCAACATCGTCAAAAAGTGTCGATCAATGTGTGTGCCCGACTACCAAATGCGTTGTCGGATCCAGCACATACGCGGAACCATCGACAGGGCATGTTGGTAATCCACCTGGAAAAAATTGAGTGTTGGCTCCAATATCGCTGAGGTTGTTCGCGGGCCAACTACTGTTGTCGCGAAACCACAACCTAGCCTGAATCTCGATGTCTCCCTTATTTACATAGCATGCTTCCTTGCGTGCCTCCTGGTCGGCGCCTGAATATCCTCCCACAACAATGGTGGCAAGGACCGCCAAAATCGATACGACTGCCAGCATCTCCAAGAGTGACAGGCCATATCGATCACATGAGCGAACACAACCACACTTGGGGGGCCACACTCGGCACATGTTCCTTCGCGAATTGATTGCACAGGGCATGTGTATTTATTCCCTCTGAGAGAACCATAGGTTATGAACTGGCGGTCAAGGGCGATCTCAATGTTTCATGGTTCTCAAGGAAACCACTCTAGCGGACTCAATGTCAGCATTGTTTGGGGTCTATGGTTTGGGGTCTATGGTTTGGGGTCTATGGTTTGGGGTCTATGGTTTGGGGTCTATGGTTTGGGGTCTATGGTTTGGGGTCTATGGTTTGGGGTCTATGGTTTGGG
>Ga0114931_10007424_pt1 | contig 13378 bp, 15 predicted proteins | sample 2SBtaG_FD_89579 | JGI IMG/M metagenome (GOLD analysis project Ga0114931, IMG submission 89579) | Deep subsurface microbial communities from Kolumbo volcano to uncover new lineages of life (NeLLi) - 2SBTROV14_V59a metaG | ecosystem: Environmental > Aquatic > Marine > Volcanic | place: Kolumbo... | reverse complement strand
CTTAACCGTGTGCTATGGGTTTATCGGTAAACAGATAATCTTTCAATTCATTATCAAAAGAGGGATCCTGACGCCTGATCCACTCCAGCACCATGGCCGCGTGTTCTTTTTCTTCATCACGATTGTGGGCAAGGATCGCCTTCAGTTCTTCATTCTGACAGGCATCGACCCGTTGGTTGTACCAATCGACCGCTTCCAGTTCCTCCATCAATGAGGTGATGGCGCGATGCATGTCTTTCGTCTCGTCGGAAATTTCCGCGATCGGTTCATGATAGCCTTCATTCGACATGGTTCAATCCGCCTGTATGAGTTAGAGGGTGAAGAACGACCATATCACAAATAGTCGCTGTCGGTATCGAGCCAATGGATATCGGCGCACAACACGTAGGTTTTTCCCTGATGATGGTAGCCATAGGACAATGTCACGGTTTTAATCCCGCTGTTCACCGCCAGGTAGGGGCGGGAAACGTTCACCCGGTGCTTGTGGAATATGGAGCGCCGAAAATAAGGCCGGCTGTACCAGTAGGCGCCCTTGCCGTCCTTGACCGGTCTATAGCGTTCATCATCCGCCATGAAGGCGTGTTTCCCATTGAGGGTGGAATCGACCTGGTAACCTTCTTCATCCAGAAGAAAACAACATTCAACATGTTCTTTATTAAGAAACCGCATGCAGGCCGAGGCCAGATCTCCGCAGGCAGACAAGGATTTTGCCGCTAATTCAAACGCCTCGATGAGAGCACTCATTTTACGGCGGTAGTCTCCGGCGGCGGAAAGGTTTTTCTTTCTGAGCGTTTGCCGGGTCAGCGATAATTCAACCGGACTTTCATTGCTGACCTCGGCGGTCAAAGCCGGCCGGGAAAAATAAAACCCCTGGACGAAATCCACATTGCTTTCCGCCGCGATCAAGGCCTGAGATTCGGTTTCTATCCCTTCCATGACCACCAGACTGCCGGTTTCATGCAGCAGAGAGACCAGGCCGGGAATGATATTTTTCGCCTCGCGATTGTTTTCCGCCTCCACGATGAGGCTTCTGTCCAGTTTCACCAGATTCGGCTTGATACGCCAGATACGGTCAAAATTGGAATGGCCAGCGCCGAAATCATCTATCGCCACCAGACAACCCAACTCCCGGAACACGGCTGCCGCATAAGATAACTGTCGGGTTTCCGGAACGGCATCCTCCAGTATTTCCACTACGACCTGATGACTGGGCCAGCCGGCTTCATCCAACAACGATTTGAAATACACAATGAAGTCCTCGATATGAGCAACGACACTGGAATGGATATTGATAAATAACCAGGCATCACCAATGTCGGCAAGCCGGGCATTCTGAATATGCAGTCTTTGGCAAAGAGAATCCAGTCGCAGCAATTCATTTTGGTCGTCGATGGCAGAGAATATGCGGCCGGGTAGAATGATATTGCCCTGGTCATCGAAGGCCCGCATGAGACCCTCGAAGCCCACTACCCTGCCGTGCGGAATACTATAAATACCCTGATAGGCACTGCTGATATGCCATTGGTTGAACGGTGCGAATACAGCATCCTGCCGAAAGAAGCCCGATTCCCGCAAGGGTTTTTCGGAATTGTTTAGACTCATCGCGTAACGATCTCCAGCCGGATGGCTTGACTGATTGCGCAGCTCAGGATGATGCGAATTGCTGCGGTGTACCGAACCAGAAGCTCAGATCCTTATTCAAAAATTCCTCTGCGGTCATATAGTGTGAGCCATCACAGGAAAAGTTGAGACCGATCATGCTGTTTACCAGATTGATGGAACCCGAGCGTAGATAAATTATATCGTCCGCAAAACGTAATTCTTTCATGTAATTTAAAACCGCACTCACCTGCTGGGAATTCATAATGGCATTGTTGGGATAAGGGCTATGCGGGTAAATCATTAATAAATCAGGATCGAGTAACTGATCCATGCTATGTAACCGGTAAACATAAGGGTTTTTATGCTCCCAAAAGGTAGCTCGCGCACCGGAAAAGTGCAGTTTGGCATGGAATACCCCGTGGCGGGTCAGCATTTTCTCCACCAACGCCAGTATTTGATCGATATGATCATCCATCAGGCTTTGACTGCGTTGCTGGGAAAACAAGGTGGTTCTTATGGCCGGGTCACCTTTGTATTGACCCCATTTCTCTTCACTTGCCGCATCCATATCCGCGAAATCAAGCGCTTTCAATTCAAAGTCCGCAATCACGAACCCCAGCAAATCCGGTCCTTTGCGGATCAAGTGCACCGCGGAAATACAGGGCTCCTGGGAGCATTGACTGACATAGGCATTCGATAACATGAAACCCTGATAGGGTAATGTGCCCTGCAAATAAGGCCGCTTGGTTAAGTTTTGCCCACGCAGTCGGGCATCAATACCCGCCGCGCCGATATTGGCCGACAGTTGGATACCTTCTGCATCCAGGGCATAAACCAGACTCGAGGAGGGTAACTGCGGCAGGCCTTCTGTCAGACAGTGATCCAGCCAGGCCGGGTCAGGCCAGCTGTGGCTGCATTTATCTGCCAGTTCGGACAAAGGCTTCGCAACAAGTTTTGCCAGAAACGTTTTTTTCAGCGATATGGTTTCTTTAAACCAACTCATGTGGTGATACCCCTAAGTTATCTAGCAGACAGTACAGCAATATTTGCGCCATTAAATGACGCTGGTATGACATAGATCGGGAGGAGAGAAAAAAGCTTAAATTCAAGGAGTAATGTAGACAGTCTATCGGCTGTCAAAAATTTAACGCGGGTGGCTGATTAACGGAACATTTACGGCGTGGCAGACGCTGTGCTGTGGCGATTCACCGAATCCAGGATCGATATGCCGGGCTGGGTGCTCAGGCTGACGGTTTAGCTGGCCCTAATTGCGTCACTGTGGATTCAATCCATTCCTCGGCTTGTTGGAGGATGTCGGCAGCCCGTTTACCCTGAGTGTCGATCGGCGGTCCTATGACCAACTGGATGGTGCCGGGGTGCTTGATGAAGCTGTGTCGTGGCCAGTAGACGCCGGCATTATGCGCGACCGGCACAACCAGAGCGCCACTTTGTTCGGCCAGCACGGCCCCGCCGATCTTGTAACGCCCGCGCGAGCCGGGTGCGACCCGGGTGCCTTCAGGAAACACCACCACCCAACGGCCGTGCGCCAGTCGCTGTTTGCCTTGATCGACGAGTTGATTAACGGCCTGGCGGCCGGCGGAACGGTCGATGGCGATAGGTTCCAGCATAGCCAGCGCCCAGCCAAAGAACGGGATACGCAGCAATTCGCGCTTCATCACCCAGACCTGGGGCGGAAAGATGGCCTGCAGGGCCATGGTTTCCCAGGTCGACTGGTGTTTGCAGAAAATAATGCTCGCCTGGTCGGGAATATGCTCCCTGCCCCGCACTTCATAGTCGATATGACAAATCACTCGCAGTGCCCACAGATTCAGTCTGGCCCAGTTACGGGCGGTGGCGTAACGCAGGTGAAAAGGCAGCGGGAAGCTCAGTACAACAAGGGGTGCGATGATCAGGGTGGCGGCGAACATCACCAGCCAAAACAGTATTGCGCGAACGGTCAGCATAGCCCAGCGCTCCTTCAGTCAGCGGCCAGCAGCCGGGCGACGGCGTGCGCCAGATCGTCATAGACCGGGATGGAAGTATCTTCCAGGCGGGACTCGGTATCCCGGCCCTTGCCGGTGCGTACCAGGATGGGTCTGGCACCCACTGCCTGCGCGGCCTGCAGATCACGCAGTGAGTCGCCGATCACCGGGACATCCTTGAGCGAAACTCCCAGCCGTTTGCCGATGTCCCGATACAGGCCGGGTTTCGGTTTCCGGCAGTCACACTGATCGTCCGGACCGTGCGGACAGAAAAACACGGCATCCAGCGCGCCGCCGGTGTCGTGGATGCGTTCGCGCATTTTCTGGTGAATGCGCCCGAGCATATCCAGATCCAGCAGACCCCGGGCGATACCGGACTGATTGGTGGCCACCACGACGTGATAATCGGCATGATGCAGATCGGCGATGGCTTCCAGGCTGCCGGGGATGGCCAGCCATTCTTCCGGGGTTTTGATGAATTCATCGGAGTCTTCGTTGATGACGCCATCCCGGTCGAGTATCACCAAGCGCATGGGTCAGTCCACATCCCGGAATTCCGATACCCGAATCCGACCATCGACCATGCGACTTTCACGCTGCATGATCTTGTCCATTTTGTTCCAGAAGGCCTCTTTCAAATCGAACTCGCCGGCGATCGCGGTTCCGATCAGCAAAATGAACAGATCGGCGACCTCTTCGGCCAATTGCTCGCGGCTTTTGCCCTTGGTGACACAGGCCGATATTTCGCCGAGCTCCTCGGCCATCAATGCCAACCGGTAGGTAATTTCCTCGCCGCCGGTATTCTTGAAATCGTGCTTGTCGTGAAAGGCCTGAACGGCGGCCAGCATGGCCTGATAAGAGTCACTGTGTTGCATGCTGAGCCCTCCTCACTCCTGAAGTCGTGACAGATCGGCAATCGCCAGAAACAGTGAGCGTAACTGTTGCAACAGGGCCAGTCGGTTACGCCGCAGCGCGGCATCCTCGGCCATCACCATCACGGCATCGAAAAAGGCATCCACGGCATCGCGCAGACCGGCCAGCCGTTGTAACGCGGCGGTATACTGTCCCTGGCCGATCAGGGTCTGTACTTCGCTTTCCAACGCCGTCAGCTGATCGGCCAACGCCTGTTCCTGTGTTTCGTTGAGCAAGGCCGGATCGAAGCGGTCGGGAATGGGCTCTTCTGTCTTGCGCAGTATATTACCGATCCGTTTGTTGTCCGCCGCCAGACTGTCGGCCTCCGGCAGCCGTTCGAATTCGACCACGGCCTTGAGGCGCCGGTCGAAATCCAGTGGCCGCGTGGGCCGCCGCTCGCGGACCGCCTCGAACTGGTTGACCGTAAACCCGGCTTCCAGATAGTAGGCCTTGAGGCGCTCCAGCATGAAATCAAACACCCCGCTTACGGCTTCTGCGGCTTTTACCTCAGGGGCGTACTGCCCGGCACTGACCTGTAAAAGATCCAGCAGATCCACTTCCAGGGTTTCCTCGATCAGTATCCGTAACACGCCCAGCGCGGCGCGGCGCATGGCGAAAGGATCCTTGTCGCCGGTCGGTGCCTGACCGATGGCGAAGATGCCGACCAGGGTATCCAGCCGGTCGGCCAGGGCCAGTGCCTGCCCGGTCCGGGTCTGCGGCAGCCGGTCGCCGGCAAAACGGGGCAGGTATTGCTCGTCCAGGGCCGCGGCGACTTCTTCCGGTTCACCGTCATGGAGGGCATAGTAACGCCCCATAATGCCCTGCAGTTCGGGAAATTCGTACACCATACTGGTCAGCAGATCGCATTTGGCCAGGGCCGCGGCGCGGCTGGCAAAGCCGGTATCGCCGTCTAACAGTCCGGCGATATGCGCGGCCACCTGCCCGACCCGCTCCTGCTTGTCGAGCAGGCTGCCCAGTTGTTGCTGGAACACCATCTCGCCCAGTTTGTCGCGGCGCGCCGCCAGCGGTTGTTTGCGGTCCTGGTTCCAGAAAAAGTCGGCGTCGGCCAGGCGTGGGCGGATCACCCGCTCATTACCGGCTCGCACCTGGTCGATATCCTGACTGACAAGATTGGCGATGGTGATGAAATGCGGTTTGAGCGCGCCCTGCTCGTCCAGCACGGGGAAATATTTCTGGTGATCCTGCATACTGGAGATCAGCGCTTCGGCCGGCACTTCCAGAAAGCCGTCCTCGAACGACCCCGCCAGCGCCACGGGCCACTCGACCAGGGCGGTGACTTCATCCAGCAGCGCCTCGTCCAGCACCGCCCGGCCGTCCACGGAGCGGGCCGCTTCCAGTACCTGGGCGCGGATCGCTTCGCGCCGGGCAGCGAAGTCCGCCACGACAAAACCTTCGGTTTCCAGCAGCGGTGCATAAGCGGCCGGTTCGCCGACATAGAGCGGTTGCGGGTGATGGAAGCGGTGGCCGCGGGTTTCGCGGCCGGCCGGGACGCCCAGGATTTCTGTTTCGATAACCTCATCGCCGAACAGCAGCACCACCCAGTGCACCGGGCGGACGAATTCGACCTCCGAACTTCCCCAGCGCATGCGTTTGGGAATCGGCAGGCGCTGCAGGGCCTGGTGGATGATATCCGGGATCAGGCTGGCGCTGGCTTGCCCGGTCTGCCTGACGGTGTAAGCCAGCCAGGCGCCCTTGTCGGTTTCCAGTCGTTGCAGCTGGTCCACCGTGGTGCCACAAGAGCGGGCAAAACCTTCGGCGGCTTTGGTCGGGCACCCTTCGTCATCGAAGGCGGCCGTGAGCGCGGGTCCGCGGCGTTGCTGTTCCCGGTCGGCCTGGGCCACGGGGAGCGCCGAAATCAATAAGGCCAGGCGGCGCGGTGAGGCGAAGGCCTGGATCCCGGCATGACGCAGCCCGGCCTGCTCCAACCCTGACGTGACGCCCTGGGCAAAGGCATCGCGCAGCCGGGGCAAGGCTTTCGGTGGCAGCTCCTCTGTGCCGATTTCGATCAGCAGATCGCGGGATTCGCTCATGCCTCCACCCCTTTCAGCATGGGAAAGCCCAGTGTCTCGCGGGCCGTATAGTAAGCCTCGGCCACGGCCCGGGCCAGCGCCCGTACCCGGAGAATGTAGCGTTGCCGTTCGGTGACCGAAATAGCACTTCTGGCATCCAGCAGATTGAAGGTGTGAGAAGCCTTGAGCACCATTTCATAGGCCGGCAGCGGCAGCCCGGCTTCGATCAGTTTCTGGCTTTCCTGTTCGCAGACGTCGAACCAGTGAAACAGCTCATCGGTATTGGCGTGTTCGAAATTGTAGGCCGATTGCTCGACTTCGTTCTGGTGAAACACATCGCCATAGGAAATTCTGCCCCCGGGGCCGTCGGTCCATACCAGGTCATAGACACTTTCCACGCCCTGCAGGTACATGGCGATACGTTCCAGGCCATAAGTGATTTCGCCGGTCACCGGTCGGCAGTCCAGGCCGCCGACCTGCTGGAAATAGGTGAATTGAGTCACTTCCATGCCGTTCAGCCAGACTTCCCAGCCCAGCCCCCAGGCACCCAGGGTCGGGGATTCCCAGTTGTCTTCCACGAAGCGGATGTCATGGATGCGGGTATCGATACCCAGTTCAGCCAGCGAACCCAGGTACTGGTCCTGGATATCCAGCGGCGAGGGTTTGAGCACGACTTGAAACTGATAATAATGCTACAGGCGGTTGGGATTTTCGCCGTAGCGGCCGTCGGTCGGCCGACGCGAGGGCTGCACATAGGCCGAGCGCCAGGGTTAGGGGCCGATGGAGCGCAGAAAGGTCGCCGGGTGAAAGGTGCCGGCCCCGACTTCCATATCCAGCGGTTGCAACAGGACGCAGCCCTGGCGCGCCCAATAGGCCTGCAAGGTCAGGATCATGCCCTGGAAGGTAGAAAGATCGAATACGGAAAGATTGGTATGGTCGGCCGCGGACATGGGGTTCATTCTTTAAATTGCGTAAACAGTCTGGCGCGCAAGTATACCGGCTTGAGGCGGTGGAGGCGACGCCATGTCTGGTTTGCGATACCAGACATGGCTGCCCGATGGTTCAGAAGTTGACCGTCAGACCCAGCCCGATCAGATCGGCATCGGCCTCGGCGTTGTAGCGCTCCCATTCCAGGGCGACACCGAATATTTCATCATAGATATATTTGAGGCCAACACCATACATGGCATCGGTACCGTCGTGTGAGGCGGAATTGATGTCCTGATCCCACACATAGGCACCCAGCTTGGCGGTGGCATAGAAGCCGGAATCTTCGCCCAGGGGCAGGGTGGCTGTGCCGGCCATATAAAATCCTTCGGTTTCCAGATTGGCGAGGCCGCTTTCATTGTGATCGCCCAGGTCGGCCCAGCCCAGTTCAGCGCCGAAATACTCAGTCAATCCGAAACCGCCATAAACCTTCCAGGCCAGGGAATCTTCATTGACTGCAATACTGGTGCCGGGTGAAGTCGTTACCGCTTCATCGATTGTGGCCTGGCCAATGGTGATACCGGCATAGCCGCCTGCCACGGCCGAGCCAGTCAGGCCGGCCAGGCCAATCCATGTGACTGCTTGTAGAGTACGGGTATTCATCAAAAGAACTCCTCCATGTTGGTTTTGTTGTCTGCGCCGCGAAAAAAAGGAAGCGGCAACTTTAAAGCGGGAGATTCTAGCACCTTCGGGACAGAGAAGGCAGACACTCTCTGGCCTGATATATGCATGGGCATTGTGAGTAAAGTCGGCTTATCAGCCGGCCGATTACGTGACCAAGCCGGGAGGTGAATGGATGAGTCAATTAATTCTGGAACCGACCGCCACCGCGCAATGGCAGTCGTTGGTGTGCGAGGCCGAAGCGGCCTGTGAATGTCAGCTCGGTGAGGAGCTGGAAAGTTATCTGGTCTTTCTTCTCATGCGTTTCGTGGCGCGTCCGGAGCTGTCCGACCGCGTCATGGCGGTCGATTATCTGCATGCCGCGCTCGCCCGGGGGGGGCAACAGATCGAGCAGCTGCGGGATGTGGGCGATCAGTGTCTGTTGTTATCCGGTCTGTTTCCCGCCCAGGCGGAGCGGCGCCTGGTGCGCGTCAGTTATTTTGTCAATCTCGGCCGTTCCGCTTATGACATGCTGGCGCAACGCCTGGAACAGGCTGCCGCCCAGGTTTATGTCAGCCTGGCGGAAGGTTTTGTCAATCTGCTGGAAGTGCTGCAGGCAATACGCGGTTTGGATGGAAAGCCGGTCCTGGGTGCTTTGCAGCAACTGGAGCTGTGGGCGGATACCGGCAGCCGGGCGGCCTGGCGGTCGCTGCAGGCGGAAACGGACGGCTTTCCCGTCGATTATGGATCAAGCGTGCCCAACTGAAGGGCGTTTCCGGGCACGCCGCACATTTCCGCAGCCGGTAAAAATCCGCTAAAATGGTCTTTTTCTAGTTTCAGTTTTCTCTACTGCCCCTATGTCACAACGTAAAGCGGTCGCCCTCGTTTCCGGGGGGCTGGATTCCATGCTCGCCGCCCGGGTCATCCAGGAACAGGGCGTCCATGTCGAAGGGATCAATTTTTTCACCGGCTTCTGTGTGGAAGGCCATACCCATGCGATCCGCAAGAAAGACCGCGCCAAACCCAAGCGCAACAATGCCTTGTGGGTGGCCGAGCAATTGGGCATGAAGCTGCACATCATCGATGTGATCGAAGAATACAAATCTGTTGTACTGAACCCAAAACACGGCTATGGCGCCAACCTCAATCCCTGCCTGGACTGCAAAGTGTTCATGGTGAGCAAAGCCGTGGAGTGGGCGCAAGCCAACGACTTTGATTTCATCATCACCGGGGAAGTCATCGGCCAACGCCCCATGTCGCAGCGCAAACAGACCCTGCCGATTGTGGCGCAGGAATCCGGTGCCGAGGATTTGCTGCTGCGCCCACTGTGCGCCAGAAATCTGCCGGAAACCCGGCCGGAGCGCGAAGGGTGGGTAGATCGTGAGCGGCTGCATGATTTCAGTGGGCGTTCACGTAAACCGCAGTTCGCGCTGGCCAAGCGGTTCGGGTTTACGGATTATGCCCAGCCGGCCGGCGGCTGTTGTTTTCTGACCGATGCCCAGTATGCGGTCAAGCTGTCCGATCTGTGGCAGGCACGTGGCTCAAGACAGTATGAAATCGACGATATCATGTTGTTGAAAGTGGGCCGGCATATCCGGCCGCGGCCGCATTTCAAACTCATCATCGGCCGCGAGGAAGGAGAAAACCAGTTTCTGGAGGGCTACCGCAAGCAGTTTATCCATCTGCGCGCACTGAGTCACAAAGGGCCGCTGGCCTTGCTGGATGGAGTAGCCAATGACGAGGATTTGGCCCTGGCGGCGCGTATCGTGGCGCGTTACAGTCAGGGCCGTGACGCGCCCTCGGTGACGATGGAAATCAACCGGGTCGCCACCCCGCCTTATGCCCTCGAAGTCCCACCCTGCCGCAGCGAGGAGATTGAACAGGGCTGGGTGTTGTGAGCGAGACCGAACTGGATGCGCGCAATCTGCTCTGTCCCCTGCCGGTGATCCGCACTCAGGACCGGGTGGCGCAGCTGGCCGCCGGTGAGGTGCTGAGCGTACACTGCACCGACCCCGGCGCGCGGGTGGATATACCCACCTGGTGCCGGATCAATGGTCATGAAGTGCTGGGTATCGAACAGCAGGGGCGGGAGCTCATCATTCGCATCCAAGTGGGGACAGACTGATGAAACCGGCGGAAGGTGTGGAGACCGGGATCGCTACTACCCGGTATCAGGAAACCCGGCATGTCACCCTGGTGGGTGCCTGGATCGATCTGCTGCTGGGTATCGCCAAGATTCTGGTCGGCTGGCTGTTTCACTCCCAGGCGCTGGTGGCGGACGGCATCCACTCCTTATCCGACCTGGCGACGGACTTCATCGTCCTGTTCGCCGCCAAGCACGCCGACCGCCAGGCCGACGACGAGCATCCCTATGGCCACGGACGGATCGAGACGCTGGCCACCGTGGGTTTGGGGATTGCGTTGCTGCTGGTCGCGGCAGGCATTATCTATGACGCGGTGGAACGGATGTTCCGGCCGGACGAACTGTTGCAGCCGGGCATGCTGGCTCTGGGCGTAGCTGCCCTGTCGGTACTGGCCAAGGAAGCCATCTATCACTACACCATGCACTTGGCGCGCAAGCATCGCTCCAATATGCTGCGCGCCAATGCCTGGCACAGCCGTTCGGATGCGATTTCCTCGATCGTCGTGATGATCGGCATCATTGGCACCATGCAGGGCCTGGACTATCTGGACGCGATGGCGGCGGTGGTGGTCGGCGTGATGGTGGCCAAGATTGCCTGGGATCTGTCCTGGCACAGTGCCCGGGAATTGATCGACACGGCACTGGATGAAGCCGAGGTCCAGGCGTTGCGTGAGGAAATCCGCGCGGTACCAGGCGTAAAAGCCTTGCATATGCTGCGCACCCGGCGCAGCGGCGGCGATGTGCTGGTGGATGTGCATATCCAGGTCGCGCCGGAAGTCAGTGTTTCCGAGGGACACCAGATCGGCGAACGGGTGCGCCATGGCTTGTTATCCCGGCATGACGAGGTGTGTGATGTGACGGTGCATATCGATCCGGAAGATGATGAGACCGGACCGGTGACCGGCAAAGATTTACCCTTGCGCCCGCAATTGCTGGAGCAGCTCAAAGCCGCCTGGAAGGACTTTGATCTGCCCGTGGAGCAGTTTGAAACCACCCTGCATTATTTGAACGGCCGGGTCGATGTGGATCTGATCCTGCCGCTCGAGAAAGCCGAATCGCGGGAAAAACTTGCAAGCCTGGCCGGTGCGTTGCAGGATGCTGCTGCCGGGATAACCGGCGGGGGGCGGGTCCGGCTTCTTTTTACGGACGCACAATAATAGTGCGACAGCTGCCAAAGCCGCTCAATATTTGTGCGCGACATGTTCGAAGCGTGGGCATAAACTGCTTAATGTATAGTATTATCAAATAGTTAATGCGTGGCATAGAATGTGCACAGTGTGCGACACCTTATGGTCTTCATTATGCGCTGTTTAATCGCAGTGTGACGACAAACCCTAACGTTATCAGCTTGGAGAGAGTGCAATGACAGCAGCCAAGGTCAACAAATTGATCAAGGACAACGGCGTTCAGTACGTTGATCTGCGTTTTACCGATACCAAAGGCAAGGAACAGCATGTAACCCTGCCTGCCCATCAGATAGACGCCAGTTTTTACAAAGACGGTAAGATGTTCGACGGTTCCAGTATCGCCGGATGGAAAGGTATCAACGAATCGGACATGATCCTGATGCCGGATACCAGTACGGCTGTTCTCGACCCGTTTACCGATGAACCCCAGGTCAATATCCGCTGCGACATTCTCGAGCCGAGCACCATGCAGGGTTATGAACGTGACCCCCGATCCATCGCCAAGCGTGCCGAAGCCTATCTGAAGAGCACCGGCATTGCCGACAAGGCGCTGTTCGGTCCGGAAAACGAATTCTTCATCTTTGATGACGTGCGCTGGGGAGCCGATATGAGCGGCGCATTCTTCAAGGTGGATTCCGAAGAAGCCTCCTGGAATGCCGAGCGGGTATTCCCCGACGGCAACATGGGTCACCGCCCCGGCGTCAAGGGTGGCTATTTCCCGGTGCCGCCGGTCGATTCCCTGCACGATCTGCGTGGTGCCATGTGTCTGGCGCTGGATGAAATGGGCCTGACGTCAGAGGTGCATCATCACGAAGTCGCGACCGCTGGTCAGTGTGAAATCGGTGTCGGCGCCAATACCTTGGTCGCCAAGGCCGACGAAGTCCAGATCCTGAAATATGTGGTGCACAATGTCGCCCATGCCTACGGCAAATCGGCGACCTTCATGCCCAAACCACTGGTCGGTGATAACGGCAATGGCATGCACGTGCATCAGTCCCTGTCCAAGGGCGGCAAGAATGTCTTCTCCGGCAATAAATACGGCGGTCTCTCAGACACCGCGCTGTATTACATTGGCGGCATCATCAAGCATGCGCAGGCCATCAACGCCTTCGCCAATGCCTCCACCAACTCCTACAAGCGGCTGGTGCCGGGTTTCGAAGCCCCGGTCATGCTGGCCTACTCGGCCCGTAACCGTTCGGCCTCGATCCGTATCCCGTTTGTCAGTAATCCCAAGGGCCGTCGCATCGAAATCCGCTTCCCGGATTCTACCGCCAACCCCTACCTGGCTTTCGCGGCCATGCTGATGGCGGGTATCGACGGCATCCAGAACAAGATCCATCCGGGTGATGCCATGGACAAGGATCTGTACGATCTGCCGCCGGAGGAAGAAGCGGAAATTCCCCAGGTCGCCACGGCTTTCGATCAGGCCCTGGCCGCACTGGATTGCGACCGCAAGTTCCTGACCACCGGCGGCGTATTCACCGACGATACCATCGATGCGTACCTGACCCTGAAGGAAGAAGAGGTTCAGCGCTTGCGCATGAGCACGCACCCGGTGGAATTCGATATGTACTACAGCGTCTGATTCCAGGCAGGAACAGCGCTACTGAGCCCCGCTTCCGCGGGGCTTTTTTTGCCCTGACTCCGGAGGGATTCTTTGAGCGGCCTGACCCCGGAGGGTAGGGTACTCATGCCTTCCTCGCCGGAGGCGCCATCCGGTTCGCGCACAACTCAGATTGCGTGTCACCACGCAATGGCTTCGAACAGGGCGCGCTCACTCTCCTGGCGTCTCCGTCTCAAAGTCGCAGCCAATAAGGTATAGAGTATCCATAATGAACCCGACAGAGGTTCTTTGAGCGGCCTGAATCGTGATCCCCTGCATTCAAATCACGGACAAATATTGCTAAGGTGGAAGACGAGAATTGCTGGGCGGGG
>Ga0114931_10007423_pt1 | contig 13378 bp, 11 predicted proteins | sample 2SBtaG_FD_89579 | JGI IMG/M metagenome (GOLD analysis project Ga0114931, IMG submission 89579) | Deep subsurface microbial communities from Kolumbo volcano to uncover new lineages of life (NeLLi) - 2SBTROV14_V59a metaG | ecosystem: Environmental > Aquatic > Marine > Volcanic | place: Kolumbo... | reverse complement strand
TTGATGCCACCACCGGAACCGATGGACTGGTAGTTCATTTTTACGCCGGTCTTTTTGTTATAGCTTTCAGCCCACTTGGCATAAACCGGGTAAGGGAAAGTTGCACCCGCGCCGGAGATTTCATTAACGTCTTTGGCACTGGCTACGCCAGACAACGCGAAAGACAGCATGGCGGCGCCGACAATTACGCGCTTCATAACTTGTTGGTACATACTGGACTCCTCAGAGATATTAAAAAACTGTGAACATTCTGGATTAAACGGAATGTTCTGAAATTTGCGCTGACCGATCTAGTTCGTTTCAGCATGGTCGGCTAATCTAACAATAGAGTATGACCATTTTATGACAGCTCAGAAATACGATTCAGAGCCCCCGGCGATTGTCCGGCGACCCAGGAATAGTTTATTGCAACCCATTGATACTAATATAATTATTCGCGCAATCAACGCCTGGACACAAGCCCAGGACATTTCTACACCGATGGATTGTCACACCCTCTGTTTTCATATTTATGAAGCAATATGTCATACAGATTAAATACTGATCCCGTCCCAATACCCTGCCCATTAGCCGCTTTGCCTTAAACCCCAGCCCAGATAATTCAACAGAGTACTTGCATTCCTGGTCGTGAGTTTTATAATGACCAACCAGTCAGTCAATATAAAATTCGCCATGGCACCCAAAATCGTCGACAAACAGGCAAAACGCGCCCAGATCACGCAAGCGGCAGCAGAGGTGTTTGCCCGCAAGGGATTTCAGGGAGCTTCGGTGGACGATATCGCCGTAGCAGCCGGCATGAGCAAAGGCTCGGTGTATGGCTATTTCAAGAACAAAGAAGACCTGTTTTATGCCACATTCCAGGCATTTCAGGGTGAATTACTACTGGAGTGCGAAGCTGTCATCACGGCAGAATCCACGGCCATAGGCAAACTCGGTCGCTGTCTGATGCTAAGCATGTCGTCATTACAACAGAACATCGAACTATTCCCCCTGACCCTGGAATTGTGTGCCGCCGCCAGTTCCGGCCCGGCGCGGGAACGCTTCGCCGTGGTCATGGAAAACCTTTATTCTGAATTTCGCGCCATGACCGCGGGTCTCATCAGTTCCGGTAAAGCCAGTGGCGAATTCCGCGCCGATGTCGATGAACAGGCTGTCGCCGCCTGGCTGGTGGGCGGCCTGGACGGACTGATGCTGCAGTATTCGTTTGACCAGAGCCTCGACATTAAAAGCTGGACTGAAAATTTTCTGACCATGATACTGCGCGGTATAGCCGCTACTACCGATCAAGGATGACGTCAATGAAATACCCGTATTTACTTCTGTTAACCGCCCTGTTCCCGGCCCTGGCCATGGCGGCCGATCCCGACCCGGACCAGTTGATCAGGCAGGCCTTCGATAACTGGCGCGGCAAATCGTCCTACACCGAAGTCAGCATGACAGTGCATCGACCGGACTGGGAACGCAGCATGACCATGCTGTCCTGGACACTCCACGATGACACCAGCCTGGTACGCTTTACCGCGCCAGCCAAGGATGCCGGCAATGCCACCCTCAAGCGCAAGGACGCGATGTGGATTTATAACCCGCGCCTGAACCAGATTCTCAAACTCCCTGCCAGCATGATGGCCCAGTCATGGATGGGCTCGGACTTTTCCTATAACGACCTGGCAAAAGCCAACGACATCATCACCGAATACACGCACAAACTCATTGGCCTGGAACAGGCACAAGACCATAAAGTGTATGTCATCGAAGCCCTGCCCAAACCCCAGGCTGCCACGGTATGGGGCAAGCAGGTGATCCGCATTCGTGACGATGGCGTGCTGCTGGGTGAAGACTACTACGACCAGGACATGCAGCTGGTGAAATTCATGCAGACCCGCAAAGTAGCAACGCTGGGAGGACGCCCGTACCCCGTGCTAATGAGCATGCAGAAAACCAGCAAACCGGATGCGTGGACCAGTATCCATTTCCTGCAGGGACACTTTAATGTCGCCATTCCCGATGCCGTGTTCACCAAGTCCAATTTGCGCAATCCGCGTAAATTCAACATCCTGGGTGGCCGCTAATGCTGGCGGGACTGGCATGGCGTAACCTGTGGCGGCAACCGCGGCGCACCCTGCTGAATGTTTCCAGCATTGCCTTCGCCACCCTCATCATGGTGTTCCTGCTATCGTTCCAGCTGGGTACCTACGCCACCATGAAGGAAAACGTGTTGCGGGTGATGGACGGCTTTGCCCAGATCCAGCCAGCGGGATACAAGGACAGTCCCGATATCAAAAAAATCATCGACCATCCAGGACAGATCCTGGCACAACTTGACGCGGTTAATGGCATCGGCGCCGCCGCACCCCGGGCCATGAGTTTCGCGATCCTGTCCGATGGCGAAAAAAGTATTGCCGCGGCGGTGGTGGGGGTGGACCCGCAACGGGAAGTGCAGGTATCCCGCCTGAATCACAGCATGAAACAGGGGCGTTATCTGCAGGCCAGTGATAACGCCGCCATTGTGCTAGGCTCAGCCCTGGCACGTAATCTCGGCGTCGGCCTGAGGGAGACGATCACCCTGTTAGGCGAAGCCAGGGACGGCAGTATTGCCGCCGACGTGCTCAAGGTGGTGGGCATTTTCGAAACCGGCACCGCGGAAATCGACCGGCAGTTTTCCGAGATGCCACTGGCCCGTTTCCAGGCCAGTTTCGCCATGGGTTCGGCGGTCAACCTGATTGTACTGTCCGGCCCAACCCTCGCCGGTGTCAGCCATGCCCTGCCGCGGGTGCGTGCCCAAATTAAACACACAGACCTGGAAGTGTATGCCTGGCAAACACTGCAACCGGGCCTGGATGCCGCCATCAGCCTGGACCTGAGCACCTCCATGTTGTGGTATGCCAGCCTGGTGATCGTGGTGGCATTCATTATTCTCAATACCCTGTTGATGTCGGTACTGGAACGCACCCGCGAGTTCGGCGTGCTGCTGGCCATCGGCATGCGCCCGGCTCGTCTCGGTATCATGATCTGGCTGGAGCTGGCGTTGCTGGCCCTGCTGGGGCTGGCGCTGGGCATGGCTATCGGCAGCGCCATCACCCTCACCATTGGCCACTACGGCCTGGAAATGCCTGGCGCAGAAGCCATCTTTGCCCAGTGGGGCCTGCCGGGCAAACTCTACCCGCGCCTGAGCCTGTTGAGCCTGTCCGCCGGTCCCGGTGCAATGGCGCTGTGCATCCTGCTGGCGGGTATATTTCCCTACCGGCGAGTGCGTAAACTGGAACCGGTCAGTGCCATGAGGTCTGCATAATGCGCGTACTCTCGATCCTGTTTCCGTTTGCCTGGCGTAACCTGTGGCGCAATAAACGCCGCACCTTCATTACCCTGCTGGTGGTAGCGGTGGGGGTGTGGTCGATCCTGGCTTTCAACTCGGTGATCCGCGCCTGGTCCGACAGCGCCCTGGTCGGCAGCCTGAGAAACATGACTGCCGAAGCCCAGCTGCATGCACCGGGCTATCGCGACGATCCCGACATCGAACACAGCTTTGCAGTCCCCACCGGCCGACTGGCCGCGGTCCTCAATAGCCCGATGATTTCAGCCTGGGCACCACGTATCCGCACGCCCGCCATTATCCAGAGCGAATACCAGACCCTGCCCATTACCCTGGTGGGTATCCAGCCACAACGGGAAACTGGTGTGTCTTTCATTGCCGATGCCCTGAGCCAGGGCCAGGCCCTGCGGGACGGTAATGACGATGGTGTGCTGCTGGGACGACACCTGGCAAAACGCCTCAATACCCGGGTGGGCAAACGCATCGTCATCATGACCAACGATGCCCACGGCAAACTGGTGCAACGGGGCGCACGGGTGATCGGCATTTATGCCGCCGAACCCAGCCTGGAAGACCGCTATCTGTTCACCGGCCTGAAACCGGCGCAGCAGTTTTTACATGCCGATGGCCTGCTGTCGGAAATCGCCCTGATGACACCAGCGCAGACGCCCCTCGATCCGGTACTGGCACAGCTGCGCCAGGCGGCACCGAAACTGGATGTGGCCGGCTGTGCTGAACTCCAGCCCATGACCAAGGGGATTCATGATCTGACTGAAGGATTCATTTACGTGTGGCTGTGGGTGATGTTCGTGCTCATCGCCATCGGCGTGGTCAACACCCAGCTGATGGCGGTGTTCGAACGTACCCGTGAATTCGGTTTGTTACAGGCACTGGGATTCCGGCCCGGCTGGGTGGAGCTGGAAGTGATGCTGGAAGCGGTGCAGATCATCGGCTTTGGCGTGTTCGTCGGCGCCCTGTTCGCCTACCTGACGGTGCAGGCATTGAGCAGCGGCATTTCCCTGGGTGGCCTGTCCGCCGGGGCGGATTTCCTCGGCATCGAACGGGTACTGTACCCACGCCTGGATGCCACCGAATTTTTCATCACCATCGTCGTCATCTGGGGCCTGGGGGTAGTCACAGCCCTGTGGCCGGCGCGCCGCGCCGCCCGTTTCGATGCCATCGAAGCCATGCGTTCTAACTGAGGAGAGATCGATGCCTGCAATTCTGGAATGCCGCCAGCTGGTCAAACAATACCACCAGGGAGACACCACCGTGGAGGCCCTGCGGGGTGTGGATGTCCATTTCGACAAGGGGGAGTTCGTGTCCATTTCCGGCCCGTCCGGCTCTGGCAAGAGCACCCTGCTGCACATCATCGGCAGCCTGGAACAGCCCAGTAAGGGAGACGTGATCCTGGACGGCGTGTCGCTGGCGCAGGAAACCCGCCAGCAACTGGCGGACATTCGCCTCAACCGCATCGGATTCGTGTTCCAGGCCTACAATCTCATTCCGGTACTGACCGCGGCGGAGAACGTGGAATTCATCCTGCAACTGCAGGGTGTGGATGCCAAAACCCGTCATGCCCGCTCGGCGGAACTGTTGCACGAAGTTGGACTGGATGGTTTGCAGAATCGCAAACCCGGCCAGCTGTCCGGCGGCCAGCAGCAGCGCGTCGCCGTGGCCCGCGCCCTGGCCAGCAATCCCGCCATCGTTCTGGCGGACGAACCCACCGCCAACCTGGATTCGAAAAACTCCGACGAGCTGCTGGCATTGATGTCGAAACTGAACCAGGTATCCAGCGCCACCATTATTGTCGCCACCCACGATCCTAAAGTCATCGCCCACACCCGCCGCCACATCGTGCTCACCGATGGCCGCATCGAAACGGATGAAACAAAGGCCGCCTGATGCGCGCCGCGATTTGTTTCATTGCTCTGCTGACAGCAACGGCCCCGGTCCGGGCAACTGATTTCAGTGGCCGCATCAAGCTGGATACCATCGGCTATGACGCCGGCAGCGACACGCCGGAAGCATCCCTCGGCTACCAGCACAGCAACGAACTGACCGGCCAGTTACGCCTGGAACTGCAGCAGGATTACCAGCCATGGAAATTCGAAGCGGCCTGGCAACTGGATGCCCGCCATGGCAGTGCGGTAGAACGTGACCAGGCCATGGCCTCCAGTTATCCGGCCCTGGCCAGCAGTGACACAAACACCAGCTACTGGGACCTGCAGGACACCGTCACCGACAGTAACAGTAACCTCAGCAGCCAGCGACTGGATCGCTTCAACCTCAGTTACAGCAGCAACGCCTTCGTCGCCCGCTTAGGACGCCAGGCCCTCACCTGGGGCAGCGGGCTGGTATTTCATCCCATGGACCTGGTGAATCCGTTCCAGCCGGTGGCCACCGATACTGCTTACAAACGTGGCACCGACATGGCCTATCTGCAATGGTTACTGGACGACGGTTCCGATATCCAGCTGGTGAGCGTGGCACATAAACAGCGCAATACTAACGACCCGGATGGGGATAAGGCCAGCAGCGCGGTGTTCGCCAATCTCATCGGCGACACCCTGCAATGGAGTTTGTTACTGGCACAGGATCGCGCCGACGCCGTGCTCGGCATGGCGACCAGTGGCCCATGGGGCGGTGCGGTATGGAACCTGGAAGTCATCCCCACTTACCTGGATAACAGCAGCACCCGCACCTCGGCACTGTTCAACATCTCCCAGGCCGGCAGCTTGCTGCAACGTAACATCACCAGCTTTGCCGAGTACTATCATAACGGCTTTGGCATATCCGACAATGACTATACCCTGGCTGATTTGAATCCCGAATTACTGCTGCGGTTACAGCGCGGCCAGCAATTCGTCACCGGCAGGGATTATGTTTCTGCTGGCGCCACCTGGGAATGGACACCGCTATTACAGCTGGTGCCCACGCTGGTATTCAACCTGCAGGATCACAGCAGCCTGCTGGATTTACAGCTCAATCGATCACTGGGAAACAATACGTCACTCAAAGGCGGGCTGCGAATTGGCGCTGGCAGCAGGGGCTCAGAATTTGCCGGACTCGAACTTGCACCCGGTGCGGGACTATACCTTAGCGCCCCCACACAGCTCTTTATTCGTATGGAATCGTACTTCTAATGACCGGCCATCCAGAATCGGATGGTTATATCCCGCTTGTGCATAAGGCCTTATGTATTATATTGTTATATAAAGCCTTATCTGAGCCAGAACCTTTAACCGGGAATTTGAATACCACCCTAAGGATGGGGTAGCCCATCGTTGTAGCAACAAACTCCCTTAGGTTCGTAATCGACTCAGTAAACAACCAGGGATTATTCTAAATGACCATTGATTGTAATGATTCGCGTCGCCAGTTTTTAAAAGTTCTTTCCAGTGTCCCTCTATTGCCCATTTCAACTGTCAGTAGCAGCGCCGCCTTGCTTGCTGCCTGTAACAGTATAAAAAGCTGGCCATCTGGCGCGAGCCTGAATTCAATCAGTTTCACTTCCATGCCCGCGCCCGGTCTTGACGATCCTGCCGCCATCGCAACCACAACCGTGGATTCCAGCATGCTGGCCACCTTCAGTGACGGCAGTACACGGGCATTCAAACTGAAATACGAACCCTTCTTCATTACTGGCGATGTCGTGTCCAACGGCCAGGGCGGCTCAATCATAACCGGCGGCTATTTCGATATTTATAACCGACCTATCATGGATACCTCGGCCCCCGGACAGCGGCGCCAGTTTTTTTCTGACTGTCCGGATGGCTCATCGCTGCTGACATTACAAAATCCCAGCGTTCCCGGTGTGAGAGGCAACACGGTTTTCGCCGTGGTGCAATTCGAATACATCACCCGAAACCTGAACATGGATTCGATGTACGGCCAGTTACCAGCCCCTATCGCCGTGTTGACCCTGGACCAGGATAACCACACCGGAAAACTGAAACTGGTGTCGTATCACAACATCGATACGTCATCGGTTAACGGTTTATGGTCTACCTGCGGTGCCAGCCTTTCGCCCTGGAACACCCATTTATCCAGTGAAGAATACGAACCCGATGCTGCAGCCATCAATACCGATCGTAAATTCCGTAGTTTCAGTAAACATCTGTACGGCGATGAAACCAGGGCCAACCCGTATCACTATGGTCACCTGCCAGAAGTCACGGTTCACCCGGATGGCACCGGCAGCATCCAGAAACACTATTGTATGGGGCGCATCTCCCATGAGCTGGTACAGGTCATGCCGGACCAGCGCACCGTACTGATGGGTGACGATGCCACCAATGGTGGACTGTTTTTATTCATTGCCGATAAACCCGCCGATTTGTCGGCCGGTACACTGTATGTTGCCAGATGGATCCAGACCTCCAGTACCGGTCCCGGCACTGCCATTCTTAAGTGGATCAAACTGGGTCACGCCCGCAGCAGGGAAATCGAAAGCCTGATCGACAGTAACAGGCTCACAGCCGCTGACATTATGGACATTAAAACCAGCGACCCGAACGACAATAGCTATACCCGAATTCCTTTTTCCGGAACATACAACTGGGTCAGGCTCAAACCCAACATGGAAAAAGCCGCCGCGTTCCTCGAAACCCATCGTTACGCCGCACTCAAAGGCGGCAGCCTGGGCTTCACCAAAATGGAAGGCACCACGGTTAACCCCGGCGATAAAATCGCCTACTCGGCCATGTCCTATATCAAGAGTTCCATGCTCAACGGTTCGGGCGGTATTCATGTTGAAGGTCCGAAGTCCGGTGCCGTGTATGCAATGAATCTCAGGGGTGGGCAATACGATACCTCGGGTTACAAAATCGATAGCGACTGGGTACCGGCAGACATGGCACCACCTGATGAATTGATCGGGGAAGACCTACACACAGCCGATGCGCTTGGCAATCTTGCCAGCCCGGATAAAATTGCCAATCCCGACAACATTAAATTCTCGCAACAGCTTCGTACCCTGTTCATCGGCGAAGACAGCGACATGCATGTCAACAACTACCTGTGGGCATACAATGTGGACACAAAAAATTTATCGCGCCTGTTAAGCTGTCCCGCAGGAGCGGAGTCCACCGGCTTGCATGCGGTGGATCAAATTAATGGCTGGACTTATATCATGAGCAACTTTCAGCACCCCGGCGACTGGAAGTCACCCATACACGATAAGGTGAAAGCCAGGCTCGACCCGTTGATAAAAGCCAACTACAAAAATCGCTTCGGTGCTGCGGTCGGTTATCTGACTGGCTTCCCTGAATTCATCCAGGAAAGCTCTGATTAATTCATCCGTGAATGTTCAGAGCACGAGAAAGGTGAAATGCGATTTTACCTTTTCCTTCATATTCAATGGCGTAACAGCCATTGAATATGGCAGCACATCCTTGTGCTGCGGAAACTCTGAATTAATCAGAGTTTCCCTAGTGGTAAGCGATACTAAAAAGCTACAGCGCGGTGACACCTGGCCGAAATGCTATCACTGGCATTCAGGACAACGTCCTTCAAACAAATCGCCTCGCGCCTTGATGGCATGAATCATGTAATCCCGAAACGCCAGCACTCGCGCGGTGCGTTTCAGGTCGGGATGCATTAACACCCATAGCCCCAGGTTATAGGCCGGGTCTGGTTCGCAGTAACGCTGCAGTAAGGGATCAGTATCCGCCATGAAACATGGCAGGATAGACACACCCAGTCCTTCCCGAATTGCGGACAGGGTAAGCAGGGTATCGTCACTGATAAAATGATGCGGCTGTTCACCACAACACTGGCGGGTCCAGGTTTTATGGAACTCGCAACAATCCACCCCAATCCATCGAGGCTCACCGCCCTGCTGGCGCAGTTGTTCCAGGTAGGAACGACTGGCGTAAATGGTGGAAGCGACGGTGACAACGCGTTTGCCTATCAGCGTGTCTGGCGGTGTATTGGTTAACCGGATGGCCACATCGGCTTCGCGCTGTGCCAGGCTGGCATCGGAATTGGAAACGGCGACATGCAGTTCCACCAGTGGATGCTGTCGCGTAAAGCCGGCAAACATTGGCATGAACACCGAGTTAGCCATGTTGTTAATCGCCGTAACTCGTAACGGCCCTACCAGGGCGGTGTCTTTACCCAGCAGCGCACCATCCACACCCAGTACTTCACGCTCAATCCGGCTGGCGGCCTGTTTAATATCCTCTCCCGCCTGGGTCAGCTCATAGCCGCCGGTTTTTCGCTCGAGTAAACGCGCACCCAGTTTTTCTTCCAGCTGGCGCATGCGCCTGGATACGGTAGAGTGCTGCACATCCAGCTGCCTGGCTGCACCACTGATGGAGCCAGTGCGTGCCACCGCTAAAAACAGTCTTAGATCATCCCAGTTCATACGCACCTCATGGCCTGTGCATTTATGCACATTATGTTTCCTTTTTTAGCCAATTGTCAGCATAAATAATCGGCATAGACTCCATATCACACCAACCCAACTCACGGAGTGATGACCATGACCAAGATCCCACCCAAATTTGATGCGATCAAATACAAACTGACCACCCAGCAACAATGGGATACCGCCGCCGAAGCCTGGCACCGTTGGGCGCCACTATTATCTCGCTGGCTGGGCCCCGCCACCGAAACCATGCTGGATATGTGCGACATACGCAGCGGCAGTCGCGTACTGGATGTGGCCGCCGGCGCCGGCGAACAGACCCTGGCAGTGGCCCAACGTATCGGTAACACCGGCCATGTACTGGCAACCGATATTTCCGCCAACATTCTCAGCTACGCCGACAACGCCGCACGGCTGGCAGGTTATGACAATGTGCAAACCCGGGTGATTGATGGTGAGCATCTGACCGAACTGGATAGCGAGCCGTTCGATGCCGTGATTTCCCGGGTTGGCCTGATTTATTTCCCGGACCAGCAGAAAGCCCTCAGCGGCATGAAACATCAGCTACAGGACAACGGCAAAGTCGCCGCCATGGTGTATTCCACTGCCGAGATGAACCCGTTCTTTTCCATCCCGGTATCCATTATCCGGCGACGCGCGAAATTACCGGCACCATTAGCCGGACAGCCCGGCCCTTTCAGCCTGGGTGCGGAAGGCGCACTGGAAACCGCTTTTGCGCAGGCCGGGTTTCGAGATATCGAAGTAAGGAGAATCGATGCACCGGTGCGGGTATCATCCGCCGCTGAATGCATGCAGTTCGAGCAGGAATCTTTCGGTGCACTACACCAGATGCTATCCGGTTTATCCGATACCGAGAAGGATGAAGCATGGAATGAAATTGAAGAAGCCCTGAGCCAGTTTGAAAGCCATGGCCGATTCGAAGGTCCCTGTGAAATGCTGGTCGCTGTTGGGACTAAATAATGCAGTCAGGCCGGGGCACTGATGCTATGCAGGTCAATACCCCGGCGCTTCCAGTTATTATCATGTATCGCCGGAATGTATTACCGAATCACCGTTGTTCCGATGACAAGGATCACCGCGAACATGAACACCGCGATTATGGGCATTTTTAAAACCACAGGCTAAACCTGCAAACCAACCATGCGCGGTGGCGAGCTAACTCGCTTCGTCACAACACATCCTCCCAGGTGACAAGCAGAGATTAGATTCCACTCTCACAAATCAAATCGTATTGATTCCTGCTCCTTCAGAATATTAGTATTTTCTGCAAGCCACTCTCAATTTCCTGTTGACGCCACCTGGTTCACGCACGGCGTAAAAAATAGGTGTAATATTCTATATTCAGGTAAATTATTCTCGATAGTCATTCGACTGATGGAAGACACAAACAAAGGAGTGAGACATGAAAATACCAGGTTATACATTCGTCATACTGCTGCCCCTGTTTCTGGGCCAGTCCCAGGCCGAGGCCGCTGCATTTATCAAGTTTGACGGTGTGGACGGCGAATCCAAAGGCAAGTCCAGCTGGACTGACATACAAAGCATTGTTCCTAACACCATTCGTCCCGGCAAAATTCTCATTGGTATTACCAAACAAGGCAAACGCGTAGCTGTTGCGCAGAATGGCAGGTACTACACCGCTGACGGTAAAATGATTATTATCGTGAATGGCAGGGTCAACCGCGTAATTATGCAACGCAAGTTTACCAGGCCCGGCGAGAAAGTCGGCATCAATCTCCAGCTGGAACCGCCAGGCAAACCCGCCGCACCCGGCGCCGCCAGAGGGCTCAAACCTCAACCGGAACCTCCCACTGCCAGCCACAGATTTGTAAAACCCGGTGAACTCAAGGGCTTCAATCCACAGCCTGAACCGCCACCGGCACCGCAGCTCAATCAAGCAAATTAAACGGTTATTACCGATGACAAACGCTGTCGCAGCACATTTGTCATCGGCCTACTCCGTCAACCCATGATCCTGCCTGTCTTCTGAACGACCTATCCGATACGAATCAATAATTCCAATAATCCAGAAAATAATCAGCAGATAATTCACGATATCCAACAGCGTCCCATCAGGCCCGGATGACTGTTGTGTTATCATATCGGAAATAGAAGCAGCATCAGGCGCAACCGAACCATTCTGAATTTGTCCGACAACCTGGTATGCACTCTCCATCGATTTATCAACCACATACAACAGTGCCGCCAGAGAAGCGCCTATCAGCACCAGGCCAACAAAATATCGCTTCAGATAAAGATGCCCGCTACCCGGAAACACCAGGGCCGACCACAGGACTGCTTTGGTTGATTTTTTCATAGATATCGTTCCACTTGAAGAATGCATGAGGTCAGGTCTTGAATCGTGAATATTTCATTCCATTTCCTTAACAATTTTACTGATTAATGAATGATGCGATCCAAAGTATTCACCGATTTCCTTCATTTTATAACCGCCGGATACAATAGCTCACACTGATTCACTATTCAAGACCTGCCCCCGTTCTTTCGTTCTTTACATGGCTGTGAATTAGCCGCATGAAAATGAAACGGTGATTGGCGTATTTGGAAAAATCAGCTGCTTTTGAGTGGCGATAGGTAAATTAGCTTTCTCTTTTCCTAATGTGGTAAAGCGAGCTGATAATAAACTGGAGATGCCATCCTCTGTTTTCTGGACTACAGTATATTTAATGAGTGCAGATTTGCCTGGGCATTCTTTGCCCTTGTTTTTCAATCCAACAATTGCATGAAGTAGAACAGGCTTTGAGCTTGTATCCAGCTTCCAGCTTTTGAAGCTAAAACATCCTTCAATAGTGTTCTCAAATACCAGATTGCTTGCATGTAGCTGTTGAGTGCAGGCGCACAATAACAGCGATATAAATATACTATATCTTAGTGTCGCCATAAGTAGACCTGCCTGTGTATTTTATTTGAAGGAGTATCGTTTGACGTTAAGAGGAAGCATGATACTTGCGTAAGTATTTAAAAAGTGTCCCTTCAACTTCAATGCACCCATGACTATAACCTTTTACAGAGTCGTGGAGATAGAATCCTCCTCTCGAAACAGGTGTGCAGTGTTTTTGAGTAGCATCATCCGCAGGTTACATTCTGGCCCGATTTTTTCCCCAGTTTGCCCAGTATGGTTCACAAACTCCTGCTTTAGGTCCCTTGGGGATTCCCTGGATACCCCAAGATGGCTTTAGAGCGCATATGCCTCTTCCGTCATCTTTGGCCATGCCGTGGTCAGTGATGTAAACTTTATATGTGCCTTCAGGGACTGGTCCTGCGTCAGGCACGCATTGTTCGCCGGGTATTTGATGGCCGGTCATACCTGATGAGGCTTTAAATATAAGTCCTTTGCTTTTCCATCGAATGAATTGTCCATCGTAGTAAAGTACTATATTCATGAGCCCTCCATAGTGCATGATTTATCAGTTTTTTTGACTGACAATAGCTAGTAGATAATTTTCTCTCGTCGAGTATAATTCAAAATGTAGCGTCCGCAAATCCCTAATGCTTTGTATCAGTGATAATCTCCACGTTTCATGCGAATGTAATTTAGGTGAGAGGGCTAAAAGCTAGACCTGACCCCGTGCTGTTCCAAATGGGAGGTTGATGCACTTCTTTTTTGAAGTAGCACGCACAAATAAAATTCGGATTACGGACACGACAACTGA
>Ga0114931_10007422_pt1 | contig 13380 bp, 15 predicted proteins | sample 2SBtaG_FD_89579 | JGI IMG/M metagenome (GOLD analysis project Ga0114931, IMG submission 89579) | Deep subsurface microbial communities from Kolumbo volcano to uncover new lineages of life (NeLLi) - 2SBTROV14_V59a metaG | ecosystem: Environmental > Aquatic > Marine > Volcanic | place: Kolumbo... | reverse complement strand
TGATGCCGCGAGCCACCAGACCGAGGCGACCGTGGTCGGGAGAGAATACCTCCAGCAGCAAACTGGTATCGCGATAGGGACGCTGGTGCAGTACATAGGCCGGCTCCAGCAGAATCTTATTCACCATGGGGAAGTCGACGAGCTGGAAATCAGTCGTCAGTATAGCCCAGACTGCGCAGGCTGCGTTCATCGGCGGACCAACCCTCTTTCACCTTGACCCAGAGCTTGAGCAACACTTTCTGCTCCAGCAATCTCTCCAGATCATGGCGCGCCTGCTCGCCGACCTTTTTTAGTACCTTGCCACCCTTGCCAATGACGATGGACTTCTGTCCCGGCCGCGCCACCCAGATCAGGGCATGAATGGTAGTGAGGTCCAGCTCGGCCTCGTAGGCCTCGATCTCCACCGTCAATTCGTAGGGCAGTTCCTGGCCCAACTGGCGCGTCAGTTTCTCGCGCACGATTTCGGCGGCGATGAAGCGCATGCTGCGGTCGGTAATCTGATCATCAGGAAAAAAAGGCGGCGACTGGGGTAACAGCCCTTCCACTTCCCGCTCCAGCTGGTCGACATTCTCCCCTGTCTTGGCCGATACGGGCACGATGGTGTGAAAGGTCATCAGAGCGGAGAGCTTTTCCAGATGCGGCAACAGGGTCTCTTTTTGCAGCCGGTCGACTTGGTTCACCACCAGGATCACCGGGGCACTGCCCTGTTTCAGGCGCGAGAGCACGATTTCATCCTCGTCGGTCCATTTGAGGCCCGAGACCACGAACAGCACCACATCCACATCTTTCAGGGCATTGCCCGCCGCCTGATTCAGATAACGGTTCAGGGCCTTGCCAGACTTGCTGTGCAGCCCGGGGGTGTCCACATAGACAGCCTGACTGGTTTCACTGCTCTTGATGCCCAGGATGCGATGGCGGGTGGTCTGCGGCTTGCGTGAGGTGATGCTGATCTTCTGCCCCAGGATGCGGTTCATCAGGGTCGATTTGCCCACATTGGGGCGACCGACGATAGCGGCATAGCCACAGCGAAAATTCAGGGTTTCTTCATGCATATTGATGGATTACTGTCCGCTGATCATCTCATAAGCACGGCGCGCGGCGTCCTGTTCGGCCTTACGCCGGCTGCTGCCGCAACCCTCTACCGCCTGAGCCTCGCCTTCCACCCTGCAACTGACACGAAAGGTCTGGTCATGGGCCTCGCCCTCCACCGCCAGCAGCGCATAAACCGGCAGCGGCTGTTTACGTGATTGCAGCAGTTCCTGCAAGCGAGTCTTGGGGTCCTTGTCGGCCGCCGCCGGTGAGACCTCTGCCAGGCGTGACTCATACAGTCTCGCCACCAGTGCCCTGGCCGCATCGAAACCGCTGTCGACCCAGGCTGCACCGATGATGGCTTCGACGGTGCAGGCAAGGATAGAGCTGCGCCGGTGGCCGCCACTTTTCAGTTCCCCGGAGCCAAGCCTCAGGCAGTCGCCCAGCCCCAGTTCACGGCCGATTTTGGCCAGGGTATCGCCCTTCACCAGACTGGCACGCAGCCGTGTCAGCTCACCTTCGCTGGCCTTGGGGAAACGTTGAAACAGCTCGTCGGCAATGATGCAGCCGAGCACCGCATCACCGAGAAATTCCAGCCGTTCATTATTGTGACTGCTGACGCTGCGATGAGTCAGGGCCTGATCGAGCAGCGCGGTGTCCTTGAATTGGTAGTTCAGTGCCAGTGAAAGCCTGTCTAGTGGAGACAACAATCAATAACCTATTTCGACGGCGTTGTCCCCGAAGACCACCACGGCATCCACGTTGCCCATCATATGGACACGCCGTTCATAGTCGATATAGACCTTGCGCTTGGAGCCTTCGCTGACAATCTGGATGTCCTTGGCCTTGATCTCGTCCACGTCATCGACCTGGAGCTTTTTGAGTATCAACTCCTTGACCTGGGCATCGCTGGCACCCTGAACCCGGCTGTCACTGGTCAGCCCCTTGAGTGCCGAATCGACCTTGAAGCTTTCCATATAGGCGGGAAACAGTTTGATGACAATCATCAGTACGAAACCACACAGCACCAGTATCATCAGGATGCCGATTGCTGTCATGCCTTGTTGTGATTTGCGAGATTTCACCATAGTTATATACCCTGAACCCTAGAGTTAGTTGATCGAGTTACCGATGCGTTCCCAAGAGACCCGGTTCTGGATGCTGTCCCAGTTCATCCAGATCATAAAGGCCTTGCCGACCAGATTCTCCTCCGGCACAAAACCCCAGTAACGACTGTCATTACTATTATCACGGTTATCGCCCATGACAAAATAATGGCCTTCCGGGACCACGTATTCCCCCTCCTTGGAGATTCGCCCGGGCATGATCAGGATGTCATGCTTTACGTCACCGAGCTTTTCCAGCCTCAGGTCGGCGCCGGTCATATAGAGCCCTTCACCGGTAGCGGTATACGGGCCCAGGCTGGTCTGCGGCGCCAGCATGCCATTGACGTAGACCTGCTTGCCAAACACACTGATGGTATCACCCGGCAGTCCGATCACACGTTTGATGTAATCAACCGATGGATTCTTGGGATAACGAAATACCACCACATCACCCCGGTGCGGCTCATCCACATCGATGATTTTGGTATCGATCACCGGCAGTCGGATACCGTAGGCAAACTTGTTCACCAGGATGAAGTCACCCGCCAGCAGGGTTGGCATCATGGAGCCGGAGGGAATGCGAAAAGGCTCCACCAGAAACGAGCGCAACACCAGCACCACCAGGATGACCGGAAAGAAGGAGCGGGCATACTCCACCATCACCGGCTCCTTGATGGTGTTGCTGATCACCTTCTCTTCCACGTCCTGCTGCCGCAACTTTTCGGCAGCCTGCAGGCGCTTGGGTTTCCAGATAAAGACATCCAGCGCCCAGATCACCCCGGTAATCAGGACCGCCACCACCATTACGGTTGCAAAATCAAAATCCATCTACTTTTTACCCACGTCCAGCACCGCCAGAAAAGCCTCCTGCGGAATATCGACCTTGCCCACTGACTTCATACGTTTTTTACCCTCTTTTTGTTTTTCCAGCAGCTTGCGTTTGCGGCTGACATCACCACCATAACACTTGGCCGTGACATTTTTGCGCAGGGCCTTGACGGTGCTACGGGCGATGATCTTGTTGCCGATGGCGGCCTGTACCGCCACATCGAACATCTGCCTGGGGATTACTTCCTTCATGCGTTCCACCAATGCGCGGCCCTGGCTATCAGCCTTGTCGTGGTGGACGATCATGGCCAGGGCATCCACCACCTCACCACTGATCAGGATATCCAGCTTGACCAGCTCGGCGGCCTGATAACGCCTGAACTCGTAATCCAGCGAGGCAAAGCCGCGCGAGACGGATTTCAGCCGGTCGAAGAAATCCAGTACCACTTCGTTTAATGGCAGCTCGTAGATCAACGACACCTGGCTGCCAGTGTACTGCATGTTTTTCTGTACGCCGCGTTTTTCCACGCACAGGCCGATCACATTGCCCAGATACTCCTGCGGCAACAGGATATTTGCCTCGATGATGGGTTCGCGAATTTCCTCAATATAGTTGGGCTCGGGTAGCGTAGCCGGGTTATCGACCTGGATCACCTCCCCCTTAGTGGTTTTCACCTCATAGATCACCGTCGGCGCGGTGGTGATCAGGTCCAGGCCGTATTCGCGCTCAAGACGCTCCTGCACGATCTCCATGTGCAGCATGCCGAGAAATCCGCAGCGGAAACCAAAACCGAGCGCGGTGGATGTCTCTGGCTCGAAAAACAGGGCGGAGTCATTGAGTTTGAGTTTTGACAGCGCCTCGCGCATGTCTTCGTAATCGTCGGAACTGATGGGGAACAGGCCGGCGAAGACACGCGGCTGCACCTCCTTGAAACCGGGCAGCGCTTTGGCGGCCGGGTTGTTGGCCAGGGTGATGGTGTCCCCCACCGGCGCGCCGTAGATGTCCTTGATGCCGGCGATCATGAAACCCACCTCACCGGCCCGAAGCACCTCGGTATCGACTCGCTTGGGCGTGAAGACGCCCACATGATCGACCTGGTGCTGATCCTTGGTGGACATTACCCAGATCTTGTCCTTCTTGCGCAGGGTGCCGTTCATGATCCGGACCAAGGAGACCACGCCGACATAGCTGTCGAACCAGGAATCGACGATCAAGGCCTGCAACGGCGCATCGGGGTCACCCTGCGGTGGCGGAATGCGCTTGACCAGTTCCTCGAGCAAATGGTCCACCCCAACGCCGGTCTTGGCGCTGACTCGCGGCGCGTCTGCAGCCTCGATGCCGATGATATCCTCGATCTCCTTGATCACCCTGTCGGGGTCGGCCGCCGGCAGGTCGATCTTATTGAGCACCGGCATCACTTCCAACCCCTGCTCGATGGCGGTGTAACAGTTGGCCACGCTCTGGGCCTCGACCCCCTGAGAGGCATCCACCACCAGCAGCGCCCCTTCGCAGGCGGCCAGTGAACGGGAGACCTCGTAGGAAAAATCCACGTGACCGGGGGTATCGATGAAATTCAGCTGATAGGTTTCACCGTTCGGGGCGGTGTAGTTCAGGGTGACGCTCTGGGCCTTGATGGTAATACCGCGTTCCCGCTCCAGGTCCATGGAGTCCAGCACCTGCTCGGCCATTTCGCGGTCCGCGAGTCCGCCACAGATCTGGATAAAGCGGTCAGCCAGAGTGGATTTGCCGTGGTCAATGTGGGCGATGATGGAAAAATTTCGAATGTGCTTCATTAAGGTTTTGACTTCATACGGTCAATGACCACTATGGCATTGATTTTGGTGCGCAATTCTAGCGAATTTCGGCCTCGGCATAAATCCCTAATTCACTGGAAAAAATAAGGGGGGCTGATAGCCTCAGCCCCCCGCTCGGCAACCAATGCCTGTTACGGTCTATTTCTCGGCCAGCTTGATGGCGAGAAAGACCGGTCCGTCTTTACGCTGGACCAGTCCGGCTATCGGCTTGCCGGTCGGCAGACCCTTGCTGATATCACGGAACTCATTGGCATCCTTGACGTTTTTGTTATTGATCATGATGATCACGTCGCCCTGGCGGATGCCTGCATCATTGGCCGGACCACTCCTCACATCGGTCACCAGCACACCCTTGTCCTTCAGACCCAGCTGATCGCGCTGGTCCTCGTCCAGGTCGGCGACATCGATATTGAGGCGGCTGTCCTTGGCCTTGCCCGGCCCTTCCGTGGAGGCCTGCAGCTCATCTTTGCCTGGCAATTCGCCAATAGTGACATGCAGCATTTCGGTCTTTCCGTTGCGGATCACCTTCACCGGCACTTCCTTGTCCACGGGCGTCACACCGACCATGGGCGGCAGGCCAGCGGAGGTCTGCACTTTTTTACCGTTGAACTCGGTGATGATATCGCCGACCTCGAAACCGGCGGCCTCGGCCGGGCTGTCAGGCAGGACCTGGGAGACCAGGGCACCCACCGGCTTGTCCATACCAAACGACTCGGCCAGTTCACGGGTCACATCCTGGATCAGCACACCCAGCCAGCCGCGGGTGACATGGCCCGCGTCCTGGAGCTGTTTGACCACGTCCATGGCCAGGTCGATGGGGATGGTGAACGACAGCCCCATAAAGCCGCCGGTACGGCTGTAGATCTGGGCATTGATACCCACCACCTCGCCGTCCATGTTGAACAGTGGACCGCCTGAGTTACCCGGATTGATGGCCACGTCGGTCTGGATGAAGGGCACATAGTTTTCGTTGGGCAGGCTGCGACCCACCGCACTGACGATACCGGCGGTGACGGTATGATCGAAATCAAACGGCGAACCGATGGCCAGCACCCATTCACCCACTTTTAACTTGCTGGAGTCGCCGATCTTGACCACCGGCAGGTCACTGGCGTCGACCTTGAGCAGCGCCACATCGCTGCGCTCATCGCTGCCGATCACCTTCGCCTGCAGTTCGCGGCGGTCACTGAGACGCACAATGATCTCGTCGGCGTCATGAATAACGTGATAATTGGTCAGGATGTAACCATCGCTGGAGATGATGAAACCAGAGCCAAGCGAGTGGGCGTCATATTCACGCGGCGCATCGCCACCACCCGGTTGCTGGTCGAAAAAGCGGCGGAAAAAATCATCGAACGGTGTCCCTTCAGGCATATTGGGCATGCCGTGGGGGAAGCGACGACCATGCTTGATCTTCTGGGTGGTGCTGATATTGACCACGGCGGCACTGCTATCCTGGACCACGGAGACAAAATCCGGCAACTGCGAGGCGTTGCCTGCGGCGGGCAAAAGGCCGGCAGCGAATACCAACAACAGAAACGCGCGAATAACATTTGCCGTTTTCACTCTAGGGTAGTTCAATGCTTCTCTCCTTAAAATTTGAACTTTAGGGCATCTCTATTAATTCATGAACACGCATCTTGAACCCCAAATTCGCCACAGCGGCGTTACAACTCTTGGCAATAGGCCGGGCTATTACCTGCAATTTGTGCCTTGCCGTGACAAATTTGGATGCTCAATCTGCCGTGCCCAAAATTATATAGAGATGCCCTTTATCCTGAATCCGTGACTTCATGACGGCGCAAAGCACAAGCTCTTGATTCCACTGTGAAACCAATATCTCGCCTAAAGCGCCTACTGTTGGTGCAGTCTGCATCCGCCCTGAAGTCACGGATTCAGGTTTATGCTATCGATGAATATTGACCAGTGTTTCGGAATAAGATTCATCGCAATGGCGCAAAATCACCGGCTGGTAGCGATCATCCCGGGCAATTTTACGGCTGAACATGCGCACCAGATAAAAACCAAGCAACAGGCCGGCTATACCGAACAGCGCGATCAGACCATCCGCCTCCTGCATAGCGGCTTCGTTTGCCACGGCACTACCAATCAGGGCCATCAGCAACAGCGTCAGCAACGGCAGGCCATAAATGGCCAGGGAACCACGCACCAGGGCCTCTTCCGCCAGCCCCAGCACGATCATGTCACCCGGCGCGGCATGGATCGGATTGATCGCCTTGACGCGGCTGAAACGGCCACTGTATAACTTTGAGACCACACCGGTGCCACAGCCCTTGTTGGCCGCGCAACTGGAGCAGCTGCTCTTGCGTTCGGTTTCGACCCAGGCGAATTCGTCCTCGCATGAAACGACCTGGCCGGTTTCTTCTATCATTGTGGTGCCCCACCCTTGCGCTTGATCGAAGTACCCATGGCCTTCACCGTAATTTCGGGCACCTCTCCGACCACAGTCACCTGATATTCACCCGCCACTCTGCCGAAGGCACTCACAGCCCCCATACGTGACACGCCCACCAGGGCATCACCGTCCTGCTTGGCGCGCTCCACAAACACGGAAACGGAGGCCAAGCCATCACTATAGACCATATGCAGCACATCGCCGTCATCATGCTCGGGCACCATTTGGGTTTCGAGCAGTTCGAAACCGCCGGGCGGGTTTTCGATAACCCACTCGGATTGCGACAGCGTCTGCTGCGCATCTGTATGACCGGTATGGGGCGCATTATGTGACTTTTCCTTGGGCATGACTTGCGCAGCCTCATCAGGGTTGAGCAGTTCGACCGAGGTAAACATCACCTGTTCCAGGATGGAACCGTCCAGATCGAGCAGATCCGATTTGAGCAGCAGACCAGTGTCCTGATCCAGCCATAAGCGATAGCCGTAACGATACTTGTCTTTGGGATTGACCAGAATCAGTTGGGTCGGGCGTCCGGCGGTACGATCACTGCCGTGCAGTTCGAGGCTGTAGTAGTGATCAATCTTGCTCAGCTTTTCGGGGGGCAGGGTATCACCACCGGCCATGGGGGTATCGCGCAGCTCCCGGCGCGCCTCGCCGGTAAGGGTCTCCAGCAGCTCGCGGGCATCTTTCTTGTCCACCACATGGGTGACCCGCATCGCCGACAGCTCTTCATCGCGGCGATAGATGAATACACCCTGGTAATTGAGTTCCTGCATGGAGGCGGACATCTTTTCCAGCCACTGCTTGGCGGTCCTGTCCCCAGCCTGAGCGGATTGATAACAGAACAGCAACCCAAGACAGAGCAACAAGGCGCTGGCAAGGGAACAACCATTGCCTGCGCACTGCGTCTTGCCGCGAGACACCACAGGAGCGCTGAACCCATCAATACAAATTTGATGAACCACTAGTCGTTATTCACCACCGCGCGGCGAACTAACGAGACGGACATTCGGCAACACCGCGGGACTCATCGCCGTCGAGCCGGCCACATGCCGATGACTAAGAAGATAATTGTTCAGCCTGGACTCAACGGCCGGACGGGTGACCGTCCACTGATGATCCTGCACGGTCCTGAAATCCGACGGGGGCGGTGTCGTGCGGGCAAGGGGTGCAACCTGAGCAGGGGGGGCGCTGGAGGCAACCCTGGGTACGGTACCCTGCCCTTCCTGGGTAATCATGCCGACGCCCAGATACGCCACCGCGGCCACCGAGGCCGCCAGGGCGAAACCGGTCCAGGGGCTGGCGGCGGCATGGCGTTTGGCTTTGGCTGGTTGGCTTGTGGCGGGCTTGACGGGGGCGGGCAGATCTTCGTTGGCGATGGCTTGGCTGATGTGGCTGACAAAATTTCGGTCGATGCGGGAAGGCAGGTTGTTGCGCAGGGCATCACCGATGAGGTGATATTGTTCCCAGCAGTCGCGACATTCAGGATCGTTACGCAGGTCCCTGATGAGTTGCTGCATTTGTGGCGCGTCGGCCTCGCCGTCCATCAATGCCGAAATTTCTTCTTTCATATTGTCATTCGCCATAAAAGTAAACCGTCCAATATTTAAGTATATTCTACAACAATGGTTCCAATTGTTTCTGGATCGCCTCGCGGGCCCGGAAAATCCTTGATCTGACCGTCCCGACCGGACATCCCATGACCTGGGCGATCTCTTCGTAACTCAATCCCTCGAGCTCACGCAATGTAATGGCAGTCCGCAAATCCTCGGGCAGATTTTCGATGGTGTCCACCACCACCCGCTCGACCTCGCTTTTCTGCATCATGCCTTCGGGCGTTTCATATTCTCTTAGATCATCATTACTGCCATATTGTTCCGCATCTTCTACATCGATATCGGTCTTGGGCGGACGCCTGCCCTGGGCCACCAGGTGATTTTTGGCCGTGTTGATGGCTATTCTATATAACCACGTATAAAAGGCACTATCACCCCTAAACTTCGGCAGGGCCCGGTAGGCCTTTATAAACGCCTCCTGGGCCACATCATAAACTTCCGCAGAATCATGCACATAACGCGAAATAAGGTTCACTACCTTGTGCTGATACTTGAGTACCAGCAGATCAAAGGCCGCCTTGTCTCCACCCTGTACACGCTCTACCAGCGCCTGGTCTGCCTTGTGATCAGCCATGCAGACCATCCATCTTGTTATTGTTAGTCTTCATTTAATCAACAAATAGACCGTGTTGTCTCTCCAGTGTTCAATTCAGCTTCAAATCAGTACTATTATATGATAAGTATTTGAAAATATTTCCCTTATCACAATAAATACCCTAACCCGAATATGAATCAGCCACAATATGACGCCGTAATCATTGGCGGCGGGGCAGCCGGCCTCAGTCTGGCGCTCCAGCTGGCCGCAAACGCCAGGATCGCGGTAATTACCAAGGGCCGACTGCACGAGGGGGCGACCTATTACGCCCAGGGCGGCATCTCCGCCGTGCTCGACGCCAAGGACTCCATCGAATCCCATATCGAGGACACCCAGCGCGCCGGCGCCGGCCTGTGCAACCCCGACGTGGTGCGCTACACCGTCGAACACGGCCGCGAGGCCATCGACTGGCTGGTGGAATGCGGCGTCGATTTTACCCGCGAAACTCGGCCCGACGGTAGTACTGATTTTCACCTGACACGAGAGGGCGGCCACAGCCACCGGCGCGTGCTGCATGCTGCCGACGCCACCGGCCGTGAGATCCAGAACAGCCTGGTGGGCCAACTCAAGCGGCACCCCAACATCGATGTGCTGGAAGACCATATCGCCGTCGACCTGATCACCTCCGCCAAGCTCGGCCAGGGCAACAACCACTGCCTCGGCTGCTATGTGCTTGATAAAGTAAAGCAACGGGTTATAACCCTATCCAGCCGTTTCACCGTGCTGGCCACCGGCGGGGCCGGCAAGGTCTATCTGTATACCAGCAACCCGGACGTCTCCACCGGCGACGGCATCGCCATGGCTTGGCGCGCCGGCTGCCGGGTCGCCAACATGGAGTTCGTCCAGTTCCACCCCACCTGCCTCTATCACCCCAAGGCCAAGTCATTTCTGGTCACCGAGGCCCTGCGCGGCGAGGGGGCGCTGCTGAAACGGCCCGACGGCACCCGCTTCATGCCCGATTTCCATCCCGAGGCGGAACTGGCGCCGCGCGACATCGTCGCCCGCGCCATCGATCACGAGATGAAACGACTGGGACTCGACTGCGTCTATCTGGATATCAGTCACAAACCTGCCGATTTCATCCGCAGCCACTTTCCCAACGTCTATACCCGCTGTCTTGAATTCGGTATCGACATCACCCACGAGCCCATCCCCGTTGTATCTGCCGCCCACTACACCTGTGGCGGCATCATGACCGACATGCGCGGCCAGACAGACATGGACGGCCTCTACGCCATCGGTGAAACCGCCTTCACCGGCCTGCACGGCGCCAACCGCATGGCCAGCAACTCACTGTTGGAATGTCTGGTCTTTGCCAAGGCCGCCGCCGAGGATATTGCCGCAAGATTGAATGAACCCGCCCAGCCCCCCACCCTGCCACCCTGGGATGACAGTCAGGTCACCCAATCCGCCGAAGAGGTCGTCATCGCCCACGACTGGGACGAGCTGCGCCGGGTAATGTGGGATTACGTCGGCATCGTGCGCACCGACAAACGCCTGCAGCGCGCCCTGGAACGTATCCGCATCATGCAAAAAGAAATCGATGAATACTACGCCAGCCACACAGTCAACAACGACTCGCTGGAGCTGCGCAACCTGGTACTGGTGGCGGAACTGATCGTACGCTCGGCCCTCGACAGGAAAGAGAGCCGCGGCCTGCACTACACCCTCGATCATCCCGAACCGGATAACAGCAACCTGCACAACACCATCCTCGTGCCGGAGAAAAAGCCCTGAAACTACTTCGCCCTGCGCTGCAGGTCCGCCAACCACAGCTTCACCTGTTTGTCAGACTTGTCGCTCATGGCCAGATAACGGCGATAGTATTTAATCGCCTGCGCCGGACGATCCAGGTAGAGGTCATAGAGAATGGCGAGATTAAGCAGCGGATCGGCGAAATCCGGCGCGTGGCGGATGGCCTTTAGATAGGCCGCTTCGGCAGCATCGAAGCGCCCCACGCTGCGATAAAACAACGCTGCAGCATTGTAGATGCGACCACTGCCAGGCTTCAGGGCCAGGGCCTTATCGAAAGCAGATTCTGCCTCTTTTATATCGCCCTGGCGCTGATACAGCAGACCAAGATTGGCATAGGGGCCAGCCAGGTCAGGGTATTCCCGGGTCATCTGCAGCAATGCCTTGCGTGCCTCATCAATACGCCCCGCCTCCAGTTTCACCACCGCCTGTTGATACTCGGTACTGGCAGCCTGATCGCCAGACTTAAGCGTGGGTGTGCTGGCACATCCTGCCAGCTGGATGACAACCGCCATAACAACAAGGCGTCTAATGCAGGGCATGAATCACCCCGCTGGGCAGTTCCTGTTTGGCATATTGTACCGGCAGAAGTTTGGCCAGCCGCGCCATGGATTTTTTAATCCAGTCGTTATAGATGCCGTCACTGATACGGCCGACATTAGTCTTTAGCCCGCATTTCTCACCACTCTTTGATCGTAATCTCGGGTTGGGTATTTTGTTTTGATCTGATGATCTTGAGTTCGAGGTACTTGGGATCAATATACTTCTTGAACTTCATTTCCACTCCGCGGCGGTAGTCATGCCCCTGCGTCCCCTTGCCGATAACAGTGGCCACCACTTCATGCTCACCCTTTTTCAGATTTTCTACATAATACAGCTTCTGCACCCCACCCCTGGCCAGCGCCTCCACCTCCCGGTCGGTGTAAAGATAGTTGCTCACCCCTTTACCATCCACTGTCAGCTTGACGGAGTCGGGTTTGAAGGGGCCATCACCCTGCATGGAAACAAAGAAGAATGTCTGGGTATTAACGGGGAAAAGCAGATCTTCTTCGAGCTTGAGGAGCTCACTATTAATTGAGATCACCTCCTGTTTGAGGCTTTCCGCCCGCTCATCAAGACTGCGGAAGCTGCCCTTGTCTTGCGCCCAGCCGTATGACTGGCAGGTTACAAGCAGGGCGACAGTACAGCAGATTCTGAACAAATATCTCATATCAGGGGCATCAGCAGAAAAATGCGTTTATCTCTTCCAGTTGCAATCATTCTGGAGACCATCCACATCAAACCAATTCACGGGGAAATCCGTTCGGCTGACAGCAAGTCAGCACCCCGGCACTATCCTGTATTGGCAGGTAGGACAGAGGAAGTATAGACCAGAAAATGCGGGATAATGGAAGATATTTTTCTGCCAAATCAGGATGATTGGCACGAAAAAGGTTGATCAGAAGTGACAAAAACCGTAATGCCTGAAATACGGGTTTCCGTCACTCGGGGGCGACATCGGCCCACTCATTTTTTAAGCGTTTGTACCGGCTTGGGGCATGATTTCTTGTGTTACCTGAACAAGCGTTCCTGTTCTACCGCGTTCACCCGGCGGCTCAAGGATCAAACCGCCAGGCAAACAGGACAAATCAGTGCTTATGGCGAAAGCTGATCCGGCCCTTGGTCAGATCATAGGGGGAAAGCTCCAGGGTGACCTTGTCGCCGTTGACCACGCGGATACGAAAGCGGCGCATCTTGCCTGAGGTATAGGCCTGAACGCGCATACCATTTTCAAGTTCAACCATGTATTTCTGGTTGGGCATCACATCCACAACCGTACCTTCAAATTCAATCAATTCTTCTTTAGCCATTAATACTCCTTTGCGTGACAAAAAACTCTCTGTCGCAATCATCAAATCGGATTTTGTGTTCAGACCGCCGGCAACCACGGCGTGCCGGCTGCAAGAGTGACTGAACCTGGTTCAGTCAAAAGACGGGACGGCTACTGCCGCCATCAAGACAGGAGTTTGCGAGTTCCCGGTATTGAGGTTGAGTAAGTATACAGATTTAGGGGCTTTTTGTCACATGCGGGCTAGCCCGCATTTCTCACCGATAGTATATAAAAAGGCTGTTTTTCATGGCATAACACTTGTGCAACCAAGGAGTTATAGCCAGGAGGAAAAACAGCCTTATGAAGACAGAGTGTACGCCGGATCAGATGGAATTTCACGGTCTGGGTCGCCG
>Ga0114931_10007421_pt1 | contig 13382 bp, 12 predicted proteins | sample 2SBtaG_FD_89579 | JGI IMG/M metagenome (GOLD analysis project Ga0114931, IMG submission 89579) | Deep subsurface microbial communities from Kolumbo volcano to uncover new lineages of life (NeLLi) - 2SBTROV14_V59a metaG | ecosystem: Environmental > Aquatic > Marine > Volcanic | place: Kolumbo... | reverse complement strand
TGGTCGCATTGACCGCGCTCATCCCCGTGCCAAAAGTTGCGCAGTCGGCACCGCCCTCGAGGTTTGCCAGCTTTTCCTCCAGAGCACGTACGGTCGGATTGCCGGAACGCGAGTAGGAAAAGCCCTTGCTCAGGTACTCGTCGACAGACGGCTGAACGAAAGTCGTCGACTGGTAAATCGGTGTCAGGATCGATCCTGTCGTCGGGTCCGGCCGGACGCCGGCGTGAATTTGCCTGGTCGTGAATCCCATATTTCTTAATTCCCTGGTTTATGGAGGACGGTACCACCGCCCGACGGGCTCAGATCATACACGGAACGGTTGCACGCGTGGAACCGTGTGTCACGCCGTGATGTGACTATGTTCTCCTCAGGCCCAGCGGATCATCGCGATCGACGCGGGACATGAACTGCGAATGCCGGTCGAGCGCGGTCAGCTTGTAAATCAGCCCGAGCCAGTTGTTGATGATCGCCTTGCCGGTGTCTCCCCAGGTGTTGTCGACAAGCGCTTCAAGGTCGCCGTCCGGGAACTCGGGGAGTTCCTCTCCGTTTGCAGCCGCTTGTTCCGCCCTGTGGAAATAGCGTTTCGCGATCTCGTCAGCCCTGGCTGAAAAGTAGTGTTCCGGGTAGCGTGGGCCGTGTTTGCGCTCACCGTTGAAGAAGCGGATGACCTCCCGCTTGTACTCTTTCAACAGGCTGACTGCGTCGTATTCGGGATGCCCCTGGAAATAAATGATGCGAAAAAGGTCCGGGCTCACGGCGAGGTGAACACCGGCTTCCTCACTTTCGATCAGGACAACTAGGCCGGCGGCCTCGAATTGCACTTTGGTAATCTCGTTGTAACGCGAGTGTGGTGCGTCGAAGCGCGTATTGATGTCGCGCATTAACGGATGTTCGGGTCTGCTGATGCGGTGCGAATAGACGCCCCATGTCTTGCGTCCCATATGGGTTCGGTCGAGACCGTGACGATGCTTGAGAACGGCATGGGTCGCGAGACAGGAACAGAGTACCGATGCGACATTGGATTCGGCCCAGCTCACGACATTCATCAGCGGTTCCCAGAATGTTTCCTGGTCCAGAGAGGGATTGGAGACGTTGGCGCCGGTTACGATTAACGCATCAAGGCCGATGTCGGCCAGCTCCTCGAATGTAAAGTAGTATTTCGAAATATGCGCTTCTGCCTCGGCGCCCCTGCTTAATTCGGGTAAGGAAAACGGGTAGACGTAAAACTGGGCTATCTGGTTGGACGCACCGACAAAGCGGATGAACTGTTGTTCGGTCGCCACCAGCGCTGCGTCCGGCATCATGTTGAGGAAGCCGATGTGCAGCTCGCGGATATCCTGGCGGGTCGCATGCTCCAGCGACAAAACCAGCTCACCGCTTTCCTTCAGGCGTTGAAAGGTCGGCAGGTTGTTATGTGCGACAAGGGGCATTCTGCATCTCTACAACATAAGCGGGAGCACTCAGCCCGGCAAGCGGACTTCCCCGAGCGCCCTGGCGCCACGATAAAGCAGGATCAGCCCGACTATCTGGATAAGGTGATAAAGATCGTTGTTGTTGAAGTACTCGTGTATTGTCAGCCCGCTTTGTTGGATGATGGCGCCGCATAACGTGATGACGACACCCGCGATCAGCCAGAGTGGCCCGGACGATCGTTGCCTGACGTATACCAGTACCTGTAGCAGGGCGATTGTGATCATCGCCGGCACGTAGTGATAAATGACATAGACGAACGCGCTGTGCCCGAGCATCCAGGTTGCGTAGATTGCAAACGCTGTGACATTGAGGATATGCAGCGTCTTTCTCATCGCGTTGCCGAGCGGTGTGGCGACGATCGTACCTGCCACGGCGAACAGCATCGACAGGCCGACGGCGTACACGGTTGTTTTCCAGATATAAAAATCAGCCCTTTCACCAAGATAGGTCGCCAAGCCATGACTCGTACCGCCGAACACGGCACCGAGGCCAATGAAGATGAAAGCCAGGCCCCAGAATCTGATTGCGCTGTTCGCGCTGTCGCCTTGCAGGTGGAAAAGTCGACCGCCGAACCACCAGGCGAATACCATGATCAGGTAGTCGGTCGCGGCGGTCGTCGGTTCGCTGATCGTAATGCCGATGACGTCGATGCTGGGCGACATGAGCGAAACGCAGCCTAACCGGTTACGAGATCGATGAAAACGATGATGAGTGCCGCCGGTGCCAGGATACGGTTCGCCAGGCGCCAGTAGAATCGCCAGACCGGTGTGTCAGCACGGAACTCCTCGTCCACCACCACGCTACGCACGACCCAACCGGCAAACAGGGCGATCAGGAAGGCATTGATCGGTGCCATCACGTTCGCAACCGTGAAATCCACAATGCCGAAGAAGTTTTTCTCGACGCCCAGAAAAGCCAGTGGTCGAAAATCAGCCATGGCTCCGAAGGAAAAAACAGAGCCGAGCCCGAGCACCCACACGGCAAAGCCGGCAAGCATTGCCATCTGCCTGCGCGTGCCCGGGTGGCGTTCCTCGAGCCAGGACACAACGGCTTCGAGCATGGCAATTGTCGAGGTATAGGCGGCGAACAACAGCAGCAGGAAGAATAACGTGCCTATGATGTGGCCCCCGGCCATGTTGCCAAACGCGATGGGCAGCGTGACGAATATCAATCCTGGGCCCTCGGCAGGGTCAAGGCCACTTGCAAATACGATCGGAAAAATGGCGAACCCGGCCAGCAGCGCGGCAATGGTGTCGCCGATGCAGACGACGGTTGCCGACATTTTGAGCGAATAATCGCGCGGCATGTAGGCGCTGTAAGTGATCATCAGGCCAACGCCGATGCCCAATGAGAACAGGGCCTGCCCGAGCGCGACCAGGAACGATTCGCTCGACAGGGAACTGAAGTCAGGCTTGAACAGAAAGCTGGCGGCGGCGGCAAAGTCGCCGGCGATCATGCCGTAAACTACGAGTACGACCAGGATGATGAACAAGGTCGGCAGCAGGAATTTCGTCGCCCGTTCAATGCCTTTGTTGACCCCGTTCGCGACTACCCAGACGGTCAGCGCGATAAACAGTGCGTGCAGAGCTGCCTGATGGCCGGATTCGGCGACACGCAGGTCAAAGGTCGTTCCCGACAACGCGCCGTCAAATCCGCTGAAGCCATTCATCGCGGCAAGCCCCAGGTAGTCGAGCGCCCATGCGGCTACCACCGCGTAATAGCTGAGGCCGACGAATGGCAGCAGGACGCTGAGCCAGCCGATGGCGCGCCAGAACGGACTCGCGCCTTCTGACCGGACCAGCGCCACCATGGAATTCACCGGACTCCTGTGGCCGCGCCGGCCGAGCAGCATCTCGCCCACCATCAGCGGCACCCCCAGCAGGAACACGAACCCAAGGTATATCAGAACGAAGCTGCCGCCACCGTATTCGCCGGCGACGTAGGGGAAGCGCCACAGGTTACCGAGGCCGACCGCACCGCCGATCGTGGCGATGAGGAAGGCCGGGCGGCTCGACCATGAGTTGCGGGTTTCCTGGACGATAGCCACGAATTACTCGGGAGGCGTCAGCCACTGGAAGAATTCCACGGTATACCCGCCAGGATCCTCGATGAGCAAGCTGCGCACGGCATCGCTGCCGCCGACGGACTTGAGAAATTTGACATCGTCACGGCCACCGAGGCGCGCCTGCCAGGCATCGACATCGTCCGTCACCAGGCTCAGCATGACGGCATTGCTTGGTTGCACTTTGTGCCAGGCCCGGTCGCCTTCCGTGACGAGGCCGACGAAACTGGACGGACCGGTGCGGAAAAACCTGATCCACGACCAGTCGAGCGTCTCCTCCAGCCCGAGAATGTCGCCATAGAAATGTGTCGCCGGTCCGATGTCCTTGTAATAAAACATCGTCACCTGCGAATCGATCGGCGGGGTCATTGGCGTACAGGTCTCCATGTCTTCATGACCGGTCACGAGGTCGAGACCGGTGGTTACAGCGCGGGTGGTAAAAGCCGGTATTCCATCGAAGCGCGTCGAATCGTCAAGCATTGCATGCTCGACGCTGAGGTGATAGGTCTGGTTCGCCTCGAGCACGCTGCCGGTGATCGTGAACTCGTTGTCGGCGTAGGTAAGATATGATTTTCCCTCGAACGGCCTGCCGCTATGCGCAACTCGATTGCCCTCGACATCGGTCAGAATGACGAAGATGAGATCGTCCAGGATGCCGTTGGCATCCGGGCGTCCTTCCGCGAACGGGTCCCAGCTGATCTGCAGATCCCGGTGCGGCGCGAGCATCCGGCAATGTGCAACATCGCCCTGGCTGACGGTGACACGCGGTGGCTGCGGCAGCGGGCGTTCCCTGAACACGAGTTCGCCGTTCGCGACGTTGCCGCTCGGTGAATCGAAACTGACCCGGTACATCCCATCCGGATAACGGTTTTGCAAGGCAGCAAAACTGTCGAAACGCTCTTCCCCTGAAACCAGCAAGAGGTTGTCACGGTCTCCGCCGGAAGCGTTTCGCATGTCACTGTAATCAACACGTTCACCCGTCGGAAGCTGTAGCACCGCCGCGGATGCGTCGCCGCCGGCCGTTAAGAAGATTTCGGAGAAAAAAGAATAATCGACCGGGTTTTTGTTTCCACTGACATCCTGCGCCAGGTTTTCGTGCTTGCCGATGACGAAGAAAGTGACATCGGCTTTCTGGGCGACGCTGGCGGTGCAGTAGACGAGCGCAAATATGCTTGCAAGAGTACGAATTTTCATAACGAATTCCCCGGATGACGGCGGTTACCACGGCGAATGAACCGGCCGGCCCTGATATCGGTCAGTGTTCCGTCAGCAACGGCGACACGACCGTTGACCACGACGTAATCGAACCCCGCACTATACTGGTGCGGGTCTGCGAAAGTTGCTTTGTCAGTCACCGTCCGCGGGTCGAACAGGACGATATCGGCGACGAAACCCGGGCGAATCAATCCCCGATCGTAGAACGCAAACGTACGTGCCGGTAACGAGGTCATGCGGCGAATCGCGTCTTCCAACGATAATATCTGCCGCTCCCGGACGTAATCCCCGAGGATCCGGGCATTGGTACCGTAGGATCGAGGATGCGGCCTTCCGCGGCCGAAGGACATGATCGTACCGTCGCTGGCGACAGCCGTGTTCGGATAGCGGAAAACGGTGTCGACATCCGCACCGCTCATGTAGTGATAGATCATCGATGCGCCCTGGGTATCGCCGGCCGCACCGCCGTCTTTCATCATATCGAGAATCGTTTCTATCTCGTTGTCCACGGTGCCGGCCCGTTCGACCAGCCGATTGATATCGCTGATGGTCATGCCGTTGTATGCCGGGTTGGGTCGGTATTGCGCCACCGTGGCGTAGGAATAATCGGGGTAGCCGCCATTTGCCAGCATTTCTTTCATACCCTCGACGACTTGCCCATGGGTCTGATCGTCCCCAATACGTGCGGCAATGTCGGATGCCGTCCCCGCAACTGCCCAGCGCGGAAGGTTCACACCCAGGTTGGTGCTGGCCCGTTCGTACGGATAAGCATCGACGGTGACGTCCACTCCCTGGCGGCGGTAGTTCTCGATCAGCTCTATCGCTGCGCCGATCGTGCCCCAGCGGGTTCTGCCCTTGACCTTCAGGTGAGAGATTTCTACAGGCATATGTGCCTCGCGACCCACCGTAATTGCCTCGGTAATGGACTGCTGCAGGAATTCACCCTGGTCACGCATGTGACTCGTATAGATGCCGCCGAAAGCGGCGGCTACCTTGGCGAGTGCAATGACTTCGCTGGTCTCGGCATATGTACCGGGCACGTACAGCAAGCCCGTGGAAAAGCCCACTGCGCCATCCTGCATGGCTTTGAAGACCAGCTCTTTCATCTGTTCGAGTTCACCAGCTGTCGGCGCGCGGTCGTCCAGGCCGACGACTTCTCGACGGATCGAATTATGTCCAATCAGCGTCGCAACGTTGATACCCAGGTCCCTGAGCCTCGAGGCCCATGCCCCGATATCTGTTTCGGAGCCACCGCAATTTCCGGTGACGATTGTCGTTACACCGTCGCGCAGGAAATTGTCCGCACGCGGCATCAGCTGCAGCCCTTCACGGTTCGCGGATGATTCGACGTGTGTATGGACGTCGATGAAGCCGGGCGCAAGGACGCGTCCGCCGGCGTCGATGACACGGTCTGCAGCGACATCGAGATTCCTGCCGAGCTTCACGATGCGTCCGTCATCGACCGCAACATCACTGACGAACCAGGGACTCCCGGTGCCGTCGACGACACGCGCGTTCCTGATCAGAAGATCGGCCGCATTGGTCGTTTGCGCGACAAGCGCAAGGAGGATCGCGGGCCAGGCAAGAGATGGCAGTCGATGGAAAGCCGGCATGGCATTGGCCTCATGGTCGGATACGGAAAAGTTTTTTTTGACCTGCCCGGACAAGTTTAGCCTTGCCAGGCCCGGCAAGTCACCCGGGAAGGAGGCTCATCCGGCAATGCAAAGATGGCTGCTGACCGGTTTCGTGATATCCGCAAGCTGCCTCCGGTCGTTATAATCGGCGCTTTCCGACATAGCGGATGAGGCCGGAGGGGCCAGGGAGATTGCCAATGAGGGACGACGACACGCAAGACTCGACAGCAGGCCTGCACCGTTCGCTCGGTGTCAGCGACCTTGTCTTCCTGAATATCGCTGCGATTCTCGGGATTCGCTGGTTGTCGACCGCCGCGCAGATAGGGCCGTCGAGCCTGCTGCTGTGGCTCCTTGCAGTCGTCGTGTTTTTCATCCCGTCCGGCCTGACGGTCATGGAATTGAATTCCAGGCATCCGGGAGAAGGCGGTATATATCTCTGGGCCAAGGCCGCCTTCGGTGAACAACAGGGGTTCATCGCCGGCTGGGCATACTGGGTCAACAACCTCTTCTATTTCCCGGGATTACTCTTATTCATCGCCGGTGCATTCCTGTTTCTCGGCGGTAGCGACTGGCTGGTACTTGGCAACAACCCGTACTACAACGCCGGCTTTTCGCTGGTCCTGTTGTGGATCGTCATCGGCATGAACATCATCGGGCTGAGCCGCGGCAAGTGGATACAGAATGTCGGCGCGATGGCGACCGGCGCAATATTTGTCGTCCTCGTCATGAGCGGCTTCTGGGCCTGGACAGCGCATGGCAGCTCGACGCACTTCACGACATCGGCCCTGGTGCCGGAATTTGCCAGGTTTGGCACGCTAACGTTTTTTGCCACCATGACTTTCGCGTTCGCCGGCCTGGAACTCGGGCCGGCGATGGGTGGTGAGATCAGGAAGCCAACGCGATCGATACCGCGGGCGATGCTGATCTCGGGCCTGATCATTGCCGTCATCTATATCGTCGGTACCGGCATTTTGCTGATTGCCGTACCCGAGGGAGAGATCAACGTCATCACGGGAATCCCGCAGGCGCTGGCGGCCATTGGCGACAGCATTGCGCTGCCGGGCCTTGCGATCGTGGGTGCACTCCTGATTGTTATGAGTTCGACCGGGGGGCTCGGGGCCTGGATCAGCGGTGTCGCGCGCATTCCCTATGTCATCGGTATCGATCGCTACCTGCCACAGGCACTTGGCCGAACGCACCCGAAATGGGGCACGCCGCACGTGGCGCTCATGACACAGGGGGTGGTTGTCTCACTGTTGATGTTCGCCGCGGTGTCGGAGTCGACGATCGAAGAGGCGTACGTGATGCTGCTCAACATGACCATCATTCTTTACTTCGTCCCGTTTCTCTACATGTTTGCGGCGTTACCGGTGCTGCGACGCAGAGCTCGCGGGCACAACGAAGGCATCAGCCTGGTGCCGTTCGGCGCGGTCGGCCCGTGGTTGTTCGGTGGCCTGGGCTTCGGCGCAACGCTCGTCTCCATCGTGCTTGCCGTTATTCCGCCCGAGAATGCGCCGAATCCTGGCCTGTTCGTGCTCAAGGTGGGCGGCGGCTGCCTGGCATTCATCGTGATCGGGCTGGTTTTCTATCAAGTCAATCGAGCTTCGGGAACCCCGTCTACTTCGTAATTTCAACGCGCTTCCTGATCACCTTCACCCGTTTGCCGTCTGCGCTGCGGTCCAGGAAGGTGATTTCTTCGTCCTTGCCGGCCGAGATCAATACGGAGCGAATACTCTCTTGCACCGCGTCGTCGAGCGGCTCGCTGGAGATGATGGTAATGCCATCGGGGGGCTGAATTCGCACGACCCGGGTGTCATCGTTGACGACCTGCACATCGACCTCTTCGCCGCCCGCTCCGATGAGCTCTCCGTCGGCACTGACGAAAGCCATGTGGGTGGCATCCTTGTCCATTGCCGGCACGACCACTGTTTCACCGTCAACTTCGATCTGCATGCCATTATCTGTGCGTGTCAGGGTGACTTCCTTGCCGGATTCCCCGCTTATCCTGCGGGTTTCCCCGACTGCGAGGTCATTCATGTCGAAATCAGGATCGCGGCTCACCCAGTGGATGTCCCTGGTATCGCCGTCGCGATCGACGGCGATTCGGAGCTCCGTTTTTTTCTCCTCGTCCTGCGCGACAGCAGTGCCGATGGTCATGAGGACCGCGAATGCGGCCAGCCTGAATACGTTCATCGATTGTTACCCCTTGGGATTCCGCTATTTCTTCACTGATGCGCCAGCTGCCCTGACGGTCGCGAGCGGCGAGGATCAGCGCGGGCAGTCCAGATGCTGCCGGTCGATAACGGCACCCGCGAGGCGCCCGGTAAGCGCGCCCTTGGCAATCGCCGGCGTACCGTTGACCAGAAGGTACGTGACTCCGGTGGACAGTTCGGTTGGATGCTCGAAGTCGGCCAGCGGCAGAAATTGATCGGTGTCGATGACCGCGATATCCGCTTTCCTGCCTTCCTCTAGGTAGCCCCGGTCGCACAGGTGGAAAAATCTGCCGCCAGCCCGCTGCTGCGGTGTACGAAATACGACATCGACATCAGCGGCTGGTCGACGACGAAGTCGTGGTAAGCCTTGGGATAGGTGGCATATTTTCGTGGGTGTCCCGAAGATCCGTCGGAACCGGTCATCACCCAGGGCTGGATGGCGATGGCGTTGATGTCATCGGGATTCATATTGAACGATGCGATCGACGGGTCGCCGCCCCTGACGATAGCGATTGCGGCGTCGATCGGTTCGACCGCCATGCTGTCTGCGATCTGGCCGAGTGTCATGCCACGCCACTCTCCCTCACCGGTGACCAGCAGCGAATCCTTGCCACCGCGGCGCCACAGGTTTTCCTTTGTTTCCTTGTAAATGCGATCGCCAAGATCGGGGTTATCGAGGCGGGCCAGCATCGCTTCTTTCGAATCGGCCCGGACCCAGGCGGGAATGAGCGCATTCGACAGGCGCGTGCTGGAGGCGCGCCACGGGTACTGGTCCGCGGTCACCTCGACAGCGCGTTCCCGCGCGGCGGATACCAGCGCGATGATGTCGCCACTCTGCCCCCAGACATCGCGGCCGAGTGCTTTCAGGTGCGCGGCGTGCACCGGGATGCCGGCCTTCTCGCCGATCTCTATCAATTCCCGGATGGAGCCGAGAACGCCGATGTTGTAGGAGCTTTCGTCCCGCATGTGGGAGTCATATACACCGCCGTACTCTGCGGCAACTTTCGCCAGTTCGACGACTTCGTCGGTTTTGGCGAAGTTGCCGGGCGTGTAGAAAAGGCCAGTCGATAGCCCGAGTGCGCCCGCCTGCATCTCGACGGCGACCCGTTCGCGCATCCGCGCGAGTTCCGCAGCGGTGGGCGCGCGATTCGCAAGGCCCATGACCGCCTCACGAATGCTGCCGTGGCCGGCGAAGAACGCAACATTGGTGCCGATGCCCTGCTCCCGCATCCTGGCGACATTGCTCTCCCGGTTGGGAATTCCCTCGCCATCGTTGCCGATGAACACGGTGCTGACGCCCTGGGTCAGGTAATTGGCGTTGATATTGCCGGGCGCCGCGGAAAGGTCGGCCTCCGCGTGCGTATGCGGATCGATAAAACCGGGCACGACCACCTGCCCCGAGGCGTCAATAACGATATCGGCGCCGGCATCTGCCGCCGCATCCATGGAAACGATCCGTTCACCCGCGATCGCGATGTTCGTGTCCCGCGGCGGTGCCGTCGTACCGTCGTAGACCCGGCCGTTGATGATCAGGACGTCAAAGTGCGCCGGCGCGGGTTCCCGCGCGCATGCAACGAGGACCAACTGGGTGGCGAACAGGAGCAGGGATTTTCTGCAAGGTGACATCGGCGCTTCCTCAGCTTGTGCCTGGTGCTATTCTCGCATCTGCGAGTCGCCGGGTGAATTGCCGGTACATCAGGATGTTGGAGAAAACGACATCGGCCACGAGCTCCGACCAGAGACCGCGCGCACCGTAACCCAGCGGGAAGCACAACCATACCCCGGAGCCCAGCCCCACGGCCCAGTAGCCGGCCATGGAAATCCACAGCGGCGATCGCGTATCGCGCAGGCCGCGGACGGCGTTGTCGATGACCATCAGGATGCCGTCGAGCAGCAGGAATATGCCGGCGTATCCGGACAGGCCGATCGATGTTCGCAACACCGTAGCGTTTTCCGGATTGCTTGTGTCGAGGAATATGCCAACCAGAAAGCCCGGGAAAATCCACAAAATGAGTGCTGCCGCCAGGGTGGTCAGCGTTGCCAGGAAAAACGCAATGTGTGCCGATTGCCTCGATGCATCGACCGAGCGCCGTCCGATGCCGTATGCGACGCGCACACGACCCGGGATGAGATTCGGCCGGTATTCGGCGAAGTGACCCGAGTACAGGACATGCAGCGCCAGTGCGCCGAACATCACCCAGTTCACAATTGTTGTGCCGTAACCGGCCCCGACGACACCGAGTGCCGGGAAGCCGAATCTGCCGTAAACGAGCGTGTAGTTGAGGGCGAGGTTCAGTAACAGGGCGCCAACTGTGATCACGCCGATAGCCGAAGACCTGGCCAGCGCGGTGATGTAGTTGCGCAGCAGGGCGAAACACAGCGCCGGCAGAACATCGAAAGTGAGGATCCTCGAATAGCCGGTGATGAGCTCCACGACCTGCGGGTCCTTCCTGGCCCGGCCGAGCACCGGGCCCAGGTACCACACGCAGATCATGACCGGGATGCTGGCAATCACGGCGGCGATCATGCCCTGCTCACCGGCTTCGATGACGCTTTGCCGGTCATCTGCGCCCAGGCTTTGTTCAGCAATGACGCCGACGATGGATATGACGCCCATGCCGATCAGTAACAGGATCCAAAACCAGTCACCGGCGAGCCCTACCGCGGCGAGTTCCTTGCTGCCGAGCCGGCCGACGATGATCATGTCGGTGATGACCATACCCATCTCGGCGACGTAGGCCGCGGTCAGGGGCAGGCTGTTGCCGAGAATCGTCGCCGTTTCTTCACGCCGCTGTCGGGGGCTGTGCGGGCGGCGCAGAGCCAGGGTCATTTGATGGGTGTCCTGAATTGTGGTGCGGGCGGCGCAGAGCCAGGGTCATTGGATGGGTGTCCTGAATTGTGTTTTTGCGATGGACATGAAAGGCGGCGACGTCATCATGATCCAGGCCCTGCGCGTTTTGCGTTCTGCCGGCGTCCTTGATGACGTTTCCGTCACGGTAGTGCTGACCGGCGACGAAGAATTGTCCGGCAACCCGAAGCACCTGCGCAGCAAGGAACTGGTCGATGCCGGCCAATGGGCCGACTACGCCATCGGCTTCGAAGACGGCGACGGCAATCCGCAGACGGCCGTCATCGCCCGGCGCGGATCGTCTGGGTGGGTACTGAGGACGAGCGGCACCCGCGCCCATTCGTCGCAGGTGTTCCAGCCCGAGGACGGCGACGGCGCCATTTACGAAGCCGCGAGAATCCTCGAATCGTTTCGCAGCGAACTGGCATCGATGGAGAGCCTGACCTTCAATCCCGGCCTGATACTGGGCGGTACGGAAGTCGACTATGACAAGTCCGCCAATCGCGGTACCGCGTTCGGTAAAGACAATGTGATTTCGGGCACGGTCACGGTCACCGGCGACCTCCGGGCAAGCTCACCGCAGCAATGGGAAGAAGCAACGCGGAGAATGCGCGACATCGTGGCCCGTCACCTGCCGATGACGGGTGCCACGATTGAATTCGACCGTGGATATCCGCCAATGGCACCTGCCGAGGGTAACTACGCCCTGCTCGCGATGTTCAGCAAGGTGAGCGAGGACCTCGGCTTTGGCGAAGTCAGGGCGGTTAACCCGCGCAATGCCGGTGCTGCCGACATTTCCTTTGTCGCCGGTGAGGTCGAGATGGCGATGGACGGTGTGGGCCTGATGGGCTCCGGCGGCCACACGCTCGACGAAGTGGCCGACCTCAGTTCAATGGGACCACAGACCAAGCGAGTGGCAGTGCTCTTGTACCGCCTGTCGCAAATCGAATGACGCCTTGATTCGACTCAGGCTGTGCCAGGTAATTCGAGCAAGTCGAAGGTCGCACCTTCGAGGAGCAGCAGGCAGAACGTTATAATATATTGTATTGCGCCTGCATCCTTCCCAATGGAAAATGCGCTCAGATCCCTGAATTCCGTAATGCAATGGCTATTGTAAACTGCAAACTGTCAATATTGGCGCTTACCGCCGTTGTCCTGCTTGCTGTGGCGCTGGCCGCGCGCGCCGGCGAACTGCCCGACTGGAGCGGAGTCTGGCAGCGGCTCGAAGCCAATGGCGGCATGTTCGATGTTTCCACCACCGAGCCGCCCGATGGCATCGCCGGCCGCCCCGGCGTGCGGCAATATCCGCCGCTGACCGAAGCCTGGGAGGCGAAATACCGGGCAAGCCTGGAGCTGGCGGCCAAAGACCGTCTGCCGGATCCGATCTCGCGCTGCGGTACCCCGGCAGGATTTCCGCGGCTGCTGGCATTGCCCGATGTCTACGAGTTCATCGTGCGGCCCGAACAAACCTGGATTATCACCGAGAACGGACCGAACATCCTGCGCATCTACACCGACGGCAGGCCTCATCCGCCCCCGGAAGAACGCTGGCTGACGTTCACCGGCGACTCCGTCGGGCACTGGAAGGACGGGGTGCTCGAGTTCACGACCGTCAGCATGATCGGCGACAGCCAGACCGTGCTCGACCGCAGCGGCATGAGCCTCAGCGACCAGGCGAGTATCGCGACGCGCATGTACCTGGATGACGAGGAATTGCTGACGGCCGAGCTGACGATCGAGGACCCGCTGGCGCTGACCGGGCCGTGGCGGGTTACGCGGCATTTCCGCCGCATGCCGCCGGGGACGAAGGCCTACGATTACGCCTGCGCCGAAAACAACCGCAACCCGGTTATGCATACCGGCCGGACGCTGACTCACGACAGCGCGCACAAGGGCATTGATAAAAAGATCGATAAGGAGCGCGAAAATGACTAGGC
>Ga0114931_10007420_pt1 | contig 13382 bp, 9 predicted proteins | sample 2SBtaG_FD_89579 | JGI IMG/M metagenome (GOLD analysis project Ga0114931, IMG submission 89579) | Deep subsurface microbial communities from Kolumbo volcano to uncover new lineages of life (NeLLi) - 2SBTROV14_V59a metaG | ecosystem: Environmental > Aquatic > Marine > Volcanic | place: Kolumbo... | reverse complement strand
GTCCTTCTTGTTGTCCTTGGGGTTTCCCCCGCTCGAAATACTCACTTGGTTCTGATCGTCTCGTGAATCCTCTCAATGAAGAATTTGAACCTTCCCCAACGGATTGTCCAAAAGTTTCGAGAAGAACGTCTGTCAGTAGTGCCCAGGATTATTGAACAGGCGTCGAGCCTTCCGGTGACGGATCGGTGGGAGGTGCTGTTTCGGGTCTCAACGAACCCGTTTTCGGAAGCCATCAGCGTGGATATCCAAGATGAACTGATGTCTGTGTATCAAGTCTCACGCCTTGAAGACTTAGCTCCGCGATATTTTGGTGCAGGGGAACAATGGGGGATAGTGGTCGCTCCGCGAATTGGAACCTGGTCTCGCAAGCGAATTGTGTTTCTGGAGCATTGGTTCGTAACGAATCCATCCGACTGGACGACAATCGTCAATATTTTGAAACAGGAATGGCCACTTCCGATTGATGCTGTTGAAGTGGCTATCCATCCTCAACATAGAGAGACTTCCCATCTATGTGAGTGGAGTCGTGCACAGTTAGAGGCTTGTGCCTATGTCGGGGATTGGGGAAATAAGTTTCCAATGGTTCCAACCTCCGACCTGTCCAAGAGATTTTCTCTATCTTTCAACCAAGATCTTGATGCCTGGTGGTCAGATTTTTGCTGTCTGATTGAGCCAAACGTGTTGGGGCCCGATCAGGCTGTGGTTTTTGATCAATTGCGAAAAGGTCTTGACCAGAGTCGAGAGAATGGAGGAATTCTTAACCTGTATGACGAACAGGGTTTGGCAGGACACGTGTCATGGAGCATGGGGTCCGATGCGGAATTGCTCATTCCCCAATGTTGGCAGATTCAATGTATTGTCGTGCGCCCGGATCTCCGGGGCCAAGGACTTAGTAGGCATTTGTATGCGGTGGCGGCTCAGAAGATGAATCTCGGTCAAATTCCCCTCGTGTGCGCTCGTGTACAGAGTGACAATCTCCCCAGTCTGAAAGCTTTAGTCACTGTTGGAGCAGAACGTGTTTCAGAGAGTTTTCTCTTAGCTTAAGGGAATGTTGAAAAAAGCATGTCCTGAGCCAGGTCGAAGGGCCGCCAGCGACGTTCTCGCCCTTTTGCCGTGCTCACGTACTATGAGTACGCTCCGCGCGTCAAAAGGGCTGCGGCTTTGCTGGACGGACTTTTTGAACATTCCCTCCCTTTGCTGATGAGGGTCTTCTGTGGGGGGTGTAGTGGCCATGGGAGTGAAATGTTCAACAGGCCCTTTGAGGACAATTGGAATTAAAATATTCCGATGGCGTGAAGAAGGACGATGGTAACCGCGAATGGAGCGACGTAGCGGATGAGGACCTGCCAGGTGGTGTATCCTGCTTCGGTGGTCATCGCGAGTTCGGCTTGACTGGTTTCTTTGGTCATTAACCAGCCGGCAAAAATGGCAATAAAAATCCCGCCCAGAGGAAGCATCAAATTAGATGTAAGGAAGTCGAGATGATCGAAGAAGGTCATGTCGAAGACTTTGATGCCTGACCAGATGTTGAACGAAAACGCGGTGCCGAATCCTAATAACCATGTGGCGAGGCCAGTCCAAATAGCGGCTTGCCGGCGAGTCATATCAAATTTTTCGATCATCATGGTGACGGCTGGTTCGATGAGTGAAATCGATGATGTCCAAGCGGCTACAAGCAACAATATAAAAAAGAATGTCCCAAATAGGGTTCCGCCCGTCATGTTGCCGAAGGCCACGGGGATGGTTTCGAAAATAAGGCTGGGGCCTGCCCCTGCTTCGAGGGCGTTGGCGAACACGATCGGGAAAATGGCCATGCCTGCGAGGAGGGCCACCATCGTATCGGCAATGGCAATTGCGACGGAAGTACTTGCTATGGATGTGCCTTTGGGAACGTACGAGCCGTAAATCATAATTGTACCCATGCCGAGGCTCAAACTGAAAAATGCTTGGCCCATGGCCGTGAGCATGCTGGTGCCGGTGAGTTGGCTGAAGTCAGGCGTGAAGAGGTAGGCAAGCCCTTTCATGAAATAGCCGGTGGTCATGGCATAGCCTACGAGCACGAGGAGAAGCACGAACAGCGCTGGCATCAGAAAGGTGACGGCTTTTTCCAATCCGCTTTTTACCCCTCGGGCCACGATGTACATGGTGATGATCATGAAGGCCGTATGCCAGCCCACCTGGACGAACGGATTGCCTACGAAATCTCCAAAGAGGGTCGAAGCGCCATCGCCATTTAAGCCAGAAAAACTTCCTGTGGCTGAATGGAGGATGTATCCAATCGTCCATCCGCCGATGACGCTGTAGTAGGAAAGGATCAACATGCCAGCTAAGGTGCCGAACCATCCGATAAGCTGCCAGCCTTGGCTGGCATTGTTTTCTGCGGCCAATGCCCGCATGGAGTTGATGGGTGTTTGGCGGCCACGTCTCCCGAGCATCACTTCAGCCATCATCATGGGAATGCCCAAAGCTGCCACACAGAGGATATAGACCAACACAAACGCGCTCCCGCCATGGATGCCGGTGAGGTAAGGAAATTTCCAAATATTTCCCAAGCCTACGGCTGCGCCGGTGGCAGCCATGATAAAGGTCCACCGGGAGGACCATTGACCGTGCATGGATTGTTGATCAGATTGGATCATTGGCTATGGATCGGTTTGAGGGTCATTGGCGGCGGAGTGTAGCCAGTGTGCAATGGGGTTTCAAGGGTTTTTTCTTAAGTTTTTCGGTGAGGCTGTCCGTTGACTTGAGATCGGAAGACCGGCTGACTATAGTAAAATGCTCTTGATCGACAGTTGAAACTATCTCCCAGCGGAATTCCTCTGAGACGTTTTGAGGGGCGGGTAGTCTGTAAAGCGGAAAATTGGGAAACAGTAATGGGTAAACAGTGATGAGTAAAGGGTAAATAACAATTCATACTTGTTTACCCTTTTCCCATAACCCATTACACCTTTCTTTCACGGATAACGGATAACTCGTCACAGATCACGAAGCCGGAATTCTTCCAAGCCAAAGAACATTGAATGTATGTCACCTGAAGATTTGAAATCGCGACGTGTCGTGGTCTTAGCGCCGATGCCGCCTGAAAAATCGGCATACGCATTGGCTCGGTATAGCCGCTCGCCGGACTCGATTGAAGAAAGTCTCACCTGGGTTCATTCGCATTCATCGGAAAAATTTTGGGAACAATTTTATTTTGCGTATGGGCATGGTTCGATCGCAGACCTTGGCCATGTCACGGTGTGTTTGGAAAACATTTCAGAACTCGCCGCCATTCGCCTTGAAGATGAACCCCTCTGGGATGGACAAGCCAAATCCAGCCGATATCAAAACTTTGGGATTGCCGGGTGTTATGTTCCCTCGACGATTGAAGGGACGGAAACCGAAGGCGTCTATCGGGGAATTCTTGGCGGCTTATTCAATCTCTATCGGGCATTTCATGGGCCGCTGCTGCAGTCGCTTCGTGATCAATTTCCAAAACCCGATGCCATGAAACAGTCCGACTATGATCGAACGTTGGCTGCCCGGGTCTATGATGTCACCCGTTACCTGCTTCCCCTTTCGGCCAAAACCAATGTGGGACAAGTCGTCAGCATCCGTACGTTGGAAAAACAGATGACGAGATTTTTATCTTCCTCGTTGCCTGAAGTTCTCTCGATTGGTGAAGACCTTAAGGAGGCCTGTGCTAAGGCGCCATCAGATGTGTGGGCGACATTGTGTGGTGATAGTGGGGCGAAACATGAACCGTCAGCGCCGACGTTGGCTCGACATGCGAATGCGAGTGCCTATCAGTCAGAAGTCTACCGGAATTTGTTGCGTCATGCGAAGAAAGTCGTCAGGAAGGCTGGATTGGATCAACCGTCGGGATGGGCAGATCAGGTTGTCCCTGTGGATTTGTTGAAGCCACACCATCCCATGGATGAGTTGGTGACGACCTTGTTGTATCGGGGCTGCCATGCGCCGTATCGCAGTTTGTTGAACATGGTTCAACAGTGGGCCGAGAAAGAAAAGCAGGAAACCATTGATATCGCAATGCAGCAGCGAGGGCCCTATGACGAGCTGATAAAGGAATTTCGTTGCGGCTACGCTTTCATCTTTGATGTGTTGATGGACATTGGCGGGTGGCGTGATATGCATCGGCATCGTCGGTGTCAGCAGATTCAACAGAATTTTACCACCTTGCATGGCTATGATGTGCCCCCGCCTTTGCACGTTGCCGGTTTAGATCGTGACTATTGTTTGGCGATGGATGCGTTGACGGAAGATATTGATCGGTTGCGAGGGATGGATCAGGAGTCGTCCCTGTACGCTCTACCCTTCGGATTCCGTGTGCGCTGCTTGTTTAAAATGGATTATGCGGAGGCTGAATATATTTCCCAGTTGCGGTCGGGTGTGAAAGGTCACTGGTCCTATCGCACCATAGCCTGGCTGATGAAGCAGAAGATTACAGAATGCTATCCCTATTTGGGAGATTTGATTCATGCCACTCCACCGGATGTTGAAGATGCCCTTACACGTTAAACGGCTTCGCAATGTGCTGTTCTGCCTATCCAAGCGTTTGTGAACATTTGAACATGGTGACGAATAGGACAGGTTTGAGAAATGTCAGATGAAGCGTTAGTCAGCGACGTCATTATTCGTGGTGATTGGGATGCGGTATTAGACCGGGGCCGTGCGTGGGCGGACGGGGAGGCTGCTAGTCCACGGGCGTACTTTACATTGAATGCGGCCTATCTTTTGAAAGGCGATTTTCGTTTGGCCTGGCAGATGCATCCCAAATGCTTACAAGAAGAGGTGGATATAACCAACGTCCAAGAGTGGGTCGATCGGTTGCGGCAGGAGCATCCCTCTACCTCAACGGTTCACTTGTTGTATGGTCTGTTTTTGGCACAGTCCGGGCAATCCGAGAACTCAATTGATTCCTACCGCGAGGCGATGAAACACGACCCGCAATCGCCATACCCGCATTTCTTTTTGGCACAAATTCAACAACGTATGGGACGAATTGATCAGGCCATCAAATCGTATCGCGAAGCGGTGAAGCTTGATCCGATCTACATTGCTGCCCGACTGAATTTAGGGGTTGCGTACCAGGAGCAGGGCCAGTTGGAAATGGCCATTCCTCAATATCGAGACATTATCAAAATGCGACCCAACGATCTGTTGGGCCATATGAATCTCGCCTGCGCCTTGGCTGAACAAGGAAAGCTGGATGCAGCGATTGCCTCATATAGGGAAGCGGTCAAACTCGACCCCAACGATGGTCAAGTCCACTATGCTCTTGGGAAAGTCTACGAACAAAAAGGACGAATGGACATGGCTCTACGGGAATACCAAGAGGCCATGAAGACCAGTCCGGATTTTGCTCCTGCGGCAACAGCCGTGGGATGGATTTTAATCGAAAAGGGACAGGTTGACGCAGCGCTTGATACGTTCAGTATCGCGCTAAAGGCGAATCCCGATGATGCGAGTGCCACGTTTGGGGTCGGGCGTGTTTACGATCTTAAGCGTAAACCCGATATCGCCGGTGATCATTATCAGCGGGCGTTAGAATTAAAAAAGACCCGGCTCGGAAAACATCGATTTTGAATTTTATCGATAAAATTTTAGGCGGGTATCATGATGCGTGATCGGTAAACCTTAACCCGTAATCCGTGAAAAAGGTCCTTAACTGATTTATTGGGGAAGAGTGCTGGGGTGGAGGAAAATGCCGATCTTGTTACGGAGGTCAATTCACGGATGCCGGTTCACGGATTTCGATTATAGTTCCAGGATCAACTTTCGGAGGGTGGAAATTTGCTTAGGTGCCTCGCCAAGTTTCCGGAGTTCCGCACGAATTTGATCGGTGAGGTACGGGGAATAGCCGACTCGATCTAGAAAGAAATCCACAAATTTTTCACCCATGATTGGGCTTTGTTTTTTGAGTTCGGCAACATCTTCGTCGCTAATTGGAACGAGAGTGCTGCCAATATGCAACAAGACCTTGTAGTAGCTACCTTCTCCCTTCTTTTCAAATCGTAGTCCTTCCACAGTCTCCTCTTTACCAGATGCATTTCATGGTGAACTGGATTTCATTGTAAGCAAACATGTAAAGGGATGACAAGACAACTAGCTTGTGTCCGGAAGCGTGGGTGACCTTCTGATTCAATTCCAATTTAAAAAAACCTTTATTCTTTGTTTTCTTGTAGCCGTTGCTCTCCTCCTTGACCCTCAATAGGCCATGTGATAGCGTACACCCCTTTCTGCGTTCAATACCACTTCCCTAGGGTCCTGAATTGAAAAGCTGAAGCCGCTGTCATTAATTTTGGTGGTTGTCATTTGCCGGGTAAGGGACGCGCAGTTCCAGAAAAAACATCCAGCAATATTTTTATAGTTCAATGTCTAAAGAAATTTGAGGAGAGGTCCATGGCGAGGATCTTTAATTTTAGTGCCGGGCCGGCCATGCTGCCAGAGGCGGTTTTACAGCAAGCGCAAGCCGAATTTCTGGATTGGCATGGTGTGGGCGCCTCCATAATGGAGGTGAGTCACCGGGGGAAAGAATTTGTCTCGGTCCATGCTGAGGCTGAGCAAGATCTTCGTGACTTGTTGGGCGTGCCCTCGAATTATAAGGTGCTCTTCCTACAAGGAGGCGCTTCTGCGCAGTTTGCGACTATTCCGATGAATCTGCTTCGGGGCAAAAGTCATGCCGATTACATTCTCACCGGGGCTTGGGGTAAAAAAGCTATTAGCGAAGCCAAAAAATATTGCACGGTGAACATCGCCGCATCCTCAGACCGCGATAACTTTACGGGCATTCCTTCCTTTGATACTTGGACTTTGAGTAAAGAGGCCGCCTTCGTCCATTACACGCCAAATGAAACGATCGGCGGAGTGGAATTTCACTGGGTGCCCAAGACCGGTGACGTGCCGTTGGTCGCCGATTTTTCATCAACGATTTTGTCGCGTCCCATCGATGTCAATGAATTTGGTCTCATATATGCGGGGGGTCAAAAGAATATTGGTCCCGCTGGAGTTACTATTGTGATAGTGCGTGAAGACCTTATTGGGAATGCCTTACCCATGACTCCGAGTGTGTTTGATTATGCCAAGCAGGCGGAAGCGGATTCGATGGTGAATACCCCTCCAACCTATTCCGTGTATATTGCAGGCTTGGTCTTTAAGTGGTTGAAAGCGCAGGGTGGAATTGCGGTCATGGGGAAGACCAATGAACGTAAAGCCGACAAGCTCTATGCGGCGATTGATGAATCGAATTTTTATCGCAACCCCGTGGAGAAGGAGGCTCGCTCTTGGATGAACGTGCCATTTATCCTAGCGAACGCGGATTTGGATAAAGAATTTTTGGCTGGTGCCGCGGGGGCTGGATTGGCTACCTTGGAAGGGCATCGGTCGGTCGGTGGCATGCGAGCCAGTATTTATAATGCGATGCCTGAGGCCGGGGTCGACGCGTTGATTGCGTTCATGGCTGATTTTGAAAAACGTCACACTTAACTGGCAGTAGCCCAAGTGTGTGATACCTCGAACTGTTGAGTTCATCATTCTCCCAAGATAAAGGTTTTCTGATATGAAAATTCTCATAAGTGATAGTTTGTCCCCCCGTGGCGTTGAGGTGCTTCAGCAGGCCGGTTTTACGGCGGACGTCAACACGAAACTGACAAAGGAAGAATTGCTGAAGGAAATCAAGCAATATGATGGGATCATTGTTCGATCGGCGACCAAAGTCACGGCTGAAGTGATAGACTCCAGTGACCGATTGAAAATCATTGGGCGTGCCGGGACAGGACTTGACAACGTTGATAAGGATGCGGCGACTCGCCGTGGGATTGTGGTGATGAATACCCCAGGCGGGAACACCATCACGACCGCCGAACACACGATTGCCATGTTGGTGGCGATGAGTCGAAGGATTCCCCAAGCCACGGCCTCAACCAAGGCGGGTAAGTGGGAAAAAAGTAAGTTTATGGGGATGGAATTATATAATAAAACCCTGGCCCTTGTCGGACTTGGACAAATTGGGACCGTTGTGACCAAGTTAGCCCAAGGGTTGCAAATGAATGTCATTGGCTATGATCCCTTCTTGGCTCCCGAGCGTGCAAAAGAGTTGGGAATTGAAGTGGTCGAGCTTCCCGAGTTATTTCGACGTGCCGATATTATTTCTGTTCACACCCCTTTGACCAATGAAACGCGGTCGCTCATTAAATCAGATACCATTCGACAAATGAAGGATGGAGTCATGATCGTAAATTGTGCCCGTGGAGGGATTGTCAACGAACAAGATTTGTTCGAGGCGTTGCAAAGTAAAAAAGTTGCCTCCGCCGCTTTTGATGTTTTTGAGGAAGAGCCGGTCAAGCCCGATCACCCCCTGCTGACCTTAAATAATTTTATTTGTAGCCCTCATATTGGGGCGTCTACCGAAGAAGCGCAGGAAAAGGTGGCCATTAGCATTGCCGAACAATTCGTTGACTATTTCAAGAAAGGGGTAGCGCGTGGAGCTGCCAACATTCCCTCGGTTCCGCCTGAAGCGCTTCCACAGTTGCAGCCCTATATCGCGCTGGTTGAGCGAATGGGGTCATTTCAAGCACAACTTCTGGATGGTGGGATTGAACAAATTACGGTGGAATATTGTGGAGAAGTTGGAAATCTGAAGGTTGCCCCGTTGACCGTGGCTGTCTTGAAAGGGCTTCTTTCCCCGATTTTGGAAGTGGCGGTGAATGCGGTGAATGCCCCGGTTCTTGCCAAGGATCGTGGAATTGAGGTGAAGGAAATTAAAGGAGCTGAGGCCGGGAACCTTACCAGTCTCATCCGCATTCATGTGAAAACGTCAAAGAAAAATCATGAATTGGCCGGTACGTTGTACCATAAGAAAGAGCCTCGTATAATTGAAAGCAACAACTATCCCGTGGAGGTTATTCCTGAAGGTCATATGTTGCTGATTTACAATGTTGACCGACCTGGGGTCATCGGGATGGTCGGGAAGATCCTGGGTGATCATCAGGTGAATATCGCGCGGATGCAATGTTCTCGTCATCAACAAGGGGGAAATGCCTTGTTAATCATTGGTTTAGATGGGCCTCCGTCTAAAGATGTCATGGGGGCGATAAATCGCGAATCAGACATTTTGTCTGTGCGGCATGTTGACCTGACTCGAGTGTTCTAGCAGCCTGTGAACATCCTTCCTTGCTATTCGTGTAATATGTGAGTTGTAGAAAACCCTCACCGGTTGGAAAAATTCCCGTTTGTCGAAAACAAACTAACTAACTTTTCCTTGCCATGGCCCGCCGTCTCCCCAAATCCAAAAAGGACCAACGATTTTCTCTAGAGGAAGCCCCTCGTTCCCTCATTCCCATGGGGATGGCTACACTTTTGCCTAATGCCTCTCAACGCGTTCGACATTTGGAGCAGACTCTGTTTGAGGGTTTTTCCAAGTGGGGATATCGGGAGATCATTCCTCCTACATTTGAGTATTTTGATATATTGTCTTCCGGTCTCCCGGCTGAAATACTGGAGAAATGTTACAAGTTTGCGGATTGGACGACGGGGCGGGTGTTAGTGCTTCGTCCGGATGTGACAGCTCAAATAGCCAGGATTGTTGCCATGGGAATGGCTGGGCGGGAAGTACCGCTTCGATTAGCATATCGAACAACGGTGTTTCGCTATGAGCCGGAACATGCGGGTCGGGAGCGTGAAATTTTTCAATTGGGTGTTGAGCTGATAGGAGCAGATGATGCTTCGACGGATGCCGAAGTCCTCATACTTCTTGTGGAATCGCTGAAATCGTTGGGATTGTCCGCGTTTAAATTATCCATCGGACATGTCAGGTTCTATCAAGCGCTGTTGGCTCGATCAGGCATGTCTGAGAAGGGACGCAAGCAGGCAGAGCTGGCGGCAGCCCATAAGGATTTACTCAAGTTGGAGAGAATCTTGCGCTGGGAAGGTGTAACAACCAAGCAGGCCAATGCCATTCTGGAAGCGCCTGGACGGTATGGCCGCGAAGAAGTGTTACAATGGGGACGGTCTGTTGCAGGCCGAGATCAAGCTCTCGCGAAACCCATCGCGCGGTTGACCCAAGTCTATCAGCTTTTGGAGGCGGCTGGGGCAAAAGATTATCTACTACTTGATCTCGGTGAATTCCGGGGATTTGACTATTATGATGGGTTGGTGTTCGATGTATTTTCTGAAAAAGTCGGGTGTGAGTTGGGTGGAGGTGGGCGCTACAACCACCTGGTTGGAAAGTTTGGCCAAGATTGTCCGTCCACGGGGTTTGGCCTGGATGTCGATCGTCTGTTTAGTGCGCTGGATGCCCAGGGAGTATCCGCTCCACCCCTTCCAGGACGTGTGTTAATCGTTAATTCGGTTCGAGCGTATGGAGAAGCCTTTAAGGTGAGCCAATCACTCCGATCGCAAGGCTTTAGTGTTCTTCAGGAAACATGGCCAACCGTGTCTCGTAAACTGCTTCCTCAGGTTCGAATGCGCGTTCGCCAATTGTCGATCAATCATGCGATGATCGTTGGCCTTCCTGAGTTGTCGAAGAAAGGCCAAGCGTTGGTCGTGGATGTCAAAGCAAGGCAGGGCACTCAGAGTGGCCTGCCTGTCAGCTTTCAAGATCTTCCCTTTGTGTTAGGACGTTAATTCATGTCGACCTCTGAACTTTCTCTTGTCCGTCTGCCCCCACAGAACCTTGATGCCGAGCAATGTGTGTTGAGCGCGATTCTCCTGGAAAATTCAGCGCTGAGTAAAGCCTTTGAGGTCATTACGGAAGAGGACTTTCATCGGGGGGGACATCGCATGATCTATCAGGCGATGGTCGAATTGTCTGAACGTCATGAAGTTGCCGATCAAATTACCCTGACTGATTATCTAAAGAGCAAGGCCCAATTGGACCTTGTGGGAGGCTCGGCGTATATTGCTGAGCTCGTTCAAGCTGTCCCTAGTGCTTCAAATATTCGCTATCACTGCAAAATTGTCCGGGAAAAGTCGTTGTTGCGTGGATTGATTCGCACGGCAACGGATGTGGTGACTCGTGGCTATGACGAAACGGGGCAATCCGAAGATCTCTTGGAATACGCAGAACGGGAAATTTTCAAATTGGCTCAAGGTCGTTTAGGACGGTCTTTTGTGCCTGTGAATCAAATTATTAAAGAAAGTATTGAGATTGTCGATCGATTATATAATAGGAAAGAAAAGATCACCGGGGTTCCTACAGGTTTTCGTGATATTGATGATATTACCGCTGGTCTCCAGCCGTCTGATCTTATCATTATTGCCGGTCGGCCCAGTATGGGGAAAACAAGCTTGGCACTTGGCATGGCCGAACATGCAGCGATCCAGGCGGGTTTATCCGTCGGTGTTTTTAGCATGGAGATGTCGAAGGCACAGCTCGTTCTTCGCATGTTGAGTTCTCAAGCCCATCTGGATTCACATGCCTTGCGTACCGGTCAGTTGAGTTCCGGGGATTGGCATTCCCTCTGTGCAGCAGCAGATCGGCTGGAACGAGCGAAGATCTTCATCGATGATTCAGGTGCGCTTACGGTTCAACAAATGCGTGGCAAAGCCCGACGGTTGAAGGCAGAGCATGGCTTGGATCTGTTGATCATTGATTATTTGCAACTGATGCAAGGGAGAAGTGATTCCGAGTCCCGGCAACAGGAAATCTCGGATATTAGTCGTTCTCTTAAGGCCTTAGCGAAGGAATTGGATATTCCTGTATTGGCCCTTTCTCAGTTGAGTCGTGCGGTGGAAAATCGAAAACCACCCATTCCCGTCTTGGCAGATCTTCGGGAGTCCGGGGCAATTGAGCAGGATGCTGATGTTGTAATGTTCATATACCGAGATGAAGTCTATAATACCGATACTGAAGAAAAGGGCATCGCCGATATTCTTGTTCGTAAGCATCGGAATGGACCGACCGGTGATCGACAATTGTTTTTTCATGATCGCTACGCTAAATTTGCTGATCTAGAGACACGGCCTATGATATCAACATCCTAAGCCAATGACCAAGGTAAGGTTCCTATGAATTCCTTTTTTCGTCAGAAAAACCCGGTGATCTGGTGGCGAATGAGACGGCCAACCTATTGGGGCGAACGTCTCCTTTTCATGTTTTTGATTATTCCCCTCGTTGTGGTGTCCTGCGCAGCCGTTCCTGATTCCACTCTAATGCCGACTGCGAATGGCGGTTACGCCAAAGCGGTTCTTCCCCCACAAGCCTCTTTTCACTTCATGCAAGGATACATGGCTGAAATAGCCAACGAGCCGGCACAAGCTATGCAAGAATATGAGTTGGGTTTGGAGTTTGATCCCGATTCAGCATTCTTGATCACACGGATTGCTCGATTACACTTCGTAGCAGGAAAAATGCGCGAAGCTGTGGCTATGCTGGATCGCATCAAGGTGGATCAGGTTCGTGATGCCTCAGTTCTTTCACAAATGGCCACTATTCTTGCCGGTGCGGGCCAACCCGAGCGGTCTTTGAGTTTATATGATCGAGCCATTCAACAAGATCCTGAAAAAGGAGACAATTATTTTGCAAAGGGAGTGTTGTTGTTGAATCTTCAGCGATTGGAACATGCCCAGCGAATGTTTGAAGAAGGTCTTCAACGATCGCCTCAGTCCTATGCCGGTTATTTCTATTTAGGAAAAATTTATCAGAAGCAAGGCAAGGTTGAGGAAGCGAAGAAGCATTATCAAGAATCCATTACCCGTGCGCCAACCTTCGACCCTGCCTATCAAGCGTATGTGGAGATCTTGGAGGCCAATCATGATCTTGCAGCAGCCATCAAGGTGTATGAACAGTACCTACGAACTGTGAATCCGCACAAAAAGAAATTTCGGCAAGAATTGTTGCGTTTGCTACTCCAACAAAAATCCTATGACCGAGCGCTTGAAGAATTGGATGTCATGCTTGAGCGTGATCCCAATGATGTTCAAGCCAAGGTACGCAGAGCCTTAGTCTATGCCGAGATGAAAGAAACTCGGCGCGCCATTGAAGAATTACACAAGCTCGTGCAGGCCCACCCCACCGAATATCGAGTTCGCGATTATTTGGGTTTATTGTATGAGCAATCGAAACAAAACCAGCTAGCTCTTGAAGCCTACCAAACGAATATTGATCTGGAGCCGACTTTTTTTGATAGTCGCATTCATATGGGATTTTTATTGTACCGGTTGAAACGGTATGGTGAAGCTATTCCTCATTTGCAAGCAGCCGTGGACTTGAATCCTGGCAACCCCGAATCCCACCTGTTGTTAGGCTTGACCCAGTTACAGTCGAAACAGCCCCAATTGGCTGCAATCACTTTTGAACTCGGGCTGGAATATCATCCCAAGCATGTGGATCTACGTTTCAACCTGGGCACAGCCTATGACAAGTTGGGACGATTCCAGGATGT
>Ga0114931_10007419_pt1 | contig 13382 bp, 14 predicted proteins | sample 2SBtaG_FD_89579 | JGI IMG/M metagenome (GOLD analysis project Ga0114931, IMG submission 89579) | Deep subsurface microbial communities from Kolumbo volcano to uncover new lineages of life (NeLLi) - 2SBTROV14_V59a metaG | ecosystem: Environmental > Aquatic > Marine > Volcanic | place: Kolumbo... | reverse complement strand
CTTCCTGTGCCAGATATCCAATACCCAATTGTGCGCGTTTGTACATAGGCATCCCGGTAATTTCGCGATTATCCATAAATACCTTACCTTCAAAGGGTTTAATAAGGCCTGTAATCATATAAAAAGTAGTTGTTTTTCCAGCTCCGTTAGGGCCAAGTAAACCAATAATTTCTCCCTGGTTCACTTCGATGGAAACATTATTCACAACACTTCTGTTTTTGTATTTCTTGACTAAATCTTTTGTCCAGAGCCGCATGATTTTATAATTGGATAACGGATTAATTTTTTTCTTTTAATTTTTCCCAAAATTCCATGGCACGTCGTGTATGAGGAATTACAATAGTCCCGCCTACAATATTGGCAATGCCAAAAATTTCCATCATTTCCTCTGTACTTACCCTGTTTTCATAACATTTTTCCAAATGATAATAAATGCAGTCATCGCATTTGAGAACCATAGAGGCAACCAGCCCCATCATTTCTTTGGTTTTTGTGTCCAGAGCGCCGGGCATATAGGTATTGGTATCGAGGTTAAAAATTCGTTTAATGATTTTGTTGTTGGGGGCAGCCAGCAATTTTTCATTCATTGTTGCCCGGTAGGCATCAAATTTTTTCGGATTGTCTACTTTCATTATAAAATACCTTCTTTTAAAATATCATGTAAATGAATAATTCCAACATATTCGTTCTTGTCAAGAACGGGCAATTGTGTAATATTATTTTCTTTCATCAGTGTTAAAGCATCCACAACAAGGCTGTTTTTATGAATAGTGCGTGGGTTTTGCGTCATAATATCTCCGGCTTTCAGATTACCGATGTTATGATGTTTCTCCAACATGCGTCTCAGGTCGCCATCCGTAATCAGGCCGACAAGTTTTCCGTTTTGAATCACTGCGGTGGCACCCAAACGTTTTGAAGATATTTCAACAATAACCTTTTCCATATTTTCATCTATATTCACCCTGGGCACTTCATTGTTTACAAATAAATCGGCGACCCTTAAATAGAGCCGTTTTCCGAGTGTACCTCCGGGATGGATTTGTGCAAAGTCGCCGGAAGTAAACCCCCGGAGTTCAAGTAAGCTTACTGCGAGGGCGTCACCCATAACCAATTGGGCAGTTGTACTGGAAGTGGGGGCCAGATTATTGTGGCAGGCTTCTTTATCTACACTTACATCCAGCACTTTGTCTGCCTGCTTTGCCAGGAAAGATTTATTGTTTCCCACAATGGCTATTAACGGATTTCCGCGAAATTTTATCAATGGTACCAACACTTTTATTTCGGGGGTTTCCCCGCTTTTTGAGATGGCAATCACAATATCCTCCTTTCGCACGATGCCCAAATCGCCATGGATGGCATCAGCAGCGTGCATAAAAATAGCCGGTGTGCCGGTAGAATTAAAAGTAGCCACAATTTTGGATGCGATATGGGCACTTTTGCCAATTCCGGTAACAATTATCCGGCCTTTAGTATTGTAAATTAAATTTACGGCATCAATAAAGTTCTGATTGATTGAGCCTTTTAATTTTTCAATGGCAGTAACCTCCGTTTGAATCACCTGCCGGGCGGTTTGCGCAATTTTTTTTGTTGATATTAAATTTTTTCTCAATTTTATAATGAATTGTACGAGTTTATTATTACATTTGTAATAGAACAAATTTACTAAAGCTATCTAATTATTAATCAATGTTTGATGATAGGTTCAAGTGCCAAAAGTACTATAAATATTAATTTATCTGACTGAGTAATGGAAAGTAAAACCGAACAATACGACCTCCGTTCATTGATGAAAAGCTTTTTTGGTTTTTCAAAGTTTAAAGGAAACCAGGAAGAAATTATCAATAATCTGTTGGCCGGCCATAGCACCTTTGTTGTAATGCCTACGGGTGGAGGCAAATCGCTGTGTTATCAACTCCCGGCCCTGTTGAAGCCCGGAACAGCTATTGTAGTGTCTCCTTTGATTGCCCTGATGAAAAATCAGGTGGATATGATTCGGAATTTCGGTTCACAAACCGGTATCGCCCATGTGATGAATTCGTCACTTTCCAAGTCGGAAATGAACCAGGTTCGTGCTGATTTGCTTTCAGGCAAAACCAAACTTTTGTATATGGCACCCGAATCGCTGACCAAAGAAGACAACATTCAATTTCTTAAACAAATTGAATTATCGTTTTATGCCATCGATGAAGCCCATTGCATTTCAGAATGGGGCCACGATTTCAGGCCTGAATACCGTAAATTACGACCGATAATAAAGGCTATAGGCAAGGATATTCCGGTAATTGCCCTCACGGCTACAGCCACTTTAAAAGTTCAGGAAGATATTTTAAAAACCCTTGAAATTCCTGACGCCAAAGTTTTTAAATCCTCTTTTGACCGGACTAATTTATATTATGAAGTCAGGCCTAAAACAAAGGATGTTATTAAAGACATCATCAAATACATTAAAACCCAACCCGGCAAATCGGGAATTGTATATTGCCTGAGCCGGAAGAAGGTGGAGGAAATTGCTGAGACATTGATTGTCAATGGAATCAAAGCGTTGCCATATCACGCCGGACTGGACGCTGCCACTCGCCGTAGGAATCAGGATATGTTTTTGATGGAAGATGTAGATGTAATTGTGGCAACCATTGCCTTCGGTATGGGCATTGACAAACCGGATGTCCGTTTTGTAATTCACCATGATATACCGAAAAGTATTGAAGGGTATTATCAGGAAACAGGCAGGGCCGGTCGTGATGGCGGTGAGGGGAATTGTATTACCTTTTACAGTTATGACGACATCCAAAAGCTTGAAAAGTTTATGAAGGACAAGCCTGTGGCTGAACAGGAAATTGCAAAAGAACTTCTTTTTGAAACTGTAGCTTATGCCGAATCTTCGGTTTGCCGACATAAATTGCTACTTCACTATTTTGGAGAAGTTTACACCAAAGAGAATTGTGGTGCTTGCGATAATTGTTTAAACCCTAAAGAAAAATTTGAAGGAAAAGATGACATCCGACTTGTGCTGCAAACAGTAGAATTTCTGAAAGAGCAATATAAAGTAAAAATGATTGCCGATGTGATTGCCGGCAAAAAAAGCGGGGATGTAAAAGCCATTAAACTGGATAAATTGGATATTTTTGGCCGTGGAAAAGAAAATGACAGCTCATACTGGGTGATGGTCATCCGGCAAGCTTTAATTCAACGTTTTCTGGAAAAAGAGATTGAAAATTACGGAATTTTAAAACTGACTGATGCAGGTAGAGAATTTATTAAAAATCCTTATAGTGTTATGATTGCAAAAGATCATGAATATGCCCGGACCAATGATGATGGAATTCTTGTAAAAGGAAACGGACAAAAGGCCAGTGGTACGGATACGGTTTTATTTTCGATGCTGAAAGACCTTCGCAAAGAGATTTCGCGTGATGAGAATCTGCCTCCATTTGTGATTTTTCAGGACCCGTCACTGGAAGATATGGCCATTCAATATCCGATTACCATGGATGAAATGCAGCAAATTGTCGGGGTCGGGGCCGGAAAAGCTGCAAAGTACGGGCAGCCGTTTAGTGAACTCATTAAACAATATGTTGAAGAAAATGAAATTACGCGTCCTAACGATATCATTATAAAATCGGTGGTAAACAAGTCGGGGTTAAAAGTTTATATCATTAAAAGCATCGACAGAAAATTGCCGTTGGATGATGTTGCCCATGCTAAGAAACTTAGTATGAGTGAAATGCTTACTGAGATCGAACGCATTGTTTCTTCCGGAACCCGTCTGGATATCAGTTATTATATTGATGAAAAAGTAGATGAATATCATCAGGAAGATATTCTTGATTATTTTTCAGAAGCTGAAACCGATTCGGTGGAAGAAGCATTAGAAGAGCTGGGAGAAGCCGAATACAATGAAGAAGAGATTCGTTTGATGCGTATAAAATACATTTCGGAAGTTGGAAATTAGAACGTTGCATCGGATTTTGCCCATTGCCCTGCTTTTGCTGACTATATTTCCGAGCTGTTATAAAGAGCATAAACTGGAAACGGTTAAGCCTACCCATTTGATTACTCAGCAAAAGCTCACTCAAATTATTACGGATATGCAACTCATTGAAGCTGCGGTTGAATATGACAAAGTACACGGTAAATATCATAATCAGTTGGAAAAAGAGTATTACCATGTGCTTTCTCAGCGATATCAGGTCAGTCCGAAACAAATCAGGGAAAGTATAAATTATTATACTAACCAGGATGATGTGATGGCCAATATTTACGATAAAGTCCTTTCAAACTTATCGCAAAAGCAAGCTGTACTTGATCGTAAAAGAATTATAAAAGAAGCACAAGAGCAGTTTAAACAATTGGAAAAAGAATTCCGGCAATTAAATATGGGCGGCTCATTTCGTGAAGACAGCATCGCACGCATCTGTTTCAATCCGATCATCTAATGTAAAAGTAAAATCAAGACGGTTGGTATTTACAAAAGACCTACGAAAACGGAAGTTATCCGTATTTGGAAAGATATTTCACAATAGTAATGGGGGTATAACGTTACAATAAAGTTGAGTAAAAATATTTTTAAAGTTTATCATGCTGTAGTTCAGTTGTTTGATGTTGCGTCTTATAATTATACTGAGAAATGGCATAACAGTTGCAGCTGTAAAATTTTGATTTACTGTTATGCCTGCAATTAAGAAATCCGATAAAAAGGTTAAAATAAAAGTTCATAAATATTATACATGCGAACGCTGTGGATATGTAACGATTGTAAAGGACTCATTTTGTCCTATTTGTGCAAAAGAAGGTGTTAAAATTAAACTCAAATAATTATGGAATCATTATCATTGGAAATAAATCAAACTTTTTTGATAGAAGATTTGGCAAAAGCCGGGCTGAAACAGAGAGATATTAAAGAGCTTTCGGCTAAAGTTTTTGTAAAAGACGACAAAGTGTATTTTTTTGATGAATTGGATAGTAAATACTACCGTCTTTATTCAGTTATTAACAAGCGATCCTTTTTCCTTTAATCGGGTAGCAATACCCACAAAAGCCCGCCATCAAAAACCCTGTGAAGTTCCTTTCGCGGGGTTTTTTAGTTTACGAGTGGCAATACTGAATTTTATGGGCATAAAAAAAGCCGCTTTTTAGCGGCTTTTTAGTAGCGGGGGCCAGATTCGAACTGACGACCTTTGGGTTATGAGCCCAACGAGCTGCCACTGCTCCACCCCGCATTATATTTTTATAATAGTAAAACAAAAAACAGTTACAAACATTAGTAAAATGGCTTGCCGTTTATGCTTTAGCTAATTGATTTACAATTGTTTTTAAGAACCCTAAAAGACCAGTAAGCCTTTTTTCTTTCCCGTTTTTAATTGGGAGTGCAAAGATATATTTTGTTTCTTTGCAAAACAAATAAATCTCAAAAAAATTTTATGGGGCACAAAGCAGGCTTTGTCAATATCATTGGCTATCCAAATGTGGGGAAATCTACCCTTATGAATGCCATGGTGGGTGAAAAATTATCCATTATCACATCTAAAGCACAAACCACCCGGCATCGCATCATGGGCATTGTTAATGGTGATGATTTTCAAATTGTATATTCCGACACACCAGGTATTGTTCGCGAACCGGCTTACAAGATGCACGAATACATGAATCAGTATGTAGAAAGCGCTCTGCTTGATGCTGATGTTGTGCTTCTTATGACCGAGGTGGGTTTACAGTTTAGAGAGAACTCGGTTATTGAGCGAATAAAAAAATCAAATGTGCCTGTAATTGTTTTGTTGAATAAAATTGACCTGTCATCACAGGAAAAGGTGGTAGCTGCAATGAGCCACTGGCAGCAAAACATCCCCCGGGCAGAGATAATACCTGTTTCGGCGCTGGAGGGTTTTAATATAAATAAGGTATTTGACAGCATCGTTGAAAAATTACCCGAACATCCTCCATATTATTCTAAAGACGAACTAACTAATCGCACCGAACGTTTTTTTGTGTCGGAAATGATTCGCGAAAAAATATTCCTGAATTATAAAAAAGAGATTCCCTATTCGGCTGAAGTAGCCGTAGAATCGTTTAAAGAAAATGAAAAGCTAATTAAGATTCATGCTTATATTTTTGTGGAGCGAGATTCACAAAAAGGTATTTTGCTGGGTCATCAGGGTAATGCCATAAAACGAACTGGCACAATGGCCCGTGAGGAAATGGAGAAGTTTTTTGATAAAAAAATATTTCTTCAGCTTACGGTTAAGGTAAATAAAGACTGGAGAAACGATGAGAAAACACTAAACCAATTTGGATACGACCATTAGTTATGATTCGGATCTATTAAATGAATGTAAAACAAAATGAATAATATTTTAGCTATAGTAGGCAGGCCCAATGTGGGTAAATCTACACTTTTTAACAGGTTGACACAAAGTAAGGAAGCCATTGTTGAGTCGGTGAGCGGTGTAACCCGTGACCGGATTTATGGAAACAGTGACTGGAACGGTGTTGATTTTTCAGTGATTGACACGGGCGGGTTCGTGCAGGGCTCGGATGATGTGTTTGAAGAAGAAATCAGGAAACAGGTTCTTTTCGCAATCGATGAGGCTGATGCCATTGTTTTCGTGGTTGATACGCGTACGGGGGTTACCCCTCTTGATGAAGATGTTGCCGAACTTCTGCGTCGATCGGGAAAAAATATCTTTGTTGCAGCCAATAAAGTCGATGCCCCCAACCAGTCACATCTCATTGGCGAATTTTATTCGCTCGGGTTAGGCGAGGTTTTTCCAATTTCTGCCGAAAACGGAAATGGAACCGGAGATTTGCTGGATGAGGTGGTGAAAGACTTCGATCAATCTGAGGGGGAAGAAGATCCGGATATTCCCCGTATCGCGGTAATTGGTCGTCCCAACGTTGGTAAATCGTCTCTCATCAACACTTTGCTGGGTGACGAACGGAATATTGTTACGCCGGTCGCGGGAACCACACGTGATTCAATTTATACCCCTTTTAAAGGGTTCGGACATGAATTTATGTTGGTGGATACAGCAGGCCTGCGTAAAAAGGGTAAAGTTTATGAAGATGTCGAGTTTTATTCCACTTTGCGAACTATTCGCTCTATCGAAAAAGCTGATGTTTGCCTTGTGATGCTTGATGCTAAACAAGGTATTGACAAGCAGGATGTCAGTATTTTCCATCTTGCTGAAAAAAACAGAAAAGGTATTGTGGTTGTTGTGAACAAATGGGACTTAATTGAAAAATCGAGTAATACCCATTTGGAATTTGAAAAGAAAATCCGTGCACGCTTTGCCCCTTTTAATGATGTACCGATTGTGTTTACATCTGTACACGAGAAACAACGGATATTTAAAGCACTTAATTTTGCAGAAGAGGTCTTTGTAAAACGGAACAAAAGAATTTCCACTTCCAAACTTAATGACCTTCTGTTGCCCATTATCGAACAAACACCACATCCAATGGCATCGCGCGGCAGATATATTCGTATTAAATATGTGATGCAGTTAAAAACGAATTCTCCGCAATTTGTCTTTTTCTGCAATTTACCTGAGGAAGTAAAAGATCCGTACAAACGATTCCTGGAAAACAAAATCAGAAAGAATTTCGATTTCAGGGGCGTCCCCCTTCAACTGTTTTTCCGAAAAAAATAAATCATTAATATGAACCCTATACGGATTGACAAATGGCTTTGGGCGGTTCGATTGTTTAAAACCCGATCGCAGGCTGCTGATGCCTGTAAAGGTGGGAAAATACAAATGAATGGCGCTCATGTAAAAGCTTCGCGCGAAGTAAAAACAGGCGATATTATAGATATCCATAAAGATGGAATTGTTAAAAAAGTCAAGGTTATTAAACTGGTGAAAAACAGGGTAAATGCAAAAATGGTACCTGATTTAATAGAAGACCTCACCTCCCCTGAAGAATTGGAAAGGCTTGAAATGATGCGGAAAGTGAATTATGAAAGACGAGATCGCGGAACAGGACGTCCCACTAAAAAAGACCGCCGGACAATTGAGCGACTAAAGGATTTTGATAAGTAAAGAGAGATAAAATAAAAATTTTGCCGGACGGTTTGCCCACATTTTGCACGGGGTTGTTTTTTTATTTCGCTGAACTTCAGGATGAGTTGCTGAATGCAACAGGATTTGTGTAGCTTTGCAGAAATAATAAGAAAAAACGTTTTCTTGAAATTTTTATTATCATGAAGAAGTATATTCTAGGTTCGGTTGTTGTTATGGCTTTTCTGGCCTACTTTGCTGTTTCGTGCTCCAACCATCAGATTAAAGATTTTTCGGTAGCATTCTATAATGTAGAAAACCTGTTTGACACTATTGATAATCCTAATACTCGCGATAACGATTATCTTCCTAACAGTAGAATACCTTGGAATACAGTCCGCTATAACAGAAAACTCAAACATATTGCCCGGGTAATGTCATCCATACAGTCAGGTGGGTTTCCATCCTTGTTTGGCCTTTCCGAGGTAGAAAACAGACAGGTTATTGAAGATTTAATTCATCAAAAGGATCTGGAAAAAGCAGGGTATAAAATTATACACAAAGACAGCCCGGATGAACGGGGTATTGACGTAGCATTATTGTATCAACCAAACGTTTACAAGCCACTTAAAAACAGGTTTATCCGTTTGCGGTTTCCTTCCGAACCAAATAATCCAACCCGTGACATTCTTTATTCCAAAGGGCTTGTTTATGGAAAAGACACCCTGCATGTTTTTGTAAACCATTGGGTTTCGCGTTATGGTGGCAAAGAGAGAACAGATGCCCTTCGTAGATATACTGGCCACTTATTACGCCTGCTTGCCGATTCTATTTTTAATGTTTCACCTTATGCTAACGTAGTGATTATTGGTGATTTAAATGATGACCCCACCGATCCCAGCCTGACATCTGCTTTAGGCGCTGAAAATCCGGTGGCCCCATTTGCCAAAAAGCAGTTGTTCAATTTAGCTTACCAGCCTTATAAAGCCGGCATCGGTTCTTTGTATTACCATGGCTGGGATTTGTTTGATCAGGTAATCGTAAGCACCTCCCTCGTAGCTGGTTATAATGGAATTAAAACTGATGAATTAAAAGAGGAAGTTTTCAAAAAACCCTGGATGTTATTTCAGCCTAAAAAAGGACCGGCTGTACCTAATAGAACTGCCGGGAAAAAATATTATGGTGGCTACAGCGATCACCTGCCTGTGATTGTAAAAATGAAAGTGGATTTAAGTGGTGAAATTTTCACTATAATCTGATAAAATATCCGCAGATAGAACTTCGCAGTAGAGAAATGTATTGAGAGAGATGGTTACCGCCATTTTGTAAATGGGTATTTTGAAAGTGCAGAATTATAAAATCGAATATCGCCTGTAACTTCATCTCCTAACCATCCGGGTTTGTCAAATGGCTGAACTTCAGTAGCGAGCTCTATTTCGGCCATAATTAACCCTTGGTTTTCACCGTAGAATTCGTCAACTTCAAAAAACAAGTCATTACCCGCCGGGACAATAAATCGTTTTTTTTCGATAATCCCGGGTTCGCAAATTTTCAATAGTTCACGAGCTTCATTTACAGGAATCTCTTTTTCCCATTCGTAACGACTGATGCCTGTTAAATTGCTTTGTCCTTTTATGGTAATGAAAGCCCGATTGTCCCTGATACGAATACGGACAGTCCGTTGAGGAACCGAAGACAGATAACCTTGACTTATACGGAAACTTTTCACGGCAAATTGTTTGAACGGACCTTTAACCAGGAATTTTCTCTCAATTTCGACGGACATGATTACCTGTTTTATCGCATAATGGTTTGATTTCTGTTTGGACCTACCGATACAAGGCTTATTGGCACCCCAACTTCTTTTTCAATAAACCGGATAAAGGCTTTTAAATTTTCAGGAAGCTGTTCAAAATTCGTCAGATGGTCAATGGCTTCATCCCAGCCGGGGAATGATTTATAAACGGGCTCTATTTCGGCTTGTTCTGTGTTAGATGGGAATTGACGGCTCAATTTTCCATTTATGTTGTAGTGTGTAGCCACTTTTATCTCCTTAAAACCGGAAAGCACATCTGATTTCATCATTTTTAGTTCACTCACGCCGTTTAGCATTACAGCATATTTAAGTGCGGGTAAATCAAGCCAGCCACAGCGACGCGGCCGGCCCGTGGTAGCACCAAACTCATGGCCTTCTTGTCTTATTCTTTCTCCTGTTTCATCAAAAAGTTCAGTGGGGAAAGGCCCGCTGCCCACCCGGGTGCAATAAGCTTTAAAAATTCCAAAAACACGTCCGACATTTGAAGGGGCTATCCCTAAACCGGTACACACTCCGGCTGCCGTGGTGCTAGATGAAGTTACAAAAGGATATGACCCAAAATCTATATCCAGTAAGGTGCCCTGTGCACCTTCGGCTAAAATTTTCTTTCCTTCCCGAAGGGCATCGTTCAAAAAATATTCGCTGTCGATTTGTGAAAAAGCTTTCAGTAATTCCAGCTTCTCAAGCCATAGTTTTTCATAGGCCGGAAAGCTGTAGCCTTCAATTTTAATTGTTTCAAAATCAGCATTAAACAAACCGGCTAATTGCAGATGTCTCTGCTTTGCTTTTTGATACTTTTCCATAAAATCTTTTCGACCTATATCGCCGATGCGAATTCCGTTGCGGGCAGCTTTGTCGGTGTAAGCGGGGCCAATGCCCTTAAGGGTAGAACCGATTTTTTGTTTGCCTTTGGCCTTTTCGTAAACGGCATCCAATAAGCGGTGACCGGGAAGTATCAGGTGAGCTTTACGCGAAATAAACACATTTGAGAGTATATCTATTCCTGACGATTTCAGGTGAGTAATTTCCTGATCAAAAATAACAGGATCGATGATAACACCATTTCCGATAACATTTTGCGTTCCCGGATTAAATATACCGGAGGGAATGGTATGCAGTACAAATTTTTGATTCCCGAATTCGATGGTGTGTCCGGCGTTGGGCCCTCCCTGAAAGCGGGCAACCACATCGTAAGCCGGGGTCAACACATCCACAATTTTTCCTTTGCCTTCATCACCCCACTGAAGTCCTAACAGAACATCTATTTTTGTGTTCATTTCTTTTGCATTAAAAAGCCCTGCTCAAATAACAGGGCATATTTCTTTGGAACAAAATTAAGGATACTTTATGAATGCAACAAAAAGTATTTGTTAATTCTTTAATTTAATTGTTGGAAATTTCCTGTCCCTTACATTTCCCGTAAAAAGTAAGAGAATGATACGCAACTTCCACGCCGAGGAGTTCTTCTACTGATTTTTGTATTTCCTGGATGCGGGGATCGCAAAATTCCAACACAGTACCATCTTCCATGCAAACAAAATGATCGTGCTGTTTGTATTTAAACGAACGTTCAAATTGTGCACAATTATTTCCAAACTGGTGTTTGGTAACTAGATTACAATCGAGAAGAAGTTCAATGGTATTGTACAGTGTTGCACGGCTCACCCTGTATTTGTTGTTTTTCATCCGGATGTATAATGTTTCAATATCAAAATGCCCGTCGGTGGCGTAAATTTCTTTTAGAATAGTATAGCGCTCCGGAGTTTTTCGATGTCCTATTGCTTCCAGATATTCGGTAAAAACTTTCTTCACCGCTTCGAAGGTATCTTTCTTGGTTTCTGTTTTCATAGCCAATAATAAAAGTTTTGAGGTGTAAAAATACAAATTATATTAATACAGTTTAAATATAAATAAAAAAGTATAATGATGAAAATTAGGTCGGCAGTGGGCAAAAATTTGACGTGTAAATTTACAAAAGTTGGTGATTAAAATTTGTTCACACGGCTTACTTTAATCACTTCTTTTATTTTATTTAATTCGCTGATTAGTTTTTTTAGTGTGGAAGTATGGTCAACATAAAGTTTTATTTCCATATGTGCCAGGCCTTCTTGCGATTGGATATTAATGGCACTCATATTGAGGTGGAACTTCATGGAAATAAGGTCGGTAACATGATTAACGAGGCCCAGTCTGTCTTTAGCATCAATTCGAAGAACAGCAAGATAGGTTATCCCTTCGGCTTGCTTCCATTTTCCTTTTACAATATTTCTGCCATAAACCGACATAAGCTGCATGGCAGTGCTACAGTCGGTTCGATGAACCTGAATGGGCTCACCTGGAATTTGAATGGCTAAAACATCATCACCGGGTACCGGATTACAACATTTGGAAACTAAGTAATCATATTTATCCAATTTTAGAGAGGAAGAATTGTTCTGTGTTTGAGGGCCGTTGTCGGTACTTTTTACTGTGCGCGCCATAAAAGGAAACCGGAAACCTCTCAGCCACCCGGTTTTTTCGTCAGGGAGAAGTATTTGCCTTACTTCTTCCAATCCTATTTTCCCGGTAGCTACCAAATAGTAAAAATCGATGGGGCTGTTTAGCTTACTTTCCCTTATTAATTTTTGTTTGTTTTGGCTGTTATTTTCAATGTGTAATTGCTTAAATATTTTTTGAAGTTTGTCTTTTCCTGCTTTTTTATATGTTTTTCTATTGTTTCTTATAGCTGTTTTTATTCTGGTTTTGGCACGGGCGGTTACCACATTTTTATACCAATCTTCCTGTGGTTTTTGTATCCTGGAAGTGATTATTTCAACCTGATCGCCGCTTCGGAGTTTATTATCAATGGATACTAAACGCCGGTTTACGTTTGCCCCTATGGCATGATTGCCGAGATCGGTATGAATAGCATAGGCAAAGTCGAGTACAGTAGCACCCGCAGGCAAGGTAAACATATCACCCTTGGGAGAAAAGACATATATTTCATCAGCAAAAAGATTTTGCTTGAAAACGTCGATAAAACTTATAGATTCCTCATCGCTATCCATCAACAAAAGTTCTTTTGTTTTCTTCAGCCATCTGTCCAAGCTGCCTTCTGTTGAAGGGTCTGATTTATATTTCAGGTAAGCAGCATAGCCCTTTTGGGCAATTTCCTGCATACGGCGACTTCGGATATGGATATCAATCCAACGACCATTTTGTCCCATCACCGTGGTGTGTATGGCTTCGTATCCATTGGCTTTGGGCGTACTCATCCAATCGAGTAATTTTTTGTTGTTGGGTTTATATATCCGGGCAATGGCTGAATAAACGGCCCAGCATTGAAGGCTTTCACTTTCGTGGGCTGTATCTACAATAACATCGAGGCTAAACGTATTGTATATCTGCTCAAAAGGTAGCTCGGTGCGTTGCATTTTTCTCCAGACCGAGTAAGCGGTTTTTTGGTTAATGAGTAGTTCAAACGTCATACCCTGTTGCTCTAACGCATTTTGAATGGGCTGCATAAACTGATGAAGGTAAGCTTCGCGTTCAGGCTGTATCTCACTCATCTTTTGTTGAATATCCAGATAAAT